>TARA_R110002049_G_scaffold72490_7_pt1 | contig 179880 bp, 136 predicted proteins | sample TARA_R110002049 | Tara Oceans TARA_R110002049 (sample SAMEA4396941) | marine metagenome | biome: Polar Biome; feature: [SRF] surface water layer (ENVO:00010504); material: water (ENVO:00002006), including particulate matter (ENVO:01000060) such as... | depth 5 m | reverse complement strand
GCGAGATCGTTCGTTAGCGAGATCGTTCGTTAGCGAGATCGTTCGCTAACGAAGCACGCATCCCCTTTGGCGTTTCCCACAACTCTCTCCTCATGCAGCAAGCCCCTATCATGATTGCCAACCTGAATCGAAAAACTTTGTCTCAGATTTTCGCCGCGCTCTTCGCACTCGTCGCTTCGCAGTCATCGGGACTGAACGCGAGCGGCGCTGAAAGCGACCAACCTGCGACGAAACCGAACATCATCTACATCATGTGTGATGATCTGGGCTACGGTGACCTGGGCTGTTATGGCCAAAAGGTCGTTCAGACTCCGAACATCGACCGGATGGCGGCCGAGGGGCTGAGATTCACCGACCATTACGCTGGGCACACGGTGTGCCGTCCGTCACGTCTTGTGTTGTGGGTCGGTCAGCACGTCGGACATACCGGTTTGTCGGGAAACCGTGATCGCAGTTTGACTGGCATGGAATCGACCGTAGCACAGTCGCTGAAATCGGCCGGCTATGCCACCGGCGGCGTCGGCAAGTGGGCACTCGGTCACGTTGAGCAACCCAGCGATGTGAACAACCCGGGGCATCCGAATAACAACGGATTCGATTTTTGGTTCGGTTACCTCAATCAAAGCCACGCCCATAACTATTACCCGACCTATTTGTGGCGTAACAAACAGCAGGTTCCGCTGCCCGGAAACGTGCTGAGCGATGCACCGGATGCTCGCGGCCGGGTTTCAACCGAGCGAGTGACGTATTCGCATGACTTGATGACCGAAGAAGCCTTTGAATTTGTTCGTCAGCATCAGAGCGAACCATTCCTGTTGCATATCCACTGGACGATCCCGCATGCCAACAATGAGGGCGGTCGTGTCACCGGCGACGGGATGGAAGTACCGGATTACGGGCCGTACTCGGACGAGGACTGGCCGAATCCGGAAAAAGGGTTTGCGGCGATGGTGACCCGCATGGATGGTGACGTCGGACGCCTGATGACTTTGTTGAAAGATTTGCAGATCGACGAAAAGACCCTTGTGCTGTTCACGTCGGATAATGGCCCGCATCAAGAAGGCGGACACCAACATGAATACTTCGATTCCAACGGTGCGTTGAAAGGCTACAAGCGTTCGATGCACGAAGGCGGCATTCGCGTTCCGATGATTGCACGGTGGCCCGGCACCATCGCGCCGAATACGCAAACCGATTTGCCATCGGCATTTTGGGATTTCTTGCCGACAGCGTGCGAACTGGCCGGAACGGATCCTCCGACCGGCCGTGACGGCATCTCGTATGTGCCGACGCTGTTAGGCAAAGCCGACCAGCAATCCAAGCACGAGTATCTTTATTGGTCCAGTCAGGAAGGCGAAACGTCCGTGGGTGTTCGTTACGGCAATTGGAAACTGGTTCGATATCGTAAAGGCGGAAAGCGATCGAAGACCGACGCACCGTTTGATCGAAATGACCCCAACCCCGATTGGCGTCTGTATGATCTAACCGAAGACATCGGCGAAGAAAACGATGTCGCGTCGAGTCACCCGCGTGTCGTCGAAAAGATTATTGAAATGATTTCTCGCGAGGGATTGAACTGATCAAAACGGTTCGGAATTCGATTCGCTATATTGAAACGCCTCATAGCTTTTCTTTTCGCGAGTCGAGGTTGGTCAGATGGATGCGGTAAAAGTACTGGGCGCGTTGTTGGGACAACGTTCCGGTCGGTCAGGCAATGCCGGTAACGTGCTGGGACAAGTTTTAAACGGAATTGCTGCCGCTAAAGAACAACATGACCAACAGGGTCATCGCGATCCACGTTTTGATCATCGGCATCACACTCCGCTGGAACAGATCGTTCGCGACTCGGTGTCGCGACATCACCGTAGTGGTGGGCACTTGCCGTCATCGGCGACGCAGTGGATGGAACGCAATCGAGGGTACGACCCTCGCGGATATGGAACACCGGGCTTTGATCCGCGAGGACGTAATCCGCGCGCGCATGACTCGCACAGGCATGATTCACACAGACACGGTTCACAACCACCAACAGTACGCAGCGTGCCGCGACCGCGGCATGATGTGGATGACGACCATGACCACCGGCATGGCAGCGGACTGGGATACCACCAGCGCGCCGAGTTGCTGATCACGGCGATGATCATGGCGGCGCAGGCGGACGGAAAACTGGACGAAGCGGAACAAGATCGCATTGTGCAACAGCTTCAGCCGCTGGACCGGGATGAGTCCGATTTTCTGAGACGCGAGTTCCGTCGCCGACACGACGTTCATGACTTTGTACATTCGGTACCCAATGGGATGGAATACGAAATCTATCAAGTGACGCTGATGGCAATCGATTTAGACACCCAACACGAAGCCAACTATCTTCGCGAACTGGTCAAATGCCTGCGGATCGACCCGCAAGTCTGTAATCAGATGCATCGGCGGTACAACGCGCCGACCCTGTTTCGTTAATCGGGTAAGCTTTGCTCAAGCTTGTGTCTGCCCCTTGCGGCCAACGCAGTGGGCAAGATTTCTTCTGCCGGCCAGGCCGTCGGGACCAGCCATGCCCGTGACCACCAGGTGCTTGCGGAAGCGACGTCGCCGAATATTTTCCTGCCAGAATACTGCCGGCCGCGAAACCTCGCCGAGAAACGACTGTTTCATCTTTCGTTGACTGAATCGCGTCATGACGCTGATTCAGTTTCACGGAATTCGTTGCGAGCGGGTGAGTCGTCGCCGCCAATGTAAAGGCGGCCTCCACGCTTGATTTGGTCAATCAGCAGCAAGGGTAGTGGGATGGATTTCATCTACGTCACATGTCAACACGGGCACCGGTTGAAAGCGAATCCCAGCCTTAGTGGAAAAACGCTACCTTGTCCGGCATGCAACCTGAGTGTCAGCGTTCCGGTACCGCAAGAACGGTTGTCTCACGATCCATTGTCGGATACCGGAGTGATGCGAATTCTGGGCGAGCAGCCACCGTTACCACCGCCCCCACAACCGCTCGGCAGCCGGCTACGGCCCTGCCCTCGTTGTCAGACGCAAGTTCGCAACGAGCTAACGGTCTGCTCGGCCTGCCAGTGCTACATCGGACACACGCCCGACTACATGCGTCAACTGCGATAGCGGCCTGCGCGTTCAGGTCGCTTTGCATTCGCCGAATCGCCAATCGATCTCGCCTGCTCCGCGAGTTGCGAACGGGCTGGCGATGCATCACGACTGCCCGTGCGGTTTCTCAGCGGCTGTTCTTGCACGTCAAATTTCCTTTGCACCGAAACGCTTCGTTGCACGAGACAAGCGTTCTGATCAAGGCGGACCCGGTTCCGGTCGCTGGCCTTTTCGAATTTCACGATTGCAACGGTGCTTATGCGTGACGAGGTTGCCGCACGCGGGAACCGACACGCGGACGCTGTGACATGAACCTGCTGGTGTCGCCGGTTTTCGTTGTCTTTCGAATCGGTTCGCTGCGCCGGTTCGTCATGTTGCACGCGCAATGCCGGACGCGCAACGTTGCACGCCCATCGTCACGAGCCCCGCCCTGCCAGGCAGTGACCTCTCACAGGGCTGCCGGGGACCTGCCCCACCTCTAAGCTCGCCGGTCCTGTGGCAGTCTTCGCCGCGTTAGCGAATCCTGTGGGGATATCAACGCCGCTAACTTTGACCGCGGTGCCTCACGGTGCCGGCGGTATGCACCACATAATGTTGGGCGATGGAAAAGAGTGCAAAATGCGAATTGAACGCCTGTTTGTTTGATTTCCGGCGATCAGGACGCGCTGAATTGCCAATCCCTACGATTTACAACCAATTCTCACAAATTGCGTTGGCCGTTAAGTTATTGCCGTCACTTTGTTTCCGAGGCGGATTGGACTTACAGGCAATGCCCGATTTTTATCAGCACGACTTAATCACGACAATCCACGACCTTCGAACCGGCAAGTTGGACCGGCTAGAAAACATGTTAAGGGAGGCAACTCCGTCAAGCAAAATCGGACTCGTATTGCCGGTAACGGCATCGGATATGCGAGCGGAGCCGTTCGACACGATCGTCCGTGAACTGGCCCAAGCCGATTACGTACACACCATCGCCGTCACGCTAGGCGTTGCACCTGACCAGGCTGATTACGACGAAACGGTACAAAAAATTGCGCCACTGGGTGACCGAGCTCGAGTGCTGTGGACGGATGGTCCGGAAATCCAGGGTTTGTATCGAGAGTTGATCGATTCAGGCATCCCTGTCGACACGCCCGGCAAGGGACGAAGCGTCTGGACGGCATTCGGCTATTTGTTGGCGGACCCCGAAATCGACACGTTCGTGCTGCACGATTGCGATATCGTCGACTATGACCGATTCCTGCTTGCGCGACTCTGCTTGCCGATGGTTCATGCCGGATTGGACTATGAATTTTGCAAAGCATATTACGCGCGGGTCACCGACCGGATGCACGGACGGGTGGTCCGACTGCTGATGGCACCGCTCATTCGAGCGCTGATGCAATCCTTTCCCGAAAGCAAATTCATCCGTTATCTGGGTAACTTTCGTTACCCATTGTCGGGCGAGTTTTCGCTGACGCGCAATCTCGCGCGGTCCAACCGAATCCCTAGCGACTGGGGACTCGAAGTTGGCACATTAGCGGAAGTTTACCGCAACACGTCGCTGAAGCGGGTTTGCCAGACCGACCTGTGTCGACTGTACGAACACAAGCACCAAGAACTTTCGGTTGACGACAAGAACCGCGGCCTGATGAAGATGGCCAACGATATCTTGACGACGATTTATCGGACATTGGCAAGCCAAGGAGTATCGATCAGCGATGCACAATTCATCACGCTGCGGGCGTCTTATCAGCGGATCGCCCAAGATTGCATCCGTCAGTACTCCGCGGATGCCGTCGTCAATGATGTAGAATACGACCGCCACAACGAAGAAGTAGCCATCGAAGCGTTCGCTGAATGCGTGACCTCAGCAGCCACCGTGTTTCGGGAATGGCCAAACGGTTCGGAATCGATCCCGAACTGGACACGCGTTTTGGCGGCGCTGCCAGATTTCGCGCATCGGCTTCGTGACGCCACTTAAGAGGCTAAACAGATTAAACCGCTTGTCGCGCGTATGAACCGGCGACACTTGATGGACAACGCATCGACCACCCGCAGAGAAACACATGGACTTCATCAAAGCACATCAAATCAAAGCTGGGCAAAACGTCGATCTGAAATCGATCAAGACCGAAACCAAAGGACCGTTCAAAGATAAGGACGATGCCCGGTATTTCACGGCGGAAACCAATTCCAAGATTCGCGATCTGCAGTACCGGCTCTTTGTCGAACGCAAACAATCATTGCTGGTCGTGCTGCAAGCCCCCGATGCGGCGGGCAAAGACGGCTTGATTCGCAAAGTTTTGGGGCAAATGAACCCTCAAGGATGCCGTACCTTTCCGTTCAAGGTCCCCAGTGACGAAGAGTTGTCGCACGACTTCTTGTGGCGGATACACAAGCGTGCCCCAGCCAAAGGGATGATTTCCGTTTTTAACCGATCACACTATGAGGACGTACTGGTCGTTCGTGTGGAAGACCTTGTGCCGAAAAAAGTCTGGAGCGGGCGCTACGAAATCATCAATGATTTTGAACGCAACCTGAAAGCCGCCGGCACCACCATCCTAAAGTTCTATCTGCACATCAGCCCTGAGGAACAACTCGCAAGATTCAAAAAGCGCCTGGATGAACCGGCCAAGCACTGGAAACTGAACCCGGGCGACTACGCGGCGCGCGACAAGTGGGGCGACTACCGGAAAGCTTACGAGGATGTGCTGGAGAAATGCAGCACCGAAGATGCCCCATGGTTTGTGATCCCCGCCGATCACAAGTGGTACCGTGATGCGTCTGTCGCCGGTATCGTTCACGAAACATTAAAAGAGATGGATCCACAACTGCCACCTGTGGATGTCGATTTGGACGAAATCCGTAAGCTTTACGAGCGCGAAGCCTCAGAATCGCGATCGTAACTTTATTGACCACCAAAAGCTTAAAGACGGCTCGTACTGATTTGACCTTAGGCTGAATTGAATACGCCAAAAGCGAGAAATCTGATGTCCATTCGAAGCGTTAAATGCCCCAACTGTGGAACCAGCGCGAATGTCCCAGTCGGAATGGCGAACATCAAGTGCGGTTCTTGCGGTGCAATTTGGAACGTCAACAATCCGGCGGCCAGCAGTGCTGCGACACAAGCATCGTCGCGTAAGCCGCAGCGATCAACGCTGAAGAATTCTTCAAGCGACTCGGCCAACAGTCACATGAAGGTCCTGGCGATCAGCATCGGCGGACTGCTGGTACTGCTTGCATTGGTGGGCATCGGTATCGCCATGTTCGTCTCAGGCTCGCCGGAACCGGTTGCCGAACCGATTGCCCAGCCGCAGCCACCGACGGTTGCGGCCGCGCCCAAACCTGTTCCCGTCCAAACCGCCCCGACTTTCCGGGAAGTCGATTTGCCCGAATCGACACGACAAGCGATCTATCTGGATTACCGAAAATTGGTCGAAAGCTCGACCGAGAAAAAGGTCATGATCATGAAAGAAAGTCCAGTGAACAAAAGTCTGCAAAACATGCTGGGCAAAACTGTCGACCGAGAGATCGTCCATTTCGCGTTGATCCACAAGATTAGCGAGGACGATGTGTTGCAAATCATCGCCGAAGGCGACGCGAAACAGTGGCCTGGATCGAGAGCCCCCGAACAGGAGACCAACCCATAGGGCCCAACGGCGGAAAATAGGAGTCCACGGATCAGGGCGAGCGGAAGATGAAAATTTCGCTCGTTTGTAGTTACGCTGCTGCCGATCGGGTATTCTTTTACCGCACGGCTGGTCATCGATCGGCTGAAACTATCGGAATCGATGTGTGCCGGACTGTCCTAAAATCCTTCAGCTTGAGAGAACCGTAGAATGAGAAACACCCTCGCACTGTTTGCCGGCTGCTTGCTGGTCGCCGGTTACGTCTGTTTGCCTGCCGTCGCTGCCGATGACGACAAGCCCAAGTACAGCATCGAAGATGTGATGAAAAAGGGCATGGGCAAGAAAGGTCTTTTGGCCAAGGTCACGTCGGGAGAAGCTTCCGAAGCCGAGACCAAGACTCTGCACGAAATGTTCGTTGCACTCGCAGCTCACGAGCCACCCAAGGGTGAAGCCGACAGCTGGAAGAAAAAGACAAGGGCGCTCGTCAAAGCGGCCAAAGCAGCTGTTGATGGCGAAGATGACGCCGCCGGCAAGCTGAAGAAAGCAGCTAACTGCAAGGCTTGCCACAGCGAGCACAAACCTAGTTAAGTTCAAGCGAAAGCAAGAAAGTAAAGCGGCTTTGATCGAACCCGATCAAGGCCGCTTTTTTTCGTATCAGCAGTTTGCCACCGCCTTGTGCGGCCGATCACCGCCCCACGAAAGCCCCACTCGGCACGCCTGATCGGCATCGCCGCGGCACGGCTTGCCGTTACGGCCAATCGAATTATTCCGTTCGAACAAGTTTACGAAACGCTTCATTCAGCTTTTGCGTCACGGGCCCCGGCTTGCCGTTGCCAATCGCGCGGTTGTCCAACCGAACGGCCGGAATCACCTCGGCCGCACTGCCGGTCAAAAAACACTCATCGGCGACGAAAATGTCGTGTCGCGTGAGCGTTCGCTCTTGCGTCTGGATGCCTGCGGCGACCGCCAGTTCCAGCACGGCGTTGCGGGTGATTCCTTCTAAGATGCCGGCATCGATCGGCGGTGTATGAAGCTCGCCATGTTTGACGATGAAAAGATTGTCGCCCGTGCACTCGGCGACTTCGCCTTTGTGGTTCAACATCAATGCTTCGACGCAACCGGCTTTCAAGCCTTCCATCTTCGCCATGATGTTGTTCAGGTAATTGAGCGACTTGATTCGTGGACTGAGCGCCGCAGGATGATTTCGAATCGTTGACGCGGTGACCAAGTCCAGTCCATCAGAATAGTAAGACTCCGGATACAGCGTGATGGTGTCGGCGATGATGACGACCTGTGGGTCACTGCACTTGTAGGGGTCCAAACCCAATGGGCCACTGCCGCGAGTCACCAGCAATCGGATGTATCCGTCGACCAAGCCGTTCTTGGCAACGGTTTCGTTAACCGCTGATGTCATTTCGTCCAAGGAAATGGGCATATCCAACCCGATCGCCCGTCCGGATTCCCACAACCGAAGCAAGTGTTGCTGCAGCCGAAAGACCTTGCCGCTGTAAATCCGCATGCCTTCGAACACACCGTCGCCGTACAGCAGGCCGTGATCGTACACACTGATTTTGGCTTCGTCGCGTGAGAAGTACTTACCGCTAATATAGATCTGTTGGCTCATCGGGCTCGGTCGGGCAAAGGATCGTTCTGTTTGGATCTATCTTAATGTTTGTTGGCTTTGGCGACACCGGCGTCTCTGACAACTGGTGAATCGGCGCCGGAGGGTGATGCGGGCTTGATCGACACTGCGGGATCGCCCCAGCTGGGCCAACGCAGGGTCGCCAAAGCAGGGCGGCCAACGCAGCTGGGCCGACGCTGGGCCGCCGAAGCTCGTTCGTCAAACCGAGGCGAAACCGACCAGCGCTGCTCACCACAACGGTCAGTCGACGTCCGCCGCCGTGACGGCACCGACAACGCCCGCGTCGAAATAATTGATCGACATTCCCGCGTCAACGACGATGGATTGCGCCGTGATTCCGCTGCTGCGCGGGCTTAACAAGAACGCAGCCGTATTGGCGACCTCGTCCGTCTCGACGGCGCGTCCACGCGGAATGACTTTTTCGGCGTACAGATACGAATCGACATACCCGGGAATCCCTGCCGATGCGCTCGTTTTCAGCAATCCGGCCGCGACCGCGTTGAATCGGACTTCACTGAAACTGCTAAAGGACTTGGTCAGAAACGCCAACGACGATTCTAAGGCCGCTTTGATCGGCGCCATGAAACCATAGCTTTCACTCGCCATGCGCGTCGTGCTGATTCCGATCGTGACCACGGACGCATCCTTTTCCAACACATCTTTTAGAGCGTTGGCAACCGCGGTCAGCGAGAAGGCCGAGATATCGATCGCCTGCAAAAATTGCCCCCGAGTCGTCTCATGGAACGGGCGGATTCCGTCGGGATAGTCGGCAAAGGCAATCGAGTGCACGACACCGGCAAGTGTGACGTCGTGGTCCTTCATTTCCGTCGCCAATTTATCTATTTCCAACTGTTTCTCGACGTCACAGACAAGAACGGGCGAATTGCCGGCAAGCTTGGCGACGCTCTGGCGGCGGCTTTCGCTGCGGACGCTGTAGACCACTCGACCACCACTCGCTTCGATAATTTTTGCGATGCGATAGGCGACACTCTTCTTGTTGGCGACTCCCATGACCAGGAACGTCTTACCACTAAGACCTAAGAAATCGACAGCCGGTTCGCCACCTGCGTTTTTTTCGGATTGATCAGTCGCACTCACCAGGCTCAGCTCCCTTAAAGTTCCTTGGTTTCGGCAACGGTACAGGCGAAATCGAGTCGCATCGCAACTTTCCCCGCCAGCAACATTTTGGCCGAAAGAAAATACGCGTTGCTGATCACCTCATTCAGCGTCGCGTGAATTTCGACGGTGTCGCCGGGCCGGATCATCCGCTTGAATTTGACGCCATCCATCCGTGTCGCGACGGGAACCGTTGAATCACTTTGCGCCGCACGCTGACTAAGCAGGGCGGCTCCAGCCTGTAAGCAACACTCGCACTGAATGATGCCTGGAACGATCGCAAAGTCGGGGAAATGTCCTTGGACAAAAAACTCGTCGTCGCGAAACGTTTTGCGACAAACGATCGTCGATTCATCCACCGACACCAGCTCGTCCACCAGCCGCATCGGCGCCCGATGCGGGATCATTTCTTCGATTTCTTTGACACTCATAGTCACAATCAGAAGCGGACCCTGTGTGGGCGTCAAGCGGGCGGCGATTTGCTACGCTAAACCCGCATGACGGCATCATTCAGTCACGATTCACCCAGCCCGCCCGAGCTCCCAGGCCATGACCACTTACTATGCAAACGGATCGGAAACCACATCGCTGGATACCGACGATTTTCGCGAGGGATTAGCGGAAACTTTCGCCGCGGTGGGAATGCCCAAACGCGCATTGTTGTTACCGCCTGACTTCACCAGATTTTATAGCCGCGCCGGCGAGTTGACCGTGCTGTGTCATGAAATGTTGGGGGATGCCGTCACGGACATCATGCCGGCACTGGGAACCCATTCGCCGATGACGCCAAAACAGCTAGACATCATGTTCCCCGGTGTCCCCACGGACTTGATACGTGCACACCGCTGGCGTGACGACGTCGTGACGCTGGGTGAGGTTCCCGCATCATATGTTTCCGATGTGACCGACGGGGCGTACAACCGTCCATGGAAAGCACAAGTCAACAAGCTGGTCCGAGACGGCGGTCACGACATGATTTTCTCGATTGGCCAAGTCGTGCCGCATGAAGTCATCGGCATGGCGAACTACAACAAGAACGTGTTCGTCGGCACCGGAGGCAGCGAGGGAATCAACGAGAGTCATTATCTCAGCGCCATCTACGGCATCGAGGCGACGCTTGGACGCGCCGACACTCCGTTGCGGCGAATCTTGAATCACGCTCAGGACGAATTCTGCCGCGAACTACCACTGCTGTATGCGTTGACGGTCGTACAACAGATGCCTGACGGCACATTGCACACCCGCGGGCTTTTCATCGGCGACGATCACGACACGTTCTTTCAAGCGGCGGAATTGGCCCGCAAGGTGAACATTACCCACCTGGATCGTGCGCCACAGCACGTGGTTGCCTACCTGGACCCGTCCGAGTTCAAGAGTACGTGGCTGGGCAACAAAGCGATCTATCGCACCCGATTAGCCATCGCGACCGGCGGTCGGTTGACCATCCTTGCTCCGGCCGTCGAAGAGTTCGGCGAAGACAAGGAAATCGATCGTCTGATCCGCAAGTACGGATATCTGACGAAGCAAGAAATCGTAAAACTGTTTGACGAAAATGAGGACTTGGCCGCGAACCCATCCGCCGCGGCACACCTGGTGCATGGTTCACACGAAAATCGGTTCGAAGTCGTCTATGCCGCAGGAAAACTGACCGCCGAGGAGATCGCATCGGTCAACTACACGCCGGGCAATCTTGATGAATTATCCAAACGCTACGACGTCAGCCAACTGAGTGACGGCTGGCACACCGATGTCGACGGTTCGGAGTTCTATTTCATCCAAAATCCAGCCTTGGGATTGTGGGAAGCGCCGATTCACTGACCGGGGACGGATCCGCGAGAATTTCATCACCGGCCGACGAGATTCCGTCGCCAGAAACGCCCATTTCGCGGCAAAAACCAGTTCTTAATATGCCTTGGTCCCGCGAAGGTCATCTGCTAATCTTCGCGTCAGACCGCTGCTGGTGGTCGAAGGTGACGGGAAAATGGATGTTTCCCAGTGAAGATTGAGTTGATATCTGTGCGGTCCGCCGCACAGCCGATTCGCAGGAAAGGAGTCCGTTGTGGATCAAACTAAGCAAGCGTCCGTCTGCGTTCATATTCGCTGGATGATTCGTCGCGATATGCCCGCCGTACTGGCAATCGAAAACAATGCATTCGAGTTTTCTTGGACCGAAGAAGACTTCATCCGCTGCCTCCGCCAACGCAATTGCATTGGGATGGTTGCCGAGCAAGACGACAAGGTTGTCGGGTTCATGATCTATGAACTGCACAAGAACCGCTTGCACATTTTGAACTTTGCGGTCAACCCAGACCAACGCCGCAACGGCATCGGCAATGCGATGATCGGAAAGCTGCTGGGCAAGCTGTCACACGAACGCCGCAATCGCATCATGCTGGAAGTTCGCGAAACGAACCTCGAAGCACAACTGTTCTTCAAGAAACTCGGCTTCCGAGCGATTTCGGTACTGCGTGATTTCTACGACGACACTGTCGAAGACGCGTACCTGATGCAGTATCGCTATCAGCCAACCGACGAAGAACTCTCGCAGCCGCACAACCGCATCCGCCGCATGGCGGGCTGACGGACGCGGACCGATCATCAGCAGTGCGACCGCGACATGCGGTTGCCGCTTTTGGCCAACCAATGGCTGCTGCAAATTCGGGCTGGCAGCCAAGCAGGGATCAGGAAAGCAATTCCGCCTGCAACTTCTTCTTACAATCGCCAACCACGCTGGCGATCAGCTCATCGGCCTGCTCTCCGCTTAGCGTCGCATCATGTCGCTGCAGCTCGACGGTCAGCAAGACTCGCTTGCGATCCGGCCCGTCTTTTTTTGCATCACGGTAGGTTTCGCGATAGGTGACGCCGGCCAGTTCACTGCCAACAGCACAGCACACGACGTTTTCCAATTCGCTCCAACGCACTTTCTCTGCAACGATGAAATTCAAGTCGCGCTGGATGGACGGGAAAGCGCTGACCAACTGTTGCTGCGGCACCAGATGCGAATGATCTAGCAGTACCGGCAACGACAACTCGGCGGCCACAACTGGTTTCAACAATTTCCACTGCCGAACCAGAGCTGGATCGATGATTCCAATGTACCCCAGCGTTTGCTCGGCAAGCTTTAGCTCCGCGGATCCGCCTGCGGCGAAACCGGCGCTGCCTTTTGCCGCGACCGACAGAGCAACGTCGACGCCGAGTCGTTGAAGCAACGTTTCGACAACGCCTTTTAGCTGATAGAAATCGACGCCACTAATCATCCCCAGTGTGTATTGCTCCGAGGGCAGCGCTTCGGCCGTTGCGCCAGGCAAGTAAACATGTGCGACTTCGAATAAATCGGCATCCATACTGGCCGCCGCCCAATTGTGAGCTCGTCCCTGCAACAGGCTTGGCAGCAGTGACCGCCGAAGGATACGTGACCCTTCCAACATCGGTGTTTCTGTTCGCAGCGACTCGCGATCGGTCCAGGGACTGAGCGTGCTGTCCAGTTTCTTGGTGACAACGCTGGGCGTCATCGCTTCGCTAAGGCCAGCGCTCGTCAGGACGGCGCGGACCCGCTGCAAAGCCGAATCAAAAACACGCTTGGCACTGGGAGCCACCGGGATTGGAGCATCCTCGGGAATCTTTTCGTACCCATGAATCCTGGCAACCTCTTCGATCAAGTCCGCTTCACGCGTGAGATCGTGACGCCAAGAGGGCGGTACATACGCTCCCTCGCCGGTTTTCGTGCAACCAAGATCCGTCAAGATACGCGAGACGTCGGCGTCATCAATTTCGATGCCCAAAATCCGCGTCAGCTGCGTGGCCCGCAGCGTGATCGGCTCGCGAGGCGGTATCGTCGGGGCGGTATCGATCACGCCGTCGGCCACGGTGCCGCCGGCCATTTCGACGATCAACTGGCAAACTCGCCGGCTTGCCCAATCCACACCAACCGGATCGACACGTCGCTCGAAACGATATGACGAAGGACTATGCAGCTTTAGCTTTCGCGCCGCTCGCCGGATCGGCAACGGAGTAAAGATGGCGGCCTCGATGACCAAGTCGGTCGTGCCTTCATCTACCTCGGACTGTGCTCCGCCCATCACGCCCGCAACCGCCGACGCGTTATCGGCGTCTGCAATCACGCACATGGTTTCATCAAGTTCGTAGGTGCGATGGTCAATCGCTTCGATCTTCTCGCCTGGTTTGGCCGACCGCACAACGATCTTTTGGCCGACCACCTTTGCATAATCGAACGCGTGCAGCGGCTGACCACATTCCATCATCACATAGTTGGTCGCATCCACGACGTTATTGACCGCCGAGATTCCTACCGACGCGAGCGCATCGACAAGCCACTGTGGGCTGGGGCCAATCTTGACACCTTGAATCACACGAGCGGTATAGCGCGGGCACGCATCGGTGAATTGATTCTCAACACAGAGCAACGAATCGACCGATGTGCCCGATGTCGAGAGCGTGATCTCGGGGACGCAGATCGGCAGACCATACAGAACACTGATTTCGCGGGCGACGCCGAGGTGCCCCAGACAATCACCACGATTGCTCGTGACCTCTAAATCAATGATGTGGTCATCGCCATGCGACTCGGTGCCCTCGTGATTCAAACCGGTCAGGCTTAGTCGCTGCTCGAGCGCCTCGCGATCCATCGACAGCTCAACGTACTTCGACAGCCATTTCCATGAAACAAGCATGATCAGACGTACCAGGTTGGTAAGAGGTGGCAAGTGAAATTTGACAGGGAACGGATCTGCGGTCGAGCACTCGACACATGCGTTTCGCCAGACACAGCCGCTGTTAGAACTGGCTCAAGAAACGCATGTCGCCACTGTACAAATCGCGAATGTCAGTGATCCCGTGCCGCCGCATACACAACCGCTCGACACCCAGCCCGAACGCGAATCCAGACACTTCTTCTGGATCATAGCCGACGGCCTTGAAGACGTTCGGGTCAACCATGCCCGCGCCGCCAAACTCGATCCAAGTACCGTTCCAAAGGAAGTCGACTTCGACACTAGGCTCGGTGAACGGAAAGAACGAAGGACGGAACCGGATTTCGACGTCGCCGCCCAAATAGTTCGTCGCAAAGACTCGCAACACCGTTTTCAGATTCGCCATCGTCACGTTTGTGTCGACCAACAACCCTTCCATTTGGTGGAACATTGGAAAGTGGGTCGCATCGGGGTCATCAGGACGATAAACCCGGCCTAGCGAGATGATTCGAATCGGCGGCTTTCGCTCCTCCATCACTCGAATCTGAACCGTGCTGGTCTGGCTGCGCAGCAACTGCGAGCCCTCGACGTTGCGTTTACCGGCACCGACGCCTGCCGCAGCCAGATAAAAATTGTCCAGCGGATCACGAGCGGGATGATCCTCTGGAATGTTCAGCGCGACAAAGTTGTGCCAGGGATCTTCGACCTCCGGCCCCTCCGCCGCTTCGAACCCCATCCGCCCCATGATCTCGGTCAAGTGATCGATCGTCTGGGTGATGGGATGGATGTGACCGATGTTCGGCCTCACACCGGGCAGCGACGGATCGAACGTCGGGTCGACGACATCGTCGCCGTCACCACCGAATCGAGACTTCGCAGACTCGAACGCGGCCTCGATCGCCTGCTTGGCTTCGTTCAAACGCATGCCGGCCGATTTACGGTCCCCGGCGTCGACTTTGCCCATCTGCTTGCTGGCGTCTTTTAGCAAGCCTTTCTTGGCACCGAGGAAGCGTACGCGCGCTTCCTCGAGCCCCTCGGCATCAACTGCCGATTGGAATGCTTGCTCGGCATCGCTTTGCAGCGTGTCCAGCGTGGAAAGAAAATCCTGAAGCGACATTCAACCAATGCGTCGACTAAGCAGCCAACGTTTCCTTGACCTTGTCGCAGATATCCTTGAATGCAGCCTTATCGTTGATCGCCATCTCGGACAGCGTCTTGCGATCGAGTTCGATGTTGGCCTTCTTGAGACCATGAATGAACTCGCTGTAGCGCAGATCATGTTGCCGGACGGCGGCATTGATCCGGATGATCCAAAGCTTGCGGAATTCACGCTTGCGGACACGGCGGTCACGATAGGCGTACACGCCACTGCGAATCAGTGTTTCTTTGACCGTTCGAGTTAGCTTGCCGCGGCCGCCACGAAAACCTTTCGCTCGCTTGAACAAACGTTTCTTGGACTTATGCCGTGCTGATCCGGTAGTGGTACGCATTGCTTGTGATTCCTAAGCAAAATGGATGCTGAGATTGTTTCCGATTCAGGCCTCGACGCCGCTTGGAAAAGCCGCCGAAGTTTTGCCCAACCGAAGGGAAAGATGCCGTCTCTTTCGAAGTAAAAAAAATAGTGATTTCGCAGGCGCCCCGAATGCCGGAAAGTCCACGATTTGGTGCCGGAACGTCCACGATTTGGCGACCGAACCGCCCCATAACCTGGCAGCTGTTCAGACGAACGATCTGTCCGCTGAACGGGCTAGCGATCTGGTCACGGTTGGATTCTGCCGACTGAATTCTGTCAACGACCAGTTTCCGCCGGCAATGAAGCGGCCGAAACTCAATGCCTGAACTCTGGCCGGTCTGCCTGCAATCGCTGTGGGCCAAAGACGACCTAGTAGCTATTGCCGTTCAACGCCGCTTTGATCGTTGGTTCCATACAAGTGTCAACAGCCGTCGTTCCGCGAAGGTTACGACGACGTTTCTTGCTCAGACCGCGAGCTAGGTGACTCGTTCCGCTGGCGCGGTGCATCGCCTTGCCCTTGGCGCTCAATCGGAAGCGTTTCTTGGTGCCCTTGTGGGTCTTGATCTTCGTTTTAGCTTTGGCCTTAGTCATGACGAATCCGGTCGAGTAGGCGTATTTTCTGTGTGTTGTTGTCTGTTTGTTATCGGCTTCCTGCCGAGTCGAATGGGGCAGAATACAGGCGAAACCGCTTTTTGGAAAGTCCTAACACGATTCTTGTTGCCGGTTTACCGCATCCAAGCCAGTTGATTATGCCGGCCCGTGATATCGCAGCCTGTGAATTCGTGGCCCGTGAATTCGTGGCCCGCGATTCTGCCGCCTCAGCCGCTCGCGGGACAGATCGGAGGTGGCAGCGACCGGCGTAGGGCGGTCTCGCACGCTGTATCGCCACAATCTCAGCCGCCCACGTGACTCCAAACCCGCATCAGGCCTGCCGTGGCCCACCGGGGATTACCCCCGAGAGCTGCTGATTCATTTCCCGGGTCGCCGCCTCCACCGCGTCCTGCCACCGCGAGTCGCCGTATTTCTGACGATATTCCTCCCGCGAGTGGGCAAAGATGATTCCGCGTGAACTGTTGACGACCGCGCCGAGACCAGCGTCATCAAAACCGCCCGCCACGTCTTCGGCGGCACCGCCTTGAGCACCAAAACCGGGAATCAAGATCCAGCTGCCCGGCAGCGCCGCTCGCATCTCGGCGAGCTGGTGTGGGTAGGTTGCACCCACGACGGTTCCGACCGGCCCGTAACCGGATTGCCCCAGCCGACTCGCGTTCAGCTCGGTGACCAACTCGGCTACCGCGGCATAAACCGTTTGGCCCTTCGTTTCACGGTCCTGCAACAAGCCGCCTCCGGGGTTGGATGTCTTGACCAACACAAAGATGCCTGCCGAGCGATCGTCGCACACCTCAACAAACGGCTCCAAGCTATCTCGCCCCAGGTAGGGGCTGACCGTCAGCGAGTCGCTGCCCCAAGGACTCGACGCCCCTAAATAGGCATCGGCGTAGGCGGTCGCGGTGCTGCCAATATCATTTCGCTTGCCGTCGGTGATGACGATCAACCCCTTGCCGCTGGCGTAGCGGATCACTTCGCCAAGCGCGACCATACCGGCCGGCCCAAGCTGTTCAAAGAACGCAGCTTGCGGCTTTACACATGGCACCTGGCCCGCAACAACGTCGATGATTTCTTGGCAGAACTGCGTGTACGCGGCTGCCCACGCGTCCAGCGTCCCGCCTTCGGCAATCGCCGCGATGGGCTGCGGCAGCTGGGCCTTGCGTGGATCGAGCCCTACACAGGCGACCGAACCGGTACGCCGAACCGCCGCCGCTAAGGAATCGCCAAAATTCGTCACAGGATTTTTCTCAGAGGTAAGAGTCGCCAAACCAATTCGTCACTGGAAGCACAGAATCTCAGGGGATGAAATCATCCAGTCAACCTCTCTAGCAAACCCTGGGCAGGTTCATTAGCATCTAACACAGCGTCGTTAAATTTCGGATCCCCCAATTCGGAATCAGATCAATACCGACGCAAACGGGCCGTGGCGTAGTCTGGTAACGCGCTACACTGGGGGTGTAGAGATCGCAGGTTCAAATCCTGTCGGCCCGACTTCCGAGACGACTTCGGAAAACCCGTAAATCACCGGTCGGAACGCTTGCGAGCGTTACCAGCAACGTGCTGTGCGACCCACTTTCAAAACCGAGTTTCTGGTACGCACTACCAGAAACCCCAATGAAAGGGGAACGCATCATGCCGCGCCCAAGAAGCGAGACGCCGGAATACCGGTCACACATCAGCGGACAAGCCCGCGTCTACCTGGACGGAAAGTACTACTATCTCGGCGAGTACGATTCACCCGAATCGAGAACGAAGTATCGCCGACTTCTTGCCAAGTACTTGGCGAACGATTGCCGGATGCCGGTCGAGGAACCGACACACCAAGCCGAGACCGAGATCACGGTCAGCCACATCACGGCAGAGTACCGCCGGCTCATCGATGAACGTCCAAGGCTAAAGCGGCACGAGAACCTGTGCACGCTGCTGGAGGATGAATACGGCGACCTGCCGGCCGATGAGTTTGGACCGGTGAAACTAAGCGCCGTTCGTGAACTGTTCGTCGCCAGCGGGAACGCACGGCCCACGGTCAACAAGTACACCCGGCGAATCAAGCTCATTTTCAAGCACGCCGTTTCGCGTCAACTGATTGACCTGAACGTCTATCTTCGGCTGGACACATTGCCGCCACTGGAAAAACACGACACGACCGCGCCGGAATACAAGAAGCGGCAACCGGTCGACATCAAGATCGTCACCAAGACGGCCAAGTATCTCTCACCGCAAGCTCACGCAATCATCGCCTTACAAGCGGCAACCGCGATGCGTCCGTCAGAGATTTTCAACATGCGTCCGTGCGACATCGACCGCAGCGGCGATGTGTGGTTCTATCGACCGCAACATCACAAGACGGAATCGCACGACATCGAGAAGTCGGTGCCGATCATCAACGAAGCGAGGGAATTGTTACTTCCGTTCTTGGTTCGCGCCGCCGATGACTACTGTTTTTCGCCAGCGGAATCCGCACAGTGGCACCGAGATCAGAGAACCGCGAACCGAAAGACACCGCCGCGGTACGGCAACCGTCCCGGCACGAATCGCAAGGCGAAACCGAAGAAACAGCCGGGCCGTAAGTTCACGAAGGACGGATTAAATCAAGCGGTTCAACGAGCGTGCAAAAAGGCAGGTGTTCCAAAATGGACGCCATACCAGCTTCGCCACACCGCAGCAACGGAAGTCGCCAGGGCGAAAGGCTTGGACGTGGCAAGAGCGTTTCTTGGGCACACAACCGAGAAGATGACCCGCAACTATGTGAAGCAAATGCAGGACAACGAGAAGGCCATCGAAGCAGCCAAAGTTGCACCTCGCATCGGATAAGTTAAAACACGAGCACGTCGCCAGCGGACTAATTACCCGCGTGCTGACCATTTCTAGTCGTCCCATAGCGGCTCGTGATGGTCAGCGGCGACTTTTACCTATGGGAATCGAAATGAAAGACAAGCAAGACGAAGATTTACAAACCGCCGCCGCAGAATACATCGACGCATTAGTAAAAAAGCATTTACACGAACTGAAGTGGTTATGGTCGAGTTACGTTGATGTTTTTGAACCGAACGCTGACGCTGAAATCGCAAAGTTGCGGAGTGAAATCAGCGAACAAAAAGAACTGCTAGATGCCTGCCGCGAAAACGTCTTGGTATCAGACAATAGGGAGATCCGGTCCACCGTAGAAAACTGCTTCCGGTGGTTTGCAAGAGTGCTAGAAATCGATTCATGTCGAATCGCGGCTATCGCAGTGGAAACGCGGTCAGCGACCACCGCGGCCAGCGATGTGCAAGAAGCGTTCGCAGCCATTGAAGCATGGCAGGAGTCTCGGTCGGAAACTACCGAAAATGTCGAGCCAACCAAGCTGGATGTGATGTTGTCCGAACTGCGAGAAACTAACGGGCGGCGATACCCGATCGTCCAATTCTTGGCGGACAATAACAAGGGAGTAACCTTTTCCGAGTTTACGGAAGCCCGCTTCGGACTATCGCAATACCGGCTCACCGACACAGACAACCCGGCTTCGATACAGTCAATGCTTCACCGACACTCAGTGGCGATATCGAAATATGGGTACCAAATAAAGGCATCGACCGAAAACAACTTGATTCAACTGAAGGAACGGCAATTCTGAAGCGACTAACAGGCGACTAACACCACTGTTAGCCTAACTGTTAGTTGCACCTACTCATCCTTACCTGCGTTGCACCTACTAGCACCGTACGTAAGGATTTTTTTATGTCTGAAGGCAAAGTTCCTAGCCCCACTCGGATACTGACCGAGGACGTCCTAACTCTACAGGACGCCCGCAAAGAGTTGGCCGAGATCACCGGCCGGCGTCCCGACAAAACGACACTGTACCGCTGGTGTTTGCGTGGTGTCGGCGGCGTCAAGCTGGAGCACATCCGGCTCGGCAATCGCATTCTCGTCAGCCGGCAAAGCCTAACTCGTTTCATTGAGGCGCGATCGGCCCAACGTCAGGGGGCGGCGTCATGAACTGCACCCACCAATGGCAACAGATCAGCGTCGACCTATTCAGGCCGTCCATACGCGTCCGCTGCGACCACTGCCGAGCGATCGGCGAGATAGTCGACCCGAGCCGCGATGAGATCACGACGGCGTTCTATGCGTCACCAGAAACGCCCCTGCCGTTCGCTGCACCGGAGCGAGTGAGCAACGGTGAGACCAAGTCTTGGGCAGGGGAGGTGTAGCGTGGCAATCACGGGTTTAATCCACCGTCCCAGCGATGACGGAACGCACATGATCACCGAGGTGGTCGAACTGCCCCGACGAAAGCCGGAACGTGATGACCGCCGGAAAGAGGCGGAAGAAACGAACCGCCGTATGCACGATGCGTGCGACCAATGAAAAACGCCGCGCCCAATGAGACGCGGCGTTCATGTTTTTCTCGGCAACCACTCCGAGACATCACCCAGGAACAGCAGACAAGGATGATAATTCAATGATACCCCTAAGACCGGCTGAGTCTAGCCGAATTTCAACACCGCACCCCCGGCAAAAGGTCGGAACGCTAGGCGAAATGCTCGCCAGCATCGTGCGTAGTCTACAGCTCGCATCAGAGCTTGATACCAGCGCCGCCGAACAATGGGACCGGGCACGGCGCGAGTGTGCACGTACGTGGCAAAGGAGCAAGAATGTTTAATCGAATCAAGGAATCCGCAGCGGGCCGCTGCAGCGAGATCATCGCCGCGTTGACACCTCTGCCGGCCGACTACGTCACCAAGGGCCGGACGGACCATCCGTGCCCGCTATGCAACAGCAAGTCAACATTGTGGCCGGACGATCGCGACGGAGGCGCTAACCAGCACGGCCGGCTATCGTGCCGCAACTGCACCGACAACAAACCGACTGGCGACATCATCGATACTGTGCGAGTGTTTGGCGGTCAAGCAAGCCAAGGCGAGGCAGCGAGACTGATTGCCGATCACCTTGGGCTATCCGTTTCGCAGACTGCTGACGCACCCCCGAAGATTGACATCATCGAGCAGGTTGCAAAAGCCAAACGGATGCCGGTCGATGCGTTCCGCAGGTTTGGCGCCGAGGAAGCAAAACGCGGACGCGACAAAAAGCCGGTTGCACGCGTACCGGTTTACAACGAACGCGGTGAGATTCATTCACATTTTGACGTGACGCCGACCGACAAGGGGTTCTTTAAACGAGGGGCGGGGATGTCTGGTCTGTTTCTACCGGGCCGCTTGCCTGCCGCCGGTGAAACGTGGCTATTAGTCGAAGGTGTAAAGGATGCCGCTGCGTTATTGGGGCTCGGATATAACGCGTGCGGTCTGCCGGGTTCGTCCATGGCCCGTAAGTATGCCGGACTGTTCAAAGGCTGCCATATCATCACAGTCGCGGACCTGGACGAAGTGGGCCAATCGGGAGCGGTGCGAACCGGAGGCAATCTTTCCGGCATTGCTGCGAGCATTAAAGCCGCTCGACTTCCCGGCGAAATCGTGGCGACCAAGGGTGATGACGTTCGTGATGTGATCCGACGTGACGGCGACGATGCCGTAAGAAAAGCAATCGAGAACGCGACCGCTTGGCAACCTCGCGAAGGTGAACTTCGGAACGATGACAGACCCGAGGTGATTCTCACCTTGCGATATGCGTGGCACTGCGACCAAGTCACGCAACACGTCGGTCGGCTTGGCTGGAAAACACCTTGGATTCCCGAGCCCAAACGCGAAGCCCGAAAGATTTATCAGCGCGGTGGAATGCTGGTTCACGTCATTGAAGAAACCAAACCCGACGCGACATCGAAAGGCGGAAAAGTATCAATTGCAAAAGGCACTCCACGTATCCGACCGCTTCCCGTGCCGCAATTAAAACTGCGTGTTGCTGATGCGTGTCAATTGATCGTTGAGAAGGAAACAGGCGACGGTGATTTTGAGAAGCAAGCAGTACCGCCGCCGAACTGGTTGACTGACGGAATCCACACAGCTGGTGATTATGGCGATGCGGTTAGGTCACTCGATGGAATCATCACAGCGCCGACCATTCGCGTTGATGGTTCGATACTTCAACAACCGGGGTGGGACGCGAAAACAGGACTGTTGTTTCGGCCGTCCATGAAGTTTCAGCCGGTCCCCGAAAAACCATCCGAATCTGACGCCAAAGCAGCAGCCAATAGGCTGTTGGAAGTGGTTTCAGACTTCCCATTCACGGATGAGGCCGACCAGTCTGCATGGCTTTCGATGGTGCTTTCCATGATTGGCCGTTCCTGCGTTGCTGGATGCGTGCCGATGTTCACGATCACGGCCAACATCCGAGGAGCCGGCAAATCGCTGCTGGTTGATGCCGCATCGATCATTGCCTACGGACACACCGCCGCTCGCACGACGTACACGTCAGAAGATGATGAGATGCGAAAGCGGATCACGTCGATTGTGATGGAAGGTGCCCCAGCCGTCCTGCTGGACAACATCGATAGACCGATTGGCGGCGCTGCAATCGATGCGGTGCTGACAGCGGAACGCTGGAAAGATCGAGAGCTAGGTCAGTCACGCAATATCGACTTGCCCGCCAAAGCCGTTTGGACGGCAACCGGCAACAACTTGTCGTTTCGGACTGATGTTGCTCGCCGAGTGCTTCCCATTCGACTGGATTCACCGGAGGAGTGCCCAGAGGACCGCACAGACTTCGCACACGCCGACTTGCTTGGATGGACGCGTGAAAACCGTGCGAAGCTTGTCACAGCCGCGTTAACCGTTCTACGGGCTTACTTCGTTGCGGGCTGTCCGAAGCAGCCTGACGGTCAGTTTGGGAGCTTTGAAAGCTGGTCCGATGTGATCCGTGGTTCGATTGTCTGGGCGGGACTGGCGGACCCGATGACGACCCGAGAAACAGCCCGTGAAGATGACCAATCGGCTGCAGTCGTGAACGGATTGATTGCGGGGCTACTTCTGGCAGATGAACGCGGCGACGGGCTCACGTGCAGCGGCATCGTCAAAGAACTCAACAAACCCGAACCACTTGAGCGTTACGAGACGCTTGGCACCGTAGTTACCGAAATGATTGGAAAACCCGACACACGGCGGCTTGCCAACCAACTCAAAAAGTACAAGGGCCGTGTCTCAAACGGATTCCGGCTTGCGTCCCGTTCGGGTCATGGCGGCGTCCTGAGATGGACGGCTGAACAGATATTAGATGGTGGGTCTGGTGGGTCTGGTGGGTCTACTTTCACCGATCTTTACGCACAAGAGTCGTGTGTGTTCCCCCATACACATAGCAGCCATAGTAGCGACACATATACACATACGAAGGGCGCAGCGGTGAAACAAGAGTCACCAGAGTCACCAGACCCACCACTAACGTGCGAGCAGTGTGGAGCGTCGATGGTCGCATCACCCGCTGAACCGGGCTGGATCACTTGGGATTGTCCCGAGTGTGGTGCGGTAAAGCCTGAGCAAATCGACAAGGCATCGGCATGACCACGGACGACGACGACACCGAGACGACCTACCACATCACCCTCACCGCTGAGCGTGGCCAAGACCGTGACGCCCAGATGCGCGCGTTGCGTTTGTTCCTCAAACGAGCATGGCGGTGCTACCGGCTTCGATGCACAGCAATCACCACGAACGACACCGAATGAGCACTGCCCCCCCCACCCCCACTCGGTAAAAAACAAACCGCATGAACACACCCACCACACCGACATCGCTGATGGCACTGATCACCACTGGCAGCGGTCAGCAGGTACGCATCGGACGCACCGATACCGACATACCTTCCGGCAGTCTGGTTGCCATCGCTGAGGCTGAGGATTGCCGACAGTGGCTTGTCATCGTCGCCGAGTCGGGTGATCCGGCTGACTGTATCGAGCAGTTAGTTATTGACGTTCCAGCGGGCAGGGATTTGCATCGAAGCGAGACGAATCGCATGAGCGGCGTACCAGCGATTGATACCGGAGCTATGAATCATGTTTGAAAACGCGTGTGAAACTAGGCAAGGATTGTCGCCCATGGGCACCCCCTCCCCCTTTAGGTTCTTCCCGAGCTTCGGCGGGTATCTCTGCGATGCACGAGCCCAGTTTTCCCACAGAGAATTAGTTCAGATGCGCGATACAATGAATCATCGGGGTGTGGGGGCGTTACGTCATGATCACTGACTGGACGGCCGTTCCCATCGTCTTTATCCCCTTACCGCAGTGTCCGGCTTGCGGGAGCGTCACACGAATCATCGTCCGCACCATGCCAACTGAGGCCGGTGACGGCAGCCGCACTAGGCGTTGTGTCTGTCAGTCGTGTTCGGCGCGGTATTTGGAAGTGATCGAGCCGTGCCAGGATTTGGCAGACAGCGAGAATCGTTGCGTAGACTCCGAGGAAACATGAGGAGTCAAAAACATGTTTCAGCAAATCAAGCGCAAAATCTTCGGCGTCGTCGCCCCACCTACACTAGCCGGATCCGCCATCGCTTGCGATGAAAAGCCGTCGACCAACGACGAAGTGATCGAGTTCGTGAACGAGCTTCGCAAACGAGCACTCGAAGCAAACGGCAATCCCTACGTCGCTGTATTTGTGCCGTGGAAGGTCGAAGCGGATGGCGTCCAGTGGTATCGATGTTACAGAAATCGGGTACCGCTTTATGTGTGATCATTCACACCGCTGGCGAGTCGCCATACACGAGGCCGGTCACGCCATCGCCGCGTTGGAGCTTGGCGGGGAAACCAATGGCGTGATCCTGACGGCACAGAGCAGCGGCTTAGCCTTGGTTGACGGTTTGCACGGCGATTGTGACGCGTTCATGTCCGCAGCCGGGACCGCCGCCGAGTACTTGGCCGACCAGCACACGGCACCCGATGAGCCGATCACGACGCCCCAGCAAATAGCCGCCGACGACATACCAGCAGATTCACATCGGGATTTTGCTACGGCGTGCAGTTTCGCCGACCTGCCGACGCCGCGGAGTTCCATTCCCGATGACGTACGCATCGCCCGGTGGGCTATCGCAGGCCGCGAGTCGGATCCCGATTGCTGGGCCGGTCGCGTCGACTTCGCGAAATACGTTGCGGAAAAAATCATCAACGCCAACGTCGACCGGATCGTCGCGGTTGCATCTCAGTTGTTCATCCGTGGCCGATTGAGCGGTGACGAGATCCAGACCATTCACACAGAGACAAAAGCCAATGTATAACGCAAACCTTATTTGCGACGAAGAACGTCAAGCACGCCGGGCCGAATTGCGCCGCAAACTTGCCGAAGCAAAACTAGCACAAGAAAAGATCAGCGACATCCGCGCCGTGATCAGCGAGTTAGACGCACTTGATGACGCAGCAGAAGAAAAGCACCGCAGCGTCACAGAACCGCTCCAAGCCGAGCTTACGGCGTTGGATGCCGAACGCACATCAGCCATCACCCGAGGCGATGAAAGCGGCACAGAGGCGTCACAGAGGCGTCGTGAGATCATGCGTTTGATCAGTGCGGCGAACCTTGAGTTAGAACGTTCCATCGCCGAACAAAAGACGCAACGCAAGCCGCTTGAGCAGCAGATCGAGTTGCTTGCACCGAGCGTTCCGACGCAACACATCATCAACGAGATCGCGAATCTTGGCGACCCGGATCTATTGGCGCGTCAGTGGGCACTCAGTCAACGCGCAAATCGCATCGGTGCGGCGCAAAAACACAACCAAGCAAAAATCGACGAAATCGACGAAGCAATCAGCGTAGCCAGGCCCGGCGACGACAAACGCTTGCTCCAGAGACGTCGTGAGCGTTGGATGGCCGAGGCGTCACTACTTGCCGAGGAGCGGTCGGACACCGCAGCCCAACAAAACGCGATTCGTGATCGGCTTTTGAATGACTGAGATTTTAGGCAGGTGATGGTGGGTCGTGTCCGTCACCTGCCACCAGCCGCTCAGCGTGTTGATTTTCCACGCTGGGCGGTTTTTTTATGCGCCGGTGACGACCGTGAACGAGCTGGCAAAAAGAAAGTTGCCGACGTCGGCAAGATTTAAGTTTCGACCACCACTTATCTGTCGCCGGTCGAGACGACGCGCCGCAGTTGTTGAAGCATGTGATCGTTTTGGTGTTGCGTATCAGACGGCGGCTAACGCCAAGTCCGTATGTAGCAAAATTGAAAGTTACCGACGTCGGGAAGATTTAAGTTTCGATGTTCACAAAGAAGTCGCCGGTCGAGACGACGCGCCGCAGTTGTTGGAGTGGGCGAGCGATTCCACAATTGTGGACTATCTTTGCCTAACTTCACACGTGCGTTTCGGTGCCAATTGGCACCGAACTTGACACCGGCCACCCGAATCGCAAGACTGATCGCATCTGTCCGGCTGTTGTGATGACTTAGTAACCATCACGACTTGGCGTCGCGAGTTCCTCCCGCGCCGCGACAAGGCCAGCTATCACAATCTAGACACAAGGAATGCAGCAGCGCGGTAATGCGTCGATTGACGCCAAGCGTTGATCCGGCATAGGCCGGTTAGCGAAGCACAATCGGGCCGGGGTGATAGCCGGCTTACTAAGCGTGTTGCCGCGCTGCTGCACGCGCGTACGTAACCAGTACGTGAAAGGCAGCCACCCATGGATTCTCACTCATCCCCCCGAGACTTCGACGACGCCGTTTTGCTGAATCGTATCGCCGCGATGGTCGCGTCCGGCGATTCACTCGACACGATCGCAGCCGCGCTAGACGTGAGCCGCTCTGTTGTCGGCAAGATTAGCCGGCAACCGTGCTTTGCACCCCGAGTTGCGACGTATCGACGGCAGACGCTTGAACGCTTGCTTGGACGTGTCACGTACATCGCCGACACAGCCGCTGACGTGCTCACAGAGCTACTTGGCGACGATTGCAGCGACGGCACCCGTTTAGCAGCCGCCCAGACCGTGCTAGGGCTTGTGAAGCCGTTGAACGAGTTAAGCGAATTTCGCAAGCTGGTTGATGGTCGTGAATCGGATGCGGCGACCCGGTTAAAATCGCGGGTTAGACCATGAGCCGCACCAGAGCTTGGCGGCCGGACGATACCGATCGCATCGACTGGGACCATCCCTACATCGGGATCACCAAGACGGCACCCGGTTATCTTGTCCAAGAGTTGTTCGGTTACGCCGATTCGACTTGGGAAAAGTGGTTAGCGGATAACAAGCCGCTTTGGACCCCACGGAACCGTCGACCGTGGGTGTATCTGCCGCTGCTTGGTCACATCCACGACGATTGCCAATCATAGATATTTCACCGCCACGAATTGATGCCGAACAGCGACGACCCATACCAGCCACCACCGACCGAAGATCACGCCGATGATCATGGTGGTGCGTCGTCGCTGTTGTCGTGGCTGATCGAGCCACTGGCAGCCGATCCGATTGCTAGGTTCGGTTGCGTCATGCTGCTGGCAGGCGGCTTGATCTTGGCCGTGCTGGGCTTGGCGTCGATGGTTTGGTTCTTGGCAATTCGTTTCTGGTAGTACCAGTAACCCCACAAAAACATGCCTGATACGGGGTGTTAATACCGCAATCAATACCTTTGCTTGCATTCAAGCGTTGCACTCTTTAGACTGTAAAACACGACGAAAGTGGTGTTTTTCCCGCAAAAACCGGTGTTTGGGTTAAGTCGAAAAGTCTCACTGGGGGTGTAGAGATCGCAGGTTCAAATCCTGTCGGCCCGACTTTGCTGAAAGCCGCGGAACCTTGCGTTTCGTGGCTTTTTCTTTGCCGTGTTACATCAACGCCCACCCCGGCTGAACAGTCAGGCGTGGGCCCTGGTTCACCCAAGTTGACTCGGTCGTGATTGACTCGGTCTGTTGCAAGCGTAGGCGCAGCGGTTCGAGAGCTTTGATCGCTGGACCGATACGGCAGAGCGGGAAGCGACTCTACAACTGCTGACCTACTGTAAGCGCCGCGTCAGGAGCACGACCATGAACGACGCAGAAAAACAGAACCTCGTTGACTTGCTTGATTCACTCGTTATCGCGGCGGTTCCAAAAGCGACCAAGGTTGCGAAGTACGGCGGCACGCTCTACACGCTAAGGCCGCAAGCGAAAGAAGGCAAGTTCTGGCGGCGCGTTTGCGCTGCACGCACACGTGCGGCGGTCATTCGCTCAAGGCGCCTCCCTCGACGATCCAGACAGTCGACTTGAAGGCGGTGGCAAGTTCCGTCGGCATCCGACATACCGAGGCCTCGACAAGGCTGATGCAAAAGTCGTCAAGCGGTTCGTCAAGTCAGCATCAAAGGTTAAGGCTCAATCGACGTGACAAGTGAACGAAAGAAAATGCTGGCTGGCCAGCTATACGATCCGAATGATCCGGATTTGACTGAAGCTCGCATGATTGCTCGGGAACGCTGTCACGCGATCAACACAAGTGCACCTCGCGAAGAAGAGCGACGGCGCAGCATCTTAAACGAACTGTTAGGCAGCGGCGGTGATTCCGTTTGGCTCGAACCGCCCTTTCGATGCGATTACGGAACGAATATCTATCTTGGCGAAAAGGTCTACTTCAATTTTGATTGCGTAATCCTCGACGTTTGCGAAGTGCGCATCGGAAACAACGTCTTTGTCGCTCCGGGCGTTCACATCTATGCCGCCACGCATCCAGTGGATGCGGCGCTGCGCCGTACGCAGGAACTCGGCAAGCCGGTCACGATTGGCAACGACGTTTGGATCGGTGGCAAGGCGATCATCTGCCCCGGCGTGACGATAGGAGACGGCAGCGTAATCGGCGCCGGAAGCGTTGTGACCAAGGACGTGCCGCCTGATGTCGTCGTTGCGGGCAACCCGGCGAAAGTGATTCGCAAGCTTGCCTAGCCGCGGATAAACAGCACAACACCCGCAACAAGAGGAGCCCACGAAAAGGGGAGCGGGGGCACGAATGCAAGCGGCTGAATCCTGCGTGTCGTTATCCTGTATGTCACTCCGTCGCGTCTTTGCCTGCACCACCGACGGGGATAGCAATGCGTTGTTGCACTTTGTGCTCCCTTTCTTGATTTGCAAGGCACGACAAGTCCTCGCTGAAATGGTGATGCAAACATTACCGTTCTCAGGAGACCTCGTCATGCGGAACAAAAGGGGAAGCGGAACAAAAGGGGAAATGGGAACAAAAGGGGAAAGGGGTTTTATCTTGAATTAACGGAGCAAAATGGGAAAGGGGGTTTCTCTTGAACTAAAATTTGAGATCTAGAAAGACAATCGCTAAGCTAAGTCCCATCTCGCCAATCGCCGATCCCTAGGGGTGTTCTTATGCGTGTCTGTCATCTGCTTACCTTGTTCTTTGCCTTGCTGATTTTCGGTTGCGGCGGCCGTTTATCCGCAGCTGTTACGACGTTTAACATCGATCTTTCGGGCGACAGCGCTCGCGGTAGTAAGTTGAGAGTATTTGGCACGATTTCGCTTGATCTAAACGAGCCGTTTGAAACATCGTATGTGTCGAGTGAACTCTGCGGCCAGCACCAAGATGATCCACCGAGAACGATACCGTTTGACCGACTTCTGGGCGGTGCAGCTCTCGAATGGAGGCAGCAAGGTAACGACCTATACCTATCCTCGAATGGTTTTATCGATCAGTGGGTCTTTTGGCAAACCGTTGCTACGGAGCGTTATTTTGAGTTCCGTATTGGTGAGCGAGGCAACGGCAGAGGCATGCTTGGCCGAATTACGTATAACGGACCTGATACCCCGATGGATCCCACCCGCAGGCGTCACACCGTTCGACTTCCCATTACGGACAATGGGATTTTTGTTGGAACGGTGATTGTGCCGGAGCCTTCTTGTTTTGGTTGCTTGGCAGGTGTTTGTTGCGCGATTTCATTGTGGCGACCTCGGAGAGATTCCGCATATTAGACGTTCGGCGCTCGGCCCTTTAATAAAGCCCTCTTCCCCTTTGTTTCCTCACGTTGTGCGTTGCTCTATTTAACGAGCGGTCCAGAAACGTGGCTCGGCCTGCTCTTGTAAACTTTCCACAACTCACCCGTTGCGGTGTCAACTACATAGCATCCGTGACCGTTGTCTACGAACGCTGAGATTTGATATCGTCCAATCGATGCAGCAGCGACATCGGTGTCATCGCCAGCCATAATTGCATTGATTGGCTTGCGCTCCGCGAAAGCGGACGTGCGCAAGCCAATCGCCATGAACGCAACTATGACTGTAAGCCCGACGTAAGAAATGTGTTTCATCATGGACCTTGCTCCGCAAACGGATCGTTGATTTTTGCCGCGTCAACCGAACGGCACCATCTCGTCAGCATACCAAACCGCGTCGCGTCCGGTGCAAACACTGGGGCGAAGTCCATCACATTCGTCGGCGGACTGGCTCAGCAATCCCTGACCTCCCGCACGAAGTCCGCCAGAGCAAAAGGGGAAAGGGGTTTTATCTTGAAGTTCTCGTCGTACGGATGCACATGCAACCTGGACCTGCACTGATCACATCGGTGCAGTAGCGAACAACGCGATCGACGCCGAAATGGTATCCCTCTTGCGATCCCAGCGGTGGGCCAGAATTCTTGCGTCACTCTTCGTGAGCCACTCTTCGTAAGCCACCCTTCGGGCCGAATATGAACTGGTTCAATCTTGCTTGGCTTCGGCATCGTCCTATCTATGCTTGCGCAACGGCTGTTTCATGTTGTGCGTTCACAAATTGAGAAGGCTCGCAAGTCATGTTGACCGGTAAGAATCAACTGAAGCAGCGATGGGGAAAGAGGTAGGAAAGAGGAGCCATCCAACTATTAACGTTGCGATTGGCGCATGCTTCGGCTGCACGGTGACCGCGATACTTGGAATTGCGACAGCGGAATCCCAGGACACCAGCACTTGCGCCCAACGAGGACGCTCATAGCACACTGGCGGCGCAGCAGGCAACACAGAATGGCTTGCAGAGAAACTACCCCAAGCTTCGAATCAGGCCGAAGACAAGCCCAACGGGTTCTCCGGTGCGCACAACCAAGATTGGTTGCGGCGGATCGCTTCACCCGCGAGGCTCTCGGGTGTGCCGGCGGCTCGCTTGAACACTCGGCCGAACTTTCGAACCACGTCACACCAGCCGCGCGCGTCCAGTCCGATCCGGGTCAAGATCGGCGCCAGATGATCCGGAATCCTGCCGACCTTATCGCGACGTAGCTGACGACCCGTCCAGTCCAATAACTCCAAGTACCTTGCCAGCGATACCGACAAGAATCCTTTCCGACTCGCCCGGCGACCCGACGGTTCAGAGCATGGCCCGGTCGCGTCGCTGGCTTCGTCAATCTCGATCGGACTCATCCAGCCGCTACGCTTGCGTCTGCGACTTCGCTCCCAATCATGCGTACTGATTCGCGTCCGATCGCGGCGTTCGGCAAGATCGTCGATTCGATCCTTCGCGCCGGTGAACTCGCTCTGCTCGGGCGACCGAGCCAGCGCAGCTCGGATGGGATTCAGGTCAACATAAGCGGCACAGGCAAGCAGCGACGCTTCGTCAAGTAACAGCTGCGCCTTGAATCGCCCTTCCCAGAACCGACCCGTGACTTTGTCTTCGCGGTTCGCACGGCGTGCCACGTTCTCGGCCGTGCATCGCATCCACCAGCTCACATCGCTCAGCCGTTTTCGGCGTTCGGCCAACACTTCCGGCTGATTAACGATCATGTCGATCTCCGGCTTGAGGGGCTCCGATGGCGAACCATCCTTTTCGCGTCGCATGGGAAACAGGCGAAGCCAGCGCTGGGCCACTTCTTGATCGGACCAAGTCGCAACGACATCCGGCCGGCTGCGAAGCACAACGTGCAGGTGATTACCGAGCACGGTGTAGGTCAGGCAATCGACGCCAAACACGCTGGCGAGGAATTCGAGTCGAGAGCGAATCCACTCGCGTCGATGTTCGAAGGATTGGCCGGTGAATGGGTCATCGCCACAAAGGAAAGCCCGACGGACACACCGCTGAACACAATGCAAAACCTGGACTTCAGAGGGATCAAGGACTTCGTAGCGGGCCAATCGAGACATCAGGCAATCTCCAGGAGGGAAGTGTGACGTTGGATTGTACCGAACTGCACTAGCATGCTAATTCGTTGGGTGGCCCCTTTCTTTCTCTTTCTCCCCTTTCTTTCTTAACTCCCAGGCAAATAGAATTCGAGCCAACGTGCCCACCTGCTAAATGTGTTGCAACAAAAGCAAATTTGTTCTGCCTCTAATCGTTTTTGCGTCGGCGACGCATACCAACAACAGACACCGTTAGCGCCAACCCAGCAAAGACTGACGGCTCAGGAATGGATGTCGAAACCGGGACGAAGTCTACAACCAACGGCAAATGATCAGCTGCGTTGGTCGCGAGATAGAAATCAGTGGCTTGAAGCCCCGTTGCTTGTAGCTCCGCTTCTGTCATCGTTTTCGGGTTGAGTACATAGCCATGATCCATCTGCAGAACACTATCTGTAAACAGAACATAATCCAGAATCGAAGGAGCATATGGCGTGCGATCATCCTGCCAAGTCCAATCGTCGGGGCCAACTGCGTTGTGCAAAGGGTGGGCGTCGGCCAAGCTCGTTCCATCCCAGTCGGGCGGCAATCCTTCTTTTCCATGTAGCAACGTGTCTAACGGTATCGGGCCACCAACTGTGTTTAGATCGCCCAGGATTGAGATTGCTGTACCTGGAGCAAGATCAAAGTCTCCTCCAGGTGTCGTTGCATCGATCACCCAATCCGCTATGGCGGCGGATTCGAACTGGCGCGAAGGTTCGCCTGGGGTGCAACAGGCGAAGTGGTTGTTAAGTATAAATAGATCATTACTGAAATTTTCGTCCGGCAGATCGACTTGCGCCATCGCGATCCCCCTGACACCTCCAGGGACGCTGGTTGCGGTCATCGATAGATCATACCGGCTTACGGTCATTATACCGCCCGCCTTATGAACCTTCCAATTGTCACCACCTGGAAGTGGCGCAAGGCTATCGAACAAACCTTGTGCGTAACCTGCCGATACTTGAGCGGTTTCTTGGAAGTTGTAAATATCAGCGCCGACGGACGATATCAATCGCCCAAGCTCACTGTTTTGTGACGCATTCTGAAACAGACGATTAAAATAGACGTTGTACGAAACAACGCGCACCGAGTCCGGGTTTCGGCGATCAAGAAATGTTTGCGCTCGTGCCGAGCCAGCGAGCCCGGTCACTAATAACAAGAACGTAACAACGTTTGCCAATGAATTGAATCTGCTTTGCATTTCGATGTCTTGTTTCACAGAGAATCAAGTTGAGAATCAACTGCCTAGTTTAAAGCATCCGAGTTCCTTGAGGAACTGAATTCCGTGGCGACGCTGGAGTAAAACCATTCTTCGTACACGGTTATGAGCGTACGGATTGAGAATTGGGTTCACGTTTGTTTTGCCGTTTCGGCAACTTGCGCAGCGAACGAAAAGGAAGACCTAAAATAGCGCTTCCGCATGGACCGCTCCAGGTACATGCGTGTGTCCAGATCCCGCGTCGTGGGCGTCGATCCGCCGCGTTGACGAATGAAAGCTGGCTTCCGCGCAGCAAGCAACGTGGGACATCGTTTCCCCTAGTCAGATCGACACGTTCACCCAGGCCGCTTTAGGCCGAAGAAAGCCCTAGGGGATTCTCGCGGGCACAGAGCCATTCTTGCCCGCAGCGGATCGCCTCTTGAGCCAGGCTCTCCGGAGTTCCAGCGGCGCGTTTGAAGATCCGACCAAACTTGCGAACCACATCACACCAGCCCGCCGCGTCCAGGCCGATACTTGTGAGAACCGGAGCCAGGTGATCTGGAATCGCGCCAACTTTGGCACTACGAATTTGCCGACCCGTCCAGTCCAACAGTTCCAGGTAACGCGCCATTGAAACGCTCAGGAAACCCTTCGCGCTGGCCCGCCTACCTGAACCGTCTAAGCAAGGACCAGCAGGATCATCCTTCTCGTTGATTTCGATGGGGCTCATCCATCCGCTGCGCCGGCGCCGACGACTGCGTTCCCATTGACACGTGTTCTGGCGAGAACGATCTTCGCGTTCGGCCAGATCATCAAGACGGTCCTTGGCCCCGGTGCAGTCACTCGTCTCAGGCGTTTCCGCCATCGCGGCGCGAATCGGGTTCAGGTCCACATAGGCTGCGCACGCCAGCAAACCGGCTTCATCCAGCAAACTCTGCAGCTTGAAACGACCTTCCCAGAACCTGCCCGTGCACTCGTCCTCGCGGTTGGCTCGGCGGGCTGTGTTCTCCGCCGTGCAACGCATCCACTAGCTGATATCTGAAAGTCGGCGACGACGCTCTGCCAATACCTCGCTGTCGTTGATGATTATATCGATCTCTGGCTGCGTAGGAATTTCGGGTGATCCATCTTGCTTGCGGCGATGGGGAAACAAGCGCAGCCACCGCTTCGCAATCTCCACGTCACTCCATGCCGCAACGACATCAGGGCGCGTCCGCAGGACGACATGCAGGTGATTGCTCAGGACGGTGTACGTCAGACAGTCGATCCCAAACACACTGGCGAGAAACTGCAGGCGATCACAGATCCATTGCCTTCGGTGCTCGAATGATTGTCCGGTGACCGAGTCTTCCCCACAGAGAAAGGCACGCCGCACACATCGCTGGACGGCATGAAAGACCTGGACCTCGGCAGGGTCAGAGACTTCGTAGCGAGGTTTTCGAGGCATCGCAATGTTCCTGTAGGGGTGACGGCCAGAGAAAACCACCAAAACCGAACCGAAGAGGCAATAGATAATGGGTGGCCCCTTTCTATTGCCTTACTATTGGTTGAGTGGTTTTTACGGAGCCGCCACGTTTTTGCGATTCATGTCGACGATCATGGGGATGTCGTGGGCGTCGAACGCGTTCAGAAGCGCCGAGATACCTTCGTCGATTTCTAGTTGACGCTCTTCGGTGTAGAGCGGTGTCATGTGGTACAGCCAGACTTTGTTGCCGTCGACGGTCAATGATTGATCGGCCAACAGCAACAGGGTCGTGAACTTGGTGTTCGGTGCCAGCGGTTGCGGTGGTTCTTCGTTGGCGATCAACGTGACCGGACCGCCCAGCCACGTGTTGTGTTGCTGCGGGTACTGCGCCGACGAACGCAACCACTCATGCGGCCAGCCCCAGTTCGGGTCTTCGTATTCGCGATACTTCCAATCCGCTGGCAGTTGGATGTAGAGTTCGGCCCGCGAATATTCTTCAGCCCCCTCGGGGACATTCATGGGGTGCTCGGACATCCCGGTGGTGAACAGCGTCACGAACGGATGTTCTTCCGATGCCGGAATCGCGTGGATCGAAATCGGGATGCCGGTGGGGACGATTTGGATGAGAGAAAGTTTTTCCGGTGCGCCGATGGTCTCGGTGAAGTGATTGATGATCTGTTGTGAGGGGGCGAGTGATGCTGTGATCGGTGGTTCGTCGCTGGATACCACTTCGTCATCGGACGGAGGCATCACACAGCCGCGAGATTTCAAGTATTCGACAACGTCATCAAGGCCGTAATCCATGGCCAAACTGAGTGGATTAGCATACTTACCCGAGAATCCACCTCTCTCGACCTGGTGAATATCCGCTCCGTGTGCCTCAAGCAACTTGACCATTTCCAATTGGTCCTTGTTCGCCGTTATCGCTCCCCAAACTGGTTTTCCCTTATTCGGCTTCGCACCATGCTCAAGTAAAAAGCGAAGCTCGTCGATACTTGAGGCCGCCAACGCCGAAAAAACTGCGTCTTCGTCTTTTCTCTCCTGATAGGGTTCGTTGATGTCGCATCCAAGCTCGATTAGTACAGGAACAGTCTTGCGGTACGTTGAAAATAGCATAGCGCGCATTACCCACGGTTCAAATTCCCGCCAGCCTCTGTTAATCAAGTTTGGATCGTTCATGCAAGCTCGCCTGATGCCCTCAAGATCCGCATGCTCGAACATTGCATCCATTTTGTCGTCTATACTCAAGTCCATTTTTACCTCAGTATCCAGGAACAGACCGACTCCCATCTGCGGTTGGAATCTCCCCATTCCGAAATATCGCGCCCATTTGCAACAGTTGTCGTTCAGTTCCTCGTTTGTCACCTTTCACTTTCCTCAACCTCAAATACACATCCCTTACCGTTTGCGTCGTATGCACAGTCCCGCCGTTGAGCGCGATCGTCATATTGGACGTACTCTTGCCCTCCTGCAAGTCTCTTTTCAACGCCTCCTTGGCAAGTTCCTCTGCCGCTTCATATGAATTGGCCTCTGTCTTATATTCGTGCTTGCTGTAGCGTGGAATCTTGACATCTTCAAGCAACTCGTGCGATTTGCCAACGTACCATGCTTTCAGTTCACCGTCCGTCAAGCCGTCTAGTTCATGCTCGCCGAGGTCTTTGACAAGCTTTCCATCACTTCGTTTTGAGGCTGGGAGATCCCATTGTTCAGGAATCGTATTGTGAACGATGTGGTGCCGTGAATTCTTCCAATATCACGGTTGAATTTTTTCGCCAGATTTTCACGAATGGTTTGCCAAGACTTGTGCTTATCGGTGAGGATTTTGCACCAAGCGTCGACATTGTGCACGAGCAAACCGACACCGCCTACACAGAACGAATGATTCTCTTCGACGCTAAGGTTGCAAACTTGGATTGAGCTCTCGTGGCGAAGCGCAATCGTATTAACCAGTTGTGCGTGCCCGTTTCTGTCGACCAGCTGATCACCGGGCATCAAGTGTTTCGCGCTGATCCAGCGGCCGGTCAGTGTGCGATTTTCATCTTCGCCAGGCGATAACGGCTTGGGCATCGGTCGATCTTGAAGATCATCGCCTAAAACGACCCAGAATGGGTGGTCTCCGGTTGCTTCTATGGCACCGTCACCGACTGTGATCGAGACCACGATGCCTCCGTACTGGTTATCCATCCGCGCTTTGACTTCGCGGTAACACCACTGGCCGCTATCGAAGTCGAACGCCATCACCTTTTGTCCCTGGCGAACCTCGCCGATGGGAAGTTTGCCGTCTTCGGTCAGCACCAGCGTATCGGGTGTGAAGCAAGCGTTTTGTAGCGTCTCGTTGACGACTTTCACCGCCCGTTCAACCACGACGGTTTTCTCGTCAAACTTCTCCAGAATCTTGCGTAGCTCTCCGCTTTCGCTGGAGATATTGGCGATACGAGCAAGGACATTGCGAATTGCTGGGTTATCGAGCGCGTCGTACGTCTTGGCGAAATCATTCAACTTGTCCGCGATCCGAGCGAACTTCGCGCCCTTGGTCGCCAACGTGGCCGCCCCGGCGGTGAAGATGATTTCCGCCGCCGTTTGAGCAATCTCCCAAGTGATCGCGCCGGTGATGCGGCCACGCATCTCGGCCGACATGTTTTTCAGCTGATCAGAAATCAAGACACCGAGCGACATCACTGCAGCAGCCACTTGTTGATGCTTGCTGCCGAGTGCTTGCAAATCAGCGGGCGAACTTTCGGTCAGGGCGTGGTAGTGGGCATGGACTGCTTTAACGCGCATCACGAAGGTGTGGACGCTCATGCCCAATGCAGCGTGAACGACTGAGACAACCGTGATTTCGCTTCTTCGACCTATTGGCCGGCACTCGTGCCGAATGCCGCTTGAATCGCGGCAACGGCTTGGTCCGTTGTCACGACGGCACTGGCGATGTAGTGGAAATTCGCGACCGCTACCTTGTGTGCATCACCAGCTGGCGTCTTTGCCCCGGCGGTTGCATCTTCGGCCACGGTCACCTCAAAGCCCTGCTCGATCAATTCTCGCATGTGCGACTCGGTGCAGACGTTCGCCGACATGCCACCGAGGATGACTTTACTGATGCCACGTTTGCGAAGCTGCAAGACGAAATCGTTCGACTCGGGGCCGTACACTTTATGCGGGCTGGTGACGATCACGTTGCGTCCAGAAATATACGGCTTGTAGCGATCGAGCCAATCAGCCCCCGACTCGTTGAGCCCCGTGGTGTCGAGCTGTCCGGGGCGGTCGGCCATTTTGATGTCGTGCATCAGACGTTCGAGAGCTCCTTCGAACTTCCAATCAATCGATGGTGGGTGGCACCTTTTACAATCCGCATCCGAATTTGTTAATTTTTCGAATCCATCATCTGCGGCTCCCAATGCAGGTTTCCGGCACTTAGATCATGCATTGCGGACGAGACAATCACGCTATCCGATGCTTATCGTCGTAACGTTATGAAGCTGGATTTCTCGTTGTACTGGGATGATCAACAATACACTGAAGCAACGAAAATCTTGTTTGTTCAATCCCTTGGCCTTGAATATTCTGTAGGTCAGTTGACAACTAGATTGAGGCGGTGCCGCAATTGTGTTCTGATCTATCCAGTTGCTGGGGCATTCTCTCGACTGCTGGGGTATTCTCTCAACCGACGAGTCATTCGTTTATGCTTCTCTCGTCCTGAGCTTATCACTTAACGGGGCCGCAGATGGGATTCCCTATGTCGTTCTATCGTTTCAACAGCGTTCTACAGCATCAGCATGAATAGACCGGGCAATTATTGGCTGAGTACCTTCTTTGGAAAGGAGCGATCACACACGCACCCAAAGCGAAAACGAAGACGCAATCGCAATCGACGATTGGGAACAGAAGCCTTGGAACCGCGACGATTGCTCGCCGTGCTGGTTACAACGTCCGCGGATACGGTAGATCCCGATGATGGCGTCTTTAGCCTGCGTGAACGCTTGATTGATCATGCGGCCAGCAACCCGACGACTCCACTGACCGTCCATTTCGACGCCGGCATCAGTACGATTCAGCTTGATTCAGAAGAGCTGTTGGTCAGCAGTCACGTTCACATCGCCGGCCCGGGCCATAACGTTTTGGAGATCATCGCTGCCCCAGGTAGTCGCGTATTCCAGATTGACAGCAGCGCTAACGCGACCATCAGTGGTCTGTCTATCACTGGTGGCGACACCGAAAGTTATGGAGCTGGAATTGCAGTCGACGGAGGAACGCTTGAATTGAATCGCGTTCGTGTTTACGACAACATTGCTAGGGTCACCAGTCCGTCGGTCCATGGCGGCGGTGGTATCCAGGTCAACAACGGCACGCTGCATGTGATTGAAAGCACCATCGACCAGAATCAAGCATTCAGTGGTGCTGGCGTAATGAGTTTTAACGGCGTCGTGACGATTGAACGTAGCACGATCGCAAGTAACTCTTCGGTAGGCGTTGCGGATACCGGTACCGGGAATCTAGGCGGCGGGATCGCCGCGTTCGGAGGCTCGACACACGTGCTGACCGTCCTCAACTCGACGATTTCCGGAAATACAGCAGGCAATGGAGCAGGTGTTGCGATTCGTCGAGGTCCGGCGGAACTCGTCAATGTGACTATCACAGAGAACGAGGCCAATGTTGCTGGCGGTGGTGTCACCGGTGGAATCGTGACGTTCGACGGTTCAGACGTATCACTACATAACTCAATCGTCGCCGGCAATATTTCGTCCTCACCGATGCACGCGAACGCACGGATCTATCTCGGCTCAAACATATCGAAATCGTACAACATCGTTGGGCCAGGTGCAGACGGTTACTCTAGGGGCATGGGAGACAAGATGAATGTCTTGGATGCGGGACTGCTGCCGTTAGGCAATTACGGTGGGCCGACTCAGACGCACGCTTTGTCCAGCGACAGTGTTGCGATTGACACGGGCGACAATCTAGTCGCATCAAGTGCGGGACTCTCATTTGATCAACGAGGGACGGGATTCGATCGCATCGAAGGTCCTCGGGTCGACATCGGCGCTGTTGAGCGCATGGAGAATATGGCGACGCTCACAATCTCTGAAGCGTCAGCGGCTGAAGGAAATCGACTTGAGTTCGCCGTCGCTCTTGATATCGCCGTTGAAGGCGGAGTGACCGTCGGTGTCACTTTTGTCGACGAAACGGCGACCGGTTCCGAATCGTACGCCGGGGCAAGCGATTACCATAACGCCCCGCACAAGCTTGAGTTCGAAGGGAACGCCGGCGAAGTGCAAATGTTGTCGATCCCCACCTGGAACGACTCCGTCGCCGAAGAAAACGAAACGTTAGGAGTTAGACTTAGCGCCGAAAATATTCTTGTTGACGCAAGTGCGCAAGCGACAGGTACTATCCTTGAGTTTGGGTCCGCCATCGCGCTTCCGGCCGGTGAAACGCGGGTCACCAATGAAGACGGAGCTATCTATGTCCGCCACGGTGCTAACGTTCTTTTTCAGGCACCGCGTCAAGATGTTGCCACGCTGAAATTTGATGGTGGTCAACATAATACATCATTGTCTGTAGGTGATTTGGGAACTCATTTGGGGCTTGAAGTTGCCATCGAGTACGACGGTGGTGACGGGAATGATCAGTTCCAATCGACAAACCTGACCGAGCGGCTTGATCTCAACAACCCGCTTTACCAACTGACGAACGTGGAACAGATCAATGTTCCGACTGGCATTGATGTCACGATCACGCGTGACGATGTGAATCGCATTTCGGCTGACAACCGATTGGTCGTTCGTGTTGAGGGAGATACGGAGGTGCCACTGGACGGCAGTTGGCTACGAGCGGAACCAAATTTCAATGGAAGTGAAGCCGTTTATCAGGCAACGTTAGATCAAGCCATTCTCCAGTTAACGAGCGAGAATGCGTGGCACAACCCGTTTCTTGTCGCGGATGTCAATCGCGATGACGCGGTGACCACCGCCGACGCGCTGCTGATCATCAATAGTCTCGCAAGAGAGGGAGAACGTGCTCTGGCGACACCAGATCAGGTGGCCGATTTTCCGGCATTCTCGTACGACGTTTCGGGAGATCAGAGAATCAGCGCACTCGATGCGCTCCGAACGATCAATGTTCTGAATCGCCAGGGTGTTGAACCATCTCAACCGGCTCAGGGTTCAGTTTATAGCATTGGCAACTCACTGACCCAAGATATGCTGCCTGCCCAGCTGGACCAGGATCCCGCTTGGCATATCTTCTGTAGCAAGAATCTAGCATACATCAACGATAATCCGGATGGACACTGTGTGGATAGCTCGACGCCTTGGCCGGAAGCACTGGACCAGAATCAGTACGACTGGTTAGTCATTCAACCATTTGATGGCACAACGCTGGACGAAGACGTATCGGTCATCTCGTCTTGGATCACGATGCAACCTTCCGCAAAGATCGTTTTGCACACCGGTTGGGCTCGCCATGCGGATTTCGCGATGGTCTTTGAAGAAGGAAATCCTGACAATGAAATGCGCCCGAATCGAGAATATTTTGAAGCGTTGATCAGTGCTCTTCGTGATCAACATCCGCAACGTGATTTCACGTCGACTCACGCGTTTGATTTGCTGAATGAGATTTCCATTGATACCCAGTCTGGTCTGGGACCGTATGGAACTCTCAGCCATATTTATCGTGACTTTGTCCACCTTTCACGCAACGAAGGCCGATATCTTATGCACAACCTGCTTCGGATGAGTGTCGGGCAAGCCGCTTCTTCCGAAGGGTTCGATATCAATCCGATCGTACGTGCTTACCTGGATTCCAAGCTTCAAGTGCTTTAGGCCGAATCTCGGGGTGGACTCGCTGCAAACTAAGATTGAGTTCCATCGCGACTCGGCCATGTGTCGGGTGTCGCGATCGAACCGCCGTTGATGCCGCTTGCCGCATGCGCCCCGCTAAGGCCTCGTCCGATTCGTGTGGCCATGCGTTGCAATTCTGGTTCTTTGATGTCGAGTCTTCTCGACAAGAAAACCCGCTACGTTACCCGCCGCGCCACTTCTCGCCAATGAACTTAAGCTTTTCCAATGAAGGCACAATTCGTTTGAAAGGCCGACCGTGCCGTTCACCCCTTCCCTCCTCTAATAAACCCCTTTCCCCTTTCCCCCTTTCTTTCCCCTAATAAACCCCTTTCCCCTTTCTTTCCCTAAAACCCCTTCCCCTTTGCTTACTTTAGGACGGGCGAGCGGCTGGACCTGGTGCCACCTGGCAGCCGAGCCACCGGATACAGCCTGCTGCGGGACAAGGGCCCGCAAGGGCTGCAGGCAAAGGGGGCATACCTGGGCTCTTTGGCAGGTGTTTGGAGCCGGTGGCTAGCATGCGGACCGTAGGGTACACCCAGGTGGACTGTAGGGAATATCCGGATTTTGGAAAGGCAATGGTTGAACAGGACGGAGGGGGGAGGTACCCTACCACCCGCGACGATCCGCCGGGGGGGTCGACTACCAGTCCACTTTATTAGCCGAACGGCAGAAGGAATATTTTATGAATGGGTTGAAGTATGTGTTGGCAAGCGCTGTGGCCCTGGTCGCTGGGGCGGGGCAGGTGCAGGCGGGTGTGATCACGTCTGCCGGTGATTCTGCATTAATTGGAGCGACTATTGAGACATTCGATTCAGCTGCACTCGCTGCAAACTATTCGAGCCTCACCCTAACAGATCTGACGGTGAGCGCGAGTGGCACATTTGCCCTAGAGACAGGGAGCAACGGATCTTATGTCCCTCCAAATCCTATTGGGGATCAATTCATCAGATCTTATCAAGCGTCGCCTTTACTTACCTTTGCATTTGATTCCAACGTTTCGGCGTTTGGCATTCAGTTGGGAGCAACCAACCGTATTCAAACAATAACGGCGTACGACATCGGCGACAATGTCATCGACACACATACTGTACCAGATCAAGTTTCCACTCTCCCGTTTCCTTACACATCGTTTCTCGGAATCTCTTCAAATTCTGCAAACATCGCGAAGTTTACGATTACGAGCGATTTAGATGACTGGGTGGCTGACGATCTTTATTACGTTACGGGCTCGCCTACCGTCCCTGAACCCGCATCCCTGGCCATCTTCGGCGCCATGAGCCTAGCCGCTTGCGGCATGGGCCGCCGCCGTCGCAAGGCCCTGCTCGCCGCGTAACAGGCCCCATTACAGCAACCTAATAAACAACGGTCGTCCCTTGGTTGGGGCGGCCGTTTTTTATTTGGTTTGGTGGCATGGCAAACCGGTCACAACCTAATGACGTTGCAGCCGGTTTGCCCTAGCTGCCGGCAAGAAAATAAAGGGGAAAAAGAAACAAAGGGGAAAGGGGTTTTATCTATCGCGAAAGCCCCTCGCTTTTTTTTAGTAGGGGCGGTGTGTGCTATTTTCGGGTTTTCAGAGCGTCGAAATGGGCTTGCCAGCTTTGATGTTCACGGCCTGCGGCATTGGCATAGTGGCTCTCGCTGTCCATCACTCCATTGCGGATGCCTTCGTAAATGCCCGCGATCACGGTCCCGATAAATTCACCCAGTTCGGCTACTCGCTCTTTTCGATACTCTGCTACGGTCATATCGCGATACGTCAACCTTGCTCCGAACGCATCGTTCAGATACTCGGCCAACTGCTGCTGTGTGATGGCCTCGCCCTGCAAGTTGTAAGTGTTGCCGTTGTGCTTGGAATCTGAAAGCATTTGTGCGTAAGCGAAAGCCAGTTCACCTCGGGTCGTGTAAGCGCATTTCCCGTCGCCCGCACAGTTCGCAATTTCGCCGCGTTCTCGATAAGTGTCGATGTATTCAATGTCCGGCTCGATGTAGATTCCGTTACGACCGATCACCCACTGCAGTCCGCTGCTGCGAACGTCTTCTTCCGTTTGCCGGTTGCTTTGCACAACCGGTGAAAACGCGGTGCCTTCCTCCGCACCCTGAATGCTGGTGTAAACGATTTTGCTGACATTTGCGACTTTCGCAGCTTCGATAACGTTGCGATGTTGTCCAATCCGTTCATCGGGACTGGCCATCCCGGACACCAATAGTAAACGATCAATGCCCTGAAGCGATTTGGTCAGCTCATCGCGAGAGGTGTAATCACCGGGTCGAATTTCCACACCTAGTGATTCGGCCTTGCTTGGAGTCCGAGCGAGACCAACGACGTTCTGACTACCGACGAGCTGGACAACCGCCTTGATGATCTCTGCCCCCAACTGACCGCTGGCTGCCGTAACGCCATAAACACAATTTTCAATCATATTCTGTTCCCTTTGCTGCGAAGCCGACGCCGAGTCATCGGAAGTTGTTCGTCTATAAGATGGGCAACTCTAGATGCCCTGTTCGAACGCTGGTGCAGAGGCAGGCGCCTTCATCTGCCAAGCTGTGTTCAAGCACTAGAACCACACTTCGCTTAGCTGACCGGATTCCAGTTCGTTGGCATAGCTTAGGTAATAGTTGCGGTTGGGCGCGTTGTATTCCTGTGCAGCCAAACCTCGTAGTGCCTCGATTTTTACTTTGCGGGCAAGTTCTCGGTCGGCATTGTCGAGCCACTTGACGTGGTCGGAGAGTTCCAGGGCCCATTGGTAATCCTGCTTGGCGAGGGCGTCATTCATCTTTTCGGTTAACGGCTCGATGCCACCGGCTAATTCGGTGATCCTCTGCGCTTTAAGTCGCGGCTCGAAGGGATTGAGCGTCGTTGGATTGCCGTCGTACCAACCCAGCAGTCCTGAGTAGATCGCTCGGACTGCATGAGGCACCGAACCATAGAACTGGATCAGATACGGTTTGTCCTTCAGATCATCGGGAAGTTTGACCTCGTGGGCTAGCTGGTCGGGCCCCTTGCCAGCGTTGATACCGCGTATCGTTTGGTCGTAGACACTGCGAATCGCTCGGCTGTAATCCGTCAGTGCGGTCGTGGCCGCTTCTTGCCCGCGAATCGGCAGGGTGTGGCCGGGGACCAAGACGCGCGGCTTGAACGTTGCCATTTCCGCAACGCTCTCGGACCAGCTCAGCACGTCGCGGTAAGCGGTGCCACGAATCGCATACAGGTTAGGAAACGAGCTATAGAAATTGTCGCCCGCGAACAGGACCCTTTCTTTCGGCAGCCATATGAACATGGCATCATCGGTTTCACCCGGTCCAATATGAAACTCAAGTTCGACACCCACGATCGTTGTCTTTAGCCCAGAGTTAGGCACCGTGACGTTCGGAGGAAGAAAGCCTTCGCCGCCATCGTGGTCGGCGGTCAGCGCTGGCGCAACACCGCGATTGGTGCTTTCCGACGGCGAAAGCTGTCGTCCGAACTGTCGAACATTTCGCTTGGCCTTGACCGGCGCGACTGCTTTGTTGACGCCTTCGGCCGAACCGAAACTCTCGGTGGCATAGATATCCGGTCGATCGTTGCCAACAAAAGCACTCGCTCCACCAATGTGATCGCCATGGCTGTGGGTATAGAGAATTGCCTTGACCGGCAGGTCGCTGAATTGCCGAAAAGCTTCGGCGGCGTCTGCCGCACTCTCAGGTCCCTTGAGCGTATCGATGATAATGACACCGTCGGTCCCCACGATCATTGACGTATTCGCGCCGTGAAAACCAACCGCGGTATACACATTATCCGCAACTTTCACGACTCCTTTCGCGAACTGTTGCTGCTGGGTATTGAGCATCCGCAGTGCCGTATCGGGATCGACCTGAGTCTGTGCGGTGGCAGTCCCGGCAGTCAGCGAAAGTGCGCATATCAAAACGCTCGATAGGAAACGGGTACCGATGCGGACTGGGAAGTTGCTGCTGTTCATGAGTTTCTTCCTTTGCGAGGTAGTTCAATAGGCTGTGCTGAATGGGTCGTGCTAAATGGGTCGTGCCGTACGTTTCGAAACGTTTCGCAGGACGCCATTCACTTTGCAGGACGCTCTACTCTGCGTCCTCCAGAGTGAATGGCGTCCTGCTCTCACGTTTGAATTACCTCGGGCGATGTCTTTCCGCCCAAGTCCAACAGCTCTCATGCTGGAGTTAACACGTTGAGCAGACGAACGGAGAAACCGAAGCGGGGCATCAACCATGCCAAATCAAGCCAAGCCGATGGCTGTATCCTACAGCCTTGTGGCTTGCGGTCAACTCCCGCCACGAAAAATTGTTGCTCTAGTACCCCCGATCCACGACGGCCAGCCAAACATCGTCGCTGCCTCAAACCGCCGATCTTTCCAACAGCCGTGACACCAACAAGACTCGCTTCAGACGCCGAAAGCCAGTTATCGAAGAGAAATGAAGCGTATTGAGAGAAGATTTTTGGAAGCGTTGACGACGTGGCCAACTCAATTCGTCGAGAGACGAGAGCAAGTAATACAGCAAGTTGGCCCGGAGCGTTCAAATCGGGCGGCCACCGATGTCGCGGAATGGGTATCGAGCAGCATCCGCTCGGCTTCCTCGCTCGACTCTCTTTCATCCTTGGACTCTTTGGCCAAATGGTGTCGCTTCGGTTGATCCGCTTTCAGCCTGTCTGCTCGGTACGATGTCGACAGGGGTTAGGTTTTCCTGGGCCGCCCAGAATAAGCCACTGCACTGCCCGAAACGACGCGAACACCTCGTGCAACCTGGATCTCGTATTCGGAGGGATCAACGCGGACGAGCGAAACGCCTTTGGCAACGACCTGACCGGCGCCGAGTGACTCAGATTCGAGCATGAAATCGCCGCTGACCGGTGCTGCTAGTTGGAGAACGCGAGAGGGGAGCGCCAGCCAATGACGAGGATGTCCAGCGCTGCCAGGTGCACGCGAGCTTGAAACCGCTCGACAGCAATCGATTTGCCAAGGGGCGGTTTCTATCGTCCAGGCCGTTCTTAGGCTCCCAGGACGGTCTCGGCTACCGTTTCGGCTACCGACCGGGGCGATTGCTCGTGTCAATCTTTCCCCAGTAGCCACCGATGATGTGTGGGTATTTGCCGGGTGTGACGTGATAGTGGGGACCACGATCGGAGTCTTCGTGAAGATTGAAATCATTTAGTGGATTGTTTCGGTCGTCTTTGGCGAGCAAGCCTTTCGACTCGTAAGGCCCGTAGACGGGGAATCCATCAAATGCAAATCCGATCACGCCCGAGTGCGACTGGCCTTCATCGATCCAAGGCGTCTTCACGCAAACCGGATACTTGTGGTAGTGGTACTGCTGTCGAGGACTTGGATGGCCGCAACAGCGATCAAGTCGCCATACCGCGTCGGTTTCAAAGATGTGATCAAAGGGGTTGAAAAAGATAACCCCATTGGTCGCGACCCCAATCGCTCCCATTGGCAAGGCCTGATTGGAGTTCTTTTCGTCCATCGCGATTGCCCGCGGATTAGGCTCGGGGCGCAACGGAATGCGCCAAGTGTTCGCCTGTTCTTTGATATACGACGGGTTGCCGTCGAGCATTCGCCAGCGATCGGGAAAGGTTGCCGTGGGGTGATTTGGCAGATTGCGACTCCGCATCACAAGGTGCTCGCCGGTGAAATTGATAATGACGGCGTAAGGCCTGTGCTTGTCCTTGGCGACTTCGTCACCATTGAAATCGAGATATCCGGCTCGCAACCACGAACTCATGTTGCCAGCGAACGGAGCGTGGTAGCGATCCGCTTTGTAAAGTAATTGTTCGGCATTGGTATAGTCGAACTGCACAGGTGCCCGTCGCTGTCCATTCTTCGGGTTGAAATACCAGCGACCGCCAAGGGCGATTAGCGATGACTCCTCAGGTTGCGGGAAGTCTTGGTTGATCGGCTTGGCTGCTTGGTAACCAGCGGGCGCGTCGATGGGCTTGATGTCCATCGAGTTGATCCAGAACTCGGATTTACCTTCCTGGCCTTTTCCGTTTGCAAAACCTACACTCAACGTCAGTCGATCGACTTCGGGAAACGGAGTTCGGAAGTCCATCGCATAAGTTCGCCAAATCGCGTGACCGAGATTCTCGTTGGTGTCTTTGTCGAAGAAGTCTTCTCGTTCCCGCAAGACTTGTGGGTGGATTCGTTCTTTGATCAGGTCCAGTGACTCGGTGCCGTTACTGTAAAAGAACTCGACCTTCAAATACAAATCGTCTTGATCGACGGCGAAATTGTCTTGAGCGAGCCCAGCGACATAGAAGCGATACCAGCGCTGTTCGGCGGAGACGTCATCGCTGGTGAAAGAGGCTTCGCCCGCGAGCGTGCCATTGCCGTCGACATCTCTGCCGGAAAGCAAGCGTATGCCACGTCCATTGGATTCGATGCGAGGATCACCCAGCACTCCGTACATGGCGTCGCCAGTGAGAGTTGCCGTCGCTAGTGATTCTCCTTCTTGAATGTCTTGGGCGGACGAAACGGCAAGCGTGTGTCGGCCACCAACGGAACTTTGGCGAGCGTCGCTACCGTCGCCAGTCGCTGGGGCGGGCCCATCCGTTTGGACAATCACTTGGTACTGAGTCAGCTTGGACAACAATTGCGAAGCAACCTTGGGTTCTGATTCAACGACGTTGTTGGATTCCATCGAATCCGTTCGCAAATTAAAAAGCTCGGTTCCACCGTCGGCGAATTGAATCAACTTCCAATCGTTGCGAATAATGGCATGATCATTCTCGGCGATCACGATCGTTCGCGGGGTGGATTCGGCGTTGCGCAACTGTGTCCAGAGGCTAATTCCATCGAGCGGTTTGGGCGAAGAAATCGAAACACCAGTGGCCGCCGCGAGCGTTGGAAACAGGTCGTGGATCGCACTAAGCTGTTCGTTTTCGGTTCCGGCTTTCAACAAGCCTGGTGCACGAACGACGCATGGGACGTGAATCCCGCCCTCAAAAACTTCTCTTTTCTGTCCGCGAAACGGTTTGTTCGTACCTGCACGCGCCGCACCGTTGTCGGATGCGAAAACAACAATCGTGTCTTCACAAAGCCGCTGATCATCGATTGTGTCAAGAATGCGTCCGATCGCTTGATCCATCGCATCGACCATGGCCGCATACGTCACTTCGTGGTCGCTCAGTTTGCCTTGGTACTTTGCGATCAGATTTTTCGGAGCTTGAAAAGGAGAGTGTGGGGCATTGAAGGAAACGACGATACAGAACGGTTTATTGGAGCGGCGATTCTCGATCTGGCGTACCGCTTCATTGGCTAACAAGTCAGTTGAGTAGCCTTCCTCTTCGATGGTGATTCCATCGCGTTGCCAATCCGTCTGCCCGCGACCCGCGGTGTGCCGGTAATAATCGATCGAGGCATCGAGAAATCCATAGAAATGATCGAATCCTCGGCGGTTGGGGTGCAAGTCATCACCCGCGAGGCCCAGGTGCCACTTACCAATAAGGCTCGTTTCGTAGCCGGCTTTTTGAAACGCAGCGGGCAGCAACAGTTCGCTCGCCGGCAGCCCTTCGTCGCGAGGTCGCACGGGCCCGGTGATTCCATAGCGTTGCGGGAATCGGCCTGTCAGCATCGCGGCACGTGCAGGGCTGCACGCCGGATAGGCGTAGAAGCGAGTCAGTCGCACTCCGTCTCTGGCTAGCGAATCAATATTCGGGGTGTCGGCGGTGCCACCGTGGAATCCAACGTCGCCCCAGCCAAGATCGTCGGCTAGCAAGATCACGATGTTTTTCTGCTCTTGCCTGTCAACATCGCTGCCAAAAGAGAGTCCCTGGATGGATAACAATGCCGCTAGCGCAAGACATCCATTGATGCCGCGATGGCATTGTGCAACTTTCGTGGCCAGTCGATGGGGGGCAAGCATGGTGAGTGTCGGTTTCATCAAGTTTGGCCTGGGATACAATGGCTGGGATACAATGGACTGTGCAATTACCTCATGAACCATCAAACCCCAGCGACTGCAGACATCTACAGCCAATACGCTACTTTTTTGTGAATAACGACGTCGCGATCATCGAGCAGCAACTGAAACAGGGTGACATGTCGCTATTCGCTGATGCGTTTTCCCGGCATCGCGCTCGCCTGTGGCAGATCATTCATTTTCGGCTCAGCGATCAAATTCGCGCCCGCGTCGATGCGGATGATGTCTTGCAGGACGTGTATCTGGATGCTGAAAAACGACTCGATCACTATATCGATGGCGAATTTCCGTCATTATTTTTGTGGCTACGACTTGTCACCGGACAGACGCTTAGCCGTGTCCATCGCCGACATCTGGCCACGGAATCCCGTTCGACGTTGCGTGAATCTAACCCGAATGAGGAAAACTTCTGGGGCGACACATCGCTATGTCTTTCGCAGCGCTTCATTGCTCACCTCACATCGCCAAGCCAAGCGGCCGTGAAGGTGGAATTGATTGCGGAGGTTCGGTCGGCGTTGGGCGACATGAGTGACATGGATCGCGAAGTGGTAGCGCTACGCCACTTTGAAGAACTGACCAACCAAGAGGTTGCGCTGGAACTGGGTATCACGCCCAAAGCGGCCAGTATCCGGTATGTGCGCGCACTCGAACGGTTGCGATCAGTTCTAAACAAGCTGTGAGCATTGACCGTTGCTACGCTCGGCAGAATGTGCGTTGCACGAATCGCCTCTGTAATTGACAAAGATGTCGAGGCGTCGAAATGTTTTCCGAAATCTTATTTGGATTTTTCCGGTAGAAGCATCAACGCGGTGGGGTTTAAGGCCATGAATCCTCGCCATCGAAACTTCCACGGGACTAATCATGAAGCCTTTATCTTTGCTCACTGTATTCTGCGTGTTCGCCATGTTGTTCAGCGAATCTCTCGTCATGGCTCAGCCCCCCGGAGGTCGCGCAGGCTTCGGCGGTGGGCGGCAAGGAGGCGGTCCTGGTGGTGGTCGTGGACAAGGAATAGGTGGTCCAGGCGCACAACAGACTCCCCCACTGCTTCGCATTTTTGATGTCGATGGTGATGGCGAACTTTCGCTGAAAGAGATCGACTCAGCAGCCGGCGCACTGCGAAAGCTCGATCGCAATCACGACGGAAAGCTGACCATCGATGAGTTTCGACTATCGGGAGCAGCAGGATCTCAAGGCCGTCAAAGACAAGGTGGTGGGGGCCAGCGCGGCGCAATGCAAGGGGGACAACCGGGCAGCCGTCAAACGGGATCTGGCGCAGCTGCCGGTTCGGGAGGCCCGGGACGGCCCGCAGGTGTCGGGCGATCTGCGGGTGGAGGCCGCGGCGGCGACCCGGCTCAAGCAGACGCTGCGTTTGCCGAGCAAATCATGTCCTTTGACGAAAACAAAGACGGATCACTCCAAAAGTCCGAGTTGCCCGAACACATGCACAAAGCTTTTGTGATCGCAGACGCCGATCAAGACGGCTCACTTGAACCGGCCGAGCAACTCGTACTGGCGTCGCAATTTCGACGCAACCAATTGAACCCGTCTGACGAAGCGCCCGTCAACATGCCCGCTCAGGCCGGGTCCCGTGTCGGTGGTCAGCGTGGTGCCGGACAGGGTGCTACTGGGCAGAGCGGCGCCGGGCAGGGTCGTCCGGGGCAGGGTCGTCCGGGGCAGGGCCGCCCAGGAATGGGTCATCCGGGGATGGGTCGTCCGGGTCAGGGTCTGGGACAAAGCGGGGGCCAGCGAGGTGGACAAGCATCGGCCGGTGGCCGACCACGCGATCGCGTTCGCCCGCGCGACATGGAATTTAACGATAAATTCCCCATCGGAACCGGACTGCCGGAAGAGCTTCAAGTTTACAACGTCGATCGAGAGTTGGTTCCGGTCAATCACATTTTCCAGTCAGAGTACACCGTCATCGTCGGCGGATGCTTGACGTGTCCGGAATTTCGAAACTCGTATCCCGAGATTGAAGCGGTCGCTCGCGACTTTAAAGATCGAGGCGTTGACTTTTACTTCCTGTACCAATCTCTGACACACCCAGAGAATTGGGGATTCGTACAACCGTCTTCGATCGAGGACCGATTCGCTCAAGTCGACCACGCCAAGGAACTTCTGCAGACCCAAATCCCATGGTTGACTGATCCGATTGACAACTCGTTGAAAACCTATTTCGTGCTCGCACCGAATTCGCAGTTTGTGTTCGACCGGTCGGGCAAAATCGTCCATCGCAGTTCATGGGGACGCGGCTCCAGTCTTCGCGAGTCGCTGGAAACGCGAGTCGGCAAGCCGAAAACGCTGACCACCGTGCAAGACTTGAACCTTCCTCGTTTCGAGCGGCACCTCACGTCCAAAAGCGAAATGCTTCTGGAACGCGTTCGTGTGGAGGGTAAAGCGGTTCCGCTGCGTGTCCAGTCGGGCGGGGAAAGCAATCCCGTCGATGCACTGCGTTCGTTCACTTTCAATCAATCCAACCGGTACGTGAAACTTCGACCCGAAGCAGACCAGCAATTGATCGAGACGGGAACGGGCAAGTTGTACCTTGGGTTTCGCCAGGATCCGGTGCTGGGGGCCAGCTGGAATAATCTAGCCAGTCCACCGGAGTACAAGGTCATTGCCGAAGGTGCGAATGTCTCACCCGCGTCGGGGCATTCGAAGCGTTTGGACGTCGAATCAGACAACGAGCCACGTGAGTTCCTGGTCGATGTAAAGGACTGGACTGCGGAAAAACCAATCTCGGTGAAGATCCAGTATTTTGCGTGCAACAAAGAAAAGGGGTGGTGTAAGTCAGTGCAACAGGAATTCACTGTATGGCTGGAAGAAGATAAATCAGCCGGCATGGTCAATGGACGAAGTCATTTCCCCGGTGGACGTGGCAGCGCGAGGCAGGGAGGCCAAGGCCGGCCAGTCGCGGGGCAGAGGCCAGAGGCGGGACAGAGGCCAGGCGGGCGTCCTGGTCCGAGATAATGTTGATCCGAGACAACGTTGGACTGCGATAGCGATGGCCTAAGACAATATTGGCCAATAATAACTCGCTGGCAAAATTCGTCGTGCCATGACCGGCGCCGCGGACTTACCAAACGGCGGCATCGGTCCCACCGTTTGGCGAATGCAGTTACGCTCGCGTTCGCTGCTTCAAGGCAACGCCCAACACCCACTTCTTTACGACCTGGCATGCAACTATCCGATTCGATGGACGACGACATCTACGCGACCGTCGATATCCTTGCCAGTGATTTCGTGGCTCGCTATCGCAACGGCGAGCGGCCGACGGTCGATGAATATGCGAGTCGTCATCCCGAATTGAGCGAATCGATCCGGCGAGTCTTTCCGTTGGTACTGTCCGTCGAGAAAGTCAAAATTGATCAGCAATCCGAACGCGACGGGAGTGCAACACTCGCGGGACGAGTGTTCGAAAAGCTCGGTGATTTCCGACTCGTGCGGGAAATCGGTCGTGGCGGCATGGGAATCGTCTACGAAGCAGAACAACAGTCACTCGGGCGCCGCGTCGCGATCAAGGTCCTGCCAAAACAATCTCTGCTAGACGACGATGCGTTACGGAGTTTCAGTCGCGAAGCGAGCACCGCTGCGGCGATGCATCATCCCAACATCGTGCCAATCTTTGGGGCAGGCCAGTGCGATGGCACCCATTATCTTGTGATGCAGCTCATTCGTGGCGAGTCACTGGATAAACGTATCGCCACCGAGGGATCGTCGTTTGATTGTCGTACCGCTGCTGAAATCGGCGCCCAAATTTCCGATGGACTCGCATACGCTCACGGTTGTGGCGTGCTCCATCGTGATGTGAAACCGGCCAATATCCTGATCGACGAAAATGGGATTGCTCAACTGACTGATTTTGGACTCGCGAGAAATCCCCAAGACGATCCGACCGTGACGCAAGTGCTCAGTGGAAGCCCTCGCTACATGGCCCCCGAGCGTTTTCAAGGGCGGTCGGATGAACGCTGCGACGTGTACGGATTGGGTCTGACGATCTATGAAATGCTCGCGGGCAGCCCCGCGTTTTCCGAATCCGATTCACATCAACTGATGGAGGCCGTGACACGGCATCGCGTGAAACCGTTGAAAGATGTTCGTCCCGATACCGCGATCGACCTGCAAACCATCGTTTCAAAAGCAATCAATCCGGATCCTGCACATCGGTATCATGCCGCTTCCGAGCTGCGTGATGACTTGAAGCGTTTTTTGGCCGACGAGCCGATTCTGGCTCGCCGAATCACGATATTGCAAAGACAAGTGCGTTGGTGTCGTCGCAATCCCGCCCTCGCTGGCGCAATCGGCTTGGCATTGATATCGATGCTGGCTGCCACCATTGCGTCATCGATCGGAATTGTCATGACGTCCACCGCCAACAAGCGAACGACCGAAGCGCTCGCACAGTCCGAACACACTGTCGATCTTGCTCTTCTAAGTCTTGACCGCGTGGTTGACGTGGTGTCCATGCCTGCATCGGCGTATGGCGATATGGGCGAGGTGGACTCCGCCGCGTTTGTCTTGAATCCTTCTCCGCACGCAGCGAAGGTGTTAGAAAACATCCAGCCTCTCTACGCACGTCTCGCTGACCAGTCGCCGACGCGGCCCGATATCGTATGGCAGATGGCCGAAGCGAGCCTTCGATTGTCCCGAATCCAGTTGCAGCTCGGACAGAGCGATGCATCAATTGCAACGCTCGATCGCAGTATCAATTTATTGCAAACGCGAAGCGACATTGCGGGTTTGCCGCGCGACGAAAATCGATTACTTCTCGCTCGCGTCTACAATGACCTCGGCAAAGTCTATGCCCTAGAACTTGAATATGAACAGTCCGAGGAAGCCTTTAAAAAGGCGATCGCAACCGTCGATGAAGTTTCGGCGCCCGACGATCGACACCGACTTCAGCTCGCCTACGCGAACATCTCCCTCGGCGACCCACGCACACGGCGTCGCCGCGACACAGCGAGCCCGCTTGGCGAATCGCAAATCGCCCGCGAGCGGTTGTCAGCGGCCGAGAAAATCCTGAATCAATTGGCCCCGATGGAACGAGACGCCAGCGAAGCCGCTGTGCTTCGATCGCGGATCCATCTTGCGCAGTCGCGTCGAGCGAAGCGGCCGATGGCTCGCCAATTGAAATTCGCGTCGGCAATCGCAATTCTGCGAAAACAACTCGAAAGATCGCCTGACGATTCCCGTGTTCGGTTTGCTTTAGTCGAGACACTCGCCGGCATCAACTTGAGACGACAGGCCAATTCAGGCAAGACGGTCGGCGAAGCCAGCGAGCGACTACACGAGGCGCTCAGTGAGCTGCAACTGCTCCGGACAAGTTATCCAGAGACACCACTATTCGCCGTCTCGGAAGTCCATGTTCTGCACAAGCTATCAAGCCTTTCTCGCTCGCGAGGCGAGGATGTCCTCGTGCTAGAACAGCTGAACAAAGCGATCTCAATCCAATCGTCACTGGTTGATGCCTCACCCAACAGTATGCCTCACCGATGTTGGCGGGCATTGCTTTACCGCAGCCTTGCCGACGCGCATCGACGGCAGCGCAACTTGGCCGACGCGCGTGACGCGATCGCCGCCGCCATTGCCGACCTGGACGCAATCGCTCCAGATTCGCGGTCACATCCCTTCGCAGTTCAAACCCAACAGACCATCGCGAATCTGCATTCCGAAAACAACCGAGAAGACGACGCTTACGAGTGAATGGATCACTTCCGAAAACACAACGACGAAAGCTGATCAGTTTCGAGTCGGAATACGATACCTTGGATTCACGATATTTGAGCCCTGTCCTCGTCGCCAACCGACCGGATGAAGCCTACGCTTTGGGCCCAAGCTGCGATTCACGAATCCTGTAGCATTCCCCGCGCAAAATATTCCTTGAAACTTTCTAAGAGCGTCATGAAGAACGTGCCAATCACTTTTCTATCCTGCTTGCTGTTGCTACTCGGATTGATCCAATCAGTGGCGGCTTCGCAGCCCCCCAATGTGATCATCTTTTATGTCGACGATTTGGGTTGGCAGGATGTTCAGATCAATGATCTCGATGCTCCGAGCCCTTACGAGACGCCAAATCTTGTCAAGTTGGCTGAGGCGGGGATGACGTTTACCCAGGCGTACTCGCCTGCCCCGACTTGCTCTCCTTCGCGTGCGGGAATCATCACCGGACAGCATCCCGCGAAGATCAAACTGACGCATGTGGATCTTGGAAAGGTCCCGACCGCGCGTTCGACGGAACGCCTGGTGCCGCCCTATTTGCAATCGCATCTGGACCTGGATTTGATGACCTTGGCTGATGCGATGAAGCAGAACGGATATCGCACCGGCCATGTCGGCAAGTGGCACGTCGGACTGACCGCGACCCGTTATGGTTTCGGTTTTGTGAATCAGACGCGAGGTGTTCACCGTGGGATGGATGACCGTACCAAGGACTTCGCCACGGAAGATGACCGCTCGTATCCACTTAGCAAACAGAAATACCCACCGCTGAGTCAGAAGAATCCCGATGGGATCTCTTATCCTTTTGACGAAGTGACACAATCCGCCATCGACTTTATCGACGACAGCAAGCAGGCACCGTTCTTTCTGAACCTATGTCACTGGATGGTGCACTGGCCGGTGCTGACACGCAATAGAGAATTGCTTGAGCATTACTGCGACAAGTTTGGTTTTCCGTTTCCTCCGGAGCCTGGAGACATGACAAGGGAAGGTCAGCAAAATCCTTACTTCGCCGCAATGACGACCACGGTCGACTGGAGCCTGGGTCGCTTGGTTGATTTCCTGCAGCGGACCGATGATCCTCGGAATCCTGGAAAGAAATTGATCGACACCACTTACATCTTCTTCACCTCGGACAATGGCGGTGCTGAGATTCATGGCAAAGAGATCATCTCGGACAACGCACCGCTAAAATACGGAAAGAAGCATCCCGAGGAAGGCGGTATTCGCGTGCCTATGGTTGTCACTGGCCCCGGGATCGCAAGTGGCAGCCGTTTCGACGGACTCGTCAACCAACTTGACTACTTTCCAACTATCCTCGAGCTGACTCAGTCGTCGATTGCGTCAAAGAAGCTTGATGCATTGAGCGGTTTGGACATCTCACCCATTCTATTGGGAAAGAGTCAAACGATTAATGATCGCTTGGGCAACGAGCGGACACACCTTTTCTGGCATTTTCCGCACAATGGCCCGCTCGCAATGAAATCGGCGATTCGAGAAGGCGATTTCAAGATGTATAAGCGGTATGACACTCGCGACTATGAACTGTACCGACTGTATCAAGATGGTCTGCGTCTGGACTTGGAAGAACAGAACGATCTTGCAAAAGCACCGGAGTTCGCTTCTGTCATTGAACGATTGGCGGCAAAGCTCGAATCGGATTTAGCCGCCAACGAAGCAGAACCGCCTTACCTGAACCCAACTTTCCAAGCGAATAAAAAGGCTTCGGCACGGATCGCAAATTCGTCGTTCAGTGCATCCGATCGTCGAGCGTCGCTTGCAGTGGACGGCGACGGCCCCGCAATCAAAGAAGCGTATGTCATTTATGGCGGAGATTCGCCAGATTCGAAAGACAAGCAGAGACGAAGGAGGCAGCTTGAGCGGAAGATGCAAAGTAATGGACGAGGCAGCGAGGTCGTCCAGGACGAAACCACAGACGCGATGCTGGGCATGAAGTACCCCGTACAGATCGATCCCGACGCGTACTCGGTCAGTGCCGTGATTCCCAAGGGGATTACGGCGTATCGTTTCTTATTTGTCGACGCCAATCGCTTCCTGCACCACAGCGAACTGAGGCATGCAAAGTAGTCGCAACGTGGGCCGTTGTCCGTGCATGCTCCCTTGTAAGACACCAAACGAATATTTGGTGTCTTGACGGCTTTGTGGGAGCTTTCTTTTAAGTCCGGTGACATTCCTGCAGATCAAACGCCCAAGACCGTTTCTGCGTTTCTTACCACGCAAATTTTCGATCGCGATCCATCACAATTCCATCATCGTGACCGACGTCTTGAACTCACAAACATCCGTGATGGCACCCGTCGTCAACTTGATGCGGGCGTGTCGAGCAAGCCGTATACGGTGGACATTCAGCTTCGCGCTCCTGCGATGCAACCGATCGAATCGAGACTGAGAAACACGCGCGTCCAGACTGTCACACTTTTGATCCATGGGCAGTGCCTTGGCGGACACTTCACGCGTCCGCCCATCACCCCAAAAGCATTCCACTTACAAAGGCCGGACTTTATGACACTTCAAGATAATCCATCACCCACCGCTCTCGAACCCCGACTGTCTTGGGCGCTGTTGTTGCTACGCTGCGGCGTCGGCTTGGTGTTTTTTATGTGGACACTGGACAAGTTCTTGAATCCAGAGCACGCGGCCTTGGTGTGGGAAAAGTACTACATGATGAAAGGGCTGGGTAACGAACTCGTTTTCGCCATCGGGATCGTGCAGATGTTGCTGGTGGTGATGTTTGTCACCGGCACCTGGCGGACGGTCTCTTACGCTCTGATCACGGGGCTGCACACCGTCTCGACACTAAGCGCGTATAAACAGTACATGAATCCATGGGAAAAGCCGAATCTGCTTTTCTACGCTGCTTGGCCCATGCTGGCCGCGTGCGTCGCGCTATGGCTGCTTCGCGATTACGACCGTTTTACCGTGGATGAAAAGCGGTCATGAGTCATACAAAGCAAACAGCGATTGTCACTGGAGGTTCAGGGGGGATAGGCGGAGAAATTTGCCGGCGCTTGGCCCGCGATGGCTTCAACGTGGTTGTGCACTACGGTTCGGATCAGGACGCAGCAACCTCCGTCGTTACAGAAATCGAACGTGAGAAAGGCCACGCCTTCGCGGTGGCGGCAGACATCACCATCGAGTCCGATATCGAGCGATTGTTCCAGCGAACCGCTGCACAGTTCGGTGGTGTCGATGTCGTGGTAGCGAACGCGGGTGCCATGATCGGCGGAACGATTGCAGACTGCCGTACTGAAGACTTTGACAAATTGTTCGCCGTTAACACTCGCGGAGCGTTCGTGACGATCCGCGAAGCCGCCAGACGCGTTCGGCCTGGTGGAAGTATCGTCTTTGTCTCCTCGCAACTGGCCGAGCGACCGCGTGCAGGAACGGGAATCTATTCAGCAACCAAGGCAGCGATTGACGCGATGCTGATCTCGTTGTCAAAGGAAGTCGGCACACGAAAGATCACGGTCAATAGTGTCCGCCCGGGTGCAACGAGCCCAGGGATGTTTGACGAAAGCGACTCAGGTAAAAAGCAAACGTTTATTGACCTGTCCGCGTTTGACCGATTGGGCACACCAGAAGACATTGCGTCGGTGGTCTCGTTCTTGGCCGGCAACGATGGCAAATGGATCACTGGTCAACACATCCGGGCCGACGGCGGGATGTCCAACTGACCGCTACGGCAATTTCGGGCCCTCATGTTCGGGATCCGCGGTCCGGCTTCTGATCAGCCGGCGTCTCTTTGCGTCGTTCGGCTGCTTTCTCAGAACACATCCACTCGGCGGTTCGGTGAAATCGCCAGTTGAACAATTGATCTCGCAGTTAACGATGTTTGCTTTGATTTGGCTGATGGCTCACTGCGATAATTGATTTCGACCTGCGACGTTGATTTACGGAAATTCTCGAGGCGGCACATCGGTACGCCGTTTGCACTCTCAGCGAGCCACGTAACTGACTTCCAACGAAATGCCGATCGGCATGCCGTAAGTCGCCACCCAGGAGAGCGTTGAAACGGGCATGGTTCGCGAACACTGCCTGGAAACGGGCAACCCCACAGCGCTGAGCCCATGAGATAGACACGACTCGATGGATGGCGAACGGGAGAGCCGGCGATGCGACGCGGTTGGCGAACCGCTTGGAAGATGGACTGAAAACGACCTCAGTGGTCAAACCGCGAATGTGACGACCAAGAGCTTACGCGTCTCGCATACGCCGGCGAGAGCGATTGCGATGTTATTGCAGAATCACAACTGGCGATCGATATAATCGGCTCAACGGCGGACGGAACGTTAAGATCATCCCCGGCGTAAGCCCCAAGCGGATGCATACCGAAACGAAAATGTGATGCCATCGGCATGTCAACAACCATAACCACCACTATCACTTGATCCAATCATGAATCAAATCAAAGTTGGCAGCCGAATCGGCTACCAAGTCAAAGCACCCACAACGTTCCTGTTTAATATTTCGGTCGCCCGAAATGAACACCAGCAAATTGTCAGCGAAGCGTTTCGCGTTGATCCATTCCATAAGATTGAAGAGTGCGCCGTAGGACCGCTCGGAAACCGACTGGTCCGCCTCTCGGTCATGCCAGGCGATCTTCAGATCAGTTATGACGCAACGGTCAATCTTGATGCAGAGAAGGTCGAAGCAACTGACGTCGGCGAGACCCCGTATGAAAAGCTTCCACCCGACGTGCTGACCTATTTGAACCCGAGCCGCTATTGCGAATCGGACGAGCTGCTGGGTTTTGCGATGGAGCAGTTTGGAACGTTGTTGCCGGGATATTCGCGCGTGACCGCCATCTGCAATTGGGTCTACGACGAATTAGCCTACACCTCAGGAAGCACGGGGCCGACAACAACGGCTTGTGACGTACTCGGGCAAAAGAAAGGTGTCTGTCGAGACTTTGCCCATGTCGCAATTAGCCTGTGTCGCGCGATGGGCATTCCGGCGCGATACGTCGCTGGATATGCGGTCAACTTAAACCCGCCTGACTTCCACGGCTTCTTTGAAGCTTATCTAGATGGCCGCTGGTTCTTGTTCGATGCTACGCGGCTTGCCCCCGTTGGCGGTTTCGTGCGAATTGGAACCGGACGTGACGCTGCCGACGTTGCGTTTAGCACGATTCGCGGCAGCGCGACAAGCACCGAGATGGAGGTGTGGGCAAAAGAAAGTCAGCAAGATGACGAGTTACTCGATCCCAACAACGTGGAAACGGCAGTCAGTTCAGCATGACATTCTGTATTGGTATCAAGGTAAGCGAAGGAATTGTTGCGCTCGCGGACACACGCATTGTCCGAGGAAGCGAGCAATCGAATAAGCAAAAACTGGCCGAGTTCCAACATAATGGCCAAAGCTTGTTCACGATGACCAGTGGACTTAGATCGGTTCGCGACAAGACGCTTATCTATCTGGACGAGTCACTTCGCAACGAAGCACAATCGAATCAGCAGAGCGTACAATCGAATCAGCAGAGCGTTGACCGCTTGTATCAGTTGGTCAATCGCTTTGGCGAACAACTGCGTCGCGTCAAGGCCGAGGACGGCGAGGCTTTGCAGTCGACCAATCACAAGTTCAACTCGCATGCGATCATTGGTGGACGGTTAATCGGCGATGCCACGCCTCAGCTGTTTTATGTGTATCCGGAAGGCAACTGGATCGAAGCCGTCGAAGACGCTCCCTATTTCGTGATTGGCCGGACTTATTACGGCAAGCCGATCCTTGACCGACTGCTGACTTATCAAACTTCGCTACGGTCGGCCATCGGCTTAGCCCTGCTGGCCTTTGATGCGACACGCGCCAGCGTCACGGATGTCGATTACCCGATTGATATTGCGGTACTTTCGAACCAAGCCACCGTACCGACGTTTCGCCGATTCACCGAAGCGGATTTGGCGCAGGCGACGCAGTGGTGGGCAGACACACTGGGCAACGCGCTCAGCAACATGCCCATGGACTGGGCAAGTGACTTCATTGTTAGCGGAAACCCGTAAACGATTCGGCACGTTGCACTGCGCAGTACCCCTGGGCTTCACCGCCGGACCTCACCCCTGGACGGCTCACTGAGATTTGAAACGCCGGAAATTGCGAGAACGTCACGAGCACGAATTGGCACGACGTGTTGATACGATTTTCGGGGCGGATGACTCGCGTTACTAAGTCGTCGTTTTCTTGAAAAAGCTGCGAACGTCTTCGAGAATCAGATACAGACAGGGAACCAGCACCAAAATTATCGCGGTCGCGAAGAGAATTCCAAAGCCGAGTGAGATTGCCATCGGGATGATGTATTGTGCTTGCAACGATTTTTCGAAGATCAACGGGATCAGTCCGCCGAACGTCGTAAGCGTTGTCAACAGAATTGGTCGGAAACGCCGAAGCCCCGCCTGGGTGATTGCTTCGTACGCGGAACATTCTTTTCGGCGACGATTGGCATAGTCAATCATGATCAGAGAGTCATTGATCACGACTCCTGATAACGCGATCACTCCCATGAAGCTAACCAACGATAGATCGTAGCCGAGCACGATGTGTCCGAGGACGGCACCGACGATTCCAAACGGAATGGCAACGAGCACAATTAGCGGTTGGATGTAGCCGCGAAAAGCCACGGCCAGCAGTGAATAGATGATCGCGAGCGCGAGACCGAATGTGCCCCACAGCGACGATGTCGCGCGGCGCAGTTCCGCATCACTTCCCTCGAACGTCCATGTGATGCCCGGAAAATCCTGGCGCAACCTGGGCAGTTCTTCATTGGTAAGCGCCGTGATCAACTGCGTTACCGCTCGTTTCGGCTCGACATCCATCGAGACATTGATCACACGACGACCTTCGCGGCGATTGATCGATGAAAACGCATCCGTTTCGGTAACGGTCGCCACGTCCAACAGTGGAACCTCGGCTCCCGATGGCGTGCGGATAATCAGATCCTCAAGGTTGTACAAATCTTCTCGCTGGTCCTCAGGCAGCTTGACACGCACCTCAATCTCGTTGGTACCGCGCAGCAATCGCAACGCCAGCGACCCGAAAAAGGCACCGCGTAATTGATTGCCCAGTTCGGCATCGGTCAATCCAAGTGCACGGCCTTCGGGACGTAAATGCACATCGTATTGAGATTTACCCTTGTTGTAATTGTCGCTGACATCGCGTGCGTAGGCGTAAGCCCCGGCCCGCTGGACAAACGCGGCGGCGGCTCGCTCAAGCACGCTGATATCGCTATGGCTTAGATCGATGCTGATCGGGCGACGGTGTCCGCCTGGACCGCTTTCCGCCTCAAAGGTGACTTGATTGACCCCAGGCAGATCACCGATCGACTCACGCCACAAATCGATCACTTCGTTGGCCGTCATGTCACGCTCATCTGGCGGTTTCAACACGATCTCGACGTCGATAAAACTTTGGCCTCGCACGTTCGTTTTGATACCCTCGGCGACTTCGTCAAGGTTGTATTTTTCGAACATTTCCAGGCTTGCCCTGGTCACAGCTTCGGCAATCTCGGCGGCTTGATCCTGGGTCGTTCCAACGGGCATTCGTACGCCCGCTTCGATCTCGTCGGCAGAAACTTCCGGCATCAAGATCAGGCCCATGTGGGCACTGTTGGCGTAACCGACGACGATGGCAAACAAGGCAATCGCGATCGCTGTTGTGATGTAGCGAACCCGCAAACACAGAGCCAGAACTGGGGCGAATGTGAATTCCACGAGTCGATTGAATCCACGGCTGAACGCTTGCTGGGCTGCGTGAAGCCGTGATCGCAAACCGGTACGTCGTGTTTTCGTATTCCGAACGTGAGCAAGGTGCGCGGGCAGAATGAACAGCGATTCGATCAGCGACAAAATCAGGACGATGATGACGACAATCGGCAAAGGAGCCCAGAACTTTCCCGTTTCGCCGGGAATGAACATCAGCGGTACAAACGCGACGATGTTGGTCAGGATGCTGAACGTGACCGGCCCGGCGACTTCCCGGGTTCCCTCGATCGCGGCAAGTTCGTTGTCGCCGCTGGCTTGCCGTTTCTCGTAAACATTTTCGCCGACCACGACTGCATCATCGACCACGATTCCTAGCACGACCAGAAAACCGAACAGCGAGATCATATTAATGCTGACGCCAACCGCTGGCAGAAACAGCACACCGCCGACGAAGCTGACCGCCATTCCCATCATCACCCAGAACGCCAGTCGGAATTCCAGAAACATGGCGAGTATCAGCAGGACGATGCCAACGGCAAGCACCGCATTTTCGAGCACCAAGAAAAGTCGTCGTCGGAATTCCTCGGCATTGTTTCTGTCGATCCGCCATTTCACGCCCGGAGGCAGGACGGTTTCAAAGTCTGCCATTGTGTTTTCCACGGCGCGTGCGACTTCGATCGGCGACTGAGACCCGACGCGAAAGACATCCAATTCGACCGAAGGCGTCGAACTGAATTGCGAATGAAAGCCGACCTCCTCGAAGCCGTCACGGATCGTCGCGATGTCTCCGAGCGTGACCGACGGACCCGAATCTGCCGAGACAATCTCGATTCGCGCGAATTCGTCCGCCCACTGCTTGCGTGCCTTCACCCGCAGCAAGATTTCACCCGCCGTGGTCTGGATGCTGCCGGCTGCGACATCGCGGCTAGCGTTACGAATGATGTCCGCGACTCGGGGCAAGGTTAGCCCGTATTGCCGCAACGTCTGTCGGGGGATTTCCACATGCGTGACGTAGGCCGGAACGCGACGCAATTCGACCTGCGTGATGTCTTCGTGAGCTTGCAAGGTGTCGCGGAGTTGTTCGGCCAGCTTACGCAACGTCCAAATATCGACCGGACCGTACAATGCCACCTGAACCGCTTCTTCTTGCTGGGATTGCAGCCTTACCTCGGGTTGTTCAATGTTCTCGGGAAAGGTTCGGATACGACTGATCGCCTGGTCGATGTCCTGAAACGCTTTCATTCGTTGTTGACCGGCAACGATCTCGATGACGACCGTCCCGCGACCTTCACGAGCTTCGCTGACGATGGAACGGATACCTTCCACGCCGCGAACCGCACCTTCAATCGGCTGCAGAATCCCCTGCTCGACTTCTTCCGGGGCCGCGCCGGGATAGCCCACTTCCACTTCAACCACGTCCAGCAAGAATTGCGGAAAGACTTCTTTCTGCATCATCGCGGCCGTCCACACGCCGCCGCCCAACAGCAGACTCATCAACAGATTCGCTGCAATGGAATTATGCGCCATCCACGCGATCGGTCCGCGCGGCGACTTCGTTTCGGCGACAGCATCATCCATCGAACGACTCATCGGTATCAATCGGTTGGTCGTTGGACGTATTGCCAATGCGTTTCAACCCGACGCCTTCGGCGACGGTTGCAAGTGTCGTCGTCACCACTTCATCGCCGTCTTGTAAACCGTCGGCAATGTAGGCATGATCCGCGTCGCGAAAGACGACCTGACAAGCACGGATCTCTAACTTTTCCTCATTCATGACCCAGACGGTGTCCTGATCGCGAACGTATTCTCGCGGCAGCCGAACCACATTTTCGATCGGACGACCTTCGATTTCGACCTGCAGCAACGATTGCAGAATCAGGGGAGGCAAGCCGTCCTGAGGGTTCTGTGAATCGAGCGTCTGGGAAATTGGCGTCTGTGATTGCCGTTGTTGTGAATTAATGCCAAGGGGATCATCGACGGTGATCAGGACTTGAGCCAAGCGTGTTTGTTCGTTGACGGTGCCGATCATCCGCGCAACGCGACCGGTTCGCATGGTGCCGGGTGGCCAAGCGTCGGCATTTCGCAGAACGACGGTGGAGCCTTCTCGGTTCGGACCGGGAAATTGCACCCAGCGTAAACTGCGTACCGGGAGGGCGGCCGAGATCCAGTACTGGCTCGTTCCGACCAGTCGTGCCAGATCATCGCCGGGTGAAACTTGCGATCCAATGTTGACGGATTGAGAAATGATCTGTGCGTCGAACGGAGCAACAATGGTCGCTCGATCCAGGTCAAGTTTGGCACGTGCAACGGCGGCTTTGGCCGCGTTGACTTCGGCGCGGATCGAGGCAATTTGCGGACCGCGTAACACCAAGTCTCGATTGGCATCGTCGATTGTGCTTTCGAGAAGTTTTAGTTCCTTTTCCGCAAGACTTTGCCGGCCTTCTTCAATCTTTAACGACGCGATCTTTTGTTCTAATTCGCTGACACGAATCGACCACTGATTTTCAAAGTCCGCCGCATCGATCTTCAGCAGCACGTCGCCTTTGCGCACGATTCCGCCTGGGACAAACGCATCGGAAACATCCGTCACTTGACCGCTGACACGCGGACTCAGCGTGATGTCGCGCGACGGCAAGACGGTGCCGAGGATACTCAGTCGCGGTGCATAGCTGCCATGCCGGACCACGATGGTGTCCACCAGTGCAGACGACTTACGGGTTGCCTTGATTTGCTTGGCTGTCGGTTCGGTTCGGTTGATCACGACGATGGCGGCAGCAGCGGCCACAAAGATGCCCACACAAACCAGCATGGTCGCCAGGATGCTGAGCCATCGCCACCAACCGGTGGGCTTGGATTTATTCATCGGTCAAGATTTTCGTCATCGGCGTTGATGGATCGCAACAAATCATCGAGCCGCTTCGCCGTCGCTTCTTCGCTGATGTCCAGTTGATTCAACAAGCCGTCTCTTTCGGTTTGGTTGTCATCGGAATCACCACCTGGATCGACGGTCCCTGGACCGCGGCCAACTTGACTGGTTCGCTCGGCGGACCCGTCTAGCTCGCGCAAAGCCTCAGGTTCTTGGCCGAGTTCAGGTCCTTGTAACGAATCCGGCGGTTGCGAAACGACGGTGTCATCGATCACCGCGTCTTCAAAAACGTTGAATTCGCCCGACGGCTGCGGTGTCGGTTCAAAGCCTCCGGCCAACGCCAGGTAAAGCGAAACCCGTATCAGCCGTAATTCTAGCTGAGCGGCCAAGACTTCGCGCTGCAGACGTTGTTTGGCGGTGATGGCCGTCAAGACGGCAAGATAGTCGGTATCGGGCTCGAGCAGATATTGTTCGCGCAATCGCTCGGCCGATTCGTCAGCCAATTTCAATTGCGTTTCGAGGTGCCCCAAACGCTCGCGCTGATATCGTTCGCGAGCCAAACCGTCTTCGACCTGCTGGAAAGCGACCAGCATGGATTGCCCATAGCGATTGAACAATTCGCAGGTCACCGCTGACGTCCGCGCGACCTCCGCTTTTCGTTGGCCGCCGTCGATCAGTGGCGCAACCAGACCGGCGCCAATCGAAACAAACCAGTCGCGAAAAATCGTTTCCGGCCGTTCCGCAGCGTTCAGCAGTGAACCGGTCAAGTTCAGCCTCGGATACTGATCGGCGATCGCTGATGCCAAATCGCGGTCCGCTGCTTGGAAGGCTAGAAAGTCTCGACGCACATCGGGTCGGCGCTGCAACAGTTCTGAGGGCAACCCGGTCGCTGGCAACGGAGGAAGATTCGGCAAATCCTGGCCCGTTTCGTATTCTGCGACTTGCGGCATCTCGCCGACCAGCACTGCAATTTGATGCTGAAGAACTTCGATACGCGATTTTACAACCGTGGCTTGTTCAAGCGTGGATTCCACGAGCTGTCGTTGCCTCAAGACATCAGCACTACGGATCAATCCCAGCCCGAACCGCGCTTCTTGAAGCTCAAGCCCTGTTTCGTTCGTTTTGATTTGCTCGTCAAGTAATCGCAATTGCGCGCGCGCTTCGATCAGCGAAAACCAGTTGTTCGCGATTTCCGCGGACAACGTCAACGCAACCGCGCGGTAATCTTCGCGTAACGCAGCCGCTCTCAGCCGCTGGGCTTCGACACGCGATTCGATTTCGCCCCACAAGTCGACCGGGTATCCGACGTCGAGTCCCAAAACATAGCTTTGCGAATCGTCGCCGGGGCCGCCCGTGTATCCGACGTCAACGATTCCGTTCACATCCGCAAATAAATCCGACGCTTCCCGTCGCGCGACCGCATCGGCAGCGCGAAGTCGCTGACGAGCGGCCGCCAGGGAAAAACTGCTGTCGAGCGCCAGAATGATTTGTTGATCAAGTGCCGGGTCGCCAAATGTCGTCCACCAACGTTGGCCGACCATGTCCGTTCCCGTCTCAGTGAAGGGCGGCGAGCTTGGCACTCCGAACTCTTGGCGATCGTTTGAATTTGCGCAGCCGACAACGATCGGCAAACTGACCGTCAGCCATCCAATACGACAACACGCCCCGAAAATCCTGTGCGCAGACGCTAGCATGCAGATAGAAATACGCAATTTGAGCATCAAGACGCAACGGCACGCCATTGCTTGATAGCAAAGGCTTGGCGACGTGCGGACAGATGTCGGTGACGTCTCGCTTCGCCGCAACTAATCAATCATGGGAACGATGCCTTTTGTGTCACTCACTGGGTATCCCGAGCACGGTAATGGCAAGACAGCCGATCGTGAGCAGCCCATATCCCACCGCTCGAACACGGCGAGGCGCCCCGCACTTACCAGTCCAAGCGATCGTGGCTGCCACCCAGCACTGCAGGCAATAGAACGCTGCAAACGCTCGCGACGCAATTGCGATCACCTGCATCACATCCACGGTCCACGCCAAACCGACGGTAACACAACCGATTGCAAGATACGCGCTGCGACTGGTCAACCCACCGGATGTGAGCGAACTCAGCAGTCCCCCACATCCGGCTTCGTCAGCAACCGATGCAGAAAATTGGCTACCAATCGCAGCAATCGTGATCATGGCAGGCAACACGACCGCAAGCGAACCCGCGAGCGACACGATTGCCGTCACACCCGCACTCGCGGAAGCTTGTTCAGGCGTCATCACGACCAAGATCAAAGTTAGAAAGATTAGATACACGGCCGCGGCGACCGCCTGCGCCCATTTCATGGTCGTCACCCGAACTTTCGCGCTATGATCAGAACCCAAAAATCGAGAAGTCTCGAATCCCTGAACGACCACCAACAGCCCAAGACAGACGCGTGCCGCATGCCACTTGTCCGGTTCGGGTTGCAGGTCGGGCAGGATCCAATCACCGCCTATCCAAAGAGCGAGATTGTGCCAAATCAAGCATGCGATCAGCGCCCCGATCATGGCGAGGTTCAAGTTGATTGCATAACGTTCCACTTTCTCGATGATACTGAGTCCGAACAAGAATCCGATCATCGCAATCGAAAACAGAACCCCGCTTGAAACCACTTTCGACACCATTTCTGAATCCACACCAAAGTAACCGAGCGAGAATTCGCTAAGCAGTTGGACGTAATAGGTTGTCGAAATGAAATAGGCGACTGCCAATATAAAATGACTTATCAGTTCTGGCGCTTTGACTTTCAATGCCGCAGCGTCGCGGTGTGAACGATGCAATCGGTGGTTGGACGCATCGAAGCTTGCGTCGACCGCCACCATTGCTTTGGACGGATGTTCCGCGAGCGGTTCGGCATATCGAATGTTAAATCGTACGGCATCCCCAACTAGCCAAGCGACCAACAGCAACCCGGCCATCACCAACGGCGACCAGTTTCCAACCACGGCCGCTAACAATGGTGCGGAAACCAGAAAGCCGCTGCCCATGATCGACGCAAGTGGCGTGACGGTAGCCGACCAATACTCGGAAGATCGGATCGAAGGCAGGAACGTCAAGCAAGAGAAGAGGCCTGTCGCAACAACGATTGCGACGATACTAACCCACATAACGTTCTCCTTCGCACCGTCGACATTCAGACCTCTTTCAGTGACGCGCCCATCGGATGCGTGGAAAGGCCCTTGGGTGCGTGAAAAGGATTGTGACTTGATTGGCCGCTATGTCGAGTGGCCGGAGAAGTCGAGTGGCGGGAGAAAACGGACTATATTGAAACACAATCACGGCGCGATCGAACGACGAATCGGATCGCGCGCAATAGTCAGCGAGTCGCTTGCAATCGCCAGAGCGCGCGACTTTGATTCGAATTGCTTCAACATCTATTTGCGAAAATTGGCGACATCGATCCCATGGCGTTTGAGCAGTTTATTCATGCCTTGTCGAGAAAGACCGGCCTGCCGGGCTGCACTGGCGATCACACCGTCATGCTTTTCGAGCAACTTGGTCAAGTAAGCTCGGTCCGCATTGTCGAGTGCTTTGTCGCGTGAGACTTCGGCCGCCTCTGAAACGCCCGCGACCGCAACGTCGGACGGATCGCGCAGCGGCAAAGGCAAATCGTCGGGTTGAATCATATTCCCACGAGCAAGTGTGATTGCTCGCTCGATCACGTTTCGCATCTCGCGGATGTTTCCAGGCCACTTGTATCGCAGAAAACAATCAATCGTTTCTGGGGAGAATCCGTTGATCGTCGATCCGGTCGGGCGCAATTTCTGTAGGAACGCGTCTGCTAACAAAACAACATCGTCGCCACGATCTCTTAGTGGAGGCAATTCGATGTGGATCACCGCAAGACGGTAAAACAAGTCTTGGCGAAACTCACCCGCATCGACTTCGGCTCGCAAGTCGCGATTCGTGGCGCAAATGAATCGAGTATCGACCTGAACCGGCTTGTTGCCACCAACTGGCGTAAAAAATTGCGACTGAATCACGCGTAATAGCTTCGCTTGAGACGACGCGGGCAGTTCGCCCAATTCGTCAAAGAATGCGCTGCCGCCGTCACACGCCCGCAGCAACCCGGATTGATCTTTGACCGCGCCGGTGAACGATCCCTGCACGTGGCCGAATAACACGGACTCGAAAAGGGATTCGGGAATTGCGGTGCAGTCGATGATTTGAAACGGGCGATCCCGACGCGGACTATGGTGATGAATCGCGTTGGCAATGACCTCTTTTCCGGTTCCGCTTTCGCCAGTAATCAAGACATTGGTATTGCTGTTTGCCACGCGATCGACGATGTCCAACAGTTCCAACATTGCCGGGCTGTTGCCGATGATTTCTGGAAACTTTTTGCGGGAATCACTTCCCAAGTCCGGCTGCTCGTCAAGCTTGTCTGGAGTGAGAATTCCGGCCGACGCGGAAAGCAGCGCGCGTTGGACGGCGGACAGCAACTCTTCGAACTTAACCGGCTTTAGCAAATAGTCCGCAATCCCCAGCCGCACGCTCTCGATCGCCGATGGGATCGAAGGCACGCCCGTGACAACGATCAACGGAATATGCGAATACTTGGATCGACCTTCCTTGAGCAATTCCAGTTTCAAATTACCGGGCATGTTCAGGTCGGACAGGATCAAATCGAACGAGTGTTCTTGCAGGACTGCGAACGCGTCGTTGGCATCCTCAACACAAACGCATTCGTATCCTTCATCACGCAACAGTTCTGCAGTCGTATTTCGAAACAGAGGTTCGTCGTCGGCGATGAGGATGCGTCGGGCTTGATTCATCGAAGGCAGTCTGCAGAAAGTGGATGGGGTTAGCGTTTGCAAATCGTTTCCTTGATCGGCAAGAAATCAATACGCGGGCACTTGGTCAACGACGGTCTCGCAGATGATGGCCATTCGCCAGGCACACCTGTGGCAGACCGCCGACTGACCGTGGAATCGAAATCACCTGCGGAGTGCCGCGATTATTGCCATGGTATCGTGCTTGAGTGTTGGCGATTGCCGGCCCGGACCTGTCGTCAGCCGCCGGGCACTGTTTCCCACCGACGTGAACTAACGTAATCGCCTTGGCAATCGAACGACGAACTGAGTGCCATGATTCGGTTCGCTCGTCACTTCGATCGATCCTTCCATCGCTTCGATTATTCCGTGAGACACTGACAACCCCAATCCCATTCCTTGGCCGATCGCGACCGCTTTTGTGCTAAAGAACGGATCAAAAATTTTGTCAATCACCGACGCTGCGATACCGTGACCTTGATCAGCGACCGTGATCGTAACGTTATCCGCATCGGTCCGCACCGAAACGGTCACCACTTGTCCAGCATCGGATGCCTGGATGGCGTTGCGAACAAGATTCAATAGCACCTGCTTCAGCTCGCCGGACCGTAAACAGACTTCATCGTTCTCGAGTGATCCGGACGGCTCAAGTGACTCGGAATCCGCCACCACCTGCACCGATGTTTTCCGCGAGAGTGGCTGCGTCAACGCAATTACCTCTGCCACCAACTTTCCAATCGAGAACTCAGTCGCGTACTGTTGGCTCGGTCGATAGAGTTGATACATCTGATGCGTGATGCCGCTGATCCGTTCGATCTCGCCGTCAATCAAGTTCAGCTTGTCGTAGTGCTTGACATCCCGAGGCAAGTGGCGTTTCAACAAAGCAAATGCGTTGCGGATACCGGCCAATGGGTTATTGATTTCGTGAGCGACCCCGGCAGCCAGTTCGCCCAGCGCGGCGAGCTTTTCCACTTTAAGCCGATGCTCCTCAAGCCTGGCAATTTGTGCGGTACGCTCTTGCACGAGTTGTTCCAGGTGCTCGTTGTGCAGTCGTAGTTGTTCCCGCATTCGACGCTTTTCGGAAATGTCTCGCACGCTGGCTCGGAATCCAAGGGACCGCCCGCCCGCATCGATCATGGGTTGCCACGACACGGCACACCAATTTTGCGAACCGTCACGACGCAGCGCCCGGAATTCGACATTATTTGCGGTGGTGCCAACGCTGCCTTCACCGATAAATCGGGCAACCTTTTCATGGTCTTCCGGCACAATCAATGGCAGCGGGTAGTCGTCCATCTTCAAACATTCATCGGGCGTGTATCCGGTAAATCGCTCGACGGCGTCGTTGACCCACAGCACCTGCCCGTCCGCAGACAGCCAGCTTTCCCAATCGTAAGTGAAGTCGGCGATCAACCGGAAAAAATGTTCTGGGATCGGCTCGCCACGTTGAGGTGTTTCATAGGAGTACGTATTCATTCAAACATTTTAGTCAAGTCGGTGCGTAACGATACTCGTCGACGACTGGTGAGTCATAGCGGTCGACGTGCCTTAGTTACCGCAAGCGGCGGGCCGAAGTCGATGGACGAAAAAAACCACAATGAAAACATTTCGATCGGGTTCGGCGTCAACCCAAGTTGGCGTTTCCGATTGCACGAACTTTCTTACCACGCAGAAACCGCACGTTTCGTCTTAAGGCGACGGAGTTTTGGTTTTTGGCCTGCGAGTTGCATTGATTGAACCTTGCATTGATCGCGCATCGCATCGGTGGGTCGGTGCATCCGTGCAACCGGACCGGCACATGCGATTCGAATCACGTCGTTACATCATGTGTTGCATGATGCGTTGCAGCGGCAACCGACGAGGCCGTTCGTGTCTCACCTCCCCATTTAGGATTTCGATTGATGGCATCCCGAAAAATCACTGTCACTTCTGAAGACTACCGTCGTTTGGTTGAAATTTTGAAAGATCGAGTTCTTACCGCGATCGCGGACCCGAATTCGTTCCGAGAGCTTGCGGCCGAACTTGAGCGTGCAAAAATTGTCGATGCATCGACCGTGGGGCCGGATGTTGTGACGATGAATTCGACCGTCAAGTTGACGGACCTAAAATCCGGCGAAACGGAAACGTTTACCTTGGTCTATCCGAAAGACGCGAACATCGCTGAAGGCCGGTTGTCGATCCTTGCCCCGATCGGCACGGCGATCCTCGGCTACCGAGTGGGTAATCGCGTTCGCTGGTCGGTCCCGGCCGGTCAAAGCAATATGCGGATCGACGAAGTGATCTATCAACCCGAGCGCGACACGGTCGCGGCGTAGTTCGACCATCCCCACACCGACAAGGTTACCAACCGCGAAATACAAAACCTCTGGTGTCTCGCCTTCAGGCGGAATTACTCGACAACACCAACAAGCCCCCCAAAAGCAATGCGCAACCGACTCCCGCCGTTGGTGTCCCGCCTTCAGGCGGCATTTCTCGACAACACCAACAAGCCCCCCCAAAAGCAATGCGCAACCGACTCCCGCCGTTGGTGTCCCGCCTTCAGGCGGCATTACTCGAAAACGCCAACAATCCCTCCCAAAGCCATGCGCAACCGTCTCCCGCCGTTGGTGTCCCGCCTTCAGGCGGCATTTCTCGACAACACCAACAAGCCCCCCCAAAAGCAATGCGCAACCGACTCCCGCCGTTGGTGTCCCGCCTTCAGGCGGCATTACTCGAAAACGCCAACAATCCCTCCCAAAGCCATGCGCAACCGACTCACGCCGTTGGTGTCCCGCCTTCAGGCGGCATTACTCGACAACACCAAGAACCATCCAACGCGATGCGCGACGGCCCTTTAACACATTCAGTCTTCCGAAGAATCAATTCTCTCGAACATCCCCGCGTGAAATAACGTAATGTCTTTCCCATCAAATGAGGTCAGATGAGTCCGTCCGAGCCAAACCTACCTCTACCGCTTCAGCCTATCGACAGGTGGCTTCGTCCGTTTGCTCGATTCCTTCACATCCAAGCGACCAGCGGCGTCATCCTGATCGTCTGCACCGCGATCGCGCTGATCGCGGCAAATTCTCGCTGGGCGGCGTCATACCTTGCATTCTGGGAAACCGATATCACGATCGGCTTCGGCACGATCGTTTTTCACCATTCGCTGCATCACGTCATCAACGACGGCTTGATGGCGATTTTCTTTTTCGTGATCGGCTTGGAGGTGAAACGCGAACTGGCTCATGGTTCGTTGTCGAACCTCCAGCAAGCCTCACTGCCGATCGCGGCTGCAATCGGAGGGATGATTGTCCCGGCGGGTCTGTACCTGTCGATGCAATACGGCGAACCGGGAATGCGCGGATGGGGAATTCCGATGGCTACCGACATCGCGTTTGTCGTTGGATGTTTGGCCATTCTCGGTTCACGGGTGCCACACAGTCTTAGAATCTTGCTTCTCTCTCTTGCCATCGTCGACGACATCGGTGCAATTCTGGTGATTGCAATTGGTTACACCGAAACGCTAGACGGTCGATTCCTATTCCTGGCCGTCCTCGCGATTGCGGTTGTGCACCTGTTGTCGCGAATTGGTGTCCGCCGTTTTCCTCCCTACATCGCTGTGGGAGCGGTTGCCTGGATCGCGTTTCATGAATCAGGCGTTCACGCGACGCTGATTGGGGTGATTCTAGGTTTGATGACTCCGGCAAGACCCACGCTGGTACCTGAACGCTTTCGCCAGTACTTGCATGAAAAACAAGAAGAGTTCCAAGAGCAACGTTGGGCCAAACGAGCTCACCGCGCCGAAGTCGTTCAAGAAGTTCAGCGGCTATCGCGAGAAACGGTGTCGCCACTGGAATATCTCGAGATGACGCTGCATCCCTGGTCGGCTTACTTCATCATGCCAGCGTTTGCCTTGGCCAATGCGGGTGTCTTGATTGAACCGGCCAATCTTAGCGATTCGGTCGCGATCGCAGTCGTACTGGGGCTCGTGATTGGAAAACCGGTCGGAATCGTGCTACTAAGTTGGTTGGTGATTCGAATGGGAATCGCCAAACTGCCCGAGGACATCAGCTGGCCTGTGCTGATTTCTGGCAGCTGTTTGGCGGGGATTGGCTTTACGATGGCCCTGTTCATCGACGGGTTGGCTTTTGGTGCCCAAGGACTCGACACCGCCAAAGTTGGCGTCTTGGTCGGTTCCGCAATCAGCGCCGTGGCGGGAATCGGATTGCTGATGTTGACGTTGCCGAAACGACCAACGCCATGAACCAGTCCTGACGTCCGTTTCAATTGGACTCGCGAAGCCTCATTCATCACAGCGCGCCGGCCCGAGCATCCCTAATGCGTCATCGCGAACATGGACGATGTCCGCATCAATGTTGTTACGACTACGCTCCGCTTAGCGAACGTAGTACGATTGCGATCACGAAAAGCAAGATCAAGGCGATTTGACCGATCAGCATCTTGCTCGATGAGATATCGCGCGGTGAATAAGATTCACTTGTGAATTCGAGATCATGCTCGACAACGGTTTCGTCGTACGGATTCTTCATCAACATGGTTTGGGTTCCTTCGATAAGACGGTCAGTGACCTCACCCGTGGCTTGCCTTTCATAGCAATGCAACCGTCATGCCACGTGAACTCCGCTGGAGAAACACTCGCGTTCAGCTCGCAATTTCCCGCGAAAAACGGCGTTTCCAGATTTTGACGGGGCAGAACCACCGTCAACTGACGGAGACACGCGTCAACCAGCGTTGACGCAACAAAGAGTTTGCGTGCTACGACGTCCGAAATCAGATTACAAACTGAGAACAGACAGATGCTCCACCGACGTTGAACATCTGGTCACTCGCCACATCGAGTTCGATCCGGCCATTTCATACCAATATCTCGTCGTTCCGCGACGCGATGAAAACCAAAGATGGACTGCTCGGATGTCTGCTCGGTTCAGATCAAGAGCTTAGCCGAGTCAACGGCTCACTGATGACGTGCGTTCTTCAGGCGTTGACTTCCACCAGACTGCTGTCGACAGGAAATCACTCGCGCCTGCAAGCCCGCAAGTAATCTATTTGAACGGCGTGGCGTAAAACCTATTTCAATCCAAGTCGTTCGGATTACCAAGCATTCGTCCTTTCCGGTCGCCTGGCAAACGCTTTTTGCTTCAGCCCATTGATGATCCGCCTTGCGCCGTGAACAGACAGAATAGGTTGAACAATCAGAACACGCACAACCGCGAGACGCGACGGAATAGTCTCGCGAAAACGCGTTCTTCACCTGCGATTTTTCTTTGCGGCCGCTGCCGTCAGGCAAGGAGTATGCTCGTGTCGGTGGATGCGAAACGATTAGCCGAATCCCGCTGTGCACATGAGACGATCGTTGTAAACGCTCGCGGAACGGATATTGTTCCGACGTGCCGATATGCGAAATCGCACGTTTCCGTAATTGCAGACGCAACGTTCATTCGTGAACAACGCGATGTTCCGCAGTCGACAAATCATTTCACGTGTTGCTGACGGTATCGCTTGATCAAAACGTCTACGTCCATGTATGGCGTATCCTCGGTCGAACTCCAAACAACTTCTCCGTCAGTCCCCACCAACAGGGTTCCGTGTGCGGGCCCCTCGTGCAGCATCTTAAACCAACCGGCCCAATGGCTTGCGGGATCCGATACGACCGGGCACGCCAAGGACTCTCGGCGCTCTTGACTTGGATTTTTTTCAGGCGTCACAACAACGAGAGGAATATTAGCGGCTGATAACTCCCGGTCGAACAACTTGACCTGATCGAAACAGTGCTCGCAATCTAGACCGTACACAAACACCACGACGGCTGATTGGTCCCGCAGCAGGTCGAGCTCGCTAGGTTCTTTGACGACCAGAAATTGCCCCATCATTCCGTTGTCTTCGTGAGCCGTGATGTGGCAGTGGTACATGTATGGCGTTCGTGGATCCGAATACTTGTCGAATTTCATGATGATTCGAATTCGATCGCCTGGATGAACAAGAATGGTGTCCTTCCATCCCAGATCGGCCCCGGTCGGTTCATTCCCGTTACGACTGAGCAACTGGAACTGTACCAGGTGCACATGAAACGGATGCGCAATTCCGGTCGCATTACTTAGTTCCCAAATCTCGGTGTCGCCCAGTCGAACTCGTTCGTCGACGCGGTGCATATCCATGGTTTTTCCGTTGATGCCCAGCGCACGTGCTTGTCGTGCACCGCCGCCAGGCCCATTGCCGGCCCCGCGAGTCACCTGACTGGTTTCGCCCGTTTCGTTTCGCTCCGATTCGCTGACCGGCGACTGACGAACAGGTCCACCGAGAGCAATTTTGCGTGTGACGACTGCATCCTTTTCGTCAAGTCGCAAGATCGAACATAGAACGGTCGTTGGATCGATCGGCTCCGGTTCATCGGACGCCACCGTTGATTTATTCGGTTCGATTCTGAGCAAATTTATATTCCCTGAACCGAGCCCGCTGAAAACCATTTCCGCGGTTTGAAGAAACCCGGCTTCGGGAAAGCTCTTCAGCATCGCCGACTTTCCGTCGCTAAAGTCCACGACAATTTCGGCGCGCTCGCCAGGCGACAGTACGACGCGCGATGTCTCAACAGGTGTTTCGAGCAGTCCACCGTCGGTCGCAATTTGCAGGAAGTTCCGATTGTCTTCGAAACCGATGTGATAGATACGTCCGTTGGAACCGTTAAGAATGCGAAACCGAATTTGCCTACGATTGACGTTCAGCAACGGGTCGACCGTACCGTTGACTAACATCGTGTCGCCATATCCCAGTCCCCCGGGTAACCGAAACTGTCCGTTCGCGGTGAAGCTGCGATCTTGTATGGTCAAAGGAAAATCGTTGATACCGTAGGTCGACGGCAGAGCCAGTGCATCGGTGACTTCATCGTCAATCCAGAATTGCCCCGCGAGTCCACTGTAGACTTGGTCTCCGGTGCTGCCATGAGGATGAGGGTGATACCACAGAGTCGCGGCACTCTGATCGATCGGAAACGAGGCGGTCCATGACGCGCCTGGATCAATTGGTTGATGCGGCGTACCGTCCATCACTGCAGGAACATGCATGCCATGCCAATGCATTGTTGTCATCTCGTCCAACCGATTTTCAACCGTCAACGAGACATCATCACCACGATGGGCGCGCAGCGTTGGACCAAGAAAGGGGCCGTTGATGCCAGCGGTTGCGGTCGATTGGCCTCGGAAGAACTGCATTTCCGACGCGGCTAGAACCAGCTTGAATCGACGCTGGCCGTCCACCACTTCTCCTTCATCTTGCGGAGGAATCGAGAGAAGATTTCGAAAGTGGTGGTCGTGATTCGCCGCGACATTCACCACGTACGCATAGGCCGCGACCCCGACCACCAAGACGGCGGCCGACAACGCGACCAAGCAACGCTGAAACCGCTTGGCCTTGACCAGCGATGCTATGCGTTTCACTCGATCGGCAAGCATCGAGACGGGGCGTTCGCGCACACTTTGTGACATTCTTTTCACCTTCGTTCTCATCGACCGCAGACGCAATAGCGCCGACGCTTTCGTCTTAGGCGTTCCCTGAAATCGCCGCTACTGGTAACAACATAGTTTCCGATGTTAATGTTTTCGTGGCTAATGCACCGACGAACTGTCCTTGTCAAAATTGGCTCGCTTGTCCAGCCGCCAAAAATCGCTGGCCGCTCGGCGTATTCCGGTCTCGGTTCAACTCCTCGAACCGTTCACGCTCCTCCCTTCGCTTGCGAAGAAATCACCGCCCAAACGAGCGTGCTGAATATTGTACGCATCTCGATATGGATGGCCTTTGGTTTTGCGGTTTCAGCGGAAAGCAGAGCGTTTGCCTGTTATACCAACTGTTGCAAGGCCTCAAGAATTTCGTTGGGTTCGGCGCGATGTCGGTAGTCAACATCAACGAATCGCCAAGTCACGATTCCATCCTGGTTCAACACAAATGTCGCTGGTATCGGCAACACGTTACCGTTCCCGCCGTTAATCTTGGCCAGCTCGAGATTTCGATCCACTCGCATATGATCAAGAATTAAATCGGGAACCTGCCATGCGACGCCATATTCAGCCGCGACTCGCGCACCGGCGTCCGAAAGCACCGGAAATCCCAACGTCTCTTGCTCAATCGTTGATAGCGACTCATCGGGCATTTGCAGGCTGATCGCAACCAGTTGTGCTTGGAGTGCGTGAATGTCCGCCAACCGTTGTTGAAGGGCTCGCAATTGCAAATTGCAGTAAGGACACCAATTGCCACGATAGAACGTCAACACAACCGCGCCATTGGAGAGCAAATTCGTTAGTGAAACGGATTCGCCTTTCGAATTTGGCAACAAAAAGTCAGGGGCATTTTGGCCTAGGCTCAATGCACCGGCACCCGATTGAAACGTGTCGGCAGAAGACAGAAGCTCGTCAACCAATTTTGCAAACTTGGGATTGTTCTGTCGGGTGCTTTCGATTCGCGCGTCGGTCTGTTCTCGAAGACTGGGCATGTGGGGTCTCGCAAAAGTTTAAAGTCGGTGTGATGAGAGATTGCGTATCGGCAACCGGGTCGAATAACGATCGAGGCGACCGCGCCGTCAACATCCGTCAATGGCCGATCGCGATACGATTCCGCCCAATGAGCGGTGATTGTTTCACAGGTGAAATCACAATCTAGTCGGCAAAACGAAAGCGATCGCGAAAGCTCGTCTCCACAGGCCTCCATTGGTGGCTTGCTATGGGCGTTATCCACCGATTAGGAAAGTCGATGGTGCCCGTCTAATCGCCACAATGACCGAGCGATCTCCGGAGACGAGACGAGCAACTTTCCCATTCCAAGTCGTGAATTTCGAGCGAAACTGGAGAACACGGCCTCTTTATAATTCTGCTGATGGACAGCTTCATGGCGACGTATCTAACGAACTGCAGCATAACAGGCATGCAAACACCAAGAAGGTACCCGAACGTCATCGTCGCACCATTCCGCGCGATTGTTTCTGCTAGCCGACGCAAAACTGTAAAACCTTTGGCCGGCGCTCCTTCATCCAGCCCCCCTCAAGATGCAACACCCGCGTGACGGTTTCTCTCTTTGTCCCACATGCCTGATTGATCGAGAAACACCGGTTCGGGAAACTTCTTTCTTTTTGCGCCCCGCCCCTTCTGTTCCCGCTCTCCCGATCTACATACGCGGTGGAAACAAAATCGACACCAACGGTCCAGCGGATATCAACGGAAACACTCAGACTCTTGCAGCCGATCACACGGACAAAGGTTTCCAATTCCAAGTGCCGACTGTCGCACTACATTCACTTCCAATCGCGGTTGTGATTGCCTCCGATGGCGATTTCGAGGGTCGAAGAACCGGCTTTCAGTTTTCGCCCCTTGCAGTCGCAGTACCTAAGTCGTCGAGCTTCGCGGTCTAAGGACTCGGGATGATTGGCGGCATTGTGCGCCGACCACGTCGCTAAGACTCGTAGGTAACGACGAACTCTCAAATCAGATCGAAAGCCACAGCCAAGGATGCTGTGGCTTTTTTCGTTGGCTCACAGATTGGTTTGAGATCAAAAGAACAGACGGTAGCGTTGGTTTACCCGGTGGCGCCGAATGCAACGCCTGACAGTCAATGCGAAATGAATTCATTAGGCCAGGCATATCGTCGCCTCGCATTGTCATGGGATTCAACGCGGCCTAGTTCGGGCCAAAACACGGCGTGGTCGTTGGCAAAAACAATCTGCCGAATGTCGAAAAACACCGCAATAAACGTGTGGTAAACGCCGACCGAAAACTCCCTATTTAGCTAGAGCCGAGCCGATCGGGCTAACTGTCATTTCGGCCCGGCAGCCTCCGCCTTCTTTTCTTGTCTGCTGGAATTCTAAACCAGGAACATCGCCATGCCACATTGCACCCCTCCTCACGGCAACCGCAACCTCGTGGAAAAATTCAAGTCGTGGACTCAGCCAGCTTCTCGCAATAAAAAACGACGGACGCGCAAACGTAGGCTTCGGGGCGAGTCGCTAGAAAGCCGGCGTTTACTCGCTGTAGATATCGATGGGTTTCGTAACAACACGCTGGACCCCGAAGACGTCAACAATGACGGACAAGTCAGCTCGATCGATGCACTCATGATCGTCAACGCGATCAATCGCGGCAACGCGGCTGGCGATGGAGACATGTTCACGGACGTTAATAACGACGGAAGGCGAACATCGTTGGACGCGCTACGCGTGATCAACCGCATCAGCCGTGAACGGGGACTGCAACGCAGAGACCCACCCAACAATAACGGCCAGCAGGGCAATGGCGACGACGGAAACGACATCGGTGGAAACAACGACGGTGAGAACGAGGATGTCTTCGGCGAAGTTCGCGAAATTGATGGGACGGGCAACAATCTTGATGCCCCGGCCCTTGGCGCCACCGGCACCGAATTGCTCCGATTAACGACGGTCGAATACGCCGATGGAATCGCGGAACCGGCCGGACAAAATCGCCCCAGCGCTCGTGAGGTCAGCAACAGTGTGGTCGCCCAAACCACAACGGCGACAAACGACCGGTTCCTTACCGATGCTACTTGGCTGTTCGGCCAATTTATCGATCACGATATCGACTTGAGTGAAAGCGCCGACCCTGCGGAATCATTCGACATCGAAGTTCCTGCGGGCGATATTTTCTTTGATCCCACTGGAACGGGAGAAGCGGTCATAAGTCTGACTCGGACGCTATTCGACGAAGCAACGGGAACATCCGCAGACAATCCGCGTCAGCAAGTCAATGAAATCACATCGTTCATCGATGGGTCAGTGATTTACGGTTCCGATGCCGAACGCGCGGCGGCCTTGCGCACATTCCAAGGCGGACGGTTGGCAACCAGCGAGGGAGACTTGTTGCCGTTCAATGAAGCCGGTCTCGCCAATGCCGGCGGCACCAGCGAAGCGCTGTTTCTGGCGGGCGATGTGCGAGCCAACGAAAACGCCGCGCTTACCGCGATGCATACCCTATGGGTGCGCGAGCACAACTTTTGGGCCGAATCCCTGGCAGCCGACGATCCCACCTTGGACGACGAACAGCTGTATCAAGCCGCCAAGGAAATCGTGACGGCGGAACTGCAAGCGATCACCTACAACGAATTCCTGCCCGCGCTGCTGGGTGAAGAGGCGATTGGTGAATACTCCGGTTACGATTCCAGCGTCGATCCAAGTATTGCGAACGTCTTTAGTTCCGCAATCTATCGATTCGGCCATAGCATGCTTTCGAGCGAATTGTTGCGTTTAGAAAATGACGGAACGACCGCAGATGAAGGAAACTTGTCGTTGCAAAACGCGTTTTTCGCGCCCGACGAAATCAGGGACAATGGTATCGATTCATTGTTGCTCGGCGCGACAGCCCAGGTCGCCAATGAGATCGACAACCAAATCGTTGACGATGTACGCAACTTCTTATTCGGCCCTCCTGGTTCTGGTGGTTTCGATTTGGCGTCGCTGAATATACAACGCGGTCGCGACCACGGTTTGGCTGATTACAACCAAACGCGAGAAGATGTTGGCCTGGAACGCGTCACGACATTTAGCGAGATCACATCGGATACCGAACTTGCTGCAAAGCTGGAAGAATTGTACGGCGACGTTGACAACATCGATGTCTGGGTCGGTGCTCTGGCAGAAGACCATGTCGACGGTTCCAGTCTTGGTGAATTAGCAACAACTGTGATTGCCGACCAATTCGAGCGGATTCGTGACGGAGATCGGTTCTGGTACCAGAATCTTTTCACGGGCGAACAACTTTCGCAAATCGAAAACACGTCGCTTTCAGACGTAATCGAGCGTAACACCAGTATTACAGGGCTTCGCGAAAACGTCTTCTTCGACTCATCCGTCCTCAGGGTCGAACTTTCTGATGGCCGCGATGCGACCGACGTGATTGTCTCGGTCGACGCATCAGAAGTCAGCGTTGTCGCTGCATCCAGCGGAGAACTGATCGAAATCCGTTCGCTGGATGACGTGTCCCAAATTCAAATTGTCGGATCGGATCGAGGTGGCCAGGACATCTCAATCGACTTGAGTTCCGCGGATGCCGCGATTGCGGGAGGAATTGTTGTCAACGGTTCGACAAACCCGCGCGACAGCATCAACCTGATTGGCAGCGATGAAGTGAATGCAGTGACGGTGGACGGAAATTTGGTGACGGTTAATGGGATCGAAATCGACTATGCCGGCATCGAATCCATCCACTGGTATGGCAATCCAGACAACGATCAATTGACAACGATCCAAGAAGGTGAAGCGACCTTTACGATCGCTGCCGATGAGGATTTCAACGATCGGGATCAACCCAGAGACCAGCGAGATGCTCGCCGCAATGATCGTGACCGCATCGCGGCTAATCACGATGACGAAACCGGTCCCTCGGAACGTTCCAATCGTGGCGAGACGGTGCAATCGCGGGAAGGATTAACCGGTCTGCAGTCTCCACTCGCCGAATCAGTTCTGGTCGATGCCGCAATTCGTGATTTCAACGATAACGAAAGCGGACCTTCGATCGACTTACAGTTCGTCGATGCTCGAATTCGTTAGTCGATGACCGCGAAGGCTGAAATATCAAAAAGTTCTTGGACATCCATGCGCGAAATCGCGCATGTGAACCAAGAGCGGTCAACAGCCGGACAGTGTCAAACGTCTGGTCGCGGATACATCACAGCACACAGAGGATGTCTTGTCACTGGCGGATTTCCCGGCGAAGCGGATACCCGAGAGGACAACTCGCTCTTTTGCGTGCGAAGCCGTCCGAGGAACGGCGAACCATTTTTTCTAGAAACTTTTGCTGCTTTGGTGTGGTACCAGCCGTTCAATTCCTCCCTTTCCTATAGGCAACGGCATGCATTCGAACGACCGCAACATACAGTTAGCCGTCTGCGGCACCGCGTTACTCATCTCGTCTCGTCAAGATCAGGAGCCATCCATGTTTCCGCGTTCCAAATCCCTATTGGCAGTCGTCGCGTCGCTAGCAATCTTAACTCTCTGGTGCGGCGATGCGTTCGCCCAATGCTCAGGCTCTGGCGGAATGCCGCGTGGTCGGGGCGGCAGTTTGGGCGGCCCCAGCACCGATCTGTTAACGGCGGCCAGCACGACCGGCGATGCGTTGTCGTTGCAAAACAATGTTGCCTATCTGCAAATGATGTCACCCCGTCAGCAATTGTTGTCGCAGCAAAGATTGATCGCGGCAAGACAGCAGACGAGTCAACGACGGTCACAAGAACTGCTCGCGGCACGGCGTCAACGCGCTGATCGAACGTGACAAGCACGTGCCGATCGGATTGCCGCTTTGCGCGCGAAATACGGCAATCCGATCAGCGGTGACGATTCGTTGCAGCGGTATGCGATTCTTTCGTCGCCCACAACGTTGACGTCGGTCAAGTCGGTCCAGAGTGACAATTAACACGTTTGCCGCGGCGGCGTTGCGACGCCGCTTTGCCAGCGGCCTGTGTAACTCGCAATCCATCCGCATCGACGGTCTCGTGGCCGTCACCGTACCAATCGCACGTCCAACAAATCGCAGAACGAAATCACTATGTTTAGGAAGCGCACTTTTCCGCGACGCCGAAAGCACCAGCGTCGACTGGTCGCCGAGCCGCTGGAACATCGCCGGGTCATGGCTGCAAGCCTTGGTTGGGACGGCGCTGGACTTGGCAGCGCCGAACTGACCTACTATATCGGCAACTCGCCAGACTCACTTTCCCAGGCGGATACCGATGCGGCGATCGAAACGGCACTGCAAGCATGGTCTAACGTAATCGACGTGACCTTCGTTGAGACCGATCAAAGCCGCTTGAACAATTCGATCGACATCACGTTCACAAATATTGACGGTGGCGGTGGGACACTCGCCCAGGCGTACTTTCCTGATGACGTTAATCCAGCGCGTATCGCCGGCGACATTCAGTTCGACATCGCGGATGCTTGGGAGGTCGGCAACAGCCTTGGCAACCAAGCGTTTGACCTTGTTTGGGTTGCTGCGCATGAGATTGGTCATGCACTTGGCCTGGACCACATCGACATCGCCGGCACCGTGCTTGCTCCATTCGTCTCGGCCAACCAGAGCTTTGCCGGCCTGACGGCGGCCGATATCGACGCCGGTCAACGCGTCTATGCGGCTGCGGTGAACATGGAATCGGAGCATCACGTGGACATCGACACGGATGACATCGATACGGATATCGACATGGATATCGACATGGACGTGGCCTCGGAAGGGGCGGACGATTTGCCAGAGCCGAATACGCCTGACGAATCGATCCCTGACCCAAACAATCGCGACGATTCCGATGGCGGAGACGGCATCCCAGCAGCGCCTGACGCCAACGGAGATGACACCGCGGACGACAACGGCACGGACGACAACGACACCACCAGCGATGACACCGATCGCCAAGACGATACCGATGACGATCCTTCCACGCGTAATCGATGGCGTCGTGGCGAGCGTTGGTACCGTTTCGGTTGGCGACACGACTCGGACGTTCCACAAAATCAAGACGTTCATAATCCCACGGACGTCAACGGAGATCGCGAGACGACAGCCGTCGACGCGCTGACGATCGTGAATCTCTTGAATCGATTTTCGGTGTTAACCGATACCACATCAATCGAACAATGCGATACCAACGGCGATGGCGTGATCACCGCAGCAGATGCCTTGCTGGTGATCAACGCACTGAGCCGAAAGGTTACGGATTCCGTCGAAGTGTTGACCGAAGAAACGGAGACAGTTTCCGGAGCGCCAATCGATACGGTCGATCACGAAAATTACGACCATTCTTCGCTCGATGATGTATCGACCGAGGTCACGTTGCGCGACGTCGCGTCGTCCGGGGATTCTGCACAAGAAAGCGAAGTCGATGCCGATGCCCCTGGCGACGAAATTGCCTTGATGGATTTCTTTTCGAGTCGGCGTGTGCAAGCTGGCGAATCTTCGAACGGGCGGGTCGATCGTCCGCACGAACATTACTCCCAGGGCATCCATATGCACAGCACCACGCACAGCCAGAGAAGCGTTCATGACATTGACTCAGCCTTTGCAGAAATCGGCTCGGCGACAGGATTTGCGTTCATGCGTGGATTCCGAGGATTTTAGGGCTTTGATCGTCAGATTCCTTGTGGATTCCCTTTCGGTGGCCCGTTTACCTAAGGGTGTGGAACATTCTTGAGCCACGCACCAGGACTGATACGCGACTGGCACGAACGGATTGGATCTCGCGTTATTCGCCAAATTCAGCTTGGTCTGGCGGAATGTTCCGTGAACCGTTTCGTTCATCAAAGAAAGGCGACAAGCCGATGATGGCCACCCGATCGTCCGACCACTCCAGTTCCGACGAATCTTCTGTCGAAAGCACAGCGTCTGTCGAAAGCACAGAGTTCCATCAGTTGCTGGTTCACGCGAGACAAGGTGACACACAGTCGCTCGGTCGCTTGCTGCAGTGGTACAGCAACTACCTGGGCATCCTCGCCAACACTCAACTGGACCGACGCCTTCGTCGCCGCGTCAACCCATCGGACGTGGTTCAAGAAACGATGCTGGCGGCCCACCGCGACTTTGGCGATTTCAAAGGTCGCAGCCAAGGCGAACTGCTCAGCTGGTTACGAACGATCTTGATCCATACGCTGCACCGCACTTTCGACCGTCACGTCAAGGTCGCCAAACGGGATATCCGACGAGAGGTTTCGATCGACGAAGTCGCGAACCGGCTGGAAAAATCGACCAACAATCTCGCCGCTCTGCTGCCCAGTCACGACGACTCGCCCAGTGCGCCCATGCAAAAGCGAGAACGCAGCATCGAGTTTGCCAATCAGCTAAGTCAATTGCGGCCGCAGTACCGCGACGTCATCGTCTATCGCATCCTTCAAGGACTCTCGTTCCAGGAAATCGCAGACAAAATGGACCGCACTGAGGCGGCCGTGCGAATGCTATGGCTTCGAGCGCTGGACGCGTTTCGTGTGCATGAAGAGGCACGCCATGATGAATCCTGAGTCCGATTTCGGTTCTGATTCAGCCGCGATGATCCCTGGTCTCGACGAGTTGACCACCGATCAACAGCGTCGACTGACCAACCAGTTGGATCAATACTTACGGGCGTTGGAAGAAGGCGAGCCGATTGATCTGAGCGAGCTGAATCGCCGCAATCCTGACTTAAAAGACATCTTCACCGTCTACTTGCACAAACTAGACACGCTGTACGGAGCTGCCGCCAGTTGCAGCGACAATCCGGCCGCGGCGACATCACTGGCCAACCATACTTCCAACCTGTCAATGACGCTGGGCGACTTTAAGCTGCTGCGCGAGATAGGTCGCGGTGGGATGGGCGTGGTGTATGAGGCGCGCCAAGAATCGCTTCGACGCAATGTTGCCATCAAGCTGCTATCGATGTCATCGGTGTTGGATCCGCGTCAGATATCGCGTTTTCGCAATGAGGCCCACACCGCTGGATCGCTGAACCATCCGAACATCGTTTCGGTGCACAGCGTCGGATCGCAACGAGGCATGCATTACTACGCAATGCCGCTGATCGATGGCACATCGATCGATACTTGGGTTCGCCAAAAGCGTCTTTGCGACCCGACGACCGACGCGCAGCGGAGTCCCCACGAAAACGGTGATGAGAGTGCGGCTCACCGTCCATCTAGCCGGGGCACGAATACAAGGCATCCTGCTTTGCAACCGCTCGAGTTCGCGGATCACCGACACCAAGGCTGGCAATCCAGTCACCAGCCATCGCCAAGGCCTCCATTGCCCGATTGGAAAACCGTCGTCGATTGGTCGATCGACATTGCCGATGCACTGCACTGTGCGCATCAAGCCGGCGTTGTTCATCGCGACGTCAAGCCATCAAACCTTTTGGTCGATCGCAACAACAAAATTTGGATCACCGATTTCGGATTGGCCTTATGCCAAAACAGCCACTCGCTTACACGCAGCGGCGATCTGATTGGCACGATGCGGTACATGAGCCCCGAACAGGCTTCCGGAAAGCGCGAAACGATCGATCATCGCACTGATATTTATTCACTCGGCGCTACCCTGTTCGAAATGCTGACGCTGCGGCCCGCAATTCTTGGCGACGATGGACCTGGCTTGTTGCGAACGATCGAATCGGATCAACCACCGCGCCTGCGTGACCACCGGCCCGATGCACCACGTGACCTCAGTGTGGTGTTGCAAAAGGCGATGGCTAAGAGAAAAGATGACCGATACGAATCGGCAGAACAATTCGCCGATGATCTGCGCGCCGTCTTGGCGGGTCGACCTACCATCGCCAAACCGCTCTCGCTCTCGGTTTGGATGACTCGCTGGATGCTGCACCACCGGCGAGTTGTGCTGGGCGGTGCACTCCTTTTGCTGGTCGCGCTGACTTGGTTGACCGCCAGCAGTTTCATCATCAATCAACAGATCAAAGAGACGCAATTTGCCCAGCAGAGCCGCGACCTGCTGCGCCGCCAAGCGCACCACACCGTGGACCAACTCGGTTCACAGGTCGCTCAACAACTCGCGTCCATTCCGGGCACCGAACATGTTCGGCGGTCGCTGTTGGACAAGACGTTGGCCTACTATGAACAATTTGCAGTCGCCGCCAGCGGTGACCCAAAGTTGCAAGCAGAACTCGCCATCACACACAGCCGTATCGGATCCCTGGTGAGCGAATTGAATGCGCCCTCCGATGCGATCGAACACTATCGCAAATCCGCAGAACGCTTTCACGCGCTGATGCTTGCTGAATCGCAAGAGATCGGCCAAACCACCTCCGCAAAAATCGCCCAACCCGCCGCTCAGAACCTGAACCAGCTTGCCCTTGCGCTCGCCGCGCGAGGTGACACGAACGAAGCGGCTGACCGATACCGTGAAGCAATCGCGATTCAGAAAAGTCTTATCAAAGACTCGCCACAAAACGTTCGTTTGGCGACGGAATTGGCCGTCACGGCAAACAACCTGGGAATGTTGCTGCAGGACACTGGTGAAGAACGAGAAGCGATCTCGATCCTGGACCAGGCCGTAACGCATTTGTCGAAATTGGTTGATAACGACGAGAACAATGAACTTGCCAATCGAGGCTTATCGGCCGCGCTGACGAACTTGGCCGTCTTGCGGATCGAGCACGAACCTAAGCAATCGATCGCGTTACTCAGCCGTGCGCTCAAACTGCGACTTCAGTCCATCGAAACGTCGACGAATCGCTTGAAAGCCTCCGCAGAGATCGCGGCCATCTACGGCAATTTGGGCTCGGCCTATCTGAAACTTGGCAACGAGGCCTCCAGCGAGCAATCGTTTGCCCATTCAGTCGGACTGCTAAAAAGACTCACGTCCATCGCGCCGTTGGTGATGCAGCACCGCGCCAATCTTGCGATGAACCTGAATAACTTGGCGATCGCACAACAGAAGCAAGGGCTTCACACCTCGGCCACGATTCGTTTCCGCGAAGCGATCGAAACCCAATCCGCCTGCATTGACGCATTCGCCCCGGAATCAAAGTCATGGTTACAACATACCAGTCGTCTCGCAGCGATCCGGCACAACCTGGCGACTTCTCTGGTCGCACTCGCTCAGTACGACCAAGCGGAAGCAGCCTTGCTGGCAGCCATTGCCGACCAGCGAAGCGTTTTACGAAAATGTCCGGACATGCGTGACGCCCGCTCTTGTTTGCATCGGCATTATGCCGACCTGTTGCGATGCCAAATACGGAACCAACGTTGGGATGCGATCCGGTCCACCGCGGAGGCTTACCAAGCATCGGCTGGTGATGATGAAAGGCTGCTGAATCAATTCAACCGTGACATCGAACAGGCGAACCAATTAGTTCCAAGTCTGGCCGATCGATCGAACCATTTCATACGAACCGACCGAGCGACAAACACACGCGAGAACGTGACGCCGTTATGAAGTTAACTTCTGCGAAAACACTTTTCCCGATCGATGATCAACGGCAGCGAATCTTGCGGCTTGAGAAGCTGGAGGGTCGCTGGATGTTGAGTGCCAATCCGATGTTTTTCGCATCGGACGACACGTCAGTTAGCGATCGTCATCACGCTGACCATCGTTCCGGACAAGTGTCGTCAAGCGGCTCTGCCAATTTGCAAAGCACGCCGCATCAAGGTTCACCGCAAGATCATTGGCAATCCAATCGACGCGACTCGAAGGCGCGGCAAGCGCAGGACACCGGCTCGGCTTCGCCCACATTCGCAATCGCTGCCGCACAAATTCAGACACAAGCCGTATCGGCGATCTCCACACCCGAACCATCAACGCCGTCGTCACCGGCACTTAACAACGCGACAAGACCAAACGACGAAAGTGTCACCCTATTCGAAGTCAGCGGCGGCAGCGCCGACCAAGGCATTCGTGTCTCCACGAACACTCCTAGCTTTGCCGATACCTTGGCGACGATCGATTCACTTTCCGCTAGTGACACTCTGGCGATCGCTGGTGATTCAGCAGAGAGCACGGACGACCTTTCGTCACCTGAACTCTTGGACACGATCGCAAGGTCGCGTCACACCGGCGACGCGGCAGTATTCGTCTCTATCGCGTCACGTTCGGATCGCGCCGACGCGTTACACCGCGTGCTGGAATTCGATCTGGCAAGAGCAATTGATGCCGACGTTTTCTCCAATGGCCTAGACGACGGCTTTTCGGGCGTGATGGATTGGCTGGATGAAATACAACAACTGCAATCGAGTTACCGTGAACTCGACCAGACGATTCTTCAGCTCTCTGAGCAACGCGGCAACGAGCATCCCGATCGAGACAGCCAAGACGCGTCTTACTGGCAACCAACGCAACCAAACGATTGGTTAAGCGAGACACATCACCTGTTGCTGCCGACAACGACGGAAATAGAACAAGGTATGATCGCTCACGAAAACGCGGAGACCATATTGCAAAGCATCTCCAGCGCTGGTTGGTCTATCGGCATCGGAATCGCGAGGACTTTCCAAACGACCAACGAAGGTTCTATCGCCCCCGTTCACTCCACGGCAACGTCGTCGATCGACATTGCATCATGGCGAGTGGAGCCGAGTGAGGACGCCGAACATCGAGTCCCCTCGGGTGTAATCCGGTCATCCACCGCACTCTTTGCCGGCGCGGCGCTGACCGCCATGGGCCTTTGGCGCATTCGAGAACACAATCGCGATGCAGCGACAATGCAATCGGTACCGCCGGGACGATGACCGCCTCGGACTCCACCTGTATGCGACCCGTGGGGCGCATGGCAACCCTTACTCATCGAATCGTTCAATCGCGTTCCACCCCGCGACTGTCGCCGCCACGGGGCTGTCAAGCAAACACGTACTTCAAATCGGCGGAATCGTACGGCAGGGTACTGCCGCGTCGTCATGACGCACACCAGAGCGTGGATCGCACAACGAGCCACGGAGAAGGCACTTAATCATTAGCAAGAATAGGCGAAAAATGAGCGACCCTTCTCGCGATCTGCAGGGTTTAAGCCACAGTCGACCCGTCGAAATCGGGCTGAGTTTCAACGACGGAAACCTTATCTCAATCTCAACAAATGTCCCCGTCCAGGAACAATGAGGCAACCAGCACGTTGCGTTTGTTGAACAACATCAAACTGCCCGTCGAGTTTTTGATCCGACGAAATTCGCGTGATGAAAACCACGCCGCGTAATTCGTCACTCTCGACCGCAGGTGAAAAGCGGCATGCAACGCCACTTATCGCGCTGACCCTATTTCAGACAACCGTGATCGGCGCTCGCTCGAGCGTTCGAATGGATTCGTAAACAGGCAGGTTAAAAATCGTGGTTACCCCTCTCAATCATATCGAACTCGATCCGATTTCCGAGGTGCTGAAAAAGCTGCACCTGCCGCGGTGGTCGGTGACCGCACTGATGCTCGAGCCGCCGTGGGCCATCGAGATGGACGAGGGAATCGTTACCATGTTTGTGGTTCAAAGAGGCTGCGTTTGGTTTCAATGGGGATCCCCTGAGGAGTCGCCGATCAAGCTTTCCGCGGGTGACCATCTGATCGCGACTCGTGGCGTCGCGCATCAAGTCGCATCGGCCCCCGATAAGAATTACATCCCAATCGATCACATCACCGGCGCGCCGGGTTCCGGTCGTCACCATTGTTCCAACGCGACAGAATTGATTCACGCGCAGTTTGACATTCGTGGGTTGCGCATCAACCCGCTTGAGATAGGCTTGCCTGACATCGTTCATCTAAACCATTCGCGTGATCGAGAACTAAGCACTTGTCTGCCGCTGCTAAAATTGATTCGATCCGTCAGCCGCGAGATGCCGCGCGGATGGAAACTGACGGTCGAGAAACTCGCGGAACTTGTCTTTGTCAACACGTTGGCCGTGGAGCTAGGTCGCCGATCTTTTTCGGAAACGGAAAGCGGTGAGTTTCGATTGATGCGGGCAGTCACCGACACGGTTGTGGGCCCCGTATTGAAATCGTTGATTGACCATCCCGAAACACCTTGGACGGTGCCGATGATGTCTCGGATGGCCAAGGTATCCAAGTCAGCTTTTTCGGAACGGTTCCGAAATCTGGTTGGCGTCCCGCCGTTGCAATACTTAACCGAGATGAGAATGCGAAAGGCGCGCCGACTCCTCCGCGAGAGTGACATCGGAATTGCCAACATCGCGACACTGGTTGGGTACGAATCGCCATCATCGTTCAGCAATGTGTTCAAACGGTGGACCGGTCAATCACCGGCCGAATATCGTCGCCAAAGCGACGGCGTGCCTTAAAGAAACATCGCATTGAAATTCAGCCACCGCGCCGTCAGCAAAGTCAGCAGCAGGCAACTCCACCACGATGCGGCTTGCGCGATCGGACGTTGATACAAGTTGTACAAAATGACGATGGCAACACTGACGCCCAATCCTTTAAACAGCACTAGTTGCATGGGATTGTGAATAAATTTGCTGGCAAGCGGATTCAGCTCTCGCATCATGCCGGACTGCGAAGCCGTGAGAGTCCAAACGAGGTCGACGCAAGACAACAGCGTGACAATCACGAGTGATCGAAACACTACGGTCTTTGCGTGCTGACGCTGTTCGTCCTCGGCCAACTCGCCGATGATCGGCTTGTTGGACAACAGGTGGCCGAACCCAAGGACCACCACGACCATCGCGAACACGGTCAACGGGAACGTCAGCATTTCCGCAAGTTTGGTCATCCTCACCGTGCTGTCGACGCTTGATAGATGCGAGTCGACTTCGTCAATCAGCGCGGACGCTCGCGATGCGAAGGCGGGCGACGTCTCGAATTGATGAATAAGCTGCAGGCAAGCCGTGCGATTTTCATCGGTCAAGAATGTCAACGAATTCGCATCACGGTCGGCGACATTGTTTTCACGTAGACACCTGAGCAGTTCTACGCCTTCGCGCGACGAGTTTAGAAAGATGGGCAGATGACCGTCCGCCAACACAACCGTGCCCGCCCCCGTAACGGGAAGCAACCACGAACTAAGAACGTTCTCGAAAACAGATAGGGGTGTTCGTCGACGTCCGTTTCCCCATCCGCGGTCTTGTTTCCCCATCGCCCCGACAGCCTTGCGTTCATCGGACCAGCGCCCAGAACCGCCCCACTGACCTGCCTCTAGCTCATAGCAGGACAGGTCAAGTGAGGTCGACGAGATTGAAATCCCGTTGATGAGCACCGTATTCTTGTCCCGAAGCTCGATCGAGTAGGGTGGTGGAATGAATTTCTCGTTGTAGAAGAGAAATCCACCGACGACGGGCTCTGCCGATGCACACGGTTTGCACACTCCGACATAACCGGCCGTCAGTAAACACCAGACTGTAACCGACTTCAAGAAATTACTCATCACTTAGTTCCGTCGCGTGTGAAGGAAGACCTGGGCTTAGTTCAACTGTTCGTCAATTTGTTCCTTGTTCGCACGGGTTCCCAAAGCCCCCCACAATCCGTATTGGCTCTGAGATCCAGGAATCGACGGTGCGACGCTATTCGAGCCCGAGTATCCGACATAGATCGTCTGAGCATTGGAATTGCCCGCTTCGATCGAATCGGTAATGAAGACGACCGCCCCGTCACCCATCAAAACATGAACACCACCTTGGTGACGACTGCTCGGTGGAACGATGCCGGGCGAGTTGATTGCACTTCGGATACAAATTTCACGATTTGGCGGAGTGATCGTCGTCATTTGGCTCCAGAATGGGAAACCGAATGCCCATTTGTATCCGCGACCGTTTTCCGCGCCGGTGATCAAGTCGGGGGCGGCAGCGTCCCAGAACTGAGGACGCAATGGATCGACGAATTGCTGGCAGTAACTTGGGTCGTCATAGACTTCGATCAAGTGGTTCGAACTGGCAGTCGTTTTGGCTTGACGATCGCCCAAGTCGGTAGCGATTTCACCCGCCGCGACCGTGTTGGATAGTCCGTCCAGCACGTCGCGAAACCTCATTGCCTTTCGTGGCACAAAGAATCCTCGCAGCGACTCACGAGCTCGCTGTGAACGTGCGCTTGTCTCGGTGAACTTGCCCGCGGCGGCGGTATAATTAAGTGGTCCAACATTGGCTTGGTGAATCGAATCTCCGATCGAGGCGGCATAGTTCGTTCTGCCTTGAGCCGGGAAACCGGTTCCCGGATCGCTGGGGCAACGCAGTGTCGGGATTTCCGTCAACCACGGCGTGTAGTTGCCGTTGGTGTTGTGGTTGCCCAACGACATGTTCGGAACCGGCCCCATCGGGTTATAGACGTCGTTCAAGGTTGCGGGATCGCCATCGGCATCAAGAGGATTACTGATCCGTTCCCACAGAGCCTGCTGTTCGAAAAAAGGCGTCAATCCGACAAAGATGCTCAACTGCATCGCGTTATTGCTGGACAGCGGAACAGCGTTGCTCGTGTTCGTCGCCGAATCCGTTCCGCCCATCAGCATCGGCAGTTGATTGTAGGCCGAGTGATAGTTGTGCATGGCCAAGCCAATTTGCTTGAAGTTATTGCTGCAACTCATACGTCGTGCGGCTTCACGCGCCGCCTGAACTGCTGGCAGCAAGAGCCCAACGAGAACTCCAATAATTGCGATCACGACAAGCAGTTCGACAAGAGTAAAACCGGTTTTTCTACGTTTCATTTTTTTAACTCTGATGTTTAGTGGACAAGCTGGTTGGGTTGATTCCGTGCAACCTATTCCGTTTCGATTTCGGGTGGTTCGGCATTAGCGATTTCAGGGTTATCCGCAAGGAAAGCGCTCAAATCGTCTTTGTCGGGTGTGCTCGACGTCGGTTCGCTGCAACCAGAAAAGGCGAGAAGACAAAGCGACAAGGAAGTCACTAGAAGAGAAAAGGGAAAGCGTCGGGTCATTGATTCCTCATCATGGAATTGGGAAGGGTTGCGTTCATACCGATTGAAGCTCCGTCCGCCGAAATAGTTGCTGTTCCATCTGTCCAAATCGTTTGCGGATTTGTACAGCTGTACCGGTGCGGTGCTGATTCCCGCGATCGACGCAACACAACCCAATCAAAGCCAGAAAGTTTTGCGAATTCGAAACACAAATCGCGAAACATTTCGTCGCCGTCGATGTTTGATGCTGAAGGATCAGCTGCGCGTATAGCGGTAGCGGCTTTTACATCCGAGCGACGGAACACTTTTGGCTCGACGACTCTTTCAGCGGCAAGTAAGCAACGAACGAATGACATGCATCGTTGGTGCTGCTACTTCTCAATCTCGCGAACGTCGCGTTTCGACCGACCACCGGGAAAAAGACACAACAGAGAACTCGGGCAGCCGCCAAGCGCTCGGCGGATGCCCGACAGGGGTGGGCCTAACCGGCCCACCTCGTTTTTCTTACACCGTCAATGGCAGCAGACAAACGACGAACGAAATCGCGTCACCCGCCATGCGGTTCAAACGCAACGGCGATGAAAACGGTATGCTTTCAGGCGGGCCATGCGTCCCCTAACAATGATGGAGACCTAATCGGATGAAACGTTACACAAATGTCCTCGGCCGGCGACATCTCTTGCAAGGCGGATTGGCTTTGGGGGCGACTGCTCTCTACACCCCGGGGGTCTTTGCCGAACTGATTCAGACTCCACGCCAGACCGAAGGCCCGTTCTACCCGAACAAATTGCCCTTGGACACCGACAACGACTTGCTGGTGATCAACGATTCGCTGACACCAGCCGTGGGTGAAATCACGCACCTGACCGGGCGTGTCTCGGACGCGCTGGGCCGACCGGTTCGCAATGCGTTTGTCGAGATCTGGCAAGTGGACAATCATGCGGTCTACATCCATACCGGCGATAACACGAACCGCGCCAACCAGGACAAGAACTTTCAGGGGTACGGCCGATTCTTAACCGACTCGAAAGGTCAGTACTACTTTCGCACAATCAAACCGGTGCCCTATCCCGGTCGAACCCCGCACATCCATTTTGGAATCAGCCAAGCCGGCAAGCGAGTTCTCACGACGCAGTTGTACGTCAAAGGTCATCCGAATAACGCCCGCGACCGAATCCTGCAAAACATTGATCCGAAAGCTCGCGAAACGGTACTCGGCAACTTCGATCCAATGAAAGAATCGCAGATCGGTGAACTGAAAGTGAACTTTGATATTGTTCTGGGGATCACCGCTGAAGAGAACGAGAACGGCGAGATGCATGGGATCGGCAAATCGGAATGGCAGAACCGCTCACGCCGCCGCAATCCGAACGGATAGATCACGCCGCGCGCTATCTATCGCATCGTCTCTCGCAATCGGAACATTGGCGACGAGTTCACGCTCGGGGTTCAACGTCGAGGCGTCGCGATTGACTGACCGAACGAATCAACTTGGCGATGGACCTCGGCAACGATCAGCCTTTCAATGTCAGACGCCCATCTCGCAGGGAAAGCCTAAGTCCGCATTGCGGTATCGCCCTCGTCACCGCCTTCGCGCCAATCCCAGGGCGTCAGTTTCCTGACACAAGTCCAAGTTGTTTTACGGCTGCACGCTGGCGACTTTATGGCTCATCAGATAAGCCAACAGGTCGGCCATGCTTTGCGGATCGATCTGTTTTTCCAGACCTTCCGGCATGAATGAAATCCCTGAACTCTTCAACTGTTCGATGTTCACTCTCAGCACGCTTGCTTGGGTGCCGTCGGCTCGGCGGATTGTTAGATGATTGACACTCTCATCGGTAATCATGCCGGAGATCACGCGTCCAGCGTCAGTCATTAATGAATAGCTTTGATACTCGGGCTTCACTTCACGATTCGGGTCCAAAATATTTAGCAAGATCGAAGCTTTGCCTTGGTCGCCGATGGCTTTCAAATCCGCGCCCACTTCGTTGCCGATTCCTCCGAGTCGGTGGCAGGCCGAACACGTCTGCTTGAAGACGACTTTACCTTTCGCCGCATCACCGTCAAGCTGCAAAGCCGATTGATACTGACGGACCACCGCGTTTCGTCCCGACAATTGCGCACCGGAAAACAGCTGCCGGGTTCGGCTGGCCAACGCTTTATCGGGATGCTGTTTTAGCAACTCGATGCGAGCCGGGTCCAGATCGCCGCGTCCAATGATTCCGTGTTCGATGGCATCCAGAAACAGCACGCTCCATGCTTTGCGTGACACCAAGATTTCAACCGCAACCGAGCGCAGCGATGGCGTCAAAACGGGCCACCTTTGCACCAGTAATTCCGCAGCTTTCGGACTCGAGAACTGTGAAAGTGATTCAAGTGCGACCTTCTGCAGTGAAGCCGGCTGTCGTGGGTCGAGCAAACGGGCGAAAATGACGCTTGCTTGTCCATAACCTGCGAATCGCAAACGCTCGACCGCTTGAACGCGAACTTTGGTCGACAGTTCCGCGTCCATCGCCTGTTTGCTTGACCTAGTGATCAGGTCGTCTAGCAAGCGACCAAGCGTCTGGCCGCTCGGATGATTCGGGTCTAACAGGCGACGTCGTGCATCGGCCCGCTGTGGTTTCAAGAGTGAAAGCACAATGGATTCGCGAAGTTCGTTCTCGGTTTCCGGTAACGTTTCAAGTGCGCGAATCAGCGCAACCGTTTCTCGATCTCGATTGGCGGATCCAACTTGTTGCGCTAGCGATCGAAGGTAGTCTTGGCCTGATGGCGATTGTCGGAAATCCGAGTTTGACAATAGCGGAGCAAAGACTTCGTCGACGCCGGTGCGGAGTGAGCTTGAAACCGCCATCCGCATCCAGGGATTCTGTAGGTCGCGGACAATCAAACGCGTCAACGCTTGGTTTCGAGACGCAGAGGAGGGCAGCTCACCAAGCGAAAACGCGAGTTGATACCGAACCGTGATCTCCGGATCGTCGACCAAATCCAGCAGGCCAGCTCGCAATGCAGATGACGACTCCAGCCGATCTTCGGCGAGCTGGATCGCATGGCAGCGCACTTCAGCATGATCATCGCCCATCGCCCGCAAGATCGTATCTGCATCAAGAGCGTCGAGCCCGAGCAAGGCATACATCGCCGTCATTCGTGCGACCGGAACCGTCGATTCGGTGACCAGATGTCGCAGTGGCGCTACCGCGGCCAAATCGCGCTGTTGGTACAACAGGCGAGCAGCGGTATCGCGGTGCCATCCGTTGGGATGTTCCAAATACTCCACCAACTGCGTCGTTGTCGCTGCGCCGAGTTTGGGAGATTTCCGCGACTGGTGGTTGTCGGGCACGATGCGATAAATTCTGCCACGGTCGACACCTGCGGTCGGATCCATCTGTTGCAGCAATTCAGGCGGCAAAAACATCGTACCTTCGATCAGATCACGACTCATGTCGACAACATACAGGTTGCCATCAGGGCCATCGGCAAATTGAACCGGACGAAAACGCGTGTCCGTACTGGCCAGAAACTCGGACTTTTCGTCAGCGCGACGGGCAGTCCATGTCAGGCCGTCACGAATTAGTTTTGCTTGGAAGACGAGGTTATTCGCAGGCTCTGCAACGAAAACGTCGCCGCGATATGCTGCGGGCCATGCGTCGCCGCGATAAACGGTCACACCCGACGCCGCGGTAAAGAATCCTGATGTCCGACCGCCGGCTTCCTTACGTCCAACGGCAAGTCGCATCTTGGTCCTTTGTACGCGCCACGGTTCTTCCGGGCTGATTCGGTGCAATGTCAACCGATCCAGGTCTTCGGTAATCTCCACCGCGGGTTCGGGCGCATTTAGCCATGGGTTTCGCGCGACGTAACGATCGTCGTACATCAACGCTCGGATTGGCGAACTATTTTTGCATAGAAAATGGTGTCCCCATTCATCGGCCGCCAAGCCATGTTGCCCGCCGCCACTGCAAAGGTCGAATTGGCGTGTTCGCGGATCGAATTGAAAGCCGCGATTGCGAATCGATTGAGACTCCGATTCAGGTTCCGTTGCAACACGCACGCTACCACCAGAGAAACTCGTACACGCGTGAATCCGATTGTTCAGACCCCAGCGGAAAGAGTTCAAAGACGGATCCGTCCGATTGAGCATTCGGACAAACCCCGTGAACACCGTTTGTTTCAGGTCCGCCTTTCCGTCCCCGTCGGTATCTTTGCAATAAAGAACGTCAGGGGCCGCGGCAACGAAGACGCCGCCGTCATAGCAAAAAATGGCCGACGGTGAATGAAGCCCCGAAAGGTACACGCTGCTCTGATCAAACCGCCCGTCACCATCAACGTCTTCAAGGAGGCGGACCTGACCATGGTCTTGCACATCGGCGTTGACACCGTGTTGGTTGTATTCGGGATACTCGATTACGAACAATCGTCCGTTTTCATCGAACGTGATTGCCACCGGATCGCGCAGCAGCGGTTCCGACGCAACTAATTCCATGCGAAATCCAGGACGCAGCTGAAATGAGCCTTCCGATTGCGAGTGCAAGTCTGGGGCATCTTGCTCTTTTTCGGGTAACACCGGGACCGCAATCATGTCGACGTTCGCGGCACAATTCGGCCTCAACGGATGTTCGGCCTGAAAACCCGATGCTGCTGGGGCCCTGGCGGAATCGAACAACTCGCGACGGACTGCTGTTAACGCCCGTGACGCATCCGAATTGCCCAGCACATAAGTCGCCTTGACGAGATGGTTCATGTCGCTGCCCGCTTTTTCAAGAACCACCTGCAAACGCTGGAAGATGTCTCGCACCTGTTGTTCATCACTCTGACCAGACGATCCCGTCAGACCCGAAAGATAGACTCGGCTATCCGATCGAACACGCGTGGCACGACAGAAGACCGGAGATGCAGCGAGGCCGGGAACGTTCACATATTCAATCGACGGTGAATTCGATGGGGCCGCAGATGCGCGTCCGCGGGCAACCCATTCGATCTCTGGCGTTCGGTCCAACCCCCACGGTGTGTACACCACGGGAGGAATTCGCGTCTGGTCATGAAAGAATTTTGCAATCGCACGTTCGACGGCGTCTTGCTGCGTCTTGGGGTTTAAGAAAACGCGGATACGAACAATGTCATCGAGTCCACCTTCGAGGCTAGCGAGCAATGATTCTTGAAACGCCAAAGTCGCGTCGAGGGCGGAAGGCAGGTCGTCGTCAGTGCGGTCGATCCATCCAGACAAGTAAACCGCTTCACCCCACGGGACGATTGAAACATGCACAGGGCTATTCTTGCGATGGAACACATCGGAATGCACCAACGTTTTTATCTCATTGATTGATTCCCAGGCAGACACCGCAACGACATCCATACCAACCAAGGCATCCGGTTCCGGCAACGTGCCCACAAAAAACGTCACCGCGGGAGGCGTGCCTTCACGAAATCGTTCGGCGATCTGGGCTCGCGCCGCGGGTAAGTCCGCGCGATGTTTGACGCAAACGTTCATCTGGACCACTTGGCCGATCGAACTCTTTGAAAGTTCTAAGACTTTTTCCAGATTGGCAATCACAAAATCCATCTGCGTTTGAATCCTGCCGTCGCCGACAACCTGTCCCGCCGTATTCACCGGCAGCAACAGCGACGTATGAGCAAGCGCGGTCTTGGATACGGAAACCGCCGCCGAAGTCCCACGGGAGTGATCCGGATCGATCATTCGAATCGGCGCGTCCGCAGCATCAATATCAGCAGCACCAATATCCGCGGCGGCGCCAAGGCTGAGAGATACGCAAACAAGAACCAAACGCAACAACAACATGGGACTTTCTCCAGTCGATTCAGCAGCGTGATCCATTTTACCGAATCTCGCCATTTCACTAAATTCGTCTCATTCATCGACGCGGGTGTATTGAGACCTATGGAGCATCAACACTCAACCACATCACACACATTCGGACGACGAGGGGCAGCACGCGACATGCAAGGACTCAAGACGTCGGATGGCTGTGCTGTTTCGTTCGCTTCGGCCAATAGGTGCCGATGCATTGATCTTCAAAAACGGTTCGCCGACGACGAAAGCACAGCGTAAACGATTCGCTTGTGTGAATGCGTGGGTTTTCCACCCAGCGTTCTAAAAACAGCAAGGACACAATCAAGCACTGGTCGAGGTGACGTGAACCGGTATACCGATCGACAGTTCGCGCAAGCCACCTACCACGCCCTTACGAACGAGCAACCACATCGTCCGTCGTTCGAGGCATATGGTTACTCGAAAGAGTCATCGGCGATTGAGTTTCGCTGCTGCCCGACGATGTGCCGGACGGCAAACCGGATATCCTCTGCGCGACCGCCATCCGCGATGAATTGGAATTTCACCGTTCCAACGACGCATTCTTGGACGTCATCCGCCGTCTTGACGGACGATGCCAAAAATCGTCGATTTGGGCGAAACGTCGAACGGGACTTGTTGAAAAATCCCCACGATTGCCGAACCGCTGTGTACGTGCAATCGCACCTCAGCCACTCAGTCAAGGCTCGTGTTTTGGCGGTTGATTTTGCTGTGGCGGACAGGCATGTCGTGCGTGAGCAAGTCGGCTAAAATTGAGATGTCCTCGATCACGATCGATACATGACGATGGCGATCGGGTAGCGATTCCATCAACCGTTTCCGGCGATTACTTATCTGCACATCAACCACCTACAGGATTCACATGAAAACTTGGCTCGCAGCGGCAGCTCTTCTCCTGATATCGTCCACATCAACAGCCCAGACGCTTGTCTATGAAGGCGAAGGCGGAATCGGTCAAGGTAAAAACATCGTCTTGATTGCTAACGATCACGAATATCGTTCCGAACAAACCTGTCCGGCGATCGCCAAGATCCTTGCGAAGCATCTTGGGTTCCGATGCACGGTTTTGTTCGGAATCGACGAGGAAGGACATATCAAGGCGGGTGACGCGGGCGTCCCGGGGATGGAGGCGCTCGAAGACGCCGACTTGCTTGTGTTCTTTACTCGTTTCATGCAATTGCCGGATGAGCAATCGGACCTGCTGGTTGACTACTTTGAACGAGGTGGCCCCGTCGTCGGCATTCGCACGTCAACGCACTGTTTCAATGGACAAAAAGGTAAGTGGGCCAAGTTGAATTTCAATTACGACGGCGAGGATTATCGGGGCGGACTTGGCGAGCAAATTTTCGGCAACACTTGGCACAAAGAGCGTGGGCAAAGCCATTACGGCACAAATCATCAGATGGGTTGTCGCATCACGCCGGTTTCAAGTTCTGCGGGACATCCGATTTTAATGGGCGTCGGAGAAATCCATGCTTACAGCGGCGCGTACAAATCACAACCGCCCGCTGGATCAACGCCGTTGGTCGAAGTCCAAGTGCTTAACACGTTTGAGCCCAGCGATGACATCAATACCGAAAAGCCAATCGTCTCGGCAGGCTGGGCAAATGATTCGTACACGGCGCCATCGGGAGACAAGCAGGACGCACGTGTTGTCTACCTTTCGTTCGGCGCATCGGAGGACTTGAAAGACGAAGACGCTCGCCGATTCCTAACGAATTCGTGTCTCTGGGCCATTGGCATGGACGACTCGATCAAACCGGATTTGGATGTGAGCATCGTTGGCCGCTATGAGCCTAGCCCGTATACGACGGGCGCGTTGTCCTACGAGAACGTCAAGCCGACCGACCTGGCCGACTTGAACGGTCAGATCATGCCGGCCGACAAAGAAATGAGCGGGTTGACCGATCCCAAAATGGTGAACAAAGTCAAAAAAGCGATCGAGAATCGACCCGCGTTAAAAGCGATGATCGTCGAAAAGCATCCTGATCTTTATGGCGAGAACGCCAAGCGTTCACCGGCGTCAAAGAAGTAGCAGCGCCAGTGTGTGAATCGCGGCGAGCGATCTTGTGATCAAAGAGGCTTTGGTTTGCCCCCGGCAATTGGCAGAGCGACCGGCAAGTGGCAGAGCGACCCGCGACCTAGAAAGCGCGCCGCATGATCCCGCTCACGATCGCTGGCCTAGGCAGGTTGCGAGACGAGTGCGGTATGGTCGGCGGTCGTCTGACGGTACAGCCGCTCGATCATCAGCGGCGAGTCGACAAGGATTAGACAGATGATCAGAGTCATTCGATTCATCTGATTCCCAATCGTTCGTCCCCAATCGAACGACCACCTTTGAATCAAACTACTAAGATTTAGTGATGGAGAATTAAGATGACTTTGATTTCCCGGCTCGCCATCCTCACCGTCGGTGTGTCCACCGTTTTATCGTTCTGCATCAGTGCGTTGGCCGCCGAGAATCCGAGTCCAGAAGATCACAATCACAAAAAGATTCGGACTCGCCACGCCGAGCCTCATTCGCGTTACCTGATTCAGTTCCCGCAGCAAGAACTCAAGCGTAAGACCGAAACGAAAGAGTCAGACCAGCCCGAGGAAGACTCCCCCGTTGCTCCGATCTATACCAAGGGCGGTGGATTCCAGCCGGACAAAGTCATCTCGTTCAAACAGATCGGCGAGCGTGAGTTGGGGTTGGACATCTTTTACCCGGAGGGTTGGAACGCGAACGAGTCTCGTCCCGCCGTGTTGTTCTTCTTTGGCGGCGGCTGGATCAACGGTGACACGCTACATTTCTATCCGCAAGCCAAATACCTGGCTTCTCGCGGGATGGTCGCAATCTGTGCCGAGTATCGCACGGAGTCGAGTGACGGTGCGAAGCCACCGGAATGCGTCGAAGACGCAAAATCGGCAATGCGGTTTGTGCGGTCAAATGCTTCGACATTGGGAATCGATCCGGACCGGATTGCAGCCGGCGGCGGTTCCGCAGGCGGCCATCTCGCCGCCGCAACGGCAACGCTTGACCAATACAACTGCAAAGATGACGACCTATCTGTTTCTCCCGTACCCAATGCGCTGTTGCTGTTCAATCCCGCCTGTGACAACAGCGAATACGGGTACGGATATGACCGCGTTTCGGAATACTGGCAATCGTTTTCGCCGATGGAAAACCTCGATCGCAAGGTACCGCCGTCCATCATCTTCCTGGGCGACGAAGACAGCGTTTTTCCCCTCGATCGGGCGAAAATTTACAAACAACGCATGATCGCCGGGGGCAATCGATGTGAACTGTTGATCTATCCCCGCCAACGTCACGGGTTCTTTCGCCTCGATCGAAAAACACAAGACTCCGATCCCAATGCGAACCGACGATATTTTTTGGCAACCGCCGAAGCAATGGACCGTTTTCTAATCTCGTTAGGGTTCCTCTCGGCAGAACCAACGGTCAAATCATGGCTATCGAACCTAGAGGCACAACCTGCCAAATAAGCGTGAATCATCAAACGCGGCAAAAAAAGTGACATGCATCAAAAATTAGAAACCCTATTAATCGTCTTGCTGACAATCGGCATTGCGTCAAGCGAAGAGCGAAATGCAAACGCCCAGTACCGTGACAATGCGATTCGGAAAATGCGGCAAGATCCGACCGAGTTAAATTGCCCCAATATTGTGTTCATTGTCGCGGATGATCTTGGTTATGGTGACCTGGGTTGTTATGGGTGTGCTGATATCAAGACGCCAAACCTTGATCGTCTTGCTGAGTCGGGCACCCGGTTCACCCACTTCTATGCGAATTCGTCCACATGTTCACCCACGCGTGCCGCCTTCCTTACCGGACGCTATCCGCAACGAATCGGACTTGATAACGCTCTGTACTACCAAGAGTTCGGACGGGGCCTAGAAATCGATGGCCGAACGATCGCTCACGCAATGAGAGAGGCTGGATATCAAACCGGAATTTCAGGAAAGTGGCATGTCGGATACGACTTTGAACGGCAACCGCGGCAACAGGGCTTCGACCACTTCTTTGGTTTGCTGGGCGGCAACCACCATTATTTTGAGCACATGGATCGTATCGGAGTCGATGACCTTTGGCTGAATGACCAGCCCGTCGCAAGGATCGGTTACACGACCGACTTGCTAACGGATGATTCCATCGAATTCATCCGCCGCAACCAAGACCAACCCTTCTTTCTTTATCTTCCGCACGTCGCGCCACATTTTCCGTTTCAAGGTCCCGACGACCAAGACAAAGTTGTCCAACCTAAGAAAAAGAATTGGCAGGAAGGTGACCGAGCCACTTACGTTTCGATGGTTGAAAGCATGGACGCGGGAATCGGACGGACACTGGCAGAAATCGATCGGTTGGGCCTGCGAGAGAAAACGCTCGTTGTATTTTCGTCGGACAATGGCGCCGATATTCACGGCCGCAATGCGCCCCTGTCCGGTCTAAAATCGACAATCTGGGAAGGCGGTATTCGCGTCTGTTGTATCGCTCGTTGGCCAGGACACATTCCCGGCAACCAGATCTGTGAGTTTCCCTGCGCAACCTTCGATTGGACCGCGACGATACGATCCTTTACAGGGCAGGTCAGCAAACATGATGAAGGCATCAACCTGTTGCCTTACTTGACCGCCGGAGAAGCCCCGGCAGATCGAGAGCTTTTTTGGCGTCGAAAATCGGGACCGAAACGGAGTGTCAAAAACGCGAGTCGGACCGTCCGGAGCGGCGACTGGAAGCTGCTTGAATTCGTTGACGGTCCGGCACACTTATTCGATGTTCGCAAGGATCCCAGTGAACAGAATGACGTGATTGACGATCACCCCGACATCGCGAAGCGTCTGGCAGCGTCACTGGATCGATGGGAAGAATCGATCGAGGCGTCATTGCAATCCCATTCGCGTGAGTCGAGCACGTCGCAGGAACCCGCCGAAGCAACACGCAAAGACTGACATTGCATGCGGACCAACATCGACGCTTATTGAGCGCGAACAAGAAAGTCATGGATGCGAAGCCGGGAATTTTGCGAGCGAGTCAGCCGAGTCGATCGCGGCAACGACGATTCAAGACTATTTCACAGCCTCTGATTCGTCGTTCCCCACTCGTCACCGTTAGCTCTTCGGTGACCAGGGCAACAAATCAGACACAGTCCAACAATCACTTTGGCAAAACTGAAGGATCGCCTTTTCTTCTCCAACATGCTTTCTGTGAAATCGACAGCCCACGCATCGATGGATGCGACAGATTGCCGCCCGAGCGGTCCACGAAAAGGCGCCGCATGGCGGAACGGCATGATGTACGTGGGTGGATGACCTATTGCCCCGTTTGGGTTCACTCATGCTCGCTTTCCTGAGCAGCCCGCGGCATGCATGCAAGTGAACGCATGAACCAACATGCTATCCACGAGTTGCTGTCGACGGTCCGCACAGCTCGTTTGCGTTCACATGACATTTCGATGCCGCTCGCCTTTGTCTGCATCGGTTGGTAACATTTGTTTTTGAAACGAGAACGTCGTCGCGAGAGATCACGATGGCGGGTCAAATTGCGACCTATCATCGGGGTGAATCGATGAATTGGAGAAATTGAAGTGGCACAGTTGAAAGGTCTTTGGCGAGATACGTGGTTTCTGTGGCTCGGATTCGTCGTGTTGCTGATCGCGATGTCCGTTTTGCTGAGCTGGTTTTTCTTGCTGATGTCACCTGCGCTATTGGTTTCATTCTGCTACTTTGCGTTCATACGATACGATGAGCAAGGCAACGAGAAGGTGGACTACTAGCCATTTGCGTGGAGTGCGTTTCGCCTCCATCGGCGCGGGCTGTTGTACTTCTTGACATCGTCGCCCATTCGGATTGCTGGCTCCCCCATTCCCGTCACCGACGAGATTCGTACGTCGGCCGCTCGCGAACCGATTCATCTTTCAGGCGTCACGATGCAACCTCTGATCGATTCACTCTATGCCTACAACGACTGGGCTAACCGACGAGTCCTCGAGCAGTGCGAAAGCCTGACGGACGAGCAACTGGATGAGCCCCGGCCGATAGGGTTTGGAACGTTGCGAGCCACTCTCTTCCACATTTTGACCGCGGACCAGATTTGGCTCGAACGCTGGGAGAGCATCCCGTGGCGACCGTTTCCGAAAGACCCCGCCTCCATCTCGGTCGCCGAGATCGCAAAATCACTGGTTGACGTCTCGACGCTTCGTGCGCGCATGATCGAACAGGACCGAGGTAACCGGTGGAAACGAATTGTCGAATATCAAGACAGCACTCAAACACCTTACAAACATCGTCTTCACGATTTACTGCTGCACGTGTTTCAGCACGGCGTTCATCATCGTGCCCAGTGCCTGAACTATCTGAAACAATTTGGCCGCACATTTCCGATCGGGATTGATTTCATTTTCTGGCGTCTTGCGCAAGGGGCAACGAAACAGTCGGCCGAAGCAATCAATCGGCTAGCCGAACACGGCTTGGCCGCGAATGAAGCGATGGGTGATTCGATCGAATGGGACCGGGCAACGATGCGCCGTCTGTATCAGTACACCGACTGGGCCACCGAAAAGGTCCTTAGCCACGCAGAGCAACTCGGCACAGGTGACCTGGACCGGTCTTTCGACATGGGGCACGGGTCGATCCGAAAGAACTTGTTGCACATGTACAAATCCGAACGCTGGTGGCTCGAGACTTGGACAGGGATACAAACGACTTCGTCACGACTGCCTGAATCCACCACGATTGGTAAACTGCGCAGTTTGTGGCAGACCAATGCGGACGCCAGGAATCGCTACCTAGACGAGGCGGACGAAGAAGAATCGCATCGAGTGGTCGAAGTCACTGCGGTAGGCCCGCCGCTGCGTTTTACGGTCGGGGAGTCAGCGATGCAAATGACAATGCACGGCACACATCATCGCGCACAAATCGTCAACCTGTTTCGCCAAGTTGACTCACCGATAGGCAACATCGACATGCTATACGCGATCGATGAGCTTGGCGAATTCGACGCCCCTTAGTGTTCCGCATGCCATGAACATCATTGCTCGCTACTCTTGCCGCGTGTACACCGCGGGAAAAGAAAAGGTCGGCGTTTCCACCGGACATAGGTATTTGAAAGTCTCGGACAAAGCGGCTCCATCTCTTTCCAAAAAGACCGCGATTTCCGCGGGCGTATCTTCAGTGAATTGAAAATCGACTTCAGCCAGAATATCTCCGGTGCTTGTTTGCGTTACGGACTGCTCGACCACACCGGCACGTACCATCTGGACGTCTAGCTTGACAGAATCCTGCACATCCAAATCTTGCAATTCCGATCCGGCAAAGCGGATCCTCAATTTTGCATCGCCCGACGGTTCCTTCGATTCAGGAATATCGCGATTGGTCAACTCGGCCGCCTCGCTTGCGTCAGTCGTCCTCTCACCTTTTCGGATCAGTTGAAACGACGTGGCTCGGGCAACGCCAGTTTGCTCTTTGTAATCGCCCGGGAAAAACGATACCCGGTAATTCAAACGAACCGGTTCGTTCAAACTCGGCACTGCATCAGGAACCCAGTACGCGCCGATATTGTCGATGCCTTCGTGAGCGCCTGGAAGTTCGAATAGTTCGATGTGACCGTCTTTCCAAGACTGACGAGGAGCAATCCAGACACTCGGTCGCTTGTGATATTGTGCATTATGGTCGTCGTAATGCAGAAACGCGCGATTGCGTTGCAACACGCCAAAGCCTTTCAACTCCTGCACCCGAAACCGACTGACCGACGGATAATCTTGTCTGCCAAAAGCTCGCCACGACCATTGGTCACCACCATCGGGCCGGTCACTTGGCGTGCGGACGAGCAGACCGTCAGAATCGTGCACACCCGGGCGATTGTCTTTTGGCGGCCCGCGCAACCCATCGCCCCAAATCCACATACTCGTTATCGGCGCGACGCAGAACTTTTCTGGAACACGACGAAAGTAAATCGTTGCGTCCACGTCCAGCGTCGATTCCACCGCGCCGGGCACGAAGACGAATCGGTAGGCGCCGCTAACACTTTCACTGTCCATCAGCGCCAGGATTTCGATTTGCTGTTCATCATCGCCAGGCCGGTGAATCCACAATGCATGAAAGCAAGGAAATTCCTCAGGGCCATTCATCGCCATATCCAAGCCGAGACCTCGGACCGATGTTCCATAGACCGTTTCGACGCTGCGACCGCGAAAGTAACTTGCGCCCAGGAACGTCAGCATTTCCTCATCGTCAACGACACCGCGAACATCCCCCACAATCTTGAGCCCGGCGTGTCCCAGGTCCGAAGGAAAAATAGACGGATCAAGCAGCTCGCCATATGCGAAATCCGATCGGTCGTAGGGAACCTCACTTACCTCACCCTGATCGACGGTAAAGATCCGGACTTGATCACGTTGAACGAAACCTCGGTGGAACGTCTCAAAGTAAAACGGGCTTTCATCTCGCCACGTTGCTCGTTCGCTGCGAAAAGTGATTTTCAAGAACTCGTCATAGGTCAACGCTGCCAGTGGTTCTGGCAAAGTTGCACGTGGCTGATGCTCGAGGCGGGACCGGTGCTGGGCCAATTGCTCAAGATCGGCAAAGGAAGCTACGTTAACTAACGCATCGGCGCTCGAAAGTGACGGATCGACGTAGGGCGAATCGGCCGAAGTGGCATTGGCTGCCGCCAACCATAACCCGGCAATACAGAAAAGAAGCGAACGGTTCATAGGTCTGGAATTCGCGGCTTGGGATGAAATAGCTCATCCAGCTTAAAGCGTGGGCTGTGAGACGTGAAGCAGCAAACCAGTGCTGGATATCTACAAACCACGAATCCACATTCGACAAGTGCCATCGTTAAGGCACTAACTAACCGAAACGAACCCCGCCAAGTCGAAGGCGCGTTTTGCTGATGGGTGGGCCATGAACGATTCCCAAACACCACCAGAGATCAGGTTCTCTGCCATTAGCAATGAGATACCGGTATCGATCCCGATCACGTCGGGGCCGATCCACTGCGTCGCCGGGTTATACGCGTTGACGAAACCATACGGCCCGTACGCACGCTCGCCGTAAGTTTCGACTTGAAATCGTAAAGTTCGCAGCGCCGCTTCTGGAACGATTGATAATCCGCCCGCAGCGGCGCTGGGCACAATCGTACCGTCGATCCCTCGTTCGGGCTCGATTCGGCCGGATTGATAAGGCCCGCCCCAATCGCGATAGCCATCGACGCTATCGCTGCTGGTCAAACCCCAGAGGTTTGTGCCGTAGTGACCAAACCGATCGGGATGCGTCTTGCCCAGCGCTTCCATAAAATCGATTTGTGCCTCGTGCGCGATCACCGCGTTTTGCCAATAGTTGCGACCACTCGCCGAGCGATGTCCGCGAAAGTCAAAGAAAGCAAACGGGTATTGATGGACAAACAGGGGCGGATAACCCAGGAATTGGCGTCCGCCAAATTCAACAACTGGTTCGCGTCGCCACGCGTTCCAGCATCGCGGCGGAATCGCCTGAGCGGGTGCACCGATGGCAACCAGCAACAGCAGCAGCAACTCGCTGTAGGAATCCCACTGGTGAGGCAGCATCCCTTTTTCCGGGGTCCATCCCATGTGCATCAAATCATTCTTACCCAGCATCCACTGCCAATCGACGCGGCGATAAAGGTCCTCGGTCATTGCCGTAATGCTCGCGTCCTCTGAAAACTCCGTCGCCGCCGTCATGGCACCACAGATCAGGATCGCGGTATCGATCGATGACGCTTCGCACGGGCCAGATCGACTTCCGTCACTGGTCGAAAAAAAGTGGTAGAGAAAGCCTCGTTCGTGATCGACTTGGTTTAACAACGAATCCAACATGATTCGCACTCGATTTAACGCATCATGCCGAGGCGTCAGACCCGATTTCGCAGCAACCGAGTGTGCCGCGAGTCCGAAACCGCAAGCGGCCGAACTCGCATGCCGGCTGAACCTTGATCCATCGGTCGCCCCACGGTCAGACACCAAGCCGGTGGTCGGGTGCGATGCATCCAGGAAATACCGATAACAGCGACGCCGAAGATCGTCCAAGAACGCAAGGTCTTCGTTGTACGGTTCTATTTTTTGTTGTGTGATGCTCACCAATGTAGGCTCGGCACTGATCGACCAACGTGCAAGCAGAGGGACCGATAGCCCGGCAGCGAGAAAGTCACGTCGCTTCATTGCGGTATCAAATCGTGAGGAGGGAGGTTTGCCGCGATACCACATCATGTGGTCGGCTTGGCGTGATCAGGATAGAGAATACGGACGGCCCAGGAATACCAATCATGTTGGTTGGTCGTTTTGCGTTCAGCCGCCGCGAAAACGGATGCCTCTTTCTTGGGCGACCAGCGATCAACAGACCGATTCCCGAGAATCTCATCCCAAATTAACTATACACCGCTCTCCCAGATCGTGCAGCGCCTTCTTTTCCATTAGACGGGCTTCATGGCATGTTCCCGCCCATTGAGTTCCTAAAAAAGCTCGATACCGGCCGTCGGTGGTAGGGGCGAAACAACATTCCATCATCTTTGCTGCGATTCGGCACGAGGTTTGTTCTTAGCAAGACACATTGGCACTCGAAACCAGCGAAGGAATCACGCCTGGAATTGTTTGGACTTGATCCACGGGTGCCGAAGGAACTCATCGCTCGAAAACCTTTTCAAAGCACGGATTAAAAGCATGTCAATCGACAACCAAGCAGGCGACTTTTCGGTCGCGGCCACACCCTCTCGAGAAACGTCGTCGCGGCGATCGGTCGTCTGGTCATCCGATTCGAGCGAGTCGCTGTCGAACCGATCCGTTTCGAATCATCCGTCGAATGCGTCCGCGCCCCGAAAGAATATTCGGCGGATGCAAGAACGCGTCCTCGCGCAAACGCGCAACTACTTGCTGCGCACCAAAGTGGTGCCCGTCGATCGCATCGCGCCGCTTGCGAATGAAATTGTACATTCTGTTATGGCGGATCAACCGACCGGCAAACTGGACGAACAGACGTGGGTCCAGCTCGCAATCGCCAGCGCCTCTGACGCCACAGTGACGTTACGCGAGACACAATCGAATCAACATCGAGTGAATGTCGTTCCGCCAGCGCATTTCCGATCCATGCGTCCCGCCGTCCCCGTGACATCCATCGCGATGCTACGTGCCCGTTGGTGGCGAGACCTTGTTGGCAGCGGACTTGCCCCGGTGCGTCGTGCCACGACCAATGCGATTCGAGGCTAAGTTGGCGATGAATAATCACGGTTCGCAACAAGTCGCGGGCCAGCGCCCCGCGCGACTCGTCATAGCCTTGATGACTGCCGTCTTCACTGCCGCCGCTACGGCGACCTACTGGGTCGTCGTAGCCGGTGGCACCGGAGTCAACGTTGCCGAGGCAATTTCGATTCCATTGTTTTCATGCTTGTTTGCATGGATCACGTTTTCGTTCTTTGTCGCGATGTTCGGGTGGAACTCATGGCGAAAATCGCTACGGACAAAGGCGGTCGCCAGCCAAATGCCATCCATCCGAGGTGCGACAGCGAACGGTTCGACCGCGGTCCTGATGCCCATTTACAACGAGAATCCGGCAAATGTCTTTTCGGGCGTCGCAGCAATGGTTCGCTCGCTGCGAAGTCTGGGCAGAGAAACAGAATTCGACTTCTATATTCTCAGTGATACGACCAATGCCGAAACTTGGTTGGAAGAAGAAGCCGAGTGGGCGAAGCTAACCGCAGAACTTGGTGACGATTGCCGTGTCTTCTATCGACACCGTCCGCTGAATCGCGCCCGCAAGTCGGGCAACATTGCTGACTTTTGTTGTCGATGGGGAACGTCTTATCAATACATGATTGTGCTCGATGCAGACAGTTTGGTCTCGGGTCAGACGATGTCAGAGATGGTCCGGCGGATGGACGCAGACCCGAAAGTCGGAATCCTGCAAGTTCCACCGCTGCCGATTGGTCGCAAGTCACTCTTTGCACGCATGCAACAGTTTGGCGCTCATCTGTATGGCCCTGTTTTCTGCGAAGGATTTGTCCGGTGGGCGGGGGATGACGGCAATTACTGGGGGCACAACGCCATCATTCGCACCGAACCATTCATGCAGCACTGCGATCTGCCCGTGCTGCCCGGGTCGGCTCCGCTTGGTGGCGAAATCATGAGCCATGACTTCGTCGAAGCGGCACTGATGTTACGTGCCGGTTGGAAAGTGAAATTGGCAACCGATCTCGGCGGAAGCTTCGAGGAATGCCCGACGACGCTGGCGGACTATGCACAGCGCGATCAACGTTGGTGCCAAGGGAACTTGCAACATTGTCGACTGATCATTGCCGAACGGTTCAAACCGCTAAGTCGGTGGCACTTCTTTAGCGGCGTGCTGTCCTATGCTGCCGCGCCACTGTGGGTGCTGTTTACCGTTTTCTGCGTCCTAGGCATCGCGGTTGACGCACTCGCGGGTGATACCGAAGCGATCGGCCGACAAACCTATCCCATCGCATTGTTGTTGTTCGGGGCATCGCTGAGTCTGCTGCTCGCGCCAAAAATTGCGACCGTACTGACGTTGATGTTGTATCCCAAACAGGCGTCGAAGTTTGGCGGACGTTGGCGTCTGTTGGGCAGCGCGATCTTGGAAGGCATCTTATCAACAGTGCTCTCACCCATCATGGCGATTTTTCACAGCCGGTTTGTGCTCACCGCGTTGCTCGGAAAAAGCGTTCGTTGGTCGGCACAACAGCGCAATGAACACGGCGTTCGGTGGGTCGAATCGGCGCGTCAATTCGCCTCGATGACCTTGATCGGAATCGCGATGACGGTGTCGCTAGCCTACACCTTTCCGGAATTGCTAATCTGGTTCGCTCCGATTTCGATCGGACTGTTGCTTTCGATACCATTGGGCGTGGCAATGGGCAGTGTTCCGCTGGGTGAGGCGTTACGCAAGCGGCGACTGCTTAGCAATCCCGAAGAGAAATCGCCCTCAATCGTCAAACGCTACTATGACCTCGAACTAGCCACCAGACAGGACAATGCGGCGAAACAGGCGGCTCATTCGCGGTTTCATCAAGTCATACGTGATCCGGAATTTTACTCCCTGCACGCTTCGATCCAAAAAGCAAGCGAGGCAGACGTGGCCATGTCGGCGGATCAGCTGGCCGAACTGGAAACCGTGCGCCGGGATCAGGGGGTGGCGGGAATTCCCGAACCGTTCCGCAAGGCCATCCTGTTAGACGCCGATGTCCTGCGGCAATTGCACGTCGCGGAGCAATGCGTGGTGCAACACTGAACAAGTAGCGAGAGTCAATCGCAAGAGTGACGTTTAAATCGGTTGAGCTCTCTCGATCGAACGCAGACGGTTGATGACGGGCGATTGCGGCTTGAAGATCGCATTCACACCCCGGCGGGCAGACGATCGCTGGCTCGTCGGCGAATCCGTTGCATTCCGTTTTCCAAAGGCACGTTTGCGCGATCTCTCGCGATTTCAATGCGGACCGAGCGGCACATTCGCTGGCTTCCGGAAGGGTTCTACTGGTGCCGTCGTTACATCCGGCGGCATCAGTTATTAGAATGTGGACCCCCATTCGCCCCACCACAAAGGAAAAGAAATGCGATCCCTCTCACGTTGCCTCCTCACTGGCTTTGTTGTCATCACCTCTTGCGTAGGACTGAAATCGACAGCGCAAGATGCTGCAGGATCGGACGCCGATGTCGGTCAATGGATTACGCTCTTTGACGGTAAAACCATGGACGGGTGGGAAAAAGTCGGCAAGGAAGATAGTCACTGGTCGATCGAGAACGGCGCTTTAGCGGGCACCGGTACGCAGTCGATGCTGGTTTGTACCAAGGGTCCCTATAAGAATTTCCGCTATCGTGCCGAAGTCAAAATCAACGACGGAGGCAACTCAGGTGTCTATTTCCGGACGACCCGAGAGCCTGGGTTCAAGGATGGCTATGAAGCACAGGTCGACAGCACGCACAAAGACCCCATTCGCACCGGATCGCTGTACGGTTTCTGTCATGTCTATCAACAGCACGTAAAGCCCGACGAATGGTTCACATACGAATTGGAAGTCCGCGACGATGTTTGGCGCAAACAAGAGCTAACGCGAATCAAGGTCACCGTCAACGGAAACGAACTCTATGAGTACTTGGATTTTGATAAAACGCATCCGACCGGATACTTTGCGTTCCAACAACACGATCCCGGTAGTCGCGTTCATATTCGCAAGGTCGAAGTCTTGCCTTTGGCCGACTGAAGTCGCGACAGTCAATACACGCGAGATGGCGGCTCGGTACGTGAACGATCAATAGCAAACGTTTCTGTACGAACTGATGAGCACCGTCCAAATGAACTGGCACGTTCAACAAGCGACCGGGTTGGCTAGGAATCTCGGTCAGCTAGCTGCCTCGTCACGCCGCGTCGCAATGATCTTGCTTGTGGTCGCGTTGTTTGCGCCCTCGGTCATCGCATGGGCGCCGACCGGGCATCATATGGTCGGTGTGGTCGCGTATGAACTGCTAAGCGAAGCGGACCGCGAAGTCGTAATGGACTTGCTCGGGCACGTTCCCGAATTTGATCGCTATTTCGATCCACCGTCCGCGATCACCGATTCCGATTCGATCAATCGTTGGCGAATCGGCGTGGCAGGCGCTTGGCCCGATATAATCCGCGGCATGGATTTGGACCGCCCCACGTGGCATTACCAACTCGCCGCCAGCTATGTGATCGGAGATGCACGACCGCCCACGGCACCTGGTCCGCTTCCTAAGACAGCGACGCTACAGACGCAGCAGCTTTACCTTGAGCAAGCGGTAGAACTGTGCGAGAAAATTTTTGCGGACCCTTCGCAGCCGAAACCGGACCGCGCAATCGCGCTGTGCTGGATGCTGCATTTGTATGCGGATGGCCACCAACCGTGTCATTCGGGTTCTCTGTACGCGCCTGCCCTGCCAGATGGCGATCGCGGTGCAAACCGCCTGCGGTTTCAAGACGGCGGAAATCTACACGCGGCTTGGGACAATCTGCTGGGTGGTGATGCGGTTGCAAGCGATGTCCGCCGTCGGACCCTGGAATTGGGCAACGTGCGGGGAGCAATGGCTCTTCTGCACGCAAAATCGAATGCCGGTGACGACTGGTTCCTGCCGTCGACGTGGTTGCGTGAATCGGTACAACTGGCATCGACACACGTCTATACCGACGAGGTCACCGGCCCGATTATCGCAGCGTCGCGCGATTTGACCGATACGATTCCTCCCTATCGTCTGTCAAGAGACTACTTTCGCGCCGCGGGAAACGTTGCACGCCAGCGGATCAAAATGGCGGGATATCGGGTCGCCTTCGCGATTCGCCGTGGAATTGCGGCCGAGATGTAAAACCAACCACACCGGTGAATCACCACGGAGTGATGGTGACCTCCGCACAGGATTCCCGATTTCGTACAATGGGAGCATCCAATCAACGTGCAGGGAAAGACACAAAGCAGAAGGACCGCAAAGAAGTACGGTGCCGCGATTACAGCGCAGCATTTCGATTTTTAGCGTATTGCTGTCGCACGCGACTTCTCAACGGCCGCCTCCTGCTAATTTCCTTGTCGAACCGACCACGATGAAATTGCGTGTTTTTAACGACGGCGGCAGCTGCGATTGCACATCCTGAAATCCTGTGACTCCTTGAAGTAACGCTTATGATCGTTCAACGCGTTTTATCGTTTGACCAGGATTCAGCTCTATTCGTCGGTCCGTGGAACCGTCGCCAATCTATTGGTATGCATGGCGGTAACTCCTGCGTATCGTTGCAACGCTCGCGATCAATCGCATATGGGTTGGCCACCTGTACGATCGTGTTCGCATTGGTCGTAGGCGGATCCCCAAAATTTGCCATGGCCCAGAAATCGTTGTCGATGTCTATCGGGACCGTCTCGGATTTTTCGCTGCCGACGCCCGAGGGTGATTCGGTATCGCTGGATCCGAATGCTCGATTCCATGTGCTTTGTTTTCTTGGGTGCCAATGCCCGTTGGCAAAACTGTACGGCCCGCGTCTGCAGGCACTGGCAAATCGCTTTGAAGGTGATGGTGTACGATTCATCGGCATCAACAGTAACGTCCAGGATTCGATGGACGAAGTTCGCGAGTACGCACAGAAACATTCGCTAAGTTTTGCTATGGCGAAAGACTTTGACCGCAGCGTCGCAGTCCAAATCGGTGCGACGCGGACACCGCAAGTCTTTCTGATCGATCGTTCCCGCCGCGTCATCTATCAAGGCCGAATTGACGACCAATATCAACCAGGCATTGCACGCACGTCCGCGTCGACACACGACCTGCGCGATGCGATTGAGAAAGCGGTGGCTGGCGAAACCATCTCGAACCCTGTCACCGAAGCTGTCGGTTGCCTGATCTCGCTTCCGCGGTCACGCTCGCCCGGCCAAGGCGATGTCACCTACTGTGACCAAGTCGCTCGAATCCTTTCCAGCCACTGTGTGGAATGCCATCGCGAAGGTGAAATCGGCCCCTTTGCCTTGGACAAATATGACGAAGTCGTTGGCTGGGCTGACATGATGATCGAAGTCATTGACCAACAACGCATGCCGCCCTGGCACGCTGATCCGGAACATGGCTCGTTCCTGAACGCGCGTCACATGCCAACATCGGATAAAGAAATTCTGCGATCTTGGGTCGATGACGGCATGCCGTACGGCCAAGCCAGTGACTTGCCCGAAAAGGTTACGTCCATCGCCGGTTGGCGTTTACCGACGACGCCCGATGTCGTCTTTCCGATGAGCGATCGCCCCTTTGCGGTGCCCGAAAGCGGAGTGGTGGAATACCAATACTTTGTGATTGATCCAGGATTCAAGCAAGACCGCTGGGTTCGCGCCGTCCAAGTCGTCCCAGGGAACAACGCCGTCGTTCACCACTGCATCGCTTTCACTCGTCCGCCTGATGGTGCAGAAATCAGTGAGTTTGGCATGCTTGCCGCCTACGTGCCTGGGCAAATCGATTCGCCGCTGCCGCCAGGATATGCACAGCGCGTCGCAGCGGGCACCAAGATCGTTCTGCAGATGCACTACACACCGACGGGCAAACCTGAGCAAGACCTTACAAGAATCGGATTGGTGTTTGCCGATCCAAGCGAAGTCACTCACGAAGTCTATGCGATCGGCGGGGTGGAACGGGATTTCGAAATTCCACCTCACGCGGCCGACTATTCGGTGCATGGCGACGTCGATGGTTTTCCTAAAGATGGAATCTTGCTTTCGATCATCCCGCACATGCACGTTCGAGGTCGCTCTTTTCAACTGACCGTTCATTCGGACCAACAGTCGACTAAACTGCTGTCGATTCCACATTACGATTTCAATTGGCAGCACAACTACCGACTCGCCGATCCGCTGCCATTGTCCGATGTCGATCGATTTTCTTTTCAAGCAACGTTTGATAATTCCGCTGACAACCCAACCAACCCCGACCCGACCGAATATGTCACCTGGGGCGATCAAACATGGCAAGAAATGGCCGTCGTATTCATGAGCGTCGCTCGTCCTGTTGAATCGATGCAAACCAAGCAAAACCGCAGCCAACGCGCGCACCACCCACCATCGGAAACCGCCAAACGTGAATCGCAAAGAGCTGCGGTTGATGCGTTTGCGACCGATTACATGAAGAAGTTTGATGGCAACGGAGATGGATCGATTACTCGCCACGAGCTACCCGATTCGGTTCGCATGTTCGCGTTCAAGTCTCTCGATCGCAACGGTAACGGAGCGATCTCGATCGACGAAATCAGATGGCACGCGGCACGCCAGAGACTCGCGCCGTAATGCCGGATTCCGAATCGATGAACATGGGACGTCGAGGCCCCTTCGTTATCTTGGCCGACTGGATTATCGGCCATCGCTGGCTGACACTTGCCCTGATCACTGCGTTGACGATATTCTCGGGCATCGGTCATTACGATCCTTATCTGATCCTGCCGGACTCGGCGTCGACTGATGCGGAACCGCAAAGGACACAAACGAGCAACACCAAGCGTGGCGGCAACAAGGCGCCGAAAAACGTGTCACCGATCCAGGTTGCCGCCGGCGACGTTGTGATCGTCGCCCGCTGCGACCAATTCTTTACTCGCGACGGGGCGGACGCGATTCGAGATTCCGTTTCTGCGGTCAAGGCACTGCCTCAAGTCGCGGACGTGTTCTGGATGGACGAAGCACCGATGCTGAATATCTTCGGTCTGCCAGAGCCGATTTTCCCGCAAGGAAACGCGTCTCAAACGCGATTCGATTCGGCCAAAGAGCGTGCGTTGGAACACCCGCTCGTTGGCGGCCAACTGCTTTCACCTGACGCCAACACGATGCTATTGATGGTCAGCATCAATTGGCTATTTGTCAACGAAGACAGCGACTGTACCGATGCGTTGCGTGATGCGGCTGCAGCCGCGGCTGCGCATTATCCTGCGGTCGACATGGATTTCGCCGTCACGGGCGAAGTTCCGATCATGCTTAGCCGAGCGTCGAGCAATTTGGAGAATGAGCGGAAATACCAATTCATTGGATTCTCGATGGCGTTGTGCATCGCCTGGGTTTTGTTTCGTGGAATCTCCTCGGTCATCATCGTTGCGCTCGCACCGGCCTTGGGTGTGTTCTGGACGTTGGGGATCATTCATTTCACGTCGATGGATGGCAACCCATTCAATGCCGTGATCGTACCGGTGCTGTTAAGCATGGTGGGTTTCACCGACGGCGTCCACATGATGGTTCAAGTTCGCCGTCACCGCGCCGATGGGATGACCGCACGGGAAGCGGCAAGGACATCGATCCGCGAAGTGGGTATTGCGTGCTGGCTGACATCGCTAACCACGGCGATTGGATTTGGTTCACTCGCACTCGCCCATCATGAACAAGTACGCGAATTCGGATATTGCTGTGTCATCGGGGTTCTGATGACATTTCTTGCCGTCGTCACAATCATTCCTCTCGCCTGTGCCAGTCCGCTGGGCAATCGCGTTCATTCAGGACATGGCAAGAATTTGATTGACAACAATCTGGATCGCATCGTTGGTTTGATCGATTGGGTGATGAAGTATCCTCGCGGCATCAGTGCGTTTGCGATCCTTTGCACGCTGGGGTTGGCCGTCGTCACGCTGCAGTTGCGCCCCGACGAACGATTGACCAGCAATCTTTCCGCCGGCAGCGAACCAGCGACCGCGCTGGCGCATATCGACCGTACTTTTGGCGGTATGGAAACAGCGCACGTGCAAGTCGATTTCGCTGAATCAGACATCCGCGATAATGACGCAGCGATTGCGACCGTTGTCGAACAAGTGGATCAGGTTTTGCGAAGCGAACCGCTGATTGGTAATCCCCTGTCGATCAACAGTTTTTTGCGGGCGCTCCCCGGCGATGGCGATCCCGCCACTCGCATGTCATTACTGGAACTGTTACCACCGGGGCTAAAACGCAATTACTTATCACCGGAACAACGCTGGGCACGCGTCGAATTTCGACTGCAGGACTTGGGAATCGCGACTTACGGTCCGGTCTTTCAGCGTATTACCGATCAATTGCACAGAATCGAAGACCAACACCCCGGATTCACCGTTAGCCTTTCTGGCGGAGCGATTTGGCGATGGGAAAACTTGTACCAAATCGTTGTCGATCTCGCATACAGCCTGGGCATGGCGAGCCTGATCATCTTTGGCGTGATGACCATCGTTTATCGCTCGGTTCGACTTGGCTTGATTTCGTTAATCCCAAACATCTTTCCGCTTGCCGCGACCGGTGCGTTGTTGTTTTGCGTCGGACAACACCTTGAGATTGTCAGTGTGTGCGCATTCACGGTCTGCTTGGGGATCGCGGTCGACGACACGATCCACTTCCTGACTCGCTATCGTGAACAATTGGCTGACAAAAACCCCGATGCCGCCGACAGCCAACGTTCCGCGATTCGCAACGCGTTTGTGGGCGTCGGATCGGCACTCATCATGACGACCGCCGTGCTGGTCATCGGTTTTGGAACCGCGCTAACCAGTGACGCACGTGATCACCGAATTTTCGCCGCAATGGGCATGCTGACCATCAGCACCGCGTTGCTGGCGGACTTGCTGTTCTTGCCGGCACTGCTGCTTAGGTTCGCGCCCAGTGAGCAGCGATCGTCGAGCAACCGTTGAACCGTCAAGCTGCGGCACCAATCATCTGCGAAGAACCGTCAATCGATCGTCGCGGTCAGTCGCTGGACTTCTTCCCATGGGATCATTCCCATCAATGCCAACTGCGTCGCACGGACCTGCATCGTGGTCATGCGGGGCGATCCGGTATCGCCCACGGCGTGTCCGGTTTCGCTAACCGCCAATCCACCATTAACCAGCAGACTCTTGATCTCGCGGTCCATCACGGTGATGTCAAAGACTCCGGTGCGGCTGCTGTATCCGGTCCGGTGACAGTGCTTGCATCGTTTTGCTTTGAACAGGCAATCCGGATCAACGCTCTGCTGACGCAATTCATTCTTCTCCGCTTCGGTGTACTCGGCGCGAACTTTACAGTGATCGCAGAGCCTGCGCACCAAACGCTGGGAGACGACCAGATTCACGGCCGATGCGATCAGTTGCGGCTGAATACCAAGATCGGTCAATCGAAGTAGCGCTGCCATGTTGCTGCCGGCGTGAACGGTCGCAAACACGAGGTGTCCTGTCTGGGCGGCCTGCAGAGCAATCTCGGCTGTTTCGGGGTCGCGAATCTCGCCAACCGAGATTACGTCCGGGTCTTGGCGCAGCACGCTGCGGAGGACGCTGGCAAATGTAATCCCAGCCTTATTGTTGATTTCGATCTGGCTCGCGTTGGGCAGGACATATTCGATGGGGTCTTCGATCGTGATCACGTTTCGTTCGATGCAATTGATCGATCGCAACATGGCGTGCACGGTCGAGCTTTTACCACTGCCAGTCGGTCCACAGACCAAAATCATGCCCGACGTCGCCATCAACGCTTTACGAACCACTTGCTCTTCATTGCCCAGCAACCCCGTATCACTGAGACTGAATTCCGAAGCGGATTGGTCGAGAATTCGAATCGAAACCTTTTCGCCATTGAGCACTCCCGTCGTCGCGACCCGAAACGAGACATCGCCGGTTTCGTTTTGGGCGCTGAAACCGCCGTCTTGTGGCCGCCGGCGCTCGGCGATATTCATGCCGGCAATCGCCTTGATGATATTCACGACCGATTTGCCTTCGTCTTCGGAAAGCTTTCTTACCGAGCACAGTGTGCCATTGATTCGGTAACGCAAATCGAATTGGCTTTCTCCGGTCGGGTGAACCAAGATATCGCTTGCGGTTCGCATCACAGCGCTCCGCAAAATCTTGCGAATCAAGATAAAACCGTTCGCTTTGTCCGGATTGGAATCCACCATCTTGGGCAGCACTTTTCCCTGCGAGTCCAGAATGACGAACGAATCCGCAGGGTCGGGTTCCACGTTTTCCGTTGGCTCGTCGCGGACCGGCGCTTCGTTGGCAAACTGGGATCGGAAAGCTTGCCCCATCGAAACGCCATCGCGGCGGACACGACGGATCACTCCTTGAATCATCCAAAATGGAAAAATGAGAGGACCGATCAAGAACCAAGCGAGCGTGACCAAGACGCGATAGACACGCTGAAAGTGTCCCCGGAACCCATAGAACCAAGCCAGGACGGATCCCAAAACGAACCATACAGCCACCAGCGAAGCCGTCAGCGGTTGTGAGAGTTGCTCGACCAATTCATCCATCATGACGCGCCGGTATCCACGCGGTGTATCGATTCCATCAGCGTCGTTTTCTCCCAATCAGGACGTTTCAGCAGATTCGTCGCCGTTGGAATCTGCCATCGAGTCGTTCGCGTCTCATACGCGCCGCGGTACCAAAATTGTAGTGGCATTTCTCACTTCGTGAGCAGCGGCGTGCAAATCGAGAGATCAGGAATCCGACCGCGTTCCGTCGTCCAGTTGCTTGCTCATGTATTAAGCACATTCCCAGCTGACGCCCAAATAGCTCGCACTTGGACGAGTCTTTTTTCGACTTTGCCGAAAAGCAAGGAATTCTTTGTTTTTTTAAGTCGTTCCCCTCAAAGGTTTTGCGAGACGAATCCTTAGACCACGCGAATCGAGGCCCAACGATTGCTACTACGGCGGGTCCAGCGAGCGGACGCTACAGAACGTGCACCGATATCAACTCACGAGCGATTGAACAGATGGCCCGGGCAGGAGTAGGTGGTGTACAGCGATCGACACGCTGCGGGAGCAAGAGTTCTGCAATGGTGCGGGACCGGCTCACCCTGTCCCCCACCTATCAAGAAGGTATCTCTAGAATGTCGAAATTGACACGAGCACATGTGCTCACCCGTTGGATTCTCTTGGCGGTCATGGGCTTTGGCCTGATCACCGCTCCAGCCGCCATTGGCCAAGAAGCCGAAGCGGACACCGTTGCAGAAGTCGCCGAAGAGGCGGCACCTGCCGAAGTTGCTGTGACGACCGAACAAGAAAGTGCCTATTCATCGGAAGAGTACGTTGCGTCAGAGGGCTATGCGACGTTTGCCGTGAATAATCTTTGGATCTGCATTTCGGCAGCACTCGTTTTCATCATGCACCTGGGATTCACCACGGTCGAGGCGGGGCTGACGCAGAAGAAGAACGCGGTCAACATCATCTTTAAGAACGTCTGGATCGTCTGCAGCGGCGTCTTGCTTTACGCGGCTTGGGGATTCAATGCGATGTATCCCGGCGAAATGGGCGTCGATTGGAATGGCTATTTCGCGATGGGCAGCTGGTTCGGCCAATCGCTGAACGATCCAAGCATGGTTACGGCAGAGTACAACGCTGGCTACACATGGTACGGTGACTTCATCTTCCAGGCCATGTTCGCCGCAACCGGTGCGACTATCGTTTCAGGTGCCGTGGCCGAACGCGTCAAGCTTCCCGTCTTTATGTTGTTCGCAACTTTGTTGGTCGGGTTCGCTTACCCGATCACCGGTGCCTGGAAATGGGGCGGCGGCTGGTTGGCCGACATGAATTTCTATGACTTCGCTGGATCAAGCGTCGTGCACGCCTTTGGTGGATTCGCGGCGTTGGCCTGTGCCATCATCCTCGGGCCACGGACTGGCAAATACATGCCATCAGGTATCACACCGATTCCCGGACACAGCATGCCACTGGTTGCCATCGGTGTCTTCTTGCTTTGGCTCGGTTGGTTCGGATTCAATGGCGGATCGGCATTGTCGGCTGACCCGAAAGCTGTCTCTTACGTCTTCGTGACAACTTGCCTGGGTGGTTGTGCTGGTGCCGTCGCATCCATCGTGACATCGTGGTTCCTGCTGTCCAAGCCAGACGTGTCGATGGCATTGAACGGCATCTTGGCTGGACTTGTCGGCATCACCGCGGGTGCGGACACCGTTGGCGAAGGCTCATCGATCATCATCGGTGGCATCGCCGGAGTCTTGGTGGTGCTTTCAATCATTGCCTTTGACAAGCTCAAGATTGACGATCCCGTCGGTGCGATCTCGGTGCACGGTGTTTGTGGTATTTGGGGAACTGTCGCCGTCGGCATCTTCTCCTTCGATCCAACACACACGATTCAAACTCAGCTGATTGGCACGCTGGCCATTGGCGCTTTCGCGTTCGTGTTCTCCTTCGTGGTCTTCTCGATCTTGAAGGCTATCTTCGGAGTCCGAGTCAGTTTGGAAGAAGAAACCGTGGGCTTGGATATCTCCGAGCACGGTATGCACGCCTACCCTCACGACGCGGCTGCAGCCGTCGCTTGATCGTGAGCCGGGCAACGGATGCGGCACGAGCCGCGTAATCGATCTACCTACCGATTCCCGTCGTCGCGCTAGCGTGGCGGCGGGACCTCGGGTGGGGTAGCAAAGTTTGTGAAAGATTCAATTTGCACTTCTTGGCTCTTGCCTGGGCCAGAAGTCCCAGGTTCCGGGTAGGTGACCGCCTCGCTTGCCCGGGCCTGGGTTTTCTTTCACCCGCCTTTCTTTTATTGGCCGGCGCCACTCTCTCGAACGTTCCCGTCACGCTGGACTAGCGCAACATTTTTTCGACTTGCTTGCGTTGGGTGAACCCAGTTTTCTTTTCGCTGATTTCGCCGCCCTTGACCACCATCAACGTTGGCAGCGAAGCGACCTGAAACTGACTCGCCAATTCGCGATGTTTGTCGACATTGACTTTGATGATTTGTGCATTGACACCGCGAGCATATTCATCAACATCGTGCAGCACCTTTGACTGCTTCTTGCAGGGTCCACACCAGTCAGCATAAAAATCCACAAGCACCACGCCCGAAGTTGCATCAACGATCTCGTTGAGGTTTTCGCCCGGGCTCAGCGTACGAATCGCAGTCGTGTGCGATCGATCGGTGACCACCTCGGATTGTTGCGTATGAGCAGTCGTGGCCACGGAACTTTCCGATTCCAACGGTACTTGAACGTTCTGTGCTTCAAAGTTCTGTCCTTCGGAAATCTGTGCTAGAGAATCCGGTTCGTCGACCGACGCGGACCAGCGGTTTCCATCGGCCTTGCATCCGCCAAGCACCAGCGCAGCGCATAACCATGTGGGTGCACAAAAGAAGCGATCTATTTTCGACACGCCGATACTCCATTACGGGCGGTTTGAATCCAAGTCCTTCACGATGCTGCGATGTCCGTCGATGCGATACTGCCGCCATCAATTCGTGCGATTCCGCATGCTTACAGTATTCCGCATGCTTACAGTTATGCCCCCAAAATCGCCACCGCGGTTTCGACGCCGGCGGTGCTGATTTTCCGATGCAATGCCGCGATCATCGGGCGAAAATCAGGAATTCCGCCCCAGCAGACCGTTGATTCGCCTGCAGGATTCACCAACGCAGTTCACCTGCGGGATTCATTCGCTCTTAGCGGCAGACCTGCTTACGATCGCACGCCGTGAAACTCGGCAGTTTCTCCACAACCGAGGATTCCCTTTCACTGTGGAAAATGCTGCGGGGCCGTGTCCTGATAACCTTCACCGTCGAGCGATTGCATGAATTTGACCAACTGCATGACCTGCTTGTCTGAAAGGTTCAACTGCTCGGCGAACCGACGATCGATCTTTCGATCGAGGTGAGGATTTGGTTCGCCGCCTTTGTTATAGAACTGAACGACTTCTTCGAGCGTTGCCATCGAGCCGTCATGCATATAGGGCGCTCGCTTGCTGATATCACGGATCGAAGGAGTCTTGAAAGCGCCTTTGTCTTTCTCTTCTTGCGTCACAACAAAACGTCCCTCATCGGCAAAAGATTGCGTTTCCTTGTCCCAACCTACGCCCAGGTTGTGAAACAGGCCATCGGTGAAGTTGGGGCCGAGATGACAGTTATTGCAAAATGCATTGCCGAAGAACAATTTGTGACCTTGTTTGACGTCATCGGATACGGCATCGTCATCACCAGCCCGCCACCGATCCCACGGCGAATTGCCGCTCATCCGCGTGCGTTCATAATCGGCAATCGCTTTGGTGATGCGATCAATCGTAACCTCGGAGTCGCCGAAACATTCTTCAAAGTACTTTTCATATCCTTTGATCGCTGCGACTTTCTTGACCACCAGATTGTGATCTTGGTTGCCCATCTCGATCGGATTGATCATCGGCCCGCCAGCCTGATCCTCAAGCGAAGCCGCGCGGCCGTCCCAGAAAAAATGTGGCTGAGTTGCAAATGCCAGGTTGGTAAACGATGGCGCCTTACGTCCACCGTTTTGGCCACCAATTCCCGTTGATACCGCAGTCGGCTCTGAAAATGCGTTGTCGGGGCGGTGGCACGTTGCGCAGGAGATTGAGTCGTCGGCCGACAACCGTTTGTCGAAAAAAAGCCAGCGTCCGAGCCTGACACGTTCCGGGGTCGGCGGATCGGGAAGCTCCGCCAGACTCGGCAATGGGTCCTTCTCGGTACCAATCCCGAGCGGATTCTGCGGAAGTGGGCGCACCGGATTCTCGTGTTCCCAGCTTGCGGGATCTTCCTTGGCGGCCTCGCGACCGAAAGACTCCACCGCACAAGCCACCAACGAGACCATCATGCACGATACCAGGATTCGTCTTTTCATCTTGCTTCCTCAATCATTTCGGATTCGCTTTGTTGCAACCAATTCGTTGCCTGGGCGTTCATCGTTGTTCAGAACATCACCACTATGCCCATCGCCTGTGATGGATTGTCTTTGCCGCGCTGAAAATACGGAGTCTGGGAACGTGCGCAACTGCGTGCGTGAGGTCACACTTCAACCCGTGGTATCGCGCGTGCAGTCAATCCACGACGCACGAAGCCGGTCGCGATTCACAGTCTTCGGATACGAATATCCTTGAAATAATACACGCTATCAGGATCGTGTGCCTGCAGTGCGATTGCGCCTCCACGGGGGTCGATCAATCGACCACTTCGCTTCGTCGGCCGCTTCACATCGTCGGGCTCGACGTAATCGACGACCTTCTTGTCATCGATTCTTACCACGATGTGTTTGCCCTGTACTGTTAGGTGCAGCTTTGTCCATTGAGTGTCATCGATCGCTGGATCATTGATGCCGACGACCGCGTAAAGACTGCCAGTCTTCTGCTTCTCTTTCGCTGAATTATTCATGTTGACCTCGTATCCTTTTGCAAGGTGCAACTTCTCATCGCGCGTCGACATGTCCGTGTGAAAAAAGACACCGGAATTCGAAGACGGCTCGCCGCGAAATGTGACAACCAGTTCAAAGTTGTCGAATTTGACCAAGCGGCCGGTATCGCCCACAAAAAACAGGTGAGAACGATGCGGCTGTGACGTGCAGTGGGCCTTGATTGCAGGCCCGTCATCTAGCTGGACAACTTGAAATGAATCGGGATACACATTCGCATTCCAATTCGATAGGTCGTGGCCGTTGAATAAAGCGATCCACTGGTCCGCTGCATCGGCCGGCGTGCAAACCAGAGATACAGCAAAACAAATCGATAGTGGCAACAAACGGGGACGGTTCATCTTGGTTCCCTGATGCAATTATGGTTGATTAGCGATCCACGGAAGTATGATCCGAGTCGCTGTCTCGTGACCATGGAAAACGCTTTGTCGTGCCGTTTTCAATTCATCGTCAAAGTTCTGATCCGCTGCCGTATTGTGATTACGGTCGTAATTCGGAAAGTCGGAACTGGTGATGTCCAATCGAATCCGATGCCCCGGTAGAAACGCATTTGAGGTCGGATTCAAACGCAGCAGGTATCGCACAACTTGATTGGGTGCAATAAGGCTTGGGTTGTCGAGACCGTTTCGAAACCGCGCACGTACCATGCCCAAGGAAACTTCTCGTGCCATGCCATCAGGTGCGACGTCAATCAATCTCGCAAAAAAGTCTGTATCGCGCGCCGTTGATGCGGCATACAATTCGACCTCGGGCACCCCTGTCACTTCCACGCGCTCGGTCAGCGGTTCGGTCTGGAAGACAAGGATATCTCGGCGTTTCGCGAGAGGGCGTTGATCCGTTGCACAAGCCTGCAGGCCTGGACCATGCAATGACGGCACCGGATTGCTTGGGTCATAAGTGAATTCGTCTTTTCTGATTTCCAAGGGCAACCGATCAACCAGTCGTCCATCTCCGGCCGGCGTGTTGGCTTGCCCGCCGCTGGTGAGATACAGCGTTTTCTCCTTTGCACGTCGAAGCGGCCATTCAGGTTCGTCTCGCCACTGGTTGTCGCCCATGACAAAGATTCGCCATGGCGACATTCCTTCGATGCCGTTCTCCTTGCCTTTTAGCCAATGATCGAACCAACGAATTTGAATTTCTGTTGCATCTAACTGTGCGTTAGGTCCGAAATCGATGTTCTGATATTTCCGGCGTTTGGTGTGCGCCCAGGGACCGATGATGGCTCGCGACCGCCTGCGCGCGACCTCCGTTGCCGCTTCACTCATGATCGTCGTATCGAGCAGCAGATTTCCGTTGCAGTGATCATGCCAACCGACCAAGTTCAAATTGGGAACTTCGATTCGCTTGACGGCTTCGTGCAGTTTCCAGGGGTCGGTGTGTGGGTTGCCTAGCCAGTACTGAACCGCTTCGGTTTCGTCTTCAAACACGAGTCGCGGTAATGATGACCATGGGAGGAAATTCAACCACTTTTCGGACTCGCCCGATGACCACCGTGTTCGCATATCCGCTTTTGTGTTAGCACCGGGGCGGCCCGCTTTGTGTCGCATGTTGGGCGACATGCTGGTCACCCACCAGTGCATCCGACGGCCCGGTCGAATCGTTCCGGGGCCTTCCAAATCGGTGTACCGCGCGGGGATGCTGAACGCCGCCATCGCCTTGAGCGCCGGCGGACGCAGCGCCGCCAAACGCCACTGCAAAAACGCGTCATAGGAAGCTCCAAACGTGCCGACTTTGCCATTGCAATAGGGTAATCTTGAGGCCCATTGCACAGTGTCGAAACCGTCTTCGGCATCATGAGTTTCGAAACGTACAAACGATTCCCACTGGCCGTCGGATGCGTACCGTCCGCGAGCATCTTGCGCGACCACGACGTAACCGGCCTTTACGAACCGATCCATGCCCTTGCTCGCCTTTCCGTAGGGCGTGCGAACAACCAATGCGGGATACTTGCCGCTGCAACTGGGTCGAAACACATTCGCCCGCAGAATCACGCCATCGCGCATGGGCACTTCGACGTCAAACTCCGTAACGACCTGGATCTCTCGCTTTTGCGGCGATCGAGCGTCGAGCAAATTGACTTGATCGAGGACAGTTGCCTGGGGCGGAAAGGGCGGCATCTTCTCGATCGGCGCCGGCGCCTTGAAGGGATGACGAAGCGCAAATGTTCTCGACGCAGGCTTGTACCAACCAACCGGATGGCCCTTGAATGAGTCGTCGTGCAGATAAACGTCCGCGGCAAATTTATCACTGCCGTCGGTGAACGTTAGCAGGCGGCTGACCGGGTTAGCGCCCGCATGAAAACGCGTCAATGCGGCGACTTGCAAAAAGCTGACACCCCATCGTTGCTCAGAAATCGTCTTGTCACCCCAACGATCGTCGGGACCATGAACATGAGTGTGCCCAGCGATCCACAGGTCGATCGCGCCCCGCCCGTTGTCGCGGTGAAACTGATCTAGAAACTCTTCAAAGACATGAGCGTCCTTGGTGAACTGAAAGTCTTCCGGATCTTCGTTTTCAATCAGGTAATACAGATACGACGAACCTTCCGCACCACCGCTGGGTCCGTGATATCGCGGATTGCCTTCGCCATATCCCGAGGCAATGGTCGTGTCGCGGAGCGCATGATGATGCATCGTAACGATAATCTTGTCCTGGTTTTCCAAGACCTGCTGTTTCCACCAATCAAAGGTCTCTCGTGTCACTGCGCCCGCCGGATAACCTCCCTTTCTGCCGTCAGCACTGTGCCCACGTCCGACTGGCTCAGGTACATCGTTGCGATCGGCCAACATCAAGAACAGGATATTTCCGGCTTCAAACCGATACCGTTCCCAAGTGCCGTGCACCGGGAAGGGCCGTCGATCTGCGTCGACACCGGACGTCGTCGTGTGCTCGCCTAGCGGGTCCGCCCACTTACGAAACCATGAGCCTGGTCCGTGATCGTAATAGGGTGCGTCGTGGTTTCCAGGAACGTTGTAAATCTGTTCTCGACGATGTTTGGTTAGCGATCGATACTGGCGCAACAATTCCTGGCCGTCGATGTCGCCTGGCGGAAACTGGTGCGCCGAAAGATCGCCGGCATCGAGCATGATGTCCCAGTCGAATGCGGGAGCACCCTCAACGAAACCTTCTGATTGACGAATCGCCAACGCCATACTTTCGCGGCCTCGGCGAATATCTGCGGGCACATGCGAACAACTGGTTGCCCAAACCTTAAATTTGCGCCCCGACTCCGCTGAATGCACATTTTCGACGGCCCCGATGCTACACAGCAGCAACACCAGGTAACGGCAAGACGAAACGAAGTGTGTCATACGTCGCACGGGCATCTCATCCTTTGCTGGTTCAACCATCTGAACATCTCACGCGGTTAAAGAATTTCGACGGGACGTTTACGAGGCGTATAGACCGCCTCGGCGTGCGATACTCCACAGGCGCGACCACGGTAGCGAGCGAGAATCTCTTTGCCTTCTTGAGAACGGCTTGGCGAGTTTGGGTCATACGGTTTCTTTTGCAATACGGCCATGCTTTCCCCGAGCCACCGATTTGCTTGATCCCAATAGTCACTAATGTCGACGTATGTATCGGGTTCGAATCCGATGGTATGCCCGGGGCCGTTGTCGTATTGGTAGGCGGTTTTTGGCGACTTGAACCGATCTTCGTTCAGCACTCGACCGCCGTGACGCAGCGCGATCTTGCTTAATTGCGACGCGACGGTGTGATCATGATGGTTGTCGTGTTCCCATAAATAGAACGCAACATCCGGCTTGATTTGATGCACCGCTTTCGCCACGCGCGTTTTGGTTTCAGCGTTGACGTCATGCCGATGCGACGCAAAATCCAAGTACCGAGTCTCAACGCCGTGACTCGTCGCGATGTCCGCGATACTCTGCTTGAAAGCAGCCTCCCGTCCCTTGGTTGGTGGCCAGTTCGAATAGTCGCCTATCAAGATCAACTGCACGACGCGATAGTTTTTTGCGACTGCTTTCAGCATGATTCCGGGAATGCCAAAGACGCAATCATCGTAATGGGCGCCGATTGCCAGCAGCGTTTTCTGATCGTCCAATGTCTCGTACTCTTTACTTGTAAGTCGTCTTAGATAGGAATAGAGATAAAACTTTAACGATCGGCGAGAAACAATCGTGGTTAGTATTCCGCTGCCTTCAAAAGGCGATCGTCGATTTCATTGTTCTTCCCGCCGATGATACGCACGGGCACGAACTCGTCATCGTTCCGATCGTTGCGAATCAGACAATCACCGATACGGCTGTCGCTCAAATCATCTAACAAGATTCCGACATTGTCACAGTCCAAAATCGTACATTGACTGATGTTCATCCGGCGGCATCGCTGAATCGTCAGTGCTGCCGGGTCGCGGTGCACGTTCGTCATGTGAAGCCCGCTGATCGTACAATCTTCGCAGTCCCGAATGACCACGCTGTTGTTCGATTCATTTGCACCGCCAGGATGGTATCGCGGATTGCGGTCCATATTATTGGCCGCCATCACTACGCTATGGCAATTTTCGATCAACAGATTGTGTTTGGTGGCCATCCAAAAGGTATTGCCACTCATCGTCACGCCGCGACATTGCTTCAGGTGCACATTGACTCCGACATCGCTGAGGATGTTTCCGTTGATCGTGATGTGGCCTTCGCGACTGAGGCCCTCGGTGGTTTCGAATTTGCTGTTGCCGATGATCCGCACGTTCGCCGACCCCGGCGCCCTGCGAGAATGCTGTATCGTGCACCCAGTGATTGCGACTTCGGCGGTTCCGTGCGATCCATTGCGGCAATCGATCAGCACGTTTGCGGTCGGCGGATATTCGGGGCTCATGTTCGCTTCCAAATCGCAACCCGAGATGTGGATGTTGCGGACGTTGCCACCACGAGCCACGATACCTCCGCCGCGGTTATAGCTGATGTGAGTGCCCGTGATGTTGGATTGATGCAAATTCACATCGTCATAAAAAATGCCGATGCCGCTGTTTTCGTAGATGTGAGAATTGCTGATGACGAGGTTGCGATTGTTGTTGACCAGCCGCACCCCGTGCCTGCATTTGCGGATGTGCACACGAGTGATCGTTAGTTGCATCGTGCCGACCGCTTCGATGCCGTCGGCTTCCTCGTGACCGCCCGTGATTGCAATTGCGTCGACAAGCGGCATCCGCTGCCGATCCCAAACACGCTGTTCGAATTTCCAAGGGTCCGCCGAGTTAAGGTGAGTTCCGACAAACTTGACCGCTGCCCCTGGTCCGTCCATCCGAATCGATGCGACTCCGTTGCCATGCAGCGAAGCGAAACCGATTTTGTCCAAATCAAAGACAAGCGGCTTCGTGATTCGGTACGTTCCTTTCGGCAATGCAATGTCGCCGATGCCTGAATCGATCGCTCTCTGGATCGCATCAGAGTCATCGACAATGCCGTCACCGATAATTCCAAACGTTGGCAAGATCGCATTGTTAGACACGTCGGATTGCCGATTCGGATCCGCTGACGCATAAGCGCCCCACCACCCCGCGTGAAACATGAGCGTCAGCCCAAACACGAAAGCGGTTTTTAATACAGGCCGACGCATACTCGGATGTATGTTCATGCGCATTTATTTGAAATCCACTCAGGTCAAAATGTCGCTGACGACGGTTCCATGGACATCCGTGAGTCGGAATCTGCGTCCTTGGAATTTATAGATCAGCCGCTCGTGATCGATGCCGAGTTGTTGCAGGATGGTTGCGTGCAGGTCATGCACATGAACCGGATTTTCACTGATGTTGTACGCAAAATCGTCAGTTGCTCCGTACGTCATGCCGGGCTTGATGCCTGCGCCTGCCATAAAAATCGTGAAGCAGCGGGGATGGTGATCGCGACCGTAATTTGTCTTGGTCAGTGTGCCCTGGCTATAAACCGTTCGGCCAAACTCGCCACCCCAGACCACCAGGGTGTCTTCTAACATGCCACGATCCTTCAGATCCTGGATTAGCGCGGCGGTGGGTTGATCGGTGTCATAACACTGCCCTTTGATTTGTTGCGGCAACAACTTGTGCTGATCCCAGCCCATGTGGAACAGTTGAATGAATCGCACGCCTCGTTCGGCAAGGCGACGTGCGAGCAAACAATTCGACGCGTAGGTCCCCTTTTTCTTTGACTCGGGGCCGTATCGATCAAACACCGATTGCGATTCGTCACTGGTATCAATCAACTCGGGCACGGAAGTTTGCATTTTGTACGCGAGTTCGTACTGCGCGATGCGAGTCGTAATTTCAGGATCGCCGAACTGCTTGAATGTTTCACGATTGATCGCTGCGATGTCGTCTAAAGTTTGCCGACGAAGTGAACGGTCGATGCCGGGTGGATCATTGATATATAAAACGGGATCGCCGACACCGCGAAACTTGACGCCTTGATGCGTGGTCGGCAAAAAGCCGCTGCCCCAGAGACGATCGTATAGCGGTTGGCCCCCTGGTCGCCCCGTTCCAGTGGAGACCATTGCGACGAACGCCGGAAGATTTTCATTTTCGGATCCTAAACCATACGACAACCACGACCCGATACTCGGACGACCAGCGATTTGCGATCCGGTTTGAAAAAACGTGATTGCTGGGTCGTGGTTGATCGCTTCGGTGTGCATCGACTTGACGAAGCACAGATCATCGGCGATCGATGCGACGTGCGGCATCAACTCGCTAACCCATGCACCACTATCGCCGTGACGCTTGAACTTGAACAACGATGGCGCAATCGGAAATCGTTTTTGCCCGGCAGTCATTCCCGTCAGACGTTGACCTTGGCGCACCGATTCGGGCAGTTCCGAATCGAATTGGTCGATCAAATTCGGCTTGTGGTCGAACAGATCCAATGAAGATGGCGCACCGGATTGAAACAGATAGATCACTCGTTTCGCTTTAGCAGCGAAATGCGGTAAGCCCGGCAAACCACCGTGTTCGCTCGCAGCGTTCGCGATCTGCACCCCGTCGCTCGCGCTAGCGTCGGGATTTAACAACGACGATAGTGCCGCGGCACCGATACCGCCGGCGGTGTGCCCAAAGAAATGGCGACGATTCGCGGCTAGCTTGGAATGAAGAAACGGGTCGTTCATTCGTGGTTCCCTCTTACTGTTTTGTAACCGTGGCATCGAGATTCAGCATCACGCTGGCGACCGCAGTGAGCGAGGCCAACCGGATCACATCGACCGCTTCATCGACCGGTGACTTACCGATCGTTACAAGCGATTTCGCAGCGTCGATGTCGCCACTGAATTTTTCCAAGTAACGCGAGTGACCACGTTTCAAAATCCGAAGAACGGCCGGCGACGGATCGCGAGACAGCAACCGTTTCATGCCGTATCGAATCTGGTCATCAATGTCGTCTCCTCCCTCGGCCAGCATGCGCTGCGCCAGGGCTCTTGCCGCCTCGACATAGGTCGGGTCATTCAGCAAATTCATCGCTTGCAGCGGCGTATTCGTACGAGAGATCGATACCGAACAAATCTCTCTTGCCGCTGTATCGAAATTCATCATTGAAGGTGGCGGGACCGTTCGCCGCCAAAACGTGTACACACTGCGTCGATGAACCTGACCGCGATCACCCACGATGTACTTGTATCCTTTCGCGCTAACCTCGTCCCAAAGGCCAGCCGGTTGATACGGCATCACGGGAGGCCCGCCTTCGCGATCCGACAACAGCCCACTTGCGGCGAGCGCCTGATCGCGAATCGCGTGCGCCCCAAGTCGGAACCGCGGCCCGCGAGCGAGCAAACGGTTCTCTGGATCCAAACGCAATAGCTTGGGTGACACCACGCTGCTTTGTCGATAAGTGGAACTCATCACGATCAACTTTTGTATCGCTTTGACGTCCCAACCGCTCTCTCGAAACTCAACCGCCAACCAATCCAATAGCTGTGGGTGCGACGGCGGTTCCCCTTGGGATCCGAAATCTTCGGATGTCTTGACGATTCCTGCGCCAAAGTAGTTTTGCCAAAACCGATTGACGGCGACACGTGCAACCAGAGGATTCTTTGCGTCGAAAAGCCACTTGGCCAATCCCAAACGATTGCTAGGCAAGCGATCATCCCACGGCAGTACAGCCTCGGGCGTCGCGGGAGTTAGCGGTTGCGACAAGTCCGGCGCGTCGTAAGCACCTCGGACGAGTAAATGGGTCTCGCGAGGCGACGACATCTCTTTCATCACCGAAACGTAAGTGATATTCGCATCTTCGAATTTATCGAGCTGGGCTTTGAGTGCGCGCAGTCGCCGCTGTTGAATCTGATATTCCTGGTCGTGCGTTTCGGAATAGGTTTGCGAAAGAAATTGCTCGACCGCCTTACTTCGTTCATGGTGGGTCGCCAGTAATTCCGTGGGAGTGCACGTGAACAATGTATGCACTTGGTCGGCATTGAGCTGCTGCGAATAGACGTCGATATCGTCAATGGTTGCTGCGGCCAGCAGCTCGTCGCGGACACCTCGTTCGACGGAACTTTCTGTTTCCGCGCCCAACAACAACGCTTGATCGATGTTGAAATTGGAATCCAGACTGTTGTTTTCGATGTTAGCAACGACGGAAGCCCCGTTAACGAAAACAGTAACGCCCTCGGCTTTCCCCGACCCGTCGTAAGTCACCGCGACGTGGGTGAACTGGTTGCGAGGAACCACCGGTTCAGATACGACTTCGATGCCCAGGCACTTTTCGCGGTCTGAATAACACCGCACGGCAACACGATAAGGCAGTTCATCGCCGGGGTCGACGAGTTTCACTTGGTATCCCTGACGCGATTCATCCGGAGTCATACAACTAAGCAGCACGCCTTCGACACTGTTAACGATATTGCCGATCTTGACCCAAAGTGCCCACGTCCCGGGTTGATCGGGGCTCCAACCGCCATCGAAGTGCGGGCGACCAAGATTCAAGTAACTCAAACGGGAAAACGCGACCGCGTTTCCGTACAATCCGCTGACATTTATCCTGGCCCGACCACGCTCGCCAAAAAATTTCGCGGTGGCGTTCGCCCCGTGACGCGTCCGCAGACCAAGATTGGGAATTGATTGGTCGCTCGAAAAATCGAGCGGATAGTATGAATCCGCCTTCGGAACCGACGCATAGCGATCGATCGATTCTGCGGACTCTTTTGCTTGATCAATCCATTTTGTCAACGCAGGCTTGTTTTGCACAGCAAGACGCCGCAGCGTTTTCTCAGTCGCAACCAAATTCGCCTTCAACCTTTCGTGCTGGTCACGCGATTGGCCAGTGTAGACCGGAATATTTGGCTGGGGCGCAGCGTCGCCGTCTTTGCCTTTTTCATCAATGTTGTGAAAGAAGGCAAATAGCCGATAAAAATCTTTTTGTGACACCGGATCATATTTGTGGTCGTGGCACCGGGCGCACCCGATTGTCATGCCCAGCCAAACGGTGCTGGTCGTTTCCACTCGATCAGCGACGTATTCCACCAGGAACTCTTGCGGAATGATGCCTCCTTCGGCATTGATACGATGGTTGCGATTGAACGCGGTCGCGAGCAATTGATCGGGCGTCGGATTCGGTAACAGATCGCCGGCAAGTTGTTCGATACTGAATTGGTCAAATGGCATGTTCGCGTTGAACGCACGAATCACCCAATCTCGCCAAGGCCATTGTGTCCGCTTAAAATCGTTCTGATAGCCGGCGCTGTCGGCATAGCGCGCGGCATCTAACCAAGGCAAAGCCATGCGTTCGCCGTATTTCGGCGACGCCAACAAACGGTCGACGACTCTCTCGTAAGCGTGCTCGGTATCGTCCGCCAAGAAAGCATCGACTTCGCCCAGCGTTGGTGGCAATCCCGTCAGGTCAAGTGTCACGCGGCGCAAGAGTGTACTGCGATCCGCGGCGGCCGAGGGTGACAGATTCTTCCGTTCCAGCTGATGCAGCACGAATGAATCGATCGGGTTTGTCGGCCAACCGTCATTGCTCACCTTGGGAACTGGCGGGCGAGTCGGCGCATTCAAACTCCAATGGCGATCAAATTTAGCTCCCTGACGAATCCACTCATCCAGCGTCGCGATTTCCTGCGGACTGAGCGAGCGATTCGAATCCGGTGGCGGCATCACCTCGTCGGAATCGTTGCTATGAATGCGGCGGTGCAATTCACTGTTGGCGAGATCATTAGGCACCAACGCCGCATAGCCACCAAGATCAGCAAACGCGTTCTCGTCCGTATCCAAACGTAAATCAGACGATTGGTTCCTTGAATCCGGTCCGTGGCAATGAAAACATCGATCGGACAGGATCGGCCGAATTTGGGAATTGAAATCGATCGCTGCAGATTCGGTTTCTGCAGACTCTTGAACATCGTTCGCTCTTAGAACTGCTGCGATCGAACAGCATCCGGAAAAACAGATTCCCGCTACTACGATTCGCATCTTTGACGCATAGCTTGACAATGACAAGTTACTCTCTCGCCAGATATGGTTACTTGATTGTCGACTGACCTGCGGTACATGGCATACGCGGTCTAAGATGCATTCGACAAGTGGCAGGATTCAACCGGTGTAGTATAACCGGTCCCAGAACCGACATGCGGATTGACTAAGTTGATCGACGCATTGCACCATGTCGGGTTGATCTTCGCTTGCTTGGTTTGATGATAAGCATCCATCCCCGCCGTGGATTCGCCCTTCCTTCTTCGTTCCCTTGAGACATCTCACCCATGTACTACGCATTTCGATTAGCACCTGAACGGTTGTTACTGACTTGTCTGTCGACGCTTTTGGCCGCACATTCGTTCGTCGTTGCCGCCGCGCCCGAACCCAAGCGTGTTCTGCTTTGGCCAGATGGCGCCCCGCTTCAACGCGATGTCGAGGGCGACGAATCAAAACCGGCATTTCCAACGTTGGACATTTATCCGGCCCGAAAATGGGCGACCGGTGCTGCGGTCGTCGTTTGTCCGGGCGGCGGCTACGGCGGATTGGCGATGGGACACGAGGGCCAACAAATTGCCGCGTGGTACAACGAACTGGGTATCGCCGCATTCGTACTTCGGTATCGCCATGCACCCCAGTACAGAACTCCGGTTCCGATGCTGGATGTGCAGCGAGCCATTCGACATGTGCGCGCCAACGCTACGGCTTACAAAATCAATTCCAAGATGATCGGCGTGATGGGATTCTCGGCGGGCGGGCACCTTGCTTCGACCGCGGCCACCCATTTTGACACGGGGAACACCAATGCGGATGATCCTGTCGACCGCGTGTCGTGCCGTCCAGACTTTGCGGTGCTTTGTTACCCTGTCATCTCACTTGATTCGGAATACACCCACCAAGGGTCCAAGCGTAACTTACTGGGCGAGGCTCCGCCGGACGAACTGGTCAAAGAATTCTCAACCGACCAACAGGTGACGCCAGAAACGCCGCCAACCTTTCTGTTTCATACGAACGACGATACGGCGGTCCCGCCGGAGAACTCGATTCGGTTTTATCTCGGTCTGCGTAAGGCGGGCGTTCCGGCCGAGCTGCACATCTTCCAGCCGGGACGTCATGGTGGAGGCCTGTGGACAGGCGAACCGATCTTGGCTGTTTGGCCGAACCTGCTGGCCAATTGGCTTCGCGCCGGTGGCTATCTCGAACGGAACAGCAAGAATTCGAAATAACGCTCGGCGTCGATCTAGATGAGGCAAGTCATCCTTGCTGGCCCGCCAAGTAGGCAACCGCGGTAGGGTCTTTCGGGTTACCGAACACGAAATCCGTTTCGCCTTGTCCGATGAGTTCGCCTTGTTCGATGAGTTCGCCTTGTTCGATGAGTTCGCCTTGTCCGATGAGCTCGCCTTGTCCGTCGGGGGTCCAGAAAACGACAGTCTGATCCGATAAGCGACCTGCCTGGGCAAGGTGATTCGCTGCGATCACGATTGGTTGATTGACCACGCAAGCGATCAATCAACGCGTAACCTTAGCCGATGCACATGGTTGGGTCGCGCTACGGGGTTCATCCATCAACAAAAACCATAGTTGCAAAGCCAGGGCGAGCACGACGCATCGTCGCTGTTGCAGGTCTGCGGATCGTGTCAGCGCCGATTTGCAAATTCGGCCACGATTCGAGCGGGTACGCGCTGAACACCCAAAAGTCGAGGATGAATCACGGCCCGAATGTGGATCGAATGCGACTCGATCGCAACAAGGAAATTTCGCGATCAAAGTTTTCAACCACCCCAGACCGCTGCTCGTTTCACCGATGTATATTGGTCGCTCGCTTGGTGACTTCGATCAAAAACGATCTAAGCGAACTCTTTCACGCAAATGCAAACCGGAGTCCTCCCGTTGAAACCGATGAAGAATTTCTACGCAAACAAACAACTGACGTCGATGACGCGCCTGGGATGTTGTTTGATTGCCGCCAGCGTATTGCTTAATGGCGTAGTGCTTAACGGTTCGGTGCGGTCAGCCGAACGCCCCAACGTCGTGGTGATCATGGTAGACGACTTGGGGTATTCTGACATCGGTTGCTACGGCAGCGAAATTGAAACGCCAAATCTGGATGCTTTGGCTGCGGATGGACTTCGGTTTTCACAGTTCTATAACACCGCAAAGTGTCACTCATCGCGAGTTTCCTTGCTTAGCGGACAATACTGTGATGCCGCCGGTAACATCAAGTTATCGCATGCGGTCACATCCGCAGAAGTACTCGGCAGCGCGGGTTACTTCACCGCCATGACGGGCAAATGGCACTTGGCAAAACAGCCAACTGATTTTGGATTCCAACGTTACTTTGGGCATCTGAGCGGAGCCTGTAATTTCTTCAAAGGTGACAACACGTTTCGTCTAAATGGTCAGCCCTGGAAAGTTCCTTCGCAAGGGTTCTACACGACAGTCGCCAATGTCGAGTATGCGTTAGGGTTTCTTGACGAAGCACGCAAAACACAGAAACCGTGGTACTTGTATGTCGCATTCAATGCGCCGCACGCGCCACTGCATGCATTGCCCGAGGATTATGCGAAATACAAAGGGCGCTACGAGCAAGGATGGGATGTGATTCGCAAAGCTCGTACAGACAAGCAAAAGGAATTGGGATTGCTGCCGCAGTCGCTGCAGCCAAGTCCTCGCCCTGAACACATTCCGGCCTGGGACGACTTGCAAGACTGGCAGCAAAGTTACGAAGCCAACCGCATGACGACGCTGGCAGCCATGATTGACCGAGTCGATCAAGAAATCGGGCGATTGGTCGAAGACCTACGTTCCAACGGTGAACTTGAAAACACAATGATTCTGTTCGTATCCGATAACGGAGCCTGCCCGTACGACCGAAAGGCGGCACTGTTGGATGTTGAACCGACCAACGGAGATGTTTCTCTCGCCGATTCGACGGGTTGGTCGTGGGCGCGCAACAGTCCGTTTCGCTATTACAAACAAAATCAATTCGAAGGCGGAATCTCAACGCCAGCAATTGTTCATTGGCCGGCCGGTCTTAAAACGAAACCAGGCGAAATCGTTGACCAACCAGCGCACTTGATTGACGTCATGCCGACCCTGGCCGATATCGCCCACACTGACATCCCTGAACAATGGCAGGATCGTGATTTGCGACCGGTCTCGGGGGTTTCATTGAAACCCATCTTTGACGGACGCCCCCTGGGCGCTCGCCCGCCGATTCATCTTCGCTTTTCGCTCGATCGTGGGCTACGTGACGGCGACTGGAAAATTGTCAGTTTTCGGTCCGAAGCTTGGGAGCTTTACAACGTCGCCGACGATCGAACCGAGCTGAACAACCTTGCAGAATCCCATCCGGAAAAGATGGCCGCAATGGTAGAAACGTGGACAAGCATGGCCAAAGAAGTCCTGCACGCACCGCCCAACACATACGAAACCGTCGGGAAAGCCAAACTGCCGCATCGTCATCCCGAATGGACAAACTTTGCTGCAGGAACGCCGGCGGAATACACACCACGTTTTAAGTCAAAGCGAAAGGTGTTTCGAGCAAGACGCAATACGCGGGTCGATTTTCGTGGCAACGAAATGCGACTGGAATTCAGCGGTGAAGACCCCGGAATTGCGATCGATTTGCGCGGCCGCACCTTGCCGCCAGGACCCTACCGAGTTTCATTTCAACTGACCGGAGGCAGCAAAAACGGTGGCGAACTGTTTTTCACAACCGATTCTAAAACGACGCTGCCCAGAGGTACACGAGAAATATTCGACGTGCGTGCCGACGGCAATCCGCACGACGTGTCCATTGAATTGCACACGCAAGAAACGATCATGCAACTAAGACTTGACGTCAGCGAAGGTTTCGGCTCCGCAACTATCCGTGATTTGACCCTGTCTGATAACAAGGGAAACACATTGGCAACTTGGCCAGAGCAGAAATAGCCAGCCTTACCAACAATCGAACCCGCAAGCCTCACAATGGTTGGAATTCAATCTGGCTGTTTGTGCCGTCGCGCCGCGCGGGGATTCGCATCGCCAATGACATCGGTTGAAATGGTCTCGTAGCCCGTCAACGGGTTCCTCAATCTGTTGTCGGTGCGCCGTCGCTCACTTGATGCGACTTGGCAATGGTGCCGCCCGAATCGACCGAGACGTGAGACAGATTTCGAAGGATCACGGCGACCCGGTGGTGTCACTTTCAAGGCTGGCCCATTCACCGATGGACGATGGCAGGCAGCGCTGCGTACGCATTCAAACATCAGAGCCTCCGCGTCCGTTTGACGGGTCTTGTCGGGACTTGACGGGTCTTGACGGCGGTTGATCCGATCTCCGTCTCGATTTTTTTGCTTCAGGGTCTCGTCATCGGTTGAAAGCACTGCAAAACCGCTTTTTTCGCTACGGGCACCCTACATCCGAACGCTCAAATCGATAAGCAACGCTCAAATTCTTAATCCCCGCACGAGCGAACGTCGACGCGACTAGAATCGATGCATTGCAGTCGACACTATCGATGTCCCCCAAATACAACGATCATGATCCGCGCGAACGATAGAACCCGACGACTTGGATTTCAGCCCCTTGAGAGTCGCCGTCTGCTGGCCGTCATCGGTCTGGAACAGGAAGCGATCTATGTCCTGAATCGTGCCCGCCATGATCCTGTTGCTTACCAAGTCGAACAACAATTGCCCGTTGACCTTGCGGGCATTGCCTCGCGTGGGCCGTTAGCGGTCAACGATTCTTTAATAGATTCCGCGGGCGCCAAATCGACAGATATGGTTTTCAACAACTACTTTGGTCACGAGGGACAGGACGGTCTGATGGCCAATAAGCTTGCCCGTGACAACGGTTATCCACTTCCCGCGAATCTACTGGACTCAGACAACAATATTGAATCAATCGCGGCGGGCACCGACTATACGACACCCTATGAACCGCTGAACGCTTTGATCATCGATCAGGGTTTGCCAACGCCCTTTCACCGACAGCAACTCTTTGGGATGACTGAATTCTGGGCCGACAACCGTGAAATCGGAATCGGCTTTAACAACGCCGAGTCGACGAACTTCAATTACTACTGGACAATCCATACGGCGAATCGCGAACAGCCCACGAATTATTTGACCGGTGTGGTGTACGACGATGTCAATGGCGACCGACGGTATAACAACGGCGAAGGTCTGCCGGGCGTAACGATCACGGTTGGCACGACCGAAACAACCACCAACGCGGCGGGCGGTTGGTCGTTGCCCGTTGCTAATGGAGAGTACAACATCGTCGCCCGCGGCGGATCCTACCTGGGCGTCAGCACGGCAACAGCGACCGTGAACGACGACAACGTCGAAGTCGATTTTATCTCGGGCAAGGCTAGCAGCGATGTGTCGTTTAGTGAGCAGTATGCGCGAAATATCGCGGCTGCAACCGACGTCGACGGCGAAGGTGATCTGACGGTGCTGGATGCATTGCTCGTGATCAATTTCCTCGAACGCCAAAACGCCGGCACCGGAGCCTCATTTTCTAAGCCGGTTTACCTGGACGCGTCGGGGGACGGAGAAGTGACCGCTGCTGACGCGTTCCGAGTGATCAATGCGATCTTACGTGCCAGCCAACCCGACGGTGAATTATCGGTCGAAGGCGAAGCGAATACGCCGGTTCCGATCCTCACACCAACCGCTTTCACCGTCGCCGCGTCAACTTCGATTACCAATGATACGAACACAACAGAGTCAGGAAGAGAAACCCAATTCGCACGGGCGACGGAATCTTTAACCGCAAACACGCCCGAGGCAAACATCGACTACCACACAAGTCGATCTCGACGGGCCGCTTTAGGTCTGCCCGACAACGCTGCTGCGGATCAAACGATCGACAATGCTCGAAACCGCCAAGATGACGAGCCAACGGATTCAGTATCGGCAGGGCAGAACATCGTTGACCTGGCGTTGATTTCCGAGCGCTGGAACGATCGAACTTTCGAAATTGCAAACTAGCGAACTAGCGAAAACCGGCCGCATCGTCTCAAAGAGAGCCCGCGAATATTCGAGAGCATCATGGCAGCAGGTTTGCCCGTTCAATGCCCAGATAAAGCGATACGGACGTCGCGGTCGTTACATAGGTTGCCGAGATGAGCACGTTGAAGCCCCTTCCATCGAAAGGCTGATGGTTAAATCCCCAGCCTCAATGATCGGAGCGAAATGAACTCCTGGCGCCCTCGTCAGTCTCATCAAACTCGCTCGAATGCTGCCGTCCGATATTCAAAATGACGTGATGACATCGTAGATCTCTTCTGCAGAAGTCGCCTGTCGCAGCTTGGATCGCTTTGAATCGGTGCCAACCAGTTTTGCGATCCAGGAAAGATTGCGTAAGTGTTCGCCTGGCTCGCCGGAAGGACTGATCAGCATGAAAACGATCTCAATCGCGGAGTTCGTTAGCGGGCAGATGACGGGTTTCCTTGGACGCCCAACGATCAACACGGCTCGAGTCACCGCGTCGGTCCAGATATGCGGTAATGCAATTCCGTGACCGAGCAAACTGGTGTAGTCTTCTTCTCGCTTCCACATTTCATCAAGAAGATAATCCGGCTGAACGCTCGGATTCGTTTGATGAATGTGCATGATCATTTCGCGGTACAAATCGTATAGCTCTTTCTGATCGGACAGAATCACATTGGCGGGTGCGAGAGGAAAAGTGCTGCCAGCGGCTTGAGACTGGGGTCGATAGACCAGCCAAGTGTTCTCACCGTTTTCGGTGCCGGAGTAACATCCAGGATTGACGTTGTTCTGGTTGGCAGTCAGCAATACGTCGTCGGGAGAGGGAATATTGTTGATGTCTCGAACAATCTCTAAGGGTGCGGATTCGCTGCCCGCTTGCATCCACCGATTCAACGGGATTTCATCCCAAACTTTCACGCCGGCCAGCAAATGCGTATTTTCCTCGGTTTCGTACCCCGAGGGTTCCCAGCGAAACAACGATCCGTCCAGCAGCTCGGACCAACGCCGACATAGCATGCGGTTCAGATCGGGGTTGGGGGTCAATGCAATGATATTGCCGCAAATGTAGAGTTCGGGATGATCGTCGCGGACCATCAGCATTGCGTCTTCGCTAAGCGCGGTATGCCCTTCGCGAACCGCAACACGGACATCTCGAGCGTTTGTGTCGATCACGACCACGGGAATATCATTACTTTGGAAAAACGAAGCCACCTTTCGGCCCACGGGGTTCGCGCCGACAACGATCCAGCCCGATGCGATAGGACGAAGCACCCCCAGCAAGTCGCCAACCATGCCCGCAGTGAATCCCTGTGCGAGTACGGTTCCTGCGATCACCGAGTAAGTGAATGTTTCCAAGAACATTGCGTCTTCCACATCCAATTGCTTTAGTTCGATCGTGAACAGTGACGCCATTGATGCCGCAACAATCCCGCGCGGAGCGATCCAACTAAGGAACAGCTTGTCCCGTGTCTCGAGCGTACTGCCGTACATGGAAAGGAAAACGTTTAGCGGCCGTACCAGAAGCATAATTCCCAGGACGACGACCGCGATTTTCCAGCCATAGTCAAAGAATGCATTGAGATCGAGGTTTGCGGCAAGAAGGATAAAAAGCAAACCGATTAGAAAGTCCTTGAGTTCGACCTTGTACGAGACAATGCTCCGCAATTGCCGCGTGTTACGACTTCCCAGCACAAGTCCAGCAATCGTAACGCTCAACAAGCCACTTTCAGAGATAACAAGATCGGCTAATGCAAAGTTCAACATCGCCATCGACAGGACGAAAATATTCGTGTGACCACCCTGAATCCATCCACGCCTCATCACCACATCGAGCAAAAAGCCGAACGCGATCCCGATCATCGCACCGGCGGCGAAACGCATCAGGAATTCAGTCACCACAAGTTGATGAGTGCCGTCGGTGCTGACGTAAAACTCATAGCAGAGCAGAGCGATGAACACACCGACCGGATCAATCAGTACACCCTCCCAGTGCAAAATGTGGTGCAGTCGTTCTCGGACTCGAATCCGATGCAGTAGCGGCCCGATCACGGTAGGGCCGGTCACAATGACGAGGCTCGCAGCAAGGAAACAGAACGCAAGATTGAAACGAAACAGCGTCCAAATCAACAGTGCGCTCCCGATCCAGGTGACGAGCACCCCAATCGTAAGAATTCGAAAGATCTCCTTACTTGCCGAGCGATAGCCGTTCAAATCAAGCGTTAGCCCGCCCTCAAAAAGAATGACGGCAACAGCCAGCGAAATGATTGTATTTAATCCGCCGCCAAGATCGGACGGGTCGACGATACCAAGGACCTCGGGACCAGCAATCACACCGCCGATAAGGAGGACGACGATTGTCGAAACGCGCAAGTATCCCGCGAGCGTGAACAAACAGACGCCTAACGCAGCAGCGACCGTAAAAGTCGTAAGGATTTCGTGTGAATGCATGTGGTATGGCTCGATCCATTATACGCTTCAATCGCATTGATAGCCGCGTCGTCTGTCCAATGACTTTTTCGAAATGGTTGCTCAATCATCTAACGAGCCGAGAGACTTCTCAGCTGACTATATTCTGCTGATCTGTTGTGCCTGAGAATCAGTATTGGGCAAGGAGCGGTGTGAAGCACTTCCGAAGTGGTGCTGCCCCGCAGTAGGCGTGCAACAGCCCAATGTTCACGAGTGCCCATGACAATTAACCCCGCTTGGTATTGCTGGGCGAACGCAACGATCTCCGGTGCGACCCGACCATGCACAACATAAAAATTCACTTCGGGACAAGCGAATCTCTCACTGATCTGCTGTTGAAACTTGGAATTCAAATCACGCCGGATGGTGGAATACACCGTTTCGCCGGCCATAGCTGCCCCGCTGGTATCCGATGGTGCGACGTGAACTACGCGGATCATTGAGAGATCGTCGACAAGGTCAAAGGCGGTTTCCAATTCTTGCTCGGCCTCCTTTGAAAAGTCCCACGGCACCACGACTGCCCCTGGTCGTAATCTGGATATCATCATCGTATCTCCTAATGAAATTAGATTGAATCCGTGACAATGCGTCGATGCCACCCTAAACCGCTTTACCTTTGAGCCAGAGAGATGCAAACGCATTCGCCAACCGTGAATTTCGTTCACGTTTTCACGGAAAATCGTTCGTCACAGCGCCTCTTTCGTTGTTTCGACCTGCAGGTGAAATTGACAACGACTGATGTAAGCCGGCCAAAGAATGCTAGGAATGAAGAACGGGACTGGGATTATTTAAGTGCAGATCATCGGTCACAAACGCAATACTTCCCGTCTTGACGTCATACATCGCGCCAACGACAAGCAACTGGCCAGTATCGATGGCATGGCGGATCGCATGGCTGCGATTGATAATTTCGCGAACCGTGCGCTGAACGTTTTTTTCAGCAATTCGATCGACACATGCGTCCATTTCGGCAAGGGGCATGGTGGTGACGCCACGACACTCATTGCCCTGCACCGATTCTTGGATTTCAGCGACAATCGCGTGTAAGTGCGGACATCCACTCGCTTGTTCGGTGTCTTTCCCTTCGTCCAGAAGTTTCACCGACGACGTGACCGCACCGCACCGCGTGTGCCCCAAGACGAGAACCACCTTTGCACCCGCAACGGTAACCGCATACTCAAGACTGCCCAAAGACTTGGTACCGATCACATTCCCTGCCACACGCACGCTGAAAATATCGCCGATACCCAGGTCGAAGACCAACTCGGTTGGAACGCGCGAATCGATACAACTAAGCACGGCGGCCAATGGGTTCTGGCCTCCGGCGGTCGCGTCAATCTGCCGACCAAAATCGCGAGAGAGTCGCCGCCCCGACTGAAACCGGTCGTTACCTTCTTTCAGGATATCCAGCACCTGCGCCGGAGTAAGTCGATCTTGAAGTTCGCGGGTTGAGTAGTCCGCAAAGTGAATTTCGTCTCGCAGATCATACTTGTCACGAAATCCACGCAAGCTGACACTTACCCCGCGCGCCGGACCCGATTCGTTCTTAAATTCTCGAATCAGACTTAGAACATCCGGATCAATGTAGTCGGACGCGGATGCGTCTAGCAGATATTTGGCACCCGGTTTGGCCTGATTGAAGATCGTATCCAGGGCCGCTCGATTCAGAAAGCTAACCTGATTCGCTAGTTCGACATGCACAACGTCACCGTCGATATGAGTTTCGACGATACGCCGGATCGGACGACGCAAATTACTGTTTAGAATAAACAAGACGCTGACGACCAATCCGATAACGATTCCAATCAATAGATCGCTAAATACGATTGCGACGACCGTGATGATGAAAGGCGCGAATTGATATCGGCCCTGCTGCCACATCGTGCGGAACAGTTCAGGACTCGCCAGTTTAAACCCCGTGTGGATCAAAATAGCAGCCAGTGCGGCAAGCGGAATCATGTTCAGATAGATGGGAAACAACCCGACACAAACCAACAACATGACGCCGTGGAGAATCGCGGACAGTTTTGAAACCGCACCCGCGTTGATGTTGACTGAACTGCGGACGATCACGGACGTCACCGGGATCCCACCAATCAATCCGGCGACCACGTTCCCTGCACCTTGTGCCCACAACTCACGACTGGCGGGAGAGTTGCGACGACGCGGGTCCAACTTATCCGTAGCTTCAAGATTGAGTAGCGTTTCTAGTGAAGCAACGATCGCAATCGTCACGCCCGCCACATACACCGCAGGGTTCGCCCACTGCGAAAAATCAGGAAACGTCAAGAAGCTCGCAAACTCTGAAAAATTCTCGGCAATTGGAATCTGGACCAAATGACTTGTCCCGATCGACCATCCGTCACCCAACCGTGAGAACACATACTGCATTGCGACCCCGGCGAGCACAACGACAAGCGGCGCAGGAACGCCAGAGTTCTTAAGCGGTTTGAACCGTGACCAAAGGATAAGCAACACCAATGAAGCGATCCCGACGACGGCCGCACCGAGATGAATTTCGCCCTGGAAGACTGTTGCAATCTCAGAAAACGTGTTCTCGTGATCCGGCTGCGAAAACGACATTTCACCTTCGGGGTCCGTGTCGTGTCCAAGCAGGTGGGGAAGCTGTTTAAGAATCAGGATCACTCCGATCGCTGCCAGCAGCCCCTTGATGACGCTTGATGGAAAAAACGCCGATAGCGCCCCCGCTTTAGCGATTCCCAGTCCGATTTGGATCAGTCCGCCGACGACAACGGCAAGCAGAAATGCATCGAACGCCCCCAGGGCTGCGATTTGAGAAGCGACCACGGCAGTTAGGCCTGCCGCGGGTCCACTGACACTGGTGTGCGAGCCGCTTAATGCGCCAACAACCACTCCCCCAACAATACCGGCCAAGAGGCCAGAAAACAGTGGCGCGCCAGAGGCAAGTGCGATGCCAAGACACAATGGCAATGCAACCAGAAAGACAACCAAAGATGCTATAAAATCCCGAGACACTCGGCCCGTTGGTGATGTCGATTCGCGCATGTTTTCGTTGATTGATTCCATCGAGTGTTCTATTTCGTAATGTTTGATGACAGGTGGCGGCCGGAACGGCTGCTCCGGTTGGCCCGACGGATGAACGCAAAGTTTGTGCCGTGCCGTGCACGACCTTGCACGGCATGACGTTTGCCTTGCAACGACTTTGAAACACGTGTTTTTTGAAGCCGAGGTCCTACGTTTACCAACGCATCAGATTCAATGTGGCATTACCTTCCATTTAACCGATGTCGAAATTAAGTCACGGCGACCAAATTTCGCCCACGCCACTTCGAAGGAGTTTTAGATGAGAATGCGGAGCAGACTGGGCTTCGTTCTCGCGGCAACCGGCCTAATCTTGCTTTGCCTCGGTTTTTCTGGCGCTTGGTACGTTCTCAAGTTGCAGAAACGCAATTCAGAAATACTCAGTGGCAATGTTGCGAGCATCCGCGCCGCTGAAGAGTTGGAATTGATCGTCCGCGAAATGCGACACGAACTTGACCGATACCTGCTAACCAAGGACCGAGGACGCTTGGTGCGCACGGCGCAAGATCAAGAAGCCGCGACCGAGTGGATCAGCAAGGCTGAGGCATTATCGGGAAGCGACGAAGAAAAATCGCTATTGGCTGATATCCGGAGCGGAATTGATGAATATTTTGTCTCGCTGCACCAGTTGGTCGATGACCCTGAAATCCAGATTTCCTCGGAACGTGTTGAGGAATTGGAAGCAGAAACACTTTCTAGGCAAGTATTGATTCCCGCGCGCCGGTTTCTTGACATCAATGAAAGCGAACTTGAGGAAAGTAGTCAGCAAAACGAGTCTATGGCATTGAAATTGTCGTTGGCGATGGCGCTGCTAGGCGCCTGCGGTGCTGCAGTGGGACTGTTAGCTGGCTATGGTGTGGCCCGCTCCATCACTCGTTCCATGTACCTCTTATCCGTGCCGATACGCGACGTGGCTGGGAAACTAGATACGGTCGTCGGCCCCGTTGAAATCTGTGCGGATCCAAGCCTGCAGGATTTGCAAGAAGTGCTGGAAACGGTTTCCGAGCGAGTCGGCAGCGTGGTAGAGCAACTTCAGAACGGATACAAGGAAGCGATCCGTGCCGACCAACTCGCTGCCGTCGGGAAACTCGGTGCGGGGCTGGCGCATGAACTCCGCAATCCACTCATGTGCATGAAAACGCTGGTTCAATCAGCTCGCCACAACAAGTCTAACCTTGACTCGGACGACCTTGAGGTCTTGGACGCCGAAATCACGCGAGTCAGCAAATTGCTGCAAACGTTTCTTGATTTCGCTAAACCATCAGCTCTCGTCCCAATGCCGGTTGATCTTCGAGAGATCGTTCAGCAAACCTTTGCTCTGGTCTCAAGCCGCGCCGAGTCACGGGGTATCGAAGTCATCAGCGTTCTGCCGGATGATGCTAGAACTGTCCAAGGTGATGAAACACAACTGCGGCAAGTTCTGTTGAATCTCATACTCAATGCTTTTGATTTTATGCCTAACGGTGGCAGAGTCACTGTGACCGTGGCGGACGACGAAACCACGCCCGCTGGCGCAACTCTGTCAGCGCAAGCTAGCCACAGTTGGGTTCGACTGAGTGTGGCAGACAATGGCTGCCCACTGCCGGAGGAATCCGACCGAATTTTCGAGCCGTTCTTTAGCACCAAAGAACTTGGCCTCGGACTTGGTTTGCCGATTTCGAGAAAGATAATTGGCGATCATGGTGGAACACTCGAAGCAAGAGACCGCGATGAGGGAGGGGTCATCGTCACCGCAAGATTGCCTGTATTCCACGACGCTTTGAATTCACGCCACGCCAACCGGCAAGTAAGCAACTCTAAATGACACGAACTCTGGATAACTCCGTGGCAAAATTGCTGATCATTGACGATGAACCGAACCTGCTTTATTCGTTAAAGAAGAGCCTCGAATCAGAATCGCTTGAAGTGTCCACGGCCGCGACCGCAGAGCATGGCATCGCTGCGGTTCGCGCAGACCCGCCCGATGCGATTATCCTCGACGTTCGCTTGCCAGACATGTCAGGTCTCGACACTTTCAATATCATCCATGAGATCGACTCGCGAATTCCTGTCATCATCATCACGGCTTATTCAACCACGGAAACAGCAATCGAAGCGATGAAGCGAGGTGCGTATGAGTACCTGCTGAAACCGGTCGATTTTGAAATGCTCTGCAAGACCGTTGAGCGTGCCATTGAGATCAGTCACATGAGCCGCGTACCGGCGGTATTCAAGGTGGGTGGGGAAACCGATTCAAGCGCGGATCAGATTGTCGGTCGCTCGCCGGCAATGCAAGAGGTATTTAAATCGATTGGTCAAGTCGCGCCTCAAGATCTGAATGCGCTGGTTCTCGGGGAAAGCGGAACCGGCAAAGAAATGGTCGCCCGTGCAATCTTTCAACATAGCCGGCGAAGCAGCGGACCGTTCATGGCAGTGAATTGTGCCGCGCTCGCGGAGTCGTTGTTGGAAAGCGAACTATTCGGGCATGAACGTGGTTCCTTCACCGGCGCAGACAAGCGTCGCATCGGAAAATTCGAACAGGTCGACAAGGGCACGATCTTCTTGGACGAAATCGGCGACATGACGCCTGCGACTCAGGCCAAAGTGCTCCGGCTTCTGCAGGACGGAAGTTTCGAGCGAGTCGGCAGCAACGAGACGATCCAATCAGATGTCAGGGTGATTGCCGCAACGAATCGCAATCTATTAGAGGACGTGAGCGAGGGACGGTTTCGTGAAGACCTCTACTATCGGCTGAGCGTCTTCGAAATCAAACTGCCGCCGCTGCGTGAGCGAAAGGATGATATACCGATTTTCGTTGACCACTTTATCAATCTATTCAACCGCGAGCTCAGTAAGAATGTACGCTCTGTCTCTCCCGAAGCGATGGCGATTCTAGAGAGCTACTCCTGGCCCGGAAATGTTCGGGAACTGCAGAGCGCGATGAAACATGCGCTGGTAAAGAACGTCGGCGCGGTCTTGTCCGCCGAATCGCTTCCGGCTGTTTGCCGCGGGGCACGCCAATCAATATCGCGAAAGAGTACACCCGTTCTGGATGCGGACAACATTCGGCACTTTGTCAACGACCTGCTCGATACCGAAGAGCGGAACGTCTATCAAAAGATGCACAACGAAATTGATCGAATCCTGTTGCCGGAAATCATCAGCCATGTGGAGGGCAACCAAGCGCAGGCCAGCGAAATTCTGGGAATCGCTCGCAGCACATTGAGAACGAAAATCAATGACCTTGGCCTCACGTTTGAAAAGCGTTTGAAGCAAGAAAAGGACGGCTCCGATTGACGGCTGAACCGAAGCCTCGAATGATTGCTTGGCAAGTCGTAAACGAAAACCAAACGTACGCGCGATCGTTGCGTCACGTTTGTCATCCGTCATGACCGCTTGCCGACGGTCGCAGTTGCCAACGGCAGACAGTCGCCTGGATGCTGCGTGCTAGAGCATCAACACGGGTGACGCGAACCGCAGCCTTGGATTTCTCAAAAATCGATATGATATCGATGGCATTTAGTGCAGTTGTCGCCCGCTGCTTTTGCCGTATGACAAGACGCGCATGCTTCCAATTTCAGCGGTTCAAACTCGGGATCATCTCGCTCCGGTTTCTGTCCGCTGGCCAGGGTAATGTTCAATTCCGTACGACGAGACGGTGTGCGAACGACATGGCAGTGAGAACAATCGGCTAGTTGTGCGATATGCAGGTGTGGCCCATGAGCGAACTTGGTGAAATTGCTTCTTTGTCCCACGAGCGGAGCAGAACGCCATTGCCCTGTCTCCCGTGCGGCCGCCGGATGACAAGAGATACAAGCCGCCACCGCTCGCGTGGCAAGCATACGTTTGCGAACCGGATCGCTGGGCGGTAACTGCGACAACAACTCCACGGCCGATCGCAGTACGGGGTCGGAGTGTCCTGACCCGCGATAGGAAATTGTCATCTTTAGATCGTCTCGATACCATCCGCCCGCCGGCAGCATTGCCGTGGGATCAAAACGCTGCGGAAACTCCGTCACGTCCGCGACGGAATGAGATTCGGCCAACAGATCATCCGCCAAGGGGTCGCCCTGCGCTGCGTTTGTCGAGAGCAAGTCGTCTCCATCGTCGCTAAGCAACGAATCGCTATCGTCCAACAACAACTCGTCTGAGTCTAACAATGCATCGTCAGAAACTAACAAATCGTCATCCGACAGCAGATCGTCGTCGGCAAGCGAGTCCTGATCAGCCAGCAAATCGTCATCGGCTTGAAGCAACTCATCATCGGGCGTGCTGGTGACCAGCAAACGATCCTGCGGCCTCGCCGCGAGCAAAATTGATGGAGGCTGCGCCGCGATGTCTTGATAATCGACCAAACGTAACGCACGTTTCAAAATCACGTCGCGGGATGCCGATTGGCGAAGTACCGGATCGCCATTTACAGAAAACCACTGTTGATACGTCTGTTGCAGCAGTTGCGGCGGTAATGCCCGGATCAATTCAGCCAACACGTCGCGAGGCAGTCCCGCTTGTGCTGCACGATTCAAGATGGACTGCTGTCCCTTGCTCGCTATTTCCGCCACCAACCGACGATGTTCGCGCGCGATGCTTGTTGCGGCATCCGTCATCGAAGGGTCATCGGCATTGATTTCAGCGAAATTGCTATTGGGGATGTGTCGCGATGCATCAGCCGAATCCGAGTTCGCTCGCAACAACAGTTCGGCCAGTGGAACGACCTGGCCATCGTAGAAACCGGTCGCATTCTCGGGCCAAGCGTGCAGTCGCTCGGCCGATTCGGTGGGGATCGTGGGCAACGCAATCAAGTCAATACCTTCACTCGCCTCGATTTGCAGCGAATCATCGTGACAGGACTGACAGGCAAATTCGTAACTGGGACCGCGTGCAAGCTCTCCGCGCGAGTCGACTCGGTGACAGCCCGAACAATCGAATGCGATCGGAGCGCCCGCGTGTTGCGATGACGGATAGTGCTTGTTCGCATGCGTCTGATGATTGAAAGCGACCGTGGCGCCGCGGTCATAGGGCCAATCATTCCATTCCGGATGAGACGTGGCAAAGCTGCCAAAACGATCAGCGTGACACGTCTGGCACTGCGAGTCCGAGACATCCAGCAGGCTTGCGTTCATCCCGCGATGTTCGCGGTGACAGGCCGAACATTGGACATCCTCTAAACCAACCGCTGGCCCCGGCATCAGATCATGCCATGTCGTCGAACGAGAACCGTGATCCGCTTGACTGGACACCAATCGCACCTCGGCACTCATCGATGCCAATACCGATACGGGCACGTTGTGCGCAAGGTTTGCCCGATCACGACGAATCACGTTGTGGTGGCAATCCAGGCATCGATCTGTTTGCGTGACGCCGCGATGTCCGTCAATGTTTTCCTGAAACCAGCTGTCGGGTGATGTCGCCGCTGGGCGATGGCACGCCGCACAACGATTCGAGGTATGGGTCCCGGACAGTATTTGAGCGTGCGGAGTTGACAATTCACCAGGCTTGAAGACACTCGGCGCCGCCTCAGGCCGACACATCAAGAAGGTCACAACTGCGGTCACAGCGAGAACTAGTGTTGCAATCTGCTTGCGGCGGCCCAGCCATGTCCTGCGAGGTTGACACGCACCGGCCAACGGACATGTACCGTTCGCACTTGGGCCATGCGCACAGGGTGACGAATCGTCATCGCGTCCACACATCCATCGACTGCCTGGACGGTCGTCGGACGGCGGTTCGGATAAATTGAGTTCGTCGCGGCGCATCGAGTTGTGTTATTGATTTATTGGATGGGAGAGCACAGGTGGATCAATTCAAATCGTAAAGCGGATCGCAAGCACCGCGTGGATAATTGCCCACAAAACCAAGACGATTGAAAACGTGCTGTGGATGACCAGCCAAAGCCGCAGACGCAACTGTAGCGAGAATTGATAATCCAAGTCGTCTCTGCGACGTACCAATGCGGCAAAGCGTCCGGCAACTTGCCGGCCATCGGATTCAAGGTATCGGTTCAGTTCCTGCAGTCCGCCCAGCAGCCGTCTGCGGCGAGCGCCGGTCGGTACCATCACGTAGGCCAGCGACGGACGGGTCTGAAAGAACGGCATCAAGTACTTCGTATAGAAAATCCCCAGCACTCGACTGGTGGCATTGTCGTTGTCGCCCTCGAGCAACGATGCGGCCGTTTCTGCGATTTGATTTCGGTGCCAACGCACTCGGTCAAAACGATGCTGACCATCGACCGCAGTCAAGCGGCGTGGCAACGTGCGGCTGGCATACACGCCATAGAACCCGCTGGCGCTGACCAGCAAAAACACGATCGATAGGCCGCATTCGAAAGTGCCGCCTGCGATCAACGAGGGGACGTGCATTGCATAGACCGCTGTTGCGAAAAGTCCGCTGTAGAGATGCACCTGAGTCCATGTGCTCGCGCTGCCCAAACGCAACATCGGAACTCGTCTGCGGACGCCTAGCAGAATCAGCAAAAACAATGTCGACAGGGTCGTCCAGCCGGTCACATACGACGCATGCCCCAGTCGGCTGGTTTCAATCCATGCGAATATCCATACGATCAGAATGGCAATCGCAGTGATCGCAAGTGCAATGATACGTCGAGTACGAAAATGGGGCTGCAACATCGCCAGGCTAACTCCGCCGCTCGAGCCAATGATTGAGCGGATGCGATTCGGTCAAATCAATTCGCACCAACGCATCATGAGGACAAGCCGCTGCGCAGGCAGGGCCGTTGGGACTTGTCTGGCACAGATCGCACTTGGTCGCCTTGCTAATCGGCTTTCCGGTCGACGCATCACAATATGGACGCCCTTCACGGTCGAACACTTCGGCCATGCGAATGTTCTGATAGGGACACGACGCGGCGCAAGTCCCACAGCCCACGCAGATCGGTTCGTGTATGGATACCACGCCGGTATCGATATTGCGAGCAATCGATCCAGTGGGGCATCCGATCATGCATACCGGATCGGAACAGTGCATGCACGCCTGGACGAATTGCAACCGCTCGTGCTGGGGCCCTTGGCGTACGAACCTCGGGTTTCCGTCATGCACGCTCGCACATGCTTTGACACAGTCATCGCAACGCGTGCAGCGATGCAAATCAATGACCATCGCTTCACGCCCATTGTTCATGCGGTTCTGGACGATGAACTCGAGCAAACTTTTTGATTCGAATTGGGTGCCGGCATCACTCAATTTTTCGCCGGCATCGGAGTCACGCGTTTTCTCTCGGCGCGCCCCCCGCCGCCGCTCTTTACGTTTTTCGGTGAACTCGACCATCAACTTGCGAACCGAATCGGGCAGTTCGCTGCGTCGCACGTGCGGAAGAACCTCTTGCGCGAATGTCTCGACCGGAATTGCAAGCAGGTCCAAGAACCCGACGGCCCGTAGTGAATGCCGAAGTGATTGCGACGGAGCCTCTTCGGGTCGCAGGGCGTTGAACGCGATTTCGTCGAGCCCGAAGATATGCCCCTTGCCCAAATAGGCGGCCGTCTGGTGCCCGGCTCCATAGCGACGAGACATTCTTGCAAAACCGCTTCGCACGACCAGCAAATCAGTCGGGTAGCTGCCTTCCTCGACCACGAGCGGTTCGGCTTGAATTTGTTCGGCGGCCGGTAACTGTTTCGTTTTCTTATAGTCCGCGTTCCATTCCATCCGCCCGAAAGAACGCATCTCTGTCGCTTCGGCAACTTTGTCCAAGTTGACTTCGGGGACGTGGCGCAGCAAAGGTATTTCACGCAAATGAACCGGCAGCCAATGCTGACGGTAGTGTTGTTCTAAGGTATCCGCGAAACCACGGTCACGACGAAGCACACGGAGGCCCTGCCACCGGATTTCCAACAAAGTGGCTTCGTTCTCGGCAATCACGGTCGCCGTCCGCGGCGATCGGTACATGGCGGCAACTTCACCAAACAGTTCGCCCGGCCCCAACGAGACCGATTCGTTTCGTGACAAGATCGCGTCAAAATCTTGCAGAAAGATCGCGGATCGGTCGTCGAGTTGGCGAATCGAAGTCGCGGAGCCCTCCACATTCGATGTGATTTGATGCGGATCGCGAGCTTCAGGAATCGAGGACCGGAATAAAAATCGCCTTAGCGACTCGGGCCAAGTCAATTTCTCGGGCTCGGTGCGCCCAAGGTCTTCCGCTGGTAACGAGTCGACCATCACACGGACGCTGCCGGCCAGGACCAGGTACGCGCTGTTGCCGTAGTCACCTTCGCGAACGATGATTTCGCCTTGCTGGCATCGATGCAGCCGGCAATCGTTCAATAAAATGCCTTCCAGTGGCATCGTTCGCGGGAAGGATTTCGGGTCCATCGCCGCAAACGGCTCACGCGAGCGCAGCCAAGCGACGTCCGCGTCGTTCATCGACGGATCCATGGGCTTGTCCCAACGACCGGGACGGCGTACAGCGACTGACTCGTGCGTTTTCATCGCTGTGGTTGGTAACGATTTTGTTTTTAGCAGGTCAAGACAAGAAGCGGGCGGCTCGCGTGATTTCGGACAGGTGCGGCTCGCGTGATTTCGGACAGGTGCTGGTGGAACGGTGGCCTGAAATCTAGGATATTCGCTAAATCGACAACTGACCGCGCTGCCAAGTTGCCGTGAACGGGCTCTTAGAACGAGAAAGCTCTGAGTTTCACGCACCCGCAACCTGTGATTAGCGAGTCCGAACATGACCAACGTGATGACCTTGCCGACATCGAATTCGATCTATAACGTTCCCAACGCGCTGACATCCGTGCGGCTGGTCTTGGCAATCGCCGTGATTGTGTTGATCCCACTGGGTTGGTACGCCACCGCCACCGTCACCTTTCTGATTGCCGCATCGACCGACTGGATCGATGGTTATTGGGCCCGAAAATATGGACAGGTCACCAAGGTAGGTCGGATCTTTGATCCGTTCGTCGACAAGATCATCATCTGCGGCTCGTTCATCGCTTTGGTCGAAGCAGCCGGATCGGGGGTCGCATCATGGATGGCAACTGTCGTCGTCGGACGCGAGTTGCTGGTGACCAGTTTACGAGGAATGATCGAAGGCGCCGGAGGCGATTTTTCAGCCAGCCAATTGGGAAAATGGAAAATGGTCCTCCAGTGTGCCGCCGTTGTCGCGATTCTGCTTAGCCTGATCAGCGTTCCGGCCGCCGCTTGGCTGACGTGGACGAGTCAGATCTTGCTATGGTCCGCTATCGCGCTGACTATCTATTCGGGAATCGATTACATCGTCCTGGCCAGTCGCGTGATGCGAAATAGCGAAGGCGACGCCTAATGGCGCAGGGAATTCATTCCATTCTTAACGCATTGCTGTTGGCTGCGATTTCATCCAGCATTTTGATGTGGGTGTACTTTCTGTTAAACCGCAACCGCAGCAGCAAACTGAAGTTCGACCCTCGCGTTGAACTGGTTGCGCGGAACCGTCCGTTTTGGAGCCCGGCTGATTTTCTGGTCATGTTCGGAACGTTCGTGCTGACCAGTTCGCTGATCGGCGCGTGGTTCATCTCTGAAGGATGGCTGCCAAGCCCATCGGCAACGATCAAAACGCAAACATTACCGACCGAAACATTACCGGCGCAGGCACGACCGATTGAGGTATCGCCGACCGAATCGATTGCGACCTCACCGGATCAAGTCGCCGACGTGAACGCTCTGTATGCCCAGGTGGGGCTGGGCGTTCTGTCCGGGACGATTGCTTTGCTGGTTGCACTGACGTTTGCACTGCTTACACATCGCGATCGAAAGTCCGCCCTGTCAGAGTTAGGCTTCGTTGGCTCGCGCGAAACCGTACGACAAGGACTTTGGGCGTCACTCTGGTTGCTGCCGCCGGTGTTGCTGATCAGCCTATTGGTCTCATGGATGATTCCTTACGAACACCCCGTGCTCGATACGATGAAGGCAATGGCAGCGAACCCGTCGATCACCGGTTTTGCCGCTTTGTTCATCGCCACAGCACTGGTGACACCGCTGGTGGAAGAGTTCATGTTCCGCGTGTTGCTGCAAGGCGGGCTGCAAGGGATGATCGATCGCGGCGGATTCAACGACGAGGACATCCAAGACGATACCAACTGGCGGGCGACGTCATGGATTCCGATCCTGGTTACCAGCGTGCTGTTTGCGATGATGCACCTGGGACAGGGCGGTGCACCGATCCCGTTGCTTTTTTTATCGATCGGGCTTGGGTACCTTTACCGACAAACCGGTTCGATCGTTCCGCCGCTGATCGTGCATTGCATCTTGAACGCATCAACGATGCTGGTCGAATTCAGTCGTCTGCTCGCAACGTGAACGAACCTAAATGCATCCCGGTCGGTTCGTCATAGGCGAAACTGCCGCTGGGTGCAAAATACTTTTCAAATTGCTCGTAGGGCGGCAACTCGTTGCGTTCCAGCAATTCGTACATTTTTTTTGCCACGACATTCTTTTCGCCGGCTTGTCGCAGAAACGCTCGCGACTCTTTCGACTTACTCATTTCGTAAAACATACGAATGAAATCGCCGCCACGCATGAACTGGACCATGAACGGTTTCTCTCCGTCCAGCTTTCCGCCTAATTCGCTGGCGACGAGATCGTATTCTGGAACTTCCACCAATCGCGGCATTGCGTCGCTGTTGGCCCGCATGATTCGCTGAACAAATTCGCGGCTATCGGTTTGAACCAGCCAATTGCCTAGCACAAACAGGCACGGTTCGGGGCGACGAAATTGTTCTGGGAATTTCTTGGGGTTGAACTTCATAAAATAGACGACCGTTCCGCCCAAGGTTTCAACCGTCAACGCATTCGGCTTGTATTCGCGATGCTTCGCGATCGCCGACTTGATGGCGACGGCATCAGACAGTTCGAATGCGGTCGCTTGGGTTTGGCTGTTCAGTTTCATCGGCGGCTGTAGCCAAGACGTTCGTACCATGCGGCCGGTCAGGTGTTGGATGATGTCATCGTGCAAGTCCAACCCGAGACGCTTTTGCATGGGTTCCTCGACGACGCGTTTTAGGGCATCGGCCCCTTGGAAATTCTCAAGCACCTTGCCCACATTCGTATAGGTGTTCTCGAAATCCCAGTGGATCGAACTGTAACCGGTTACGTCCGAAGGGACCCATTTCGGCGGTGAGGTGTCGCCGGTGCTCGGCCGCAACACACTAAGCAAGCCGTCGCGAGGCGGATCGATCAGCACGTGAAAGTGCGTGATGTCTTCAAAAACATCTCCGCCCCGAAAGGCGCTGCCGCCCACACCACGGATTCGAGCCAAGCCTAAGTTTTCAAACATCGGCCACATCAAACCGAGCGTGATGGAACCGCTCAGTCGCACGCCGCGTTCGGCAATACGATAGGGGTCGGCATAGAACGTCAGTTGCGGACGCGTCGATTCGGCGCCGATGCATCGCGAAATGACCGAACCGAAATTCGCACTGTCGGCCATGGTCGGTTCGTCACTCGCTTCGCGCCAACGATCCCAGACATCTTGTACGGTACGGTGACCGAATCCCAGGACGACGGTTCCCTCGTGCTCGAAATATTGGATCTCCATACGATCGGCACGTTTGGGTATCAGGCGTACGATTTCGATCGCATCGACGGGAACGTTTCGCCGTATATGACTTCCCACGACCAGGCGGTCTTCGAATCGTTGAATGATCGCCATCAACTTGTCGACATTTTCGCCAGCATCCACCATCACAACGCCGGCAAACCGATATTCACGGCGGCGGTTGCGTTCCATTCGCTTGCGTCTGTCCTCGTCGGACTCGTCATCCGGAACGACTTCCGCATCGACCGCTTCTTGATTGATCGGCCGCGGTAGTAAGGCGACGGCGATCTGCCCTTTCGGAATCGACAATAATTCCTCCAGCGAAACGCCGACTTCGCTGCTGATCATCGAAAACAAGTCGCTAAACGTTGCGTAGATATCGCTGGCAAACGGCTTGAGCTGATCGTCGGACAACATTCGTCCCATCGATGAATTGGCAAGATCGACGCGCAGGTCGTCCGCGTTGTCTAGCCGGATGTACGCCAGAGTGTCTTCGGGTAATAGGTGGGGCGCACCGGGCATCGGGTCCGCGTCGGCCGCCGACGCCTGCCGAACCGCGATTGACGATCCGGCGACCAGCAGTGTCAGGCTGAGCGAAAAAACACGTCGAAAAGAGGAGAATCTGGCGAACAATTGCATGATCTTGATTCGGAGGTCTGAAGAGGGATTTCGCTGAATATTCGTTGTATTCGACGCCCGAGACAAAGTCTTGCCCCCCTGCGCCACTTTCAAAGGGACATTTCCGAAACGAATCGGGCGCGGCGCGGTTAAAATAGACGGTTGCCCCACCGAGGCATGGACAAAACCGTTCAGAATCCAACCGGCCCAGCAAACAATCTATTCCGTTGGTATATGAGATATGAAACATTCAATCCTGACTTACGCATCGATTTTCATCGTGTCGTCCCTGCTCTCGAGCGTGGCCATGGCTCAGCAAGGCGGCGGAGTGACCGATGGTGCGACCAACGGTGGAACCACGACCAATGGGACGGCCACGGCAACCGGCGATACGACGCAGACAACCGGCATCAGCCGCGACGAGGCGTTTTCGGCGATTGAACGCGGTTCGAGCCTGGGATCGACCAACGGAACGGCGATTGGCGGGGGAACAGGCAGCACAAACGCGCGAAGCAGCTTTGGCGGAGCGGGTGGCGGCTTCGGTGGCCTTGGGGGCTTTGGCGGGCTGAACAGCCTGTTCGGCGGTGGCGGACTTGGCGGATCGCAGTCAAGCCAGCCCGCAATTCGCACGCGACTGCGTTCGGCGATTCAGGTCGCGCCGATCAATCCTCAACGGGTTCAGCAATCGGCAGCGAACCGGATTCAAATGCTGCCGCGGTCATCACAGCTTGGGGGCGTGAACGTCATGATGAATGGACGAACCGCCGTCGTTTCCGGCACGGTCACCAGTGAACGAGATCGCCGAATGAGCGAATTGTTGATGCGATTAGAACCCGGCGTTAGTGACGTCGAGAATCGGGTCATGATTTCCCCCTGATCGTCCAACGGTTGTCATCACTGAGTCAATTGTCTTACGAGTGGGCCAGGGTTGGCCACCGAGCATTAGCGCCGGTTGAACATGTTTCGCAGCGCAATCTGCGCGGCTTCTTGAGAATCGACGGGCCCCTTAGCGCGTAAATGCTCGGGAAGTTTCTTGGGTACTTTCGCCGCGTCGCCTGGTGCCTGCGTTTCGTCGTCGGTGTCCCGAGTCCCTGAGCCAGCGACATGAGTTGCTTCTGATTCACCGCCGGGTAACGCGACCGTGGTCATGGACGTCTCAGATTCATCGTCTTCATTGTTGCCTGAATCGCACTGCGTTGGATTACCCGTTTTCGGATCTTCGTATGACGCTTTCTGCAATGTCACAGGTGGCTTGACGAAGTGATTGGTAACCTGGAACTTCGCCGCGATGTCGTCGAGCTCTTGCAGCAAAGAATCAATTGGCGATTCACCACTTCCCGCGCCAGCTGGTGACAAGAGATGACTTTCGGTTGAATCCGCACGCGCAGCCTCAGCGGCTTTCGGCTGCAACACGACTCGAAATTTCATTCGTCCGATTTGAATTTTATCTTGATCGCGCAGACGCCGAGGTTTGCCCTTAGCCAGCAACTCGCCGTTAAGAATCGTCGGATTCCGGCCACCTAAATCCACGATCGCTACGATGTCGTCTTGTTGCACAATCGCACAATGACGCCGGCTGATGGTGCGACTTTCTAAGGTCAAATCGGCATCTTTGTGTCGACCGATCAAGAACTGATCGGATTCGACCCGCACCCGTTTTCCGCGGCGACTGCCGCTACGATAAATAAGGCTAGTGTTACTCAACTGCTACCCTTCGCGGCAAAAATCCCAATCCATCCTGAGTTGCCAAACTAGTGAGTCGACATGAAGTAATCGTCAAGAACTTCGTACCGAACCATTTAGATTGGGTTAATACCGCGTTGTCGTACCGATCTTAACGACGCAAAGTCATTCACCACTTGCACATGACACTGGGAACTGAAATCTTTCGATCCGCAACATCCGGCATCAGTGAACAGATGCAGCGAGATCGCCTTTGCAGTTGATTCACAACTAAGAAACGTTGACCGATTCTCGCCCATCCGCCTTTGATTTCTATCAACACATTGAGTGGTTTCAAACAACACCATGAGTGGTGTATCAGACGCGATTGCGCACGGTGCAAGCCGATGCGGCGAAGTTCACTCCGATAGTCAACATCACCCGGCTTTCGACACGCGGGATCGCGAATTCAACATGCGGTCACGCGTTCTCCGGTCACAAAACTCAGCCGACCCGATAGCCGATTCAGCGAGCCCGATAGACCGGGCCAGAATTGAACTGACATAGCGGGCCGACATCTGTCCCGCTGCACACCAATACGCCGCCGGTCTTGAACGCGCAATCGTGTCTGATCCCATGGCGGTTGTCGATACTCGTATCGACGCGAAAGCAAAGCTTCGCGAACTCTTCATGACCGGCGACGATCTTACGCCAACCGTCATTGTGAAGATTCTGTTCAGCTTCGTTGCCCTTCACTTTCAGGGCGGCTATTTTCCCACTCAGTAACGAAGTGATGGCTCACGATGTTTCGATGGTAAACGTGACGAACGCAAACGCCGGCAATTGCAATGACGGACTCGACGATCCGACAATTGCCCCAAACAGCACACCTGTTGTCGAGGTCGATGGTGAATCGACCGCTCTGCCCACGGCGGGATGTCGAGTCGACGAGTATGTCATCCTCGGCGAAATTGCGCGTGGCGCGATGGGCGTCGTCTTCCGAGCGAAACATCAATCACTCGACCGAGTGGTTGCGTTGAAGATGGTGATCGATGGCGAATCCGATCAGGACCTTCGACAACGTTTTGCCAATGAAGCTAGAGCAGCAGCCAAGCTGGACCACCCTGGCATTGTTCCGGTATATGACGTCGGACAGTGGCGCCAATTCCCGTACTTTGCGATGCTATACGTCGAGGGTGAAAGCCTGGCGCAACTCCTGCACCATGGCCCGCTGCCGCCGCCGCGTGCGGCAACGATTGCGAGAAGGATTTCCGACGCGATCGAGCATGCGCACCAACACATGATCATTCATCGCGACCTGAAACCCGCCAACGTACTGATTGACGGTCACGGCGTTGTCCGCGTCACAGACTTCGGCGTCAGCAAGATCATGAACGCGGCAAATGATTTAACGCAGCGGGGCGAATTGATCGGGACGCCGCACTTCATGCCGCCTGAGCAAGCAGGGCAATCGACTGAGCAGGTTGGCCCGACCGCCGATGTTTACTCGATCGGGGCAGTGCTGTACGCGATGCTGACCGGTCGCCCGCCATTCCAAGCGGCATCGCCGCTGGAAGTCGTCGCACAAGTCATTTCACAGGACGCAGTCCCGCCATCGGTGCTTAATCCCTCGGTGCCGATCGAACTGGAAGTCATCACGATGAAGTGTTTGAGCAAACGGACCGTACTTCGGTACGCATCCGCACAAGAACTTTCCGCGGATCTGCAGCGGTATCTTGCTGGCGAACCGATCTTGGCAAGGCCGCCCGGTTGGCTGCAAAAATTCAGTCTGTTGTTTCGCAAACATGTGATCTTTGCAAGTGTCTCGGGGACGGCATCATTGTTATTGGTCTTTTTAACCGCTGCCCTGTTTCTTTCTTGGATGAGAGCGCAGCGTAACGTTGCAGAGCTGACGGACCAACTGAATATCGCTGAACGTGTCATTCAAAGTGAACGACGTGTCACCCATAAATTCATTTCACGCGCCGCGTCCTTCGCCAATCACGACGTGCCTGCCAACGCAGTCCTCGCGGATTTTCAGATCAAACGACTGGCCGCATCCGCGGAGGCACAGTCAGAGTCGAATCCGAATCTTGCATTGCAACTTGCGATTGCAGCAATCGAACTGGCAATCGAACACGATCAACGGCCGCCCGAAAAAACACTGACTTGGCTGAAATCTCGCATCAATCCGAAAGATCAGAACGCCACTGAGACCGATGAATCCACTCCCGCGATGTCCGTTCAAGACATGATCAAGAGAGCTGCTGCATTCGTTGTCGATCCGGTGAGTGAACCCGAACGTCAACTTTACGGGATCGCCCCATCGCATTCCTCCGACCTAGGTAGCCACAAAAAGCCCGCAGATGAGTGACCCCAATCCCACATCGAAATGCCCTTGGAAACTGACCATCACGACGGGTCCAGACGAAGGACGCAGCTATCTCGTCAACGATGAATGCTCGCTGGTCATTGGCCGTGGCAGTGATAGCGACACGAAAATTCGTGATCCAAGATTGAGTCGCATTCACTGCGAACTGAGACGCTTGGGAGACGAAGTCGAGATTATCGATCGAGGTGGTTCCGGCGGCACCTACTTGGACGGAATCAGAATTGATACCCGGCATACGATGAAGCTGGGTTCGGTGATTCGAATTGGTGAATCAGAACTGCGGCTCGATCGTGAGTCACTGTTCGATATGACAACGATTGTCCCGAGTCACCCATTGGCAACCGAAGTGCAATCGACAGCGGAGCCGCCTCGCGCCGCCGAAACACTTAGCGTCGGCAAGATCACAGCACTTGAGGGACAAGTGTTCCTGCGGTTCCGCCTGGACAAGTTAATCGCAACGGGACAGAACAGCATTATGTTCAAGGGACGTGATGTAAAACGCGGTCGTGACGTTGCCGTCAAAATTCTAAAACCGCAAATGGCGACCGATGACACCCAACGCGACCGATTCATACGGGCGATGCGAACCACCCTGCCGATTAAACACCCCAACATTGTGCGGACGCGAAAAGCCGGGCGTACCGGCGCGTATTGCTGGGCCGCGTTCGACTGGGTCGACGGAATCAGTGTTCGAGAATTGATCGAGAAAATTGGGATCGGTGGCGTCCTTGATTGGAAACAAGTTTACCGAATTGCCGTTCACATCGGACGTGCATTGGAAGAAGCGAGCAAGCACCGCATCGTGCATCGCAATGTCACTCCGTCGAATTTGTTACGACGCAGCAATGATAAATCTTTCTTGCTGACTGACTTGATTTTTGCCCGCGCGCTGGAATACACCGACGCGGCGCAGTTGACGCGTCCGGGCGATGTCGTCGGCGATCTCGGGTACATTTCGCCGGAACGGATTTTTGATGCAACGTCGGTGGATGAGAGGTCTGATCAATACAGCCTGGGCGCGACATTATTTACGTTGCTGTCCGGGCATCCTCCCTACGAGGCGATGGATGTAGCTGACCTCGTTGAGAGATTCCGAACCACAGAACCGATTTCGCCCGCCGAAACTCAGATCGGCATGGACGAACGATTCTGCGATGTGGTGATGCGAATGATCCACAAATCGGCCAGCTCGCGATTTGCTTCTCCTGCCGCTTTGCTTCGTGAATTGCAAAACGTCGGGAACCTGGCCGGCCTGGACGCGGATTGGGCCGAATGGTCGTAATCCCGTCGCACATCGGCGATCCCGTCGAGCTATCGATAAGCAAGATTCGCGCGATATCCATATCAAGCAAACTATCCCCCAAATTTCACCGCCTCAACGCTAACTTCCTTGGCACTTAGTTCCTCGGCCCACCGTGCCTCGATGCCAAGCTCTTCAGATTCAGTGCACCTCGACGTTCAGTGCTCTGATGCCTTGCCTCGTCAAGCAGACGTTTGCAAATGGGCGACGTACCAGTTGTTTTGAATGTCGTGTTCGAGTTGATGGACTTCGACATCGACAAACCCGGTGTCCAACAGCATTTTCACGGCAAGCTGCTCGCCCCAAACTGACCCCAGTCCGACGCCGCCCTGAGCGAGTGAAACGCTCATGCAGTGCATCGTTGAGATCACATAGAGGAACGGACATAACGGATGCTCGATATTCTCGTGCAGCCTCGACGATGCCTTCAAGTCTTGCATCAAGAAGATTCCCCCGGGCCTTAGCGTACGCTTGACCTGCATGAGCACCGCTGCGGGGTCTCGTTGATCGTGGATGACATCAAATGCCGTGACCAAATCAAACGCCTGTTGCTCGGATTCGTTAGAAACATCGTCAACTTCGAACTGAACATTACTGAGGTTCGACTCCCGTGCCTTTCGCTTGGCACTCTCGATCGGTTCCTGACAAAGGTCTCGACCGACAAAACGACTTTTGGGAAACCGTTTGGCCAATGCGATCATCGCGCCACCGCTGCCACAGCCGATATCAAGCACATCAATGCCACGCTGAAGTTTCTCGACAATGCCCGGTAACAGCGGCAGCACGTTGTCGAAGAGTCCTTCAACGACCGTACCAGCGGATTCCTCGGCCATCACTTCATGAAAACGCGTGTAGGATTCATAGGGGACTCCACCACCTTGATGAAAACAATCCACAATCTCGCTTTCCACTTCTGCCATCACGGCAAGAAATTGAAATGTAACGGCGAAGTTGTTCGCGCCCGCCGACCGGGTCAGTAGCGCGGCATGATGCGGCGGCAGAAAGTACGTTTTTTCGTCACTGTTGTACGCAACAATTCCTCCGGTCACCATCGAACCGAGCCACTCGCGTACATAACGTTCGTTGCATCCGGAAGCCTCGGCGATTTGCTCGCTGGTCGACCAGTGGTCCATCGATGCGAGCGTATCGAACAATCCGGTTCGGTGGCCGACGGAAATTGCCAGCGCCAGCGAGGATCGGTTTAGCGTATCGAGCAGATCGTCCGCGAACTCATTTGTCGCAGCGTCTAGATCCGCCACGTTGATTTGACAAGCCTTGCACATGTGCGTCCATCCTTTTATTGCTTCATCGAGATTCGATTGGTCAGATTGAAATCTGAGACACCTTCAAGCGGCAACATTGATTCTTTGTTACGAAAAAAACTTGGGATTTCAACTGAACATCGAGGCAAATCAGATTTAGGGGTTCGCAGTCGCCAGCCCAGCAGCGACACTAGCGACGAGACGCCTCGGCGGGACGCATTCGACGAAAACCCGCACGGCGTGAAAGGAACACACGGATATCCGATCCGTCTGGCCAGACACGATCGGTCTCGTTCATGGCGGCAACCGCCGTTTTCCGATCTGTCCCCTGGATGTTCTAAGCCGGAATGCCCCTGGACGTTCTGTGAACAGACGATCATCGTACATGCGATGACAGACGCCCGTTCACTACCCACATTCATCCGAAAGAATTCTTGCGATGCCGATTCAGTGGTTCCCTGGGCACATGCACAAAGCTCGTGTGGAAATGCAAGCGACGCTTCCCAAAGTGGACGTTGTGATCGAGATCCTTGATGCGCGCATACCGTACTCGAGCGAGAACCCGCTGCTGGCAGAGCTGCGTGGCGACAAACCGTGCTTAAAAGTTTTGGCGAAGAGCGACTTAGCCGATGACGCGTTGACGCAGACGTGGCAATCGTATTTCGAGAAGGAAAAAAGTGTTCGCGCGCACGCCGTCACCACCGACGATGTACCCACCATCCGCCGGCTGAAGAAGATCGCGGCGAATATGGCGCCGCACCGCGAAGGCAAAATGATGAAGGCGATGGTCGTTGGGATTCCTAACGTGGGTAAATCGACAATCATCAATTACTTGGCAGGGCGTAAGATCGCAAAGACCGGCAACGAACCTGCTGTCACCAAACAACAGCAAACCGTCAATATCGGCGACGGCGTTACACTGTTGGATACGCCAGGCATGCTTTGGCCAAACGTTCACAACGTTAACAGTGGTTATCGATTGGCTCTGATCGGATCGATCAAGGACACCGCGATGGACTACGCCGATGTCGGTTTCTTTGCGGCAAAGTACTTGCTCCGGCAGTACCCGTCACGTTTGACGCAGCGCTATGACATGCCGTCGACACCAGAAACGGAACTCGAAGCCATCGAAGCCGTCGGGCGACGCAGAGGGTGCCTTGGTAAAGGAAATGTGGTCGACATCGATCGCGCCTCAAAGATCTTGGTAACCGAAATACGAGCCGGTGAATTGGGACGACTGACATTCGAAACGCCAGCGATGATGGAACATGAAAAGGCTCAAACGGCGAAAGACATCGCCGAGAAAGCCGAGCGTGATATCAAGAAAGACGAGAAACGAAAAAAGCGATTCCGTGACCGGCAACGCGCGAAACGAAAATCTCGCGAGCGAGGCTAATCACCTCGACTCGGACCGGGCACATGCTTTGCGGACACCATCACGCCGACGGAATCCCCCATCCGCGCGTATAACTCTCGATGGATCGCCGATTGCTGTATCAAATCTTCGTCAAACCGAATGCGATTGGGCTCGAAGATAACAATCGTCGAAGAACCGCCAAATCGAAAGTACCCTTTCTCATCGCCTTTCTGTATCGTCGCGCCCGGTTGATAGGTCTGACAGATGCTGCCCACACAAGTCGCGCCGATCTCCATCTGTAACACCGTGCCGCAAGATTCTGTTTCGATCACTGAAATCGTACGTTTATTGGTGGCCAGTATTTCGATGTTCTGGCGCAGTGCGATCGGATTCACAGAGAAAAGCGGGCCATCGATCAAGCGAGTGCCGCCCACGATCCCGCTGACCGGAAAATGAAAACGGTGATAGTCCACCGGACACAGCCGCGATAACAACAGGCTGCCGCCACCGAACCGCTTGGCCAATCCTTTGTCGCCAAGCAATGTGGCCAGTTCAAACATCTGACCTTTGACAAACAATCCGTCACGGTTGGATAGATCAGGCACACATAGATGTCGCCCATCCGCCGGGAAGACAATCGAGTCGGGCCGCGGATCAATCGGCCGAGACTCGGGCTTTAGCTTTCGGAAGAAAAACTCGTTGAAATTAGCGAATTCGTCGGGTCGGCGTTCAAACTCGTTCGCGTCGAGCCCATAGGTCTCGATGAACGGTTTGATCTTTTTGCGGGTGCCGGGGCGATCCATCTGCCGGCCATACCAGCGTGAGAACCAACCTCGCTTGACAAGCGCGTGTAGTGAGATTTTTCCGGCAACGGTACCGTATGTCCACCGCAGCGACCGATCACCGTACACCTGTTCGCGGCACAGCTGCTGGGAATAACGATCGTAATAGACGATTTCATCAGCCATTCGCGTCAATCGATTCCTGTCAGTGCGGCGTTTCTTGGGTGGACTTTGGATTCACAGTCGGCATTGTGACCATCGGCATTGTGGTCGTTCTCAGCCAGAAAACCTAGCCAGCCCAAGTTCATCCCAGAGAGCCCATGTGCCCACCGCGACAACGCCCGAAGGTGCCCGCGTTAGCTTGGCCGTCATACCGGAACGCGGCAACAAGGAACTCAGCGCAATCAGCGAATGTTGCTATCAACCATCATGGGATTCGGGTGGTTGCGATGTGCCAAGTTTTACTAGAGTCGCGCTCTGTTTTGACGCAAAGGGGCGATCTTTGTGGATAAATCGAGGGATCGATGAATTTGTTGCTGACACTCTTGAAGGCTGCCCATTGCCGAAGCACACACCATTACTTCGCGCTCGACGCATTGCCCTATGTTTCGAACCGTCGCGGCAAGCTGTTCGTCAATCTGTTGCTCAAGCACCATGATCAGTATTTACTCGGCGCAAAGGATCCGGACACGCGTTTTCGTGACTTTCGCAATCACGTGCTTCACGTCGCGGACAATGACTGGGGCGGGGCACCTGCGGCATCCGAGAAGTGGTACCGCCAGTTAATCGTCCAACTGGACCGGCAACGATGGAGCGAGGCGGCTTATGCGGCCGGCGTGTTGAGTCACTATTTCACTGATCCTTTGATGCCACTGCACACGGCCCAGTCAGAAATCGAATCGGTCGTTCATCGCCCGATCGAATGGAGCGTCAATCAATCTTATTCGCGCATCTTGAAACGATTCCAAGACGGCGATCTGCAGGTGGTCTTTCAGTTAGCGGAAGGTCAAGGATGGTTGTCGCACGCCATCAAGCGAGCTGCGAGAGTTTCTCATCGCCATTACGCGGGACTGATTCGCGGCTACGACTTGGAAATCGGCGTCAAACGGCCCGCTCTCGGTTTTGATGAACCGACCGTTGAATTGCTGGCCGGACTCTTTGGGCTGGCAATCACGGGATGGGCAAAAGTATTAGAGCGGGCCGCTAACGACAGTCGGTCAAAGCTGCCAACGGTTTCGGTCACGACCGCAACGATTGCCGCGGCGATCAAAATGCCATCGGCCTGGATCACCCGCCGAATCGAGAACGCAGAAGAGCGCAGAGCGATTCAGCGATTGTTTGAGGAATTCAGAACGACCGGGCAAGTGGTGGCGAACCTGCCGGACGAAGTCGTCTCGGTGCGAAACGAAAAGGAACGAGAAAAAGAATCAAACCGCGCAAGTGCCACTCAGCCGATGGGTTCAGCGGCAACAGACACGGTCGCCGCCGAATGCGTCGTTGCGGCATCGGAACAGACGCAAGAGATCACGACGGACACACCGCATCGGACACCGGCCCCCACGGCTCGGCAGTCGTGGCTGCGATTGACATCACCGATCGTCGACGCCCCGTCGATCGGCCCCAAAACTGCAATCAGATTCCACAAGATTGGAATCGATACGATCGAACAGTTCCTGTCGCAAGCCCCCGATTCCATTGCGTCAAGTTTAGACACGTCTTGGATCGACGCCGAACGCGTGCTGCAGTGGCAAGACCAAGCGAGACTTGTGTGTGACGTTCCTAGTCTGTGCGGATACAAGTCGCAATTGCTGGTCGGTGTCGGTTGCAGGTCGCAGCGGTGCCTGTCCCAGCAAAACGCCTCGCAGTTGCATGTCAAGATTTCTGAGTACGCCGCAACATCGGCGGGCAAACGGGCGCTCAGGAGTAGTCGATTGCCAAGTGTCACAGATGTGTCACAATGGATTCGCGACGCCCAGCCGGATTCATTGCAGAGAACCGCCTAAGTCGGACGTGCCGAAACGTCGGTCGTGTATAGTGGTGTCCAGGTACACTTGGCTGATCTTTTCTCGTTTTTCCTTGTCTTATGACCCTACTGCCAAGCGGCATCGACATTTGGCAATCACTTCACAGACGCGCTCGGCGAACCGATCGCCGCGGCGGTCGGCGGTCCCATCGCCGCGACGCTTGGCGGGCACCGCGTCGACTGCGAGCAGAAAGCCTCGAAGAGCGTCGACTGCTTGCGGCGTCTGCGGACGGACTTGTGCCGCTGGTCAGCAGCGCCATCGCGGAAGGCGAACTTGTGTCGAGCCCGTGGACCAACCCTGTTAGTCGCTTGGACGTCAATGGTGACGCCGTTATCGACGTCTCCGATGGGTTTGCCTTGTTGGGCATCAAAAACAATCCGGCGTTTGTCGATGGCAATGGGCAGCTAATCCTGCCAAAACCTAACAGCGCAAACTTCGTCGATATCTCTGGTGATGGATATTATTTGGACGATGATGTCCAGCACCTCAATGCGTTCTTTGACTATCAGCCAGGCGATCCCGGTGTTTTTCTTGTTTCGCCTAGACCACAAGACCGCGATTTGGTGACTTCCGAGTCAGGTGGAACCGAGATATTTACGCTTTCGCTCATCTCTCCGCCGACCGCCGATGTCACGGTCACGATCACAAGCAGTAATCCAGCCGAAGGGACCGTGTCGACCAACGCGCTGACGTTTCGACCGGAGGACGGCATCACCTCTCAGAGAGTCATCATTACCGGAGTCGCCGACGGTATCGACGATGGCGACCAAGCGTACACGATTATCACCGGCGATGCGGTGAGCGACGATCCGCGCTACGATGGACTTGTCATTGCTGATGTCCCAGTGACGAATGTCAATGAAGCGGTCGCGCTGATGTTCGACTTTGGTGACTTGCCAGACTCATTTGCCACGACGCTCGCATCGGACGGACCGCGTCACACAATCGGGGCGACAACCTTGGGCGCCTCGGTAACGCAAGAATCCGACAGCATCCCCAGCGCCACCGCCGATACAGACGCCGATGACGACGGTGTCATCCAACTTTCCAGCCTTGTCGCTTCGCCTACCTCAGCGACCGTTGGCAGTTTCCTGGTCAACAGCAGCTCCGATGCAATGCTCGATGCATGGATTGATTTCAACGGTGATGGCAGCTTTGACCATGCGACCGAACACATCAACGGCATGACCAGCGTCGACTTGACTGCCGGTGACAACGTCTTGTCTGTTGAAATCCCGGCTGGCAGTTCGCCCGAGCAAGTCGCAGCGCGTTTTCGTGTCAGCTCGAGCGGCGGATTGATGCCAACCGGGACCGCGGCCGATGGCGAAGTTGAAGACTACTTTTTTGAACTTCTCGACGGTGGCAGTGATTTCGCGGCAATGGTTAGCTTGGCGAGCGACAACATCGATTTGAATCAAGTCACGCTGGATATCGATGGCAGCGACTTGGTCGCAACCGCTGATTCGACGGAACTGATCCGTGTGCCGGCAAACGCAATGACTGCGATGACATTGCACGGTAACGATGTCGACAATGTGTTTTCGATCGCAAATATTGACGCTGTCTTTTCAGGAACACTCGTCATCGATGGCCGTTCGGGATTCGACCAAGTCGACTTCATCGGGACGGACCAGACAATCGATCTGACGGACGATGACGAAATTTCCATCCAAGGCGTTGAATCAATTGCAGTGACGGGATCGGGCGCAAACACGCTGTCGATTTCGCCTGCCGAAACGATCGCGATGTCCGACAACACCGACACGTTAAAGCTTGCCTATGACGCAGAGGATCAAGTCAACTTCGTTGGCGATTGGCAAGTGCAACCACCGGAAATCGTCGCTGGAACCTATCAGCATATCGTCACGTCGGGTGATGCCCGGCTGGAAATCACCAATGCCTTCGCTCATCAAAACCCGTTGAACCCTCTGGATGTAAATCGCATCGGCGGTGCAACCGTGCTTGATCCGTTGTTGGTGATCAACGCCATCGCACGAGGGGACTCGGGCGTGGTCACCGTTCCCACAGCCGTCGAGGATATCCCTTCGTTCTATTTGGATGTTCGTGCGGACAATGAAATCACCGTGCTCGATGCGCTGCGAATCATCAATTTCCTTGCGCTCGGTAACACTGGTGGCCAAGGTGAACAAGCAATCGGGCTTGCATCTTTGGATACGAAACCCGTTGCCGCTGACGGCCTGCCGACGGCGAACGTGGAACCAATCCACCAAACCAGGACGCTCGCGATTGCGACATTGCGGCATCGGGGTGTCGAACCGCCAATCGCTGGTGCGAACGTCTCCGGCCCGCGAGCAGATACGGCGAACATCATGCGCAGCCCGTCACGAGCGGATGGTGGAACCACGGAAGCGATTGAAAGAAGACCGTTCCAACGGTTCGCAATCCATCACCCCATCACATTGATCCGCGACAGTCGGTAAGTTAGCGGTCGATTCGTTTTCCCAAAACATCTTTCTGACAGGAATCTCGATGATGACCAGACAACCAATATCTCGATCGACTCTGTTGCGACTAGCAACTTCTGCATTCGCGGCTCTGTGTCTGGGCGGATTTGCCAACGCCGACGAAGGTTCAAAGCCAAACAAGAAATCGAAAGGCAATACGGTGAAGTCCGATTCCGTCTTACGGCACGCAGTGTTCTTCGCTTTCAGCGACGACTCGTCCGAAGAGGAAATCCAAGGAGTCGTTGACGCGTTCGCCGAACTGCCCTCGAAGATCGATTCCATCATTGATTTCCAGCACGGCACGAACAATAGTCCGGAAGGATTAGATGACGGATTCACCCACTGTTTCTTGCTGACCTTCCGTGACGAGGCGGGTCGATCGAAGTATTTGCCTCACCCCGCTCATAAAGCTTTCGGCAATGTGCTCCGTCCGCACAAAAAAGACGTGTTCGTGATCGACTACTGGGGTTCTGCGGACAACGATCAGGTGTCGCGACCGCTGCAGCACGCGGTCTTTTTCAAGTTCAAAGATGACGCGAGCCCCGAACAAGTCCGACAGGTCGAAGAGGCGTTTGCAGCACTACCCGAAAAAATAGACGCGATCAAAGGATTCGAGTGGGGAAAGAATAACAGCCCCGAAAGTCATGACGATGAATTCACCCACTGCTTTCTGGTCACTTTCGATAGCGAAGAAGGGCGTCAAGCCTACCTGCCGCATGCCGACCATCAAGCGTTCGTCGAAGTCTTGAAACCGGTGCTCGACAAAGTTCGCGTCCTCGATTTCTGGGATACGCAAGAGTAGTTCGCGAAACTACGTATCCAGCAAAGCGTTCAACTGTTTCAGCCGTCCGAATTCGGGCTGCTGTTGAGGCGACGTCGTTTGCATCAGTCGATTCAAAATTTTCGCGACGGATGCTTTACTTTTGGATTGCTCGACCGGGTCGATGGTTGCCTGGCACAAGAGCCAGCGGCAACGGACGAGATGTTCTTGGGCCTGCAACAATTGCTTCGCATGTTCCTCAGTGCCCTTAGAGGAAAAACGCATACTATGCAGAGCAGTGACCAGTTTGTTCCAACCCCAAACCGCCGAGTCGGGCGGTCCTTGAACCGCGTGCAGCAGCCCTTCAGGATCGGCATCATCCAGAGCGATTCGTTCGATCGTCATGGCGGCTTCCATCTGCAGCGAAAAGACGTTCGGGGTCAACTGAAGCATTTGCTCGATGACGTCCAACGCATCGCTCAACCGACCTGCCTTTCGTAGAAATTGTGTCTGACGAATCTGGGCAGCAGTGCGCGACTTGTTGTCGAAACCCGGCGATTGCATGGCGGCGGCGAAACTCGCAGCCGCTTTTTCGAAACAGTCCCGTGCCAGTGCAGGCGAAACGGCGCGATCGGCGAACTGGCTCCACGACTCACCGATCCACAACCGATTTTCTGCCGTCAACGTAGATTGCTTGCCCTGCAATGGTGCCAACAATTCATCCAATGTCTTGACGGCCTGAGGGTCAATTTTACCATTCGCGGTTGATTCGTTGATGAACTCAATGGCGACGCCAAACATCTTGTCGCCGACTTCTTCACCAGATTTTTGGCCAAGTATCTTGGACAATTGTTGCAACGACGCTTTCGCGCCGGTCGCATCGTCGAGCTGCGAACGCACAGCAAACTGCAAGTCAAAAATACCGCGGATCACCGAAGCGGGAACAGCAACCTGACGCCTAGTGGGTTTCGACAACGCAACCGATTCGGTCAGCGGAAAGGGCTTCCCGGATAACCAGTTCGATGCCTGCGTGAGGCTGCCCAGCAGAGTGTCGATCCGAGCCAGCGTCAATTTTGTTTGAATGAGTTCCAGAGACGGCGTCTTTGCATCCGCCTGCATCGGCTTCACCGCGACGGCAAGATACTCACGAGCCGAACGGAGCAGTGTCTTGGCGCGCGGGGCCAGCTCTTCATCGCCAGCGAACGTTCGTCGAAATTGTGTCCACAATGCATTTCCTGCCGCAAGTTGGGCTGCTTCGTAATGCGGCGAATCCTTACCGATTCGTTTGTAATTCGAGACGGCGGCATCGTATTGCGAAAAAGCGTCATAGCTAGTCGCAAGATTCATTCGCATCGTTTCAAGTTGCGGATGACCGGGCCATCGTTTTTGCACGACATCGATAATCGCCTGCATGTGATCCAACTCGCCCACGCGATCTGGCAGTGCCCACTGGGTCGCACTCGCTTCCTGGGTGGCTGCTAAGGCGACCATGGCAGCCTCCTTGGTCGCCGGATGATCCTTACCGCCCCAGCGTGCCACGGCCCCGCCGACGACCGCGGATTCGGGCAGGCATCCGGCGTGATAATACATCCACGTCAAGAAATATCGCAACTCGTTTACTTTGTCATGGTCGCCGCGACGCATGCCAAGGTCGTGGGCACTTTGCAGCAATCCTAATGTCACACCAATGCGCTCACGTAGCTGTGCAGACTGATTGGGATTCGGCGAAGTACCAAACTTCGTTTTAAGATCCGTCGTCTCGCGATACGCCGCAAAAGCATTCTCGTAGGCCTTTTCAAACGTCAATCCTTGCGAAGACGCGGGCACCGGCTCGATCCGTTCACGAGTCTTGTTCGGCTGTGGAAGCGGCCGCTGGGCCAAGGGCGGCAGCCTCAATTTTTCACTGGGTTCCGATTGATCGTTGCCGCTGGATCGGCTGGAACCCGCACTCGCAGCTGCACGGTTTGACGTGGAGGCGGGTTCGCTGAGACGCAAAAGCGTGGATTCCTGAAAGCTTTCACGGTTGAACCCCGCCATCGTGATCGCCTCTTTCAGTGCGTCAACCGAATAGGTCTCCGAGGAATCATCGGATGTCGACGATGCGGCACCTTGAGTCGCAACAGACTCTGGTTCTGTCGTCGCGCGGTCACGCAACGCAAATACGATCACCGAAGCGATTAGAAATCCGAACACCGCCAAAGCGCCGAAAATTTCAACCCACGAGCGAGATTTCTTTCGAAGCGAGGCCGGACGCTCTGATGCCGATCGTCGTTCTGTCTCGTCATCTCGTGGCTGCAGTTCGCTCTCAGTGATCAAGGCGATGAGCTGGCGATCTTGATCAACTTCGGTCGCGAACACACAGCCACATTCGCATTGCGATTGCTGGTTCAGATCACTCTTGTCGACCTCGTATGCCTTTGAACACTGCGGACAGTTGATTACCGGCTTGCGTTTTGTCTTCAACGCCGGTTCGCCCACCGCTTGGATTTCGGCCTGACTGTCTCGGCTGCTGCGATCGGAACCGCCATTCTCGACGTCACGCGTCAAAGGCATTCGCAAAATCACCGTCGGCACCAAGACTTTCGTGCCACATTCGCAGTTCACCCATTCGGTGGATTGTCCGGTTTGAACCAAATGAACTTGTCCACAATCGGTACAGCAGACCGTTTTCTGATCAATCGCCGCGGTGCTTGATGCAAAGAGATTGACGCCGCACTCGCATTGCAGAGCGTGACCGATGTCTTCGGGGTCCAGTTGATAGTGCGCGTGACATGACGGGCACTGGCCGACAAGCTTCATCCGTTCGAACCGGTCGCAAGAGATCGTAAAAGTGGATGTAAGAGAAGAGAAAGCGTTGGACCACAGGACGACTATGGTTTCGGGCCTTTTCTGACGGGCAGTTTCAGCCCCCAGTACCCGTTGCGGGTGTTGTTGCGCGGACGCGGTTTTTTCTTTGCCAGTTCTGCCGCATAAGGGTGCACTCCGACGTCCTTGTAATTGCCGCCGTGAGCTTTCGCGAGCGCCTCGAACTGTTTCGCTTTGTTTGCATCCACTTCCATGCCACGACAATGCACGATCGTCTTGCCACGCGGTCGTTTCGCAAAATGCTCGCCCGCTCGGTCGGTGAAGGCCCCGTCGCCGAGGACGTAGATCACATCGGGATTGAGCCGAAAGGCAAGTTCAATGGCTTCTTTGCCATTGGTTTTCAAACACAGAGGGACCGTATTCAACCAAACGTTAACGATTTGCTTGTTTCGAGGGGTGGCCGCGACCAGTTTGGACACCGGCTTGGGGTGCATCATCGCGTAGGCGGTATCGCTGTAAAAAATGATAAAGAAATTCTGTTTTGGCGTCAGCGAATTGATGGCGGTCATCAATTCGTAAAGGGCCGTCTCGAACCGTCCCCGGGTCATGCTGTTGGAATTATCGATGACGAACACGTAATCCGTTGCGGCTCTTGCGGTACCGAAGACCTTGGATTGCTTTTTCGGCATCTCATTGCCCATGCCGGCATCGGGGCTTGGGACGGCCGGTGGTGCGATCGCATCACCGCTGACATTGGCTAGAAAATTCGGCGCGTTGATCGCCTCGGCCATCTCCATCGGCATTTCTTCGGATTCCGGTGGCGCTTCGGACTCATCGGTCTCAGTCGGCTCGGTAATTTCCAGCGGACTCGGCTCGATCACCACCTCGTCGATCACGTCCTCCGATGCAGGTGTTGCCGAGATAAACAGGCCGACCGCTTCTTGCTCTTGCACAAGAGCAAGACTTGCCAGCAGTAGAAAAATTGCGACATGAATGACAATACTGACGCCACTGCCGCGGAGATGGTTTGCCAAGATGAGTCGGCGTTGAGCCAACCAGTTGCAAACGATCAACCAAACTTTTTTGAGGTTCTCGGACTCCTCAATTTCTTTTTGACGCTCAGCCTTCGCTTGTTCGGCTTCGCTTTCCACTTTGCTGACGCCATCGATTAACAACTCCTCGACGTTTGCGACATCATCGATCACGAGGTTGTCGCCGGCAGGAATACCAGCGGTCGTGTCTTTGACACGGGCGCCACCGGTCACGATACCGATCGCGTCGTTGCTTGCGTTGCGACTTGCAGGCTGTTGCTGGGTGACTCGCTTTAGCCGCGGCAGGGCGACCGCTCGCGATCGTTCCTCGTGCAACAGGTCTCGGTACTCACCCAAGGTCGCCGTCGGCAGATCATTGATCGGTATCTCGAACATCATTTCATCGTTGCCGATGATCGTCAGTCCTCGATCCGACGGGCGATAAAAACCGAGCTGCGTGAGTTCAGGCAATCGCTGGGGGTCGACCCGCTGCACCGTCTCGCCATCGGTAACGGTGACCAGGTCTCTTGGAATGCGATTCGATTGACGCCGCTTGATTGGG
>TARA_R110002049_G_scaffold212459_1_pt1 | contig 181963 bp, 144 predicted proteins | sample TARA_R110002049 | Tara Oceans TARA_R110002049 (sample SAMEA4396941) | marine metagenome | biome: Polar Biome; feature: [SRF] surface water layer (ENVO:00010504); material: water (ENVO:00002006), including particulate matter (ENVO:01000060) such as... | depth 5 m | reverse complement strand
CTACAACCTTTTCCCTATTACGCAACTCTTTTTGCAAGGGTTTTTAAAAGTTTTTTTTACTCATCCCAGAGCACACTGTACCATAGGGTTTTACGAATAAAAAATATAGCAAAAAAATGTAGCTAGAATCATAACGCCCCTTCAAAGTAGCTAACCGAACCCAACGGGCCACCAGACCATTCCATACCTATATATAAGGATACGCCTAAAAACACATTTATTATTATTGTCAGCATCAATACTAGATAGTATATTTGCATCCTTATAATATATAGGTATATAACAGGTATGATTAAAATTACGCTACCAGACGGCACCATAAAAGAACACAACCCAGGCAGCACACCTATGGATGTTGCCAAAAGTATCAGTGAAGGGTTTGCCCGAAATGTAATTTCAGCAAAATTCAACGACACTGTAGTCGAAACTACCACCCCTCTCGTAGAAGACGGTTCGTTGGTGCTTTACACCTGGAACAACCCTGAAGGCAAAAAGGCGTTTTGGCATTCATCGGCCCATATTTTGGCACAGGCTCTTGAAGAATTGCACCCTAATGTAAAACTGTGGGTCGGACCGGCCATTGATAATGGGTTTTATTACGATGTCGATCTTGGGGATGAAACCATTTCAGAGAAAGATTTTAAGGCCATTGAAGATAAGATGTTGGAAATAGCCCGCGGAAAACATGACTTCTCTATGAGAGCCGTAAGCAAAAACGAGGCCCTATCTTATTATAAAGGTAAGAATCAATATAAGGTTGATCTTATTAGCAATTTAGAAGATGGCACTATTACGTTCTGTGACCATAGCACCTTCACCGATCTTTGCCGGGGCGGACACATCCCCAACACCGGTATCGTAAAGGCCGTTAAAATTCTTAGTGTTGCAGGCGCCTATTATAAAGGTGATGAAAACGAAAAACAACTGACTCGGGTATATGGCATCTCTTTTCCTAAACAAAAAGAGCTTACAGAATACCTAACATTGCTTGAAGAAGCCAAAAAAAGAGATCACAGAAAACTAGGAAAGGAACTGGAACTGTTCACTTTTTCCCAAAAGGTGGGCCAGGGGCTACCACTATGGCTCCCCAAAGGTGCTGCTTTGCGGGAACGACTGGAGCAATTCTTAAAAAAGGCACAGAAAAAAGCCGGGTATGAAATGGTCATTACCCCGCATATCGGCCAAAAGGAACTTTATGTCACATCAGGCCATTATGAAAAATATGGAGCTGATAGCTTTCAACCCATTCATACCCCCAAAGAAGATGAGGAGTTTTTATTAAAGCCAATGAACTGTCCGCATCACTGTGAGGTTTTTAATTTCAAACCGCATTCCTATAAGGATCTACCAAAACGTTTTGCGGAATTCGGTACTGTTTATAGGTATGAACAAAGTGGTGAGCTTCATGGGTTGACCCGGGTACGTGGTTTTACACAAGACGATGCACACATATTTTGCACTACAGGCCAACTGGATCAAGAATTTAAAAACGTGATCGACCTATCTTTATATGTCTTACGATCTTTAGGCTTTGAAGACTTTACCGCCCAAGTTTCCGTTCGTGATTTGGAGAAACCGGAAAAGTATATCGGATCTGTCGAAAACTGGGAAAAGGCTGAAAACGCAATCATCAATGCCGCAAAGGAAAAAGGGCTCGATTTTGTTATCGAAAGTGGTGAAGCCGCCTTTTATGGTCCGAAATTAGACTTTATGATCAAGGACGCTCTTGGAAGACAATGGCAATTGGGCACCATTCAAGTAGACTATAACCTTCCTGAGCGTTTCGACCTAACCTATAAAGGAAGCGATAACGAACTTCATAGACCCGTAATGATACATCGGGCACCTTTCGGAAGTATGGAGCGATTCATTGCCCTCTTACTAGAGCATACCGGTGGAAATTTCCCATTATGGCTGACCCCTGAGCAAGCTATTGTGCTGCCTATTAGCGAGAAACATGAAAAATATGCCGAAAAAGTTTTAATTTCCTTGGAAAATAACGAAATTCGCGCCCTCATTGATAACAGAAACGAAACTGTGGGCAAGAAAATACGGGAGGCAGAAATGAACAAAATACCGTATATGTTGATTGTCGGGGAAAATGAAGAGGCTACAAACACCCTATCCGTTCGAAAACACGGTGGAGAAGATTTGGGCACAATTACCCTAGAGCAGTTTGCCGGCTTGGTAACTAAAGAAATAAATAGTACCTTAAAGTCGTTTTAAAAACTGAATGTTTAACTAAAAAGTACGAGTCATAGCTATAAGAAAAAGATTTAGGCCCCAACCTAGGAGGGAAAATAAAAACCCTCATAAAATCAATGAAAAAATTTTAGCACCAAAAGTCAGGTTGGTGGGCGATAACGTAGAAGTTGGGGTTTATCCAATACGGGAAGCGCTGGATAAATCTGACGAAATGGGGTTGGATTTGGTAGAGATATCACCAAAGGCAGATCCCCCTGTATGTAAAATAATAGATTATAAAAAGTTTCTATACGAACAAAAGAAGCGCGAAAAGGCCATGAAAGCCAAGGCGTCTAAGGTTGTCGTAAAAGAGATTCGTTTCGGTCCGCAGACAGATGACCATGATTACGAATTTAAAAAGAAACATGCCGAGAAGTTCTTAAAGGATGGAGCCAAATTAAAGGCGTATGTTTTTTTCAAAGGCCGTTCCATCGTATATAAAGATCAGGGCGAAATCTTGTTATTACGACTTGCCTCTGAACTGGAAGAATGGGGTAAAGTAGAACAGATGCCCAAATTGGAAGGAAAGCGGATGACCATGTTCATCGCAGCAAAAACAAAAAAATAGATTAGTAGGTGAGCTACTGAAATATCCTGATAGTTTTCAGGACATCATTGATTAAATAAATAGAAAATGCCTAAAATGAAAACAAAGTCTAGTGCCAAAAAGCGGTTCAAGCTTACGGGTACTGGAAAAATTAAGAGAAAACACGCTTTTAAAAGCCACATTCTTACAAAGAAGTCTAAAAAGCGAAAACTTAATTTAACCCATTCCACTTTGGTACACAAAGCGGATGAAAAAAGCATCAAAGAACAATTGTGCTTAAAATAATTGTTCAAAGCCGGTAATTAACATTAACCCTGGAGTTAGGCTTATCAGTAAAAATCACACTTTATAACTGTGGTTGAGAAGATTACAAAGTGTCACATGGACCGCCTGCTACAAAAAAAATTAAAATTATGCCAAGATCAGTAAATGCAGTTGCTTCAAGAGCCAGAAGAAAAAAGGTGATGAAGCAAGCCAAAGGTTACTTCGGAAGACGTAAAAATGTCTGGACAGTAGCAAAAAATGCGGTTGAAAAAGCAATGCAATATGCTTATAGAGACCGAAGAAACAAAAAAAGAACATTTCGTGCCTTATGGATTACCCGTATTAATGCAGGCGCCCGGTTACACGGAATGTCGTATTCTCAATTTATGGGAAAGGTGAAAGCGAATCAAATTGACCTAAACCGAAAGGTTTTAGCCGATTTGGCCATGAACCATCCCGATGCCTTTAAAGCCATTGTGGATAAAGTAAAATAGTATAACAAACAAATCAGTAAGCTCACATAAAAAATCCGGTCGACCCTCAAGTCAACCGGATTTTTTATACCTCATACTCACTCTCCAAATGCAGTGATGACCAAATTTCTTCCCGAACTATAATCCCTATGCTCACATAGATAAATTCCTTGCCAAATTCCAAGATTGAGTTTTCCTCTTGTAACAGGAATTTGTACGGAAGCCCCCATTAAAGATGATTTTATATGTGCCGGCATATCATCTGGCCCCTCATAGGTATGAATGTAATATGGCGCATTTTCGGGAACCATCTTATTCATATGACTTTCAAAATCAATGCGCACGGTAGGGTCGGCGTTCTCATTGATAGTCAAACTTGCCGAAGTGTGTTTGATAAAGACCTGAAGGATTCCCGTGCTTATGTGCATTAATTCAGGTAGTGCAACCAGAATATCTTCCGTAATTAAATGAAACCCTCTTTCGTAACCTCTTAACCTGATTTCCTTCTGATAAAACTTCATAGTCCTTTTAATCGTATCAATAAAATGTAAAACTTTCTAAAACTAAGCCATTATCCCATTCATAACAAATACCTTTGCCGCTTAAAATTATTTTCGATGGATTTATCCCAAGTTAAAATGGTCGTTACCGATATGGACGGTACACTTTTAAACTCCGATCATCAGGTCAGTGACCAATTTTTTGAACTTTTTAAAGAATTAAGAAAGAAAGATATCGTCTTCGTAGCCGCTAGTGGAAGACAATACCATAGCATTGTGGACAAGTTATCGTCGATTAAGGACGATATTATCGTCATTGCCGAGAATGGAGGTCTCGCCAGAAAAAATGGTCAAGAACTAATCTCAACGCCCTTGCAAAGCGGAGCTAAAAACACAATTTTGGAAGTGTTGGAAAAAGTACCCAATATACACCCTGTGCTATGCGGAGGCGATAAGGCTTATCTGCTGGGCACTTCAAATGAATTTGTCGATAAGCTTAAAGAATACTATACAGAGTTTGAATTACTTGACGATCTAAGAACTTTTGAAGGGGAAATTCTAAAAATAGCCATATACCACTTTGAAAGTTCAGAGAAGTATATCTATCCCGCTGTAAAACATTTGGAAGGCGACCTCAAAGTGAAAGTTTCCGGAGAAAACTGGGTAGACATATCAAGCCCGAACGCAAATAAAGGTTTTGCATTAGATAAGGTGCAAAAAATGTACAATATTACTCCAAAAGAGACTATGGTTTTTGGGGACTACAACAACGATCTTGAAATGTTGTCTTTGGCCGATTTCAGTTTTGCTATGGAAAATGCACATCCAAACGTAAAAAAGGCGGCCAATTATAGTACATTGAGCAACAATGAACAAGGAGTCGAACACATACTTAGGCAACTGGTAACGGGTTAGTCGAACGAAAACTAACAAAACCTTAGTACCAAAACTTTAAAGACCAATTAAACTGGCCGGTATTTCTAAAAATAGGGAGCATATCGAATATATTACTTGCTTAAGATGGCTGGGCAAATAGCCCATGGTTCTTTTAAAAGCTGTCGTAAAATGTTGCGGATTGGAATAACCGACCTCATATGCCGCCTGCGCTATAGACGTACCATCTTGTGTAATCATTTTTTTAGCTTCTTCCATTCTCAGTGCCGTAATATGTTTAAAAATGGTTATTCCGTAAACCCTCTTAAAATCTCTTTTCAGTTTAGTGGCATTAAACCCCGCTACTTCAGCTAAATCCATAATACTAAGAGGTTTCTTTAAATTTTTTCTAATATATCCTTCTACTTTAACCAAAGCCAAATAGTCTGATTTTGGTATTTTAACATCACCTTTTAAGACCTTGGAGGTTTGTTTGCCTAGAAAAAAATCAATCAATAGCACGGTCAGTTTACTTTCTAAATACCTTTGCCTCACTTGGCCCGAATACGGGCATTGTACAATCTCATTTATCTTTTGAATCATAGACGGAGCTATGGGTTTACTCTTTTCCCAAAGTACAAAAGGTTTTGAATTGGCCATAGCACTATGTAACTTCCCAAACGATTCTTCAAATTCAGCATATAACAAGTGCCTCAAGTAATCATGGGCAACATATATTTCAAATATTTTTATTTTTTCATTTAAAAATATATCCCTGCCCTCTAAGATCGGCAAATAGAACATGTTGCAATAATTCTCGGGAATATGAATAGAAGCTCCATCAGCCGTCAGTGATTCAAAACTCCCTCCCCCTTCTAATGAAAAATGAAGTTTTAATATGGGGCAATCACTTGAAACCCCCATTTCAAATCTCTTCCCGACCGGCATGACTTTATCGGAAAATGTTGAACCACTTACCACCATCCTACCTTCCTTCGTATATGATTCAACGATGTCGTATTGTACTGAATTGCCTATAAACGAATCGTAAAAGAACTTTTCCGAGATGATGTTCTTCTGTGGGTATTGTTCCTTACCCTGCTTTTTAAGTCGCTGTTTCATTACTTCCTTTTACGTATATAAAAAATCCTTTTACGTTACCTCCTCCTAAAAACCTATTCTAGTTTTGCAAATCTAACTTATTTAGACTAAATCTTAATAAATATAGAAACAAATTAAATAATGACCAAAACACTTGTTTTTACCTTTCTAATCCTAACGATTACGGCCATAGGACAATCTCAAAAAGGCACTATTTCCGGAAGAGTTCATAGTGATAATGGTCAAGCCCTGCCTTGGGCAACTGTGCTTCTCAAGGACACTTCTTATGGGGTACAGACCGATGAAAATGGTTATTATAGCATTAAAAATGTACCCAGTGGGCGCTATGTCATAACCGTATCATATATAGGATTTGGCTCGCTTTCAAAAAAAATCATCCTCAAAAAGAGCTCCCAAGATTTAAAAATTGACTTCACCCTTTCGGAAAACACAGAAAATCTCGACGAGATTGTCGTCAATGGTAAGACCAAGGAGACAACCATTGAAACCAAAGGCTTTGCTGTCACTGCCGTAAAAACAAAGGAAGCTAGTCTTCGAAATATTCAAACAAACGAATTATTAAACACCACCGTTGGGGTGAAAATTCGTCAAAATGGAGGATTAGGTTCTGAAGTACGTTATAGTTTAAATGGACTATCAGGAAACTCGGTACGAATTTTTATTGACGGAATTCCAATCTCTACCTACGGCTCTTCATTTAATCTAAACAGTATTCCTCCTTCGATGATTAAGAATATTGAAGTTTATAAGGGGGTCGTACCAGGGCATCTGGCAGACGATGCTTTAGGTGGGGCAATTAATATCGTACTTCATAAAGGTGCAAAAACCAATTTAAATGCTTCGGTTTCTTACGGCTCGTTCAACACCCTACAAACTAGTGTTAATGGCTTGTATCGCTTTAAAGAGTCAGGCTTTACGGTAAAAGCTTCTCTTTTTCACAACTATTCTGATAATGATTATAAAGTTTCTGGCAGAAGTGTTGTTGTTACCGGTTTAGGAGGTGTACAAACCCCCATAACGGCCAGAAGGTTCAACGATGCCTATCGATCTACTGGTGGAATGGCACAAATCGGTTATACCGATGTAAAATGGGCCGACCAATTTTTTGTTGGTATCACAGGTTCAGATGATTACAAAGAAGTTCAACACGGGGCTTTTATGACCATAACTCCTTATAAGGATAGGTTTTTGGAGTCGGATGCCCTGCTCGCAAGCCTGAACTATCAAAAGAAAGACCTTTTTACGAAAGGACTTGATGTTAACGTAAACGGCTTGTATGGTAAAAGAAATCGCATGGTTAACGATACTGTTTCATGGGCTTATAGTTGGAATGGGGAAAGGGCTACTGATTTTAGAGGTAATGAATACCAATATACTTGGGGTTCGCAACAAGAGGGAGGCCCTACCCTTGCTAAAATCAATAGAAATGTAGCGTCTATTAGAACAGGGGTATCATATGCTTTTAATGAGCACCACAAAGTGTTATTGAACCATGTATATAGTGGTATTGACAGGGAAGACAGTGATGCTTTGAGATCTGTTTTGGAAAACACATTTGTAGGAACCAGAGATTTGAAAAAAAACATTTACTCTCTTACTTATGAATTATCGGCCTTTGATGATAAGTTGAAGACGAGTTTATTTGGAAAGCACTATCAACAAAAAACCACAAGTGTAGACCCCGCAATAGAAACCGATGAAAACGGAAACGATGTTATCGTAGATGAAATAGTCAGTAGTAATAAAAATTACGACGGGTATGGTTTTGCTGCATCCTATGAAATTATACCGAACGTAACTGTTTTAACATCGGCAGAAAAAGCCATACGTCTACCCAATGAAACAGAAGTATTCGGTAATGATGGGGATAATGTAGTAGCGAACTCTAGTATTGACCCTGAAAGCAGCAACAACTACAATTTAGGTTTCAGGTTTGGCAATTTCAACATCAAAAAACATGCTTTCACCATATCTACCAATGTTTTTACGCGAAACATTAAAGATAGAATCGGTTTACCGATAGAAACCTCTTTAAATATAGATGATGAATTAATAGTCTATGTAAACCAAGGCAGTGGTACTTCTAAAGGTTTTGACGCACAATTAAATTACTCATACAATAACAATTTTGGTCTCAATTTCAATATTTCAAAGTTCGACTTGAAAATCGAAAACCAAGGAATAGAAATCGATGTCCCCAACACTCCTTTCTTTACAATGAACGGTGGTTTACGCTATTCGTTTAAGAATTTGATACAAAAGAAGTCTAGACTTAATGCCTTCTATAATGTCTATTTCACTGATGAATTCTCGTTCTTGACGGCACAAGGAAGCAACACTGTTGGGAATGAATTTTTCGAGGTGCCCCAACAATTAGCACAAGATTTCGGACTCAGTTACGCATTCCCCAATAATAAGTTTGTGATGAGTTTTGACATCAAAAATATATTTGACAAACCCGTATATGATAATTTATCTGTACAAAAACCAGGGAGGGCTTTTTACCTAAAATTGAATTACACAATAAATAAATTTTAATCATTTAAATAAAATCGAAAATGAAACGAACTATTTTAAACCTTAAAACTTTTGCCGCAGTTATACTAACAGCAGGTCTAATGACAGCATGCAGCAGTGATGACGATACGCCTACACCAGAACCTGATACTGAAGAACCAGATACCGAAGAACCCGTTGAAGAGGAATCAAGATGGATTACCGTTGCAGGAGCTAAAATGGGCGATGAACCAGGTGATGGTAATGGAGGCACCTTAATTTATTCTGTAACAAGTGAAGATGCAAAAGACCCAACGGTTTCTATAGACCCTTTTGAAAACGGATTTATAGCACCTTCTAACAGAACGGCTAGATTACAATCTTCAGAAGATGGAAATACCATTTTTAATATTAGCTATGCCGGTGATACTGGTGGAAACTACACCAAATATACTGTTGAAGGCGGACAAATATTTACTCCATCCGGATCAGAGGTTAGTATTGCTCCATACGTAGGTACAGCCCCAAGATGGATAAAACTTTTTGACGGAGACCAAACGGGTGCAGCGGTTTACGTTTCTACCGAAAATGAATTTGATGAAAATGACAACTACACGCGTACCGAAGCTACAATTGGCGTTGTTACTTTAGACTTGGTTAATTCTTCCATAAAAGAATTCCAAGAGCACAGTGTACCCTTATCAGATGAAGAAGAAGCTGCAGGTTATTATATTTCTAGAATTGACATGCCTACTTTGAATACAGCTGGAGATAAATTATATATTGGGGCACGTTTAAGCAAAGTAGATCCTACTACTGCCGAAAGTGATAGTGATTATGAAATATTAGGTTCAAAAACGATTGTTTTAGACTACCCATCCCTATTGAATCCAACGATAATTACTTCTACCGTAGGACATGGTAACACCAACGGTTACCGTAGTATTAACGCTTTTGAATACAATGGCAGCGTTTACCAGGCTAACCAAAATGATCCAGAAGGTTCTCATATCTTAAAAATTGACGCTGATAATGAATATGATGACGCTTATGATTTTAATTTAGACGATGCTTTAGGTGTTGAAGGTGCATACGTTCTTGCATGGAGACCAGCAGCAAATGGTAAAGCAGTTTTAGCTTACCGTCATGAAGGATCTGAAATTGGTCTTGCTGGAGCTCAAGGATTCTTTGCTCTTGTTGATTTGAATGCTCAAACTGCAGTAAAGATTGATGATATACCTTACGATACAGATTTCTACTTATTCCAATACCAAGGATTTGTAGTTGATGGAACAGAAATATACCTAACCCAAGGCGCTGTTGGTCAAAATGGAAGTATTTATGTTGTTGATACAGAAACTGGTGCTGTTACTAAGGGTGCTGAACTTGTAAATGCAACAGGCAGTCATTTTATAGGGGTATTTTAACCCCCTATGGGTATTTCCTCTGCCCAAGAATAAGAGGAATTGCACATGGCGATGGACACTCATTACATGAATCGAGGAACATCATATTTTTGATGCCGCCTCAATTTCACCGAATGGATTTATCATTTGGCGCCCCCGAGCAGTCCAATGCCTGTGCCACATATTGCAGCTTAATAGTATAATAAAACAGACCACTTGGTGAACTACCTATGCACCAAGTGGTTTAAAAATTGATTTTACTATCTTTAATTGGATTTATTCTAAATAAAATTGATATTTGCAGAAACATTAGAATCCGGAAGTAACCACTTCCAACAAACCTTTATCATATGACACTAAATTATAAGCGTTACACGTTCCTGTCACTACTTTTTTTGATTGGGTTTTCATGGCTATCCGCTCAAAAAACAGAAAATCCTTTCTTAGACCGCGACTATTGGGCTTCTAAACCAAGTATTGCAGACATAGAGGCCAATATTGGCAAAGGACATTCAATTTTTGAAGCAAATGGTGGTGGATTCGATGCGACTACTTACGCCCTATTTGCAGAAAACCCTTTGTCTACAATTAAGTACCTCGTAGAAAAAGGAAACGATGTCAACAAAAGAACGCATGACTCGCGTACCTATATTTTCTGGGCAGCTTCTAGAGGAAATTTAGAGGCCATGGAATATTTTGTACAGAAAGGAGCCAAAATGAACCTGAAAGATTCCCATGGTTACTCGGTAAGCTCTTTTGCAGTAGCTGGCGGTCAGCAAGATCCGGCTATATTCGATTTTTTTATCGCGAACGGTGCCGATTTTAAAAACGAAAAAGACCACCACGGTGCCAATATACTTCTAGTCGCTATTTCACGGGCCAAAGATTTTAAATTAATAGACTATTTTTTGGGTAAGGGCCTTGATATCAACACTACCGACAATGACGGCAACGGACTTTTCCATTACGCGGCACAAGGCGGGAACATTGAAATTCTTAAAGAACTGAAAAAACGAGGAGTATCTACCGCAAAAAACGCAACTACTGGAGAGAATGCCATTCTTTTCGCCAGCCGGGGTGGAAGAGGAAGAAGTAACGGCTTGGAAGTTTTTCAATATCTAGAAGGGATCGGTCTCCATGCCAATGTCACCTCTAAAGACGGAGTCACCCCTTTACATAACCTGTCCCGATCTTCGAATGACCTTGCTATAATACAATATTTCATAGACAAAGGTGTCAATCCAAATGCTATTGACGAAGAAGGGAATACGGCCTTATTGAATGCGGCCTCAAACAATAAATTAGAAGTGATTAAATTCCTGTCCGAAAAAACACAAGATATTAATCACACCAATAAAGACGGAAATTCGGCATTGGCCCTTGCCGTTCAAAATAATAGCGGTCAAGTTGTAAACTATTTGGTATCGAAGGGCGCCGACACCTCCATCTTGGATAAAAAAGGTAATAACTTAGCTTACTATCTACTTAAAACAAGAGGTAACCCCAAAGATTTTGATGACAAGGTAAATACACTATCAAAGGCCGGTTTTGATTTCAAAAAAGTACAAGGCGACAAAAGCACGGTTTGGCATTTAGCGGTTGCGAAAAACAATCTTGGCCTACTTAAAAAAGTAAAGGAATTTGGTGCAGATATCAATAGTAAAGATAATGATGGTAACACCCCATTACATTATGCAGCTATGAAAACCGAAAATGCCCAAATCTTGAAGTTTTTGATCACTAATGGAGCCGACGTAAAATCGACTACCGAATTTGGTGAAACTGCCCACGATTTAGCAAGCGAGAACGAATTATTAGCCAAAAACAAGGTTAATCTTCAATTTTTAAACTAGTTCCCCATGAAAAATTCAATAATCAAGACCGTTGGTGCACTTTGCTTAGCGTCTGCGTTCTTTATATTAACCTCTTTTGTAAAAGAGCCGGAAGTGAGCTATAAGTGTATGATTCAAATGATAAACTATACTGGTGAAAAAGCCTATGTAGTTGTTTCTTTAATCAACCCTGACGGTGAATACGAAAAGACACTTTATGTTCAGGGTGACGATGATGAATGGTTCCCTGATCTTAAAAGTTGGTGGAAATTCAGTAATGGTACCAGTGAAAATATTGATGGCATTACAGGCGCTACAATAGGAAATGGCGAACGAAATATTATATCTTTGGGCTTTAATGCCGCTCATATTGACGCAGGATATAAAGTGCGTTTTGAGTCTGCGGTAGAGAATCAAGAGTACTATGCCGTAGATGCCGAAATTCTACTGAACTCTGCTACAATCAAGGAAAAAGTAGACGGTAAAGGTTACATACGTTATATAAGAATGGTACCAAACAGATAGTATTTATGATTGTATCGGTATGGAGATATAGCCATTTACTATTTGCAATTATATCTTCTATTTTTCTTCTGATTGCTTCCATTACGGGTGTGATTCTTGCTGTAGAACCAATTTCGAATAAAATTGAACCCTACAGTGTTTCAGGTGCCGATGAGCTCTCTTTGGCCGAAACCTTAGAAAACCTTAATGCGAAATACGAAGAAATACTGGCCGTATCACGTGACCGAAATGGTTTCATAAGTATTACCGCTATCGTAGATGGGAAGAACGAAGCATTTTATATTGACCCGTTTACAGGTGAAAAATTAGGGGCTTTACTTCAAAAGAAGCCCCTTTTTCAATTTGCCACCAACCTTCACCGTTCACTCTTTTTAAAATCTACAGGACGCTTTCTAATTGGCTTCGCTTCTTTTTTACTCATATTAATTACTATTTCTGGTATTGTTCTTATAGCTAAAAGACAAGGTGGCTATAAACAATTTTTTGCTCCTGTGGTCCGTGAAAATTTTTCACAATACAACCACGTGGTTTATGCGAGAATTTCACTCATTCCTTTATTGGTATTAGCTATTACCGGAGTTTATCTTTCTTTGCTTCGTTTTGATATAATACCCGATACCCAAGTTTCTTTGCAAGTCGATTTTGATTCCATTCATGAGGAGCCAATAAAAGACTACACTCAGTTTTCCCTATTTCAAAACACTCCTTTATCACAACTTCGGGAGCTGGAATATCCCTTTTCAGAGTTTGTTGAAGATTACTACATCATCCGACTTAAGGACAAAGAGCTGTATCTAAATCAGGTTACTGGCGAAATATTAGCCGAAGAAAAGTATCCTATTGTTCAAGTTATATCATCTTGGGCTACAGTGCTTCACACTGGAGAAGGAAGTATCATATGGTCTGTAGTTCTTGGTTTGGGAAGTTTGGCCATTCCTTTTTTAACCGTAACGGGCTTCATCGTATATTTCAAAAGGCCCAAGACCAAAATTAAAAACACATATACTAAAAATGAAAGTGAGTATGTGATTTTAGTGGGAACCGAAGGTGGAACAACACTTCAATTTGCTAAAGAGTTACACGAACAACTATTATCCACTGGAAAGAAAAGTCATTTAGCCTTGATGAATCAATACAGCCATTTCAAAAAAATGGAGCATTTGATTATTATTACAGCGACTTACGGACAAGGGGAAGCTCCTGCATCCGCCGAAAAATTCGTGCAACTGGTCAAAAAACATTCTCAAAATCAAGCTTTTGATTTTAGTATCGTTGGTTTTGGCTCTACTGCCTATCCTAATTTCTGTCAGTTCGCCTATGAAACACAAGAGGTTTTAGACAATCTAGAAAATAGTACTGCGCTACAAGATGTATTTACAGTGAATGATCAATCTTTTGAAGCTTTCAATAATTGGTCTGACGTATGGTCTAAAAAAGTTGGATTGAAAATACACCTAGAAAAGCCAAAATTAGCTACCAACTCTTTACCTCCATCTACCTTTGAAGTCATTAATAAGGCAGAAATACCCGAAGATGATACGTTTCTTTTAAGCCTGAAGAATCTAAACGGCTCCAAACCTATTTCCGGTGATTTACTATCGGTAATTCCAGAAGAAGGAGCTCGTGAGCGATTATACTCTATAGGTAAGTTGAATGCGGAAACTTTGTTAATTAGCATTAGGAAGCACGAAGAAGGACTGTGTTCCAACTATTTACATCAACTTGGGCAGAATGAAAAATTGTCGGCCACTGTTGTAGGCAATAGAAATTTCCACTTCCCTAAAAACGCAAAAAAGACCATTTTCATAGCTACAGGAACCGGTATCGGTCCTTTTTTAGGCATGATAGAAGAGAATACCCGTAAGAAAGAAATCCATTTGTATTGGGGAGCGAGAACTAAAAATTCATTTAATCTGTACAAGGGTTATATTGAAAAGGCCCTACAAGATGGAAAACTTGCTAATTTTAAAACCGCATACTCACGTAATCAGACTGAAAAAATCTACGTGCAGCATTTGATTCACCGGGATAAAGAACTTTTCCTAGACGCCCTAAAAAAGAAAGGGTGTATTATGATTTGTGGTTCCATTGCCATGCAAAAAGAAGTTCTACAAGAACTACAGCAACTCTGCAACGAACATCTTGGCAAAGACCTGAGCCACTATCAAAACCGCAAGCAAATTAAGATGGATTGTTACTAATACTAGTACCTAAAAATTGATTTTAGGTCTTCTGCTTTTTCTTCCGTGCCGCTGGAAACAACACGTTATTTAAAATCAACCGATAGCCGGGCGATGTGGGGTGCAGCTCCAACTCCGTTTTCGGGTCCCCTACCCTATGCTGATAATCTTCTGGGTCATGGCCGCCGTAGAATGTAAAAAAGCCCTTTCCCTTAATGCCATGGATATAGCGGGCCTCCCCATTAAGTTTATTTTCACCCAACACCAGCACGGTCGGTTTTACCTGTTCTCTTGAAAAAGCTGTTGTTTGCCCCATAAAACCTTTGACCAAAGCGGTATGGTTCTGACATAACATGGTAGGGACCGGGTCCCATTTGGCAGAGAAATCCATCAAAGAAAAATAATCGGATTCTTTAGGAACATTTTTCCTTCTATCTGTCATATCAATAGATGAAAACTCATACCGTAGCGGATTTCTTTCCAAAATAAAATCTTGAAACGCAAAGGTTCGGCTATAATCTAGTTGGCCCTGATAATCCGCATCCGAAGGGTCACCATCGAACATGGGTTCACAAATATCGATGCCCTCAGCCGACAATGCAATGTCGAAACTATCTGTAGCAGAACACATCGCAAACATAAATCCGCCCCCGATAACATACTTTCTAATTTTCTCGGCTACAGCCCCTTTTTCATCGGAAACTTTATCAAACCCCAGTTTTCGGGCCAGACTTTCGGCTTCTTTCTTGCCCTCTATATACCAAGGTGCCGCCCGATAAGCACCGTAAAATTTACCGAATTGCCCGGTGAAATCTTCATGGTGCAGGTGCAGCCAATCGTACAATACCAATTTATCGCCCAACACCTCTTCATCATACACCGTAACATAAGGAATTTCGGCATAGGTCAAGACCATGGTCACGGCATCATCCCAAGGTTGTTTTCCTTTAGGGGAATACACGGCAACCTTTGGGGCCTTCTCTAATATTACAGCTTCTTGATTTTGGGAAGGACTACTAATACCATCCAAAATCCCCTGTGCCTGAGCATCTGATAAAATTTCGAACGAAACCCCTCGTATTTGACATTCTTTGCGAATGGTCTCCCCATCGGGCAATAGAAACGAGCCCCCACGATAATTTAAGAGCCATTGTACTTTTTGCTGTTTAGAGAGTACCCAATAGGTAATCCCATAAGCCTTTAAATGATTTTTTTGACCATCGGCATCCATAGGAATAAGTATGGAACTCGCTAAAATTGGTGAAGAGAGTGTAAAGAAGAGAAAAGCAATCAAAATCTTTCGCATACAAACTTGATTTTGCTAATGAATGTTCTCAAAGTTACTGGAAATAACAGTGCCTTAAATTTAAAGTACCGTTAAACCTTTGACCTGTCATGATACACTAATGTATTTACTTAATTAAAAAGGTACGTCATCGTCTGCATCTGGCCCTGGGTTCATCGAACTACCAAAAGCCTCGTCAGCATTGGGCAGGTTTTTGGTCAAAAACGGATTTTCATCTTCTGCATTCATTTTCGACTGGAACTCGAAAGGAGAGTCAAAATCATCTAAATTATCGAACTTACCTAAGTTACCGACAAACTTCAAACGAATATTTTCCAAACCACCATTACGGTGTTTCGCAACAATAAATTCTGCTTGACCTTGTGTCGGCGTTCGTTCCTCATCGTCCCATTCGTCAATTTTGTAATACTCCGGCCTATAAATAAAGGAGACAATATCTGCATCTTGTTCAATGGCCCCTGATTCCCGTAAATCGGAGAGGATCGGCCTTTTGCTGCCTCCCCGTGTCTCAACGGCCCTTGACAACTGTGAAAGTGCAATCACTGGTACATTCAGTTCTTTGGCCAATGCTTTTAAGTTACGTGATATGGTCGAAATTTCTTGTTCCCTATTTCCTCCTTTTTGACTTCCCCCGGCGGTCATCAATTGCAAATAATCTATAATGATCATTCGAATGCCATGTTGTGACGCCAGTCGTCTTGCTTTCGCCCGAAGGTCGAAAATAGAAAGTGAAGGGGTATCATCAATAAACAACGGTGCCGTTTCGAGCGTCTTAACTTTAACGTTCAACTGCTCCCACTCATGTTTCTCCAATTTCCCCGTACGTAATTTTTCAGAAGATAGCCCCGTTTCCGAAGAAATCAGACGGGTTATTAATTGAACGGATGACATTTCCAAGGAAAAGAAAGCTACCGGAATACTTGAATTAACGGCAATATTTCGCGCCATTGACAATGTCAGGGCCGTTTTACCCATACCTGGTCGTGCTGCTACAATTACCAAATCACTCGGTTGCCAACCCGAAGTAAGACGGTCTAACTTATCAAAACCCGAAGGTATACCACTCAAACCTTCCTTATTGGCAATCTCTTCAATTCTTTTCTTGGCTTGTATGACCAAATTCTGCGCAGTCTCCGCCGAGCGTTTTAAGTTCCCTTGGGTAACTTCATAGAGCTTTGATTCGGCAGTATCCAATAAATCAAATACATCTGTACCTTCATCGTAAGCCTCTTCGATTATTTCATTCGAAATCTTAATAAGGCTTCTTTGAATATACTTTTGTAAGATAATTCTTGCGTGAAATTCAATATGTGCGGAAGAAGCTACTTTTTGTGTAAGTTTTATCAGATAAAAATCGCCCCCAATAGCCTCCAGCTTTCCATCTTTCTTTAATTGGGAAGAAACGGTTAATAAATCGACAGGTTCCGAAGTTTCGAACAAGGTAAAGATGGCTTCGTAAATAAATCGATGGGCATCTTTATAAAAAGCATCAGGATGTAGGATATCTATTACTTCGTCGACTCCCTTCTTATCAATCATCATAGCACCTAATACAACTTCCTCTAAATCAACAGATTGAGGTGGTATTTTACCCCGTTCTAGATTTATGATAGTTGATTTGTCTATCTTACGACCAACAAGTGGGTTCGATTTTTCCATGACTACGAAAGTATACAATTAACCTTGAGTTAACTTTACGCAAGGTATGAACGTTGTTCACACTTGTTCAACAATTACATTGTTGATAAGTTACGAAAACGTGTTAACAACTTAAAAAAATGAAGTAAATAATTCGGTGGATTTAGTTGCGCTTGACAAAACCGCTTATCATCCGTTAAAAACGCCCATTTCGGCATACTTTTCCATGCGCGAATGAACCAATTGTTTTGGTGATAACTTTTCCAGTTCTTGAAAATGGGAAATAATTTTGTTTTTTACGATTTCAAATGTCTTTTCTCGATGGCTATGCGCTCCCCCTGCAGGTTCGCGAACAATTTCATCGATCAATTTCAATTTCTTCATATCGGTAGCAGTCAGCTTTAAAGCTTCAGCAGCCTGTTCTTTATACTCCCAACTTCGCCAAAGTATCGAAGAGCAAGATTCTGGTGAAATAACGGAATACCATGTATTTTCCAACATCAATACACGATCACCTACACCTATGCCCAAAGCTCCACCAGAAGCACCTTCTCCGATTATAACAACGATTATCGGCACTTTTAAACGGGTCATCTCCAATATATTACGTGCGATAGCCTCTCCTTGTCCACGTTCTTCGGCTTCAATTCCAGGGTACGCTCCAGGAGTATCGATAAAACATACTACGGGAACATTGAATTTTTCTGCAGATTTCATTAATCGCAAGGCTTTTCTATAGCCTTCGGGATTTGCCATTCCAAAATTTCTATACTGCCGTGTTTTGGTATTATAGCCTTTTTGTTGACCAACGAACATATAGCTTTGGTCACCTATTTTGCCCAAGCCGCCTATCATCGCCTTATCATCTTTTACATTTCTATCGCCATGCAACTCCAAGAACGTATCGCCACAAATGGCATTGATATAATCTAAAGTATAGGGTCGGTTAGGATGCCGTGACAACTGAACCCGTTGCCAAGCGGTCAAGTTCTTATAAATTTCTTTGCGTGTCTCGACAAGCTTTTTTTCAATCTGCTTACAAGTCTCAGACACGTCTACATCGCTTTCTTCACCGATTACCATACATTTATCAAGCTGATCTTCAAGCTCTTTAATAGGTAATTCGAAATCAAGATATTCCATGAATTTGGTAAGTTTCTTTTGTTTGTAAAGGCAAATATAAAATTTTAAAAGACTATGGTCGATCCATATGTCTATTTAAATTCATTAATTATATAAAAATTATTGGGTATCGCATGTAACATCTGGGCAAATCGTCCCACTATCTAAATCAATAGCCTTATTATTTTACAGCCATGGTTATCGCTTCGCCTGCTGCAACAGATAAAGTGCCAACACGCCAAAAATGATATTAGGTATAATTACCGCCAATAAAGGCGAAAATCCCGACTGTTCGGCCAAGGTTCCGAAAACTTTATCAAAAAAGATATAAATAAAAGCCACCCCGATGCCGAATGCCAGATTTATACCCATACCCCCACGCCGTTTTACCGAAGAAACCGCTACGGCAATAATCGTAAGAATAAATGCGGTGATCGGCAACGCCCAACGCTTATATTTCACCAGAACGTAACTGTTAATATTAGAGGCGCCTTTACGCCTTTGTTCCCTTATAAATTTATTCAACTCGAACAAATTTTTGGTCTCAGCAATATATGAAACTGGCGTAAGGTCATCTATTTTGAACGAAAAGAGTGTATCAAGTCTTCTTTTGGTTTCTACGATAGCGGTGTCGCCAATCAAACGACGCTTGTTATAGGAAGTTAACCGATACAAGCTATCTTTTTCAATCCACCGAATGTTGGTTGCCGAAATCTTGAAGTCCAAATTATTATCCTTATTAAAACGTTCGAAGGTAAAATTATAACCGATTTGTCTGGCCGGATCGAAACTGCTCACATAGATATAATCGGTTTCATTCAATTGATTGAAAATATTACTGGTGATGCGGTCTTTCTTTCCTTTTTTAAGGTATTTATACTTAAATTCATTATACCCTTGGCTAGCATTGGGGACAATAAACATAGCCATTACCAACATCAGTACGGCTATAATGGTTGCACCGAACAAATACGGTCTTAAAAACCGGCCAAAGGAAACACCCGAACTTAAAATAGCGACAATCTCAGTGTTCCCGGCCAACTTGGAGGTAAAGAATATTATTGACAGAAAAAGAAAAATAGGAAACAACAGACTACCTATATAGATGGTGAAATTGAGATAGTAGATAATTATTTCGTTCACCGGGGCCTCATTATCGATCATTTTACCGATCTGCTCGGCCAGATTGGCCATAATACCAATAGGAATGAAAAGCAACAACATGACCCCAAAAGTGACCAGGTACCGCTTCAGTATGTATTTATCTATAATGGTCACCTTATAGTCTTTTGTCCATCTGTTTTACCATCATGGTTTTCCATGATGCGAAATCTCCCGCTAAAATATGCTTTCTAGCCTCACGCACCAACCACAGGTAAAACCCAAGATTATGAATTGTCGCTATTTGTTTCCCCAAATATTCGTTCGCAGCGAACAAATGTCTTAAATATGCCTTGGTATACTCGGTATCAACAAAAGTAATTCCCATTTCGTCAACAGGCGAAAAATCATCTTCCCACTTTTTATTCTTTATATTAATGGTACCATGTGCTGTGAACAACATACCATTTCGTGCATTTCGCGTGGGCATAACGCAATCGAACATATCTACGCCCAAAGCAATATTCTCAAGAATATTTATGGGTGTTCCCACCCCCATTAAATAACGGGGCTTGTCTTCGGGTAAAATATCACAAACGATTTCGGCCATGGCATACATTTCGTCAGCTGGTTCTCCGACCGAAAGTCCGCCAATGGCATTTCCTTCGGCTCCTGCATTGGCTATATATTCGGCAGATTGCCTTCGAAGATCTTTATAAGTAGATCCTTGAACAATCGGAAAAAATGATTGTGTATAATCGTAGGTATAAGGCACCCTGTCTAAATGTGCAATGCAACGATCCAACCACCTGTGTGTCATATGCATTGACCTCTTGGCATAGTTATAATCACAAGGATAAGGTGTACATTCATCGAAGGCCATAATGATGTCGGCCCCGATATCGCGTTGTATTTCCATGACATTCTCTGGGGTAAACATATGCATCGACCCATCGATATGCGATTTAAACTTAACGCCCTCTTCCTTTATTTTTCGATTAGCTGACAATGAATAAACCTGATAACCACCGCTATCGGTCAAAATATTACTGTCCCAGCCCATAAACTTATGTAATCCACCGGCCTGTTTTAATATATCGGTTTTGGGGCGAAGAAAAAGGTGGTATGTATTACCCAAAATGATATCGGGCTTAATATCTTCCTTCAACTCCCGTTGGTGCACGCTCTTCACCGATGCTACCGTGCCTACAGGCATAAAAATAGGTGTTTCGATAACGCCGTGGTCGGTAATCATTGTTCCGGCCCTTGCCTTACTTTGAGAATCGGTTTGATTAAGGGTAAATTTCAATATATTGATTTTAAAGTCGCAAATATAACCAACTAGAGAGCATAACATCCTTAAGAAAAAAATAAAGTTCCACAGAAATTCCCCATGGTTGATAAAATATTATAACATCTACTTGTATACACAAAAGATTGCCTTTACTTTTGAGGTCATTTAATGAAAACCGAAAAATGCCGAAAATAGAAGAATTGCAAGATCTTACACAGCAGGTTCGAAGAGACATTCTGCGCATGGTACATAATGTAAATTCAGGTCATCCCGGGGGTTCCTTAGGATGTACCGAATTTCTTGTCGCCTTGTACAATGAAGTTATGGAACTAAAGGAAGGGTTTGATATGGATGGTACGAACGAAGACCTCTTCTTTCTATCCAACGGACATATTTCTCCCGTTTTTTATAGTGTTCTGGCACGAAGAGGGTATTTCCCTATTAAAGAGCTTAGTACTTTTCGATTGATCAATTCACGTTTACAAGGCCACCCTACGACCCATGAAGGTCTTCCCGGAGTACGGGTTGCTTCAGGCTCACTGGGACAAGGTATGTCGGTCGCCATTGGTGCCGCGTTGGCTAAAAAATTGAACAATGACCAACATTTGATCTATAGTCTGCATGGTGATGGCGAGTTACAGGAGGGTCAAAATTGGGAAGCTATTATGTATGCCGCTGGTAATAATGTTGACAACTTAATTTCAACTATCGACTTAAACGGGCAGCAAATCGATGGTGCAACCAAAGATGTTTTACCTATGGGCGACATTGGTGAAAAATTCAGGGTTTTCGGCTGGGATGTTTTGGAAATAAAGGAAGGAAACAATTTAGAAGCTGTAATTAACGGTTTAAAGGAAGCCAAAAGCCGAACTGGTAAAGGCAAACCTGTCTGTATTATTATGGACACCGTAATGGGACATGGCGTAGATTTTATGATGTACACCCATGCTTGGCACGGTAAAGCACCCAATGACGAACAACTTAAAACCGCTTTGGCACAAAATGCCGAAACTTTGGGTGACTATTAAACGAAGCTGTACCATCATTAACCCGAGATCCTCGCAATTGAGAGGGTGATCAAAACAAAATTGAATGAAAAAATATATAGACCAAGGAAAAAACGATACACGTAGCGGCTACGGTGCGGCAATGACCGAATTGGGCAGAACCAACCCAAATGTTGTAGCCCTTTGTGCCGATTTGGTAGGCTCTTTAAAAATACAGGAATTCATTGATGAAAACCCGGAACGTTTCTTTCAAATAGGAATTGCCGAGGCTAATATGATGGGCATTGCGGCCGGCTTGACAATTGGTGGAAAAATTCCATTTACGGGAACTTTTGCCAATTTCTCTACCGGCAGGGTGTACGACCAAATACGACAATCAATCGCCTATTCGGGTAAAAATGTCAAGATATGCGCTTCGCACGCAGGGGTTACCTTAGGTGAAGATGGTGCTACACATCAGATTTTAGAAGATATCGGGCTCATGAAAATGCTGCCTGGTATGACCGTGATAAATCCGTGTGACTACAATCAGACAAAAGCTGCTACCTTGGCGATCGCAGATCATGAAGGTCCTGTTTATCTTCGGTTCGGTCGACCTAAAGTGGCAAATTTCACCCCTGTCGATCAAAAATTTGAAATCGGAAAGGCATTGATGCTCAACGAAGGTACCGATGTGACTATCATCGCCACGGGGCATTTGGTATGGGAAGCATTGATAGCTGCCGAGAACTTGGAAGCCGACGGTATTTCTGCCGAAGTCATAAACATTCATACCATTAAACCGTTGGACGAAGAAGCCGTGTTAAAGTCTGTTAAAAAAACAGGTTGTGTCGTGACCGCCGAAGAACACAATTATTTGGGTGGATTAGGTGAAAGCATCGCCCGAACCCTTGCTAACCAGCATCCTACGCCGCAAGAATTCGTGGCTACCCAAGATACTTTTGGTGAAAGTGGCACTCCCGAACAGCTTATGGAGAAGTATGGTCTGAACAATAAAGCCATATCAAAAGCCGTTTTGAGGGTATTGAAAAGAAAATGATAATGGTATCGTTTTTGATACCATTACGTATTAAAACGAGAACATTATGAAAAAAGTACAAAAAACACTTCTTGTGGCCGTATTCGCTTTGCTTGGTACGGCCACATTTGCGCAAACTGGTTCCGGTTTTGGTATTAAGGGTGGTTTAAATTATGGTGGAAATGGGGATTATTTTCATTCCATAGCTGATGCCTACGAAAACCCCGATAAAAATTTAGGATACCATTTCGGCATCTTCGGTAAGTTAGGTAATCGTTTATACCTACGACCTGAATTGATCTATACCCGCATCAAATCAGATTATGACAATGATGAGTTTAAGATGAGTAAGTTGGATGCCCCTATTCTTGTCGGAGCCAAGATAATCGGGCCTCTGAACGTATTCGCCGGGCCCTCCTTTCAGTATATTTTAGACACTGATTTCGAGGGTATAACCATCGGGGATGTTGAAAACGATTTTACTGTTGGCTTAAATATAGGTGCTGGCGTTTCACTAGGCAAGCTAGGCATAGACTTAAGGTATGAAAGGGGTTTTACTGAAAACGAAGTTTCCATTATAAACAGCAATAGCATACCAACAGGCGACCGGATCGACACCAGACCCGATCAGCTAATTTTAAGCCTTTCTTTGAAAATATAAGAAGCCCAAAATTACGTACAATCACACAAAAAATCCGCTTGGGAATTCCCCCCAAGCGGATTTTTATTTTCTGTTCCGTATTTAGCCTCTTGACCTATTCTGTATCCAAATAATCGGGAATACCATCTTCGTCGGTATCGATAAGCGTAACATTGCCATCGGCATCGATTTCCAATTCATCTTTTGTAGGAATGCCATCATTATCATGATCTGCCTCTATGGCAACCAACATTTGAATATTAAAAATAAGTGGCGCATAGCTGGCACCAACATTGGTACTATTATAATATCCCAGTCCTGATGGCATAATAATCAGTCCAGAACCGAAATTAGCGACTTCAAAGGTGCCATCTTCATTTTCAATGATTTCGCCACCTGAATTGAACTTTGTCACCCCTAGCTTAAATCCTTTTACAAAACTTCCCGGATTCGCCTGAGTCAAAGTTCCTTGTAAATCAAACCATAATGGCTCCCCTAAACGGCTATCGAAAACATCCCCATCGGTTCGTGTGCCTTCATACCTAAGGTAAATGGAATCTACTACCGTAGGGCTCGGCCCAACACCATCACGCGCCGATAAATAGTACATATAGTGCGGTACATTCACTTCCCCATCTTCCAATGCTAAATCCTCGGAAGATAGTAATATCTCTTCTCTTTCCACAAAATCGGACAATGGTAGTTTTTCGGTATCGCCTTCAGGTATTTCCTCGATTTTGATTTTATAATCAAAATTCTCTGGCGGAGTCGCAAACTCATCGTAGTTGTAAAAATGGGTCTTTAGAAACTCTTGAATTTCTGCTTCGTTTTCCACCGACACCTCGCTCAAGGCCCGTGGAGGCTCAACTTCAACAGAATCATCATCCTTATTACAAGACAAAACGGTAATCATCAAAAAAAACACTGCAAGAATTCTGGGTACGGTCATTATTTGCTTTTAAAGGGCGCAAGATACAATTTTCCCTATTTTTGCAGAAGTCGTTAACAAAGAATTGTCACTGAATATGAGAATAGACAAATACCTATGGTGTATTCGTTATTTTAAGACACGCAACCAAGCCTCTGAAGCGTGCAAAAAGAGCCATGTAAAAGTCAATGGAAGTGTGGTAAAACCTTCGCGGGAAGTATACCCAATGGATGAGTTGATCGTTCGTAAGAACCAGATAAACCACCAAGTTACCGTGCTCGACATTCCTAAAAACAGGGTGGGCGCCAAATTGGTCGACATCTACAGAAAAGATACCACACCCACCTCTGCCTTTGAACACACTGAACTTTTACAATATTCAAAAGACTACTATCGAAAAAAAGGCGCAGGAAGGCCCACCAAAAAAGACCGTAGGGAAATAGATGATTACCTGGACTCCCCAGCTTCAAAAAATACGGACGAAAAAAAGTCGACTACGGACACATCGGAAAAAGAAGACCTTTAATTTTTTAGAAGAGGTTTCGCTATCTTTGATTCATAAATTTTAGCGGAATGCAAAACACAATTTTATCACATCAAGAAATACAGCACAAAATACGACGTATCGCCTATCAAATCTATGAGGCCAATGTTGAGGAAAAGGAAATAATTATTGCAGGTATCGATGGTGGCGGCCTGAAGTTTGCAAAAAAAATACAGACCGTTTTAAAGAAAATCACGGATGCCACAATTACGCTTTGCAAAGTGAGCATGGACAAAAGCAACCCGCTGGAAAGTGGCGTGACTACCTCGATACCAGAATCTGCATATATCAATAAATCAGTGGTTTTGGTCGATGATGTTTTAAACTCTGGTACTACCCTGATCTATGGTGCCCATCATTTTCTTAAAAATCCGCTTAAGCAATTGAAAACTGCCGTCTTGGTCAACAGAAATCATAAAAAATATCCGGTCAAAGCAGATTATAAGGGAATTTCACTCTCCACATCGCTTCAAGAACACGTACATGTCAATTTTCAGACAAAAAATGATATGGTCTATTTGGATTAGCTAAAGTTTACGCCACATTTATAAATAAACTCCTCTTTCTAAAGCAAAAAAACTCAGGCTTAATTTAAACGGATTTAACGGCCTTAATACACTTTTCGGAAATGTCCCCTGCTAAAATTCTATTTGCGGCTACAGGAACTTCTAGGAACTCGCTATGAGCGCCTCAACTTCTTTAACAATATCTTCAGGTGCCTTGTTATCGCACATTATGGTATGGGCGGCTTTCGTATAAAAAAAGCTTCGTTCGAATAAATGTTTCCCCACAAACTCAGGTAAATCGGCATCGGGTATATTTTTTATCAACGGGCGAAAATCTTTTTCTTTGGAGAGTCGTTGCGCTAATTCTTTGATCGACACACGAAGATAGAAGGCATTGGGAGTGTTTTTAAGAATAGTTTCCATGTTTTTGCCATAACAAGGAGTTCCGCCACCCGTTGAAAGCACTAAGTTTCGCTCTGTCGTCAAAACCTCATTAAGATACTCATGTTCTTTTTTTCTAAAGTAGAGTTCTCCCTTTTCCTTAAAAATATCCCGGATGGCCATTTTTTCCGATGCAATGATATAATCATCTAAATCTAAAAAATCGAATTTTAGTTTATCGGCTATTTTTTTACCTATTGTTGTTTTTCCGCTTCCCATGTAGCCTATAAGCACTATTTTCATTGTTCTAATTTGATACGAAAATGGTGTATTTTCATCTCATTTCAAAGAAATTTAAAATTTCTCCCCAAATGTTCTTGGTAAATTAATTAATGATCTTATATTTGCACCCGCTAACAGCAATAGGAAATTTATTTTGACCTGGTAGCTCAGTTGGTAGAGCATCTCCCTTTTAAGGAGAGGGTCCTGGGTTCGAGCCCCAGCCAGGTCACTTTTAAAGCTTAAAACTTAGAATTCCAACTTATGAAAATAGGTTGGAATTTTTGTTTTTGGTCCTGTTTCATAGGATTTTCAAGGATCAAGAGGATCAAGAACAATTGTTGTGTTTATGCAAAGATCAGCTTCACGAGATTTTAAATCACAAACGATTGGGATAATCAGACATATCCAATTTGTCCAAATCGGAGATTTTGATTTTCAAGACCTCTATTTTCTGCTTGGTCGATCCGGCAAAGGCAATCAGAATATAACCTTCGTGTTCGATGACGTTCGGGTAATCGATTTGTCGCCCGCCCATCAAATACCCCATTTTGGTGAATACCATCCCGTCATCGCTGATCGACAATGCAATGGGGTCCCTTTTCTTAGGGTGTGGATTAGACACCAGTACATATCTTCCATTGCTTAATCTCAAACCATGGAACTTCGATCGGGCATCAGGAAAATTGGTCTGTACAGGTTTCGACCAACTACGGCCGTTATCCGTGGAAAAGGCCCGATACAAATAGCCACTTTGCCGGTTATCGCGAAATAGTGCCATAAGACTTTCTCCATCGGGCAGCACCCACCAATAGGGCTCCTCCGCCGCCAATTCACTGTTCGTTCCCAAGACGGGAAAAACCGTCCAACTGTCTTTTCCGTCGATTCCCCCGACCATAAAGTCTACCCCTTTTTCTTTGTAGTCGTACCCCCTTCGCGACATCATCAGTTCTCCCGACGGAATTTTCTTTGGCGGAAAATTATTAATCGCATTATCCATGATCAAACCATCATCCTTCCAAGTTTCGCCAACCTCGTCCCATTTGAATGCCCTTAACTCCAAGCTCGGTCCAAAAAAACCGGCAGCCTCGTCTAAAGACGCCAAGGCTAAAAGGTCTCCCTTATAATGCCAGAACCCTCGCGAGATCCAGCGCAACCCTTTAGGATTCCTAGTATTGTAAAATTCTGAGGAAGGGCCTGAATTCGGCGGATACGGGGTCATCATTTTAGGTTCGGTCCATTCGAGTCCATCCAGGCTTGTAGCGTATTTCACCACTTGCCCGACCCGGTCCTCAACACCGGGACCATCGCTCCACATGAGCCAAAATTTATTCGCATGGAAAGTCAGGTAGTTATGCTGATTGACACCGCCTTTCAAGGTGTGACCTGAAAAGGTGTATTCCAAACTATCGTTATCGCCTTGAACATTACTGACAACCGCATGTTCATACGGGATTTTTGGTAATAGATCAAACTTTATGTCATGTGGATTTTCGAACCAATCGCCTTGAAGCATTAATGGAGATTCAGTATTGTATGCTGCATTAGGATAATTCCCTTTTTGCACCTCTTGACACCCTATAATCGAAAATAGTAGTGTAAAAAACATCGTACCAAAAACAGGTAACCTGCTTAATGCCGTATTCATTTGCTCCTTGTTTTTCATTTTCCCGAATTTACACCTTTTGTATTTATAGCGTGTGAACCTTATTCATTTGATTTGGTAAAAATCGAAAATAGGATTCTTCGGTATAGAAAGGGAATCTTAACTATTTTATCCATAATTATAAGTTTTGACGCCCTATCCATATTCAGGTCCCCCTATTAAATACTGAGCCTCTAATAAACCTGAATACAGATTCTCCTCTTGATACATGCGAATGAAATGTCTTTTTTTGCTAAAACCGAGATTTTCCAAGAAACCAACCAACTCCATTTTATCGGCAACAACATCTAGAAGAATTGCCTGAGCTTCTAATTGCTTTATCACCTTTAGAATCAGAAGCTCAACTATCTTGACGGAAGATGCCATAAGTGGCCCGATGTGATAATAGTTGGAACCTGTTCTGCCTAAAACAAAACCTTCAATTTTATCGTTCTCTTCAAAGAGAAAGCAATTTTTTCGATTATTGGCAAGAAGAAATTCTAAAAGTTCATTACGCTTGGCACCGAATGCAATTGCATCATAGGCGCATATATTGACCATATCGTCATCAGAAACTGGTCTAATACCACAGTCTTCAATGAAATTAAGCGTCTTCGAAGAAACTCCGGGCGAGGTCATACGGTGGATCCTATATTCTTCTTGAAAGCCAAATTTTGCATATACTTTTTTACCGGCCGGGGTCGCATCTAGCCCAATCGATTGCCCCAGACCGATAGCTTTGAGCACTGTTGATATTAGGGTTTTACCAATACCCCTGCCCCTATAGCTTTTATCGACTAACACCATACCTATCCAAGAAATACAGTCATGTTTCATCGCTGTAACCGTTCCGATAAGTCTTTCGTTATCGAAGACACCGAAAGAGGCATTCTTAGGATTTTCTATTAAAAATGTCCAATCGGCTTCCGTTTGGTTCCAGCTTTCATCGTTTGACAATAGGATAGCTTTTCTAACATCATATCGACTCAAGCGCCTTAAACTATATTCAGAAGCGCTCATTTTTCTCATAAAGTCGCAATTCCATATGAATCATTTCTACTTTAAAAAAGAGAAGCTTTTTTATTCTTTCCCCAAATGGTCTAAAGCCAACCAGGCCATCAATCCTCCACCCAGCTCCAATGCTCTTTCGTCTATATTAAAGGTAGCGGTATGCAACCCTGAAGTAATGTTCTTCGCTTCGTTGCCAACACCCAAAAGATAAAAACAAGCGGGCTGTTTTTCAGCATAATAAGCAAAATCTTCGGCTGCCATCCACTGATCTAAAGCTACCACATTGTCCTGCCCCATATAAGAAACTGCGCTTGACTTCATTTCCTCGGTCAAGACCGTATCATTGTCAAGGTGGGGATAGCCATGGTTGACACGTAAATCGCATTTGCCGCCCATACCTTCCGCTATTGAAGTCAGCATGTGTTCCAGTTTTTCAAGTGCCTGTTTACGCCATGTCCTATCCATCGTTCTAAACGTTCCCTCAATGGTAACTTCATCAGGAATTATATTGATCGCACCATTGGCACAAACTTTACCAAATGACAATACGGACGGTACTTTCGGGGAGGCCATTCGACTGACCAATTGTTGAGCGGCCACGATAAGGTGCGACGCTATTAAAACGGGGTCGACAAAATGTTCGGGCATTGCCGCATGTCCACCTTTTCCGGTTACGGTTACAAACAGTTCATCCATACTGGCCATAAACTTTCCGGGGCGAAATCCCACCTTCCCTACCGGAAGATTGGGTTGTACATGTTGACCTAGGTGCGGTAATATGCCCAATTCTTGATATTCAGGTTCCTTCATAACCAAACTTGCTCCACCAGGCATCACCTCCTCGCCCGGTTGAAAAAGTAACTTTACCGTTCCCTGAAACCCATGTCGCAATTCATATAAAATTTTGGCGCAGAGTAAAAGTGATGCACAATGTGCATCGTGACCACAGGCATGCATGACACCCTTGTTTTGTGAAGCGTAAGGTATAGCGTTGGTCTCGTGTATCGGCAATGCATCCATATCGGCTCGCAACAGCAGAGTCCTTCCTTTTCCATTGCCCTGTAGGGTAGCCAAAAGACCTGTTTCAGCCACTGAAACAATATCGGTAACGCCGATATCTTCCAGTTGTGCTTTGATATATTCCGAGGTTTTATACTCCTGAAATGAAAGTTCGGGGTTTTGATGTAAGTACCTACGAACTATTACAAAATCGGGAGCATATTTTTGGGCCAAGTTTTTAATACCGCTTTGCAAATCCATGTATTAGCTTTTTTACCAAACGTTATGAAAAGTAGCTGCTTTAAACGCCCGGAATATTACTTAATTTAATCTTTCAACAAATATTAGGAACTCCACTTAAATATTTCTTTTCCAACTTTCAATATTCTCCATAACAAAAGCGTCGTCGTTCAACTCGGGGTATTCTCGATATACCCTGTCTATTTCCTCTTTTTGCCCGGGGGACAGCTTCTCCCCGACATCCAGGCACCATATCCCTTTCAACAGTCCTTGCCTTCGCAACACTTCGTGGATTCCGGCAATACAGCCTGCGAAATTGTTCTTCGCATCAAAGAAAGCGGCATTGGCGTCGGTCACCTTGATATTCTCGGTAAGCATTGCCCTGCCCATTTGATTTTCCCCATTTTTAATTTCTTTTACGGTTTTCAGCAATTCGACCGCCTTTTGCGTCCAGACCGCCCAGTGGCCTAACAGGCCCCCGACGATTTCCTTTTCCACGATTCCTTTATCGGTATGAATTTGGTAAGTCGTCAACAAATCGTTGACGATATTATCATCATTGCCCGTATAAATGGCAATATCACTGCACCGTGAAGAATTGCAGACCGCCCGGACTACCTCGAGGGATTGATACCGATTGAACGGGGCTATTTTAATAGCCTGAACGCTCGGTATTTCTGCAAAATCTTTCCAAAAATTTTCGCTGAGCACTTTTCCGCCGACCGATGGCTGTAGGTAAAACCCAAAGAGTGGCATGTGTTCCCCGATCTCGCGGGCCCGGTCGAGCAGGTCGCTTTCCGACCAATCGCCCAGCCCGTTGATGCTTACCAATACCAGGTCGTACCATAAGCTTTTGGCAATCAACGCTTCTTTTACCGCCTGTTCGGTCGGGCCACTGACCCCTGCAACTTTTATAAATGGCCGCCCCGGCCCTATTTTGGAAACCTCGTCGGCGGCCACGGAGAGTACTTTTTCGTACAAGTTCACTTCAGGGTCCCGTATTTCAAATTGTGTGGTATGTACGCCTACGGCGATGCCCCCGGCCCCGGAGGCGACGTAATACCGGGTCAATAAGCGTTGATGGAATTCATCAAAGTTCCTTTCCGAATCCAGGGCCAACGGATGTGCCGGTATTACAGTACCATTAAAAAGCAGTTCCTTTATTTCGGGTTTCAATTCTTGTTGCATACGTTTAAAAATTACCTTTACGTTGTTGAAAATGAGTGGGTTTACCTAAATCTTCCCCACCGTTCATCACCCAATGGGCGGTCCATGTTATAATTTCGTCAAGTTTTACCGTGGGTTTTCCAAAGAGTTCAAAGGAATAAGAGGCGTCGTTGAGCAGTGCTGTAGGTGCCGATGTTCCGATGAATTCAACAGGTTTGTCCATCAATTCCCCGAATTTGCCGGCCAACCATTCGATGGGAATAACCTCTGGCCCCGTACAATTCAACTTTTGGGGAGGCGTCTTACAATGCCGTAAGGATCTCAGGGCATAACTATTGGCATCACCCTGCCAAATGACATTCACATAACCCGTGGTGATATCGATCGGTCTCTTATGGAATACCGATTTCGCTACCTCGCACAACACCCCATATCGTAGATCGACGGCATAATTCAATCGAAAGATCAACATCGGGGTGTTGTTCTTGATAGCAAAGTGTTCAAAGACCCGTTCCCTACCCAGACAAGATTGTGCATATTCCCCGATAGGGCTTGGTGGCACACCTTCATCTGCTCCTGTACTTTCTACAGGCATAAACGGATAGATATTACCGCTTGAAAAGACCACGATTTTTGAATCTTTGTATTTTTCGGCGACCCTTCCCGGCAGGTAAGCGTTCATGGCCCAAGTAAAATGCTCGTTCCCAGAGGTGCCGAATTTATTGCCGGCCATATAGATGACGTTCTTGCAGTCGGGCAAGTTCTGTAAAAAATTTTCATCCAACAAGTCTCCCGCTATGGTCTGCACTCCATAGGCCTCTAGTTCGTCTCTCATCGCTTTGTTCGAAAATCGCGAAGCACCCAATACTTTTTTATCAAGACCTCCTTCCCGAATAGCGTTGATGGCCAATTTAGCAAGACTCGGTCCCATTTTGCCGCCTAGGCCCAAAATCATAATATCACCGTCTACATTCCTCAAATCATCAATAAGTTCCGGCGTGGCCTCCGCCAATTTCGCCTCAAGATCATCTACATTTTGAATTTTCATCTATTTAAAAATTTAATTATTTCTGCTGCTGGCAAGCAAAAACTAATTTGCTTGTGTTCATTCATTTTTTTTTATTTAAAAAATAAATAATCAATACTATAAGCAGACATTAGCAATAACACAAGAATACCCACTACGCCCATCACATTTGAATATTTTGTATTCTTTAATTCAACGGCCATTTTTTTGGAGTTTGCAAAAATCAGGATGATAACAGCGGCCAAGGGCACAATCATAATTGTTATTCCTTGAGCAAAAATGATAAGCTCCAAAGGAAGCGCTCCGAATATGTAGGCCACCACGGCCCCGATCAGCACAACTAAAATTATCATCGATCGGACCCTAAAACTGCTCAGGTTGCTTTCGGAGAAAAAGGTATCGGCCAATATTACCCCCCCGATAGTGGCATTGCCTACCATCGACGAAAAAGAGGCAGCAAAAAAACCGATCATAAAAACACTTGAAGTGAGCGGCCCGAACAATGGCTCCAACGCCATTCCCAGATCAGAGGCACTGCGCACCTCGATATTGTTCTGGTGTAGCACCGCCGACGCACAGAGCATGACCAAGGTCGAAAGAAGACCTAAGACAATGATACCGTTGCGACTTTCGTTCATGCAGTCTTTAACTTCGTTCGGTTTCCAACCTTTTTCCCTCACCAAGTAAGATTGATAAAAAGCGCCCACAATGGAAAAGCTCGATGCGGTCAAGGTAATGATTAGGTATTCTGAGCCCTTGGGAATCGAAGGAACAAACCCTTTGAGGATTTCTGAGATATCGGGTGATGCCATAATGATGGTGAGCAAAAAAGAAAGTAGCATGAGTACCACCAGCCCGATCATCAATTTTTCCAGAATTTTATAAAAGGATTTAAAGAATAGCAAGAAAATAGCGGCCGAAGTAAACAATATGATCCAGAGTACCAAGGAGGTAGAAAATAGTTCGGAAAATGCGACCGCGGCCCCTACCGTATTACCGGCCTGAAAAGAGGCCGTAGTCAAAAAAATACCGATGCCCACCAAAAAAGCAAGGGGCCTGCCCAATTCGTTCTTAATCCGTTCGATAAAAGAAACGGAACTATCAAGTCCGATTCTGGCTGACATTTTCGTAAATGCCGTCATCAATATCACCGTAAGTACCAACACCCAAAGCAACGAGTACCCGAAGCTGGCGCCCAACTTGGTGTTTATTGTAAGACTTCCGGGACCAAAGACCAGTGCCGCCGTAATAATACCCGGACCGATTTTTTTTAAATACCTTTTTATTTTTGAGCCTTCCTTTATTGAGGGAGTTGGCATATATAATCTGATTTAAGTATTATTATTTTTCCATTTATTTGGATTCCTCTCATTTGGTTATATCCCCAAAATCATTTTTAATCGATTTATAGCACTTTCGTCTTACCGGGAACGGGAATGCTATAGTTGCCGTCGGGGCCGGGCACAGAAGGTGTATCCGCATCCCAGCTGAATTCCTTTGGCAGAATACTCCTAGTGGATTTAAGGGCCTCCTCGACCGTAATTATTTGTCCGGAGTGGATGGCCATTCTACCAATAACAGTTGTCAAGGTAGATTTCGCACCATAGTCAACCTGGTTCAGAGGCCTTTTCTCGATTATCGATTTGATGAAGTCCGACTGGCATTTTTGGGTCGGACCTACTGTCTCCTCTTGATCACGGTATCTCCATATCGGTTCATTGGCGGAATTGTAAATCTCGGATTTTTCGTTGGCGTAACCTTTAGTTCCCTGAATATGGAAACCGACCTTGTTCCATGTATTATCCATTGTTTTAGATTGAACATGCAACTTGATTTTATTGGAATATTCAAATTCGGCGTAATGGTGGTCGTAGGTATTCCCTTGATCCGGGCCATTAAACGATTGCCTCCCCCCTAACCCTTTGGCTACCACCGGATAATCGTTCATAAACCAATTTATTAAATCTATTTGATGAATGGTTTGACCTGCCAATTGGCCTCCCCAGAGCCAAGTAAAGTACCGCCAGTTTCTCACTTGATAGTTCATTTCGGTCTGGCCCGGTTGCCGGGGATGTATTTTAGGGGCACCTACATTGTAATACACATCCAGAGATGTTATATCTCCTATCATACCGTCATCGATCTGCGCTTTCATCTTCTGATAACCGGTTTCATAGCGCAGTTGAAGACCTACTCCCAAATTCAGGTTCTTTTGCTTTGCCAAATCGTTGGCCTCCATAATTTTATAATATCCAGGAATATCAACAAATAAGGGTTTTTCTATAAATACATGCTTATCGGCCTTTACGGCCGCTTCGAGATGGAGCGGTCGAAATGGTGGCGGTGTGGCCAAAAGCACCACATCGCAGCTGTCAATCACCTTTTGGTAGGCATCAAAACCGATGAATTTATTTGAATCGGGAACTTCTACCTGACTCCCGTATGTATTCTTCAAATTCTGGTATGCGCTGTTCAATCTATCCTCGAAAACTTCGCCGAGGGCCACCAGTTTTACGGCAGAAGAGGTCTTGAGCGCCTCATGCGCCGCCCCGGTTCCCCTGCCACCACAGCCTACAAGACCTATTCTGATTTCTTTTTGAGGCTGCATACCGAATGCGTCTATGGGCAATCCTGCCAATAAGGCTCCGCCTACAAGTGCCGTAGCCCCGGATTTTACAAAATTTCTGCGCCCATTGCCCGAGATATCGTTCTCCATAATTTTTGCTTTTTAATAGGTTCGTTCAACTTTCACTCTTCTAGAAACGAAACTTAATTATATCATAAATCAATTCGATAACAAACTAAATTTCACCCATTATTATCGCCTTAGCCAGTAAATTAATTCAAATCGCAAGCCGACCAGAAAATTTAATAAAGGTGTTTTTAGTGAATGTAAATTATGACTATTTTTTCAATACTTCAGGGCAACACTATCTTCGCCCCCCAATTCATCTATAATCCTGACAACTAGATTATCCATTTCGAAAAAAATCTTCAGATACCTAACCGACGTACTACTACATTGTTATTTAATTAACCCCATCATAATAAAGTTAATGACGGGGTTAATTCTATTTATTTTAGTATTATTCTATCACTTCTAACGGCGGAACATTTCTTTCATAGCCATCGTAGCCGTAGTTCTGATTTATTACACCTAATGTATTGGCAGTTATTATATCAGAGGGAATAGGCCAGAGTACATGATAAGGCTCCATACCTGCTGTGTTACCTAATAATGTGACTTGTTTTTCATAGGTTTTATTGTACTTCATTACCCGGTCATAATAATAATTCTTGTCGCCAAAAGCACTAAGGCTATAACCATCTCTATTCAGCTGTGCCAGCATATATGATACCCTTACCAATTCTGAATGTCTTGGAGCTTCTGCAAAAAGCTCCCTTGCCCTTTCGTCAAAAATAAAATCAAGGGTAACATCACCAGACGTTATTGGAATCGCGTTAGCTCTTTGTCTAACCCTGTTAATATCATCTGCGGCATCTGCCAATTGATCCTTCCAATAATAGGCTTCAGCCCTGAGTAAATAAGCCCCAGCCAATCTGAATAAGTACCAGTCACCATTTCCTCCCATAGGTCTTGCCGTAGGGTCATCTTGGGGCACATACATTATATAATGTGGCATTGCATAAATATACTTAAACGTATCAATTGCTTGCGCGAAGTACTCTTCTTTAACCGGTGTTCCGAAATCTACTGAACTAGGATTATTGTACAACAATTCATGCTTATCGACCCAGTTGATATCGGCACGTCTTAAATCCTGTGTATTTTCCCAAGTCTGTCCACCATAATTCCATAAATTATATTGATAATGATGGGTGAGACGAACATTGCAGTTTCCCCTACCCAATGAATCATACATAACCTGACCACTACCGTCAATTGTCATACCAGGCGCACCCTGACTATCCAATACAGCAGGTTGAAACCATTGAGCGTTGTAATTACGCATCGTATATAAACCCTCAGACCTTGCATCGGATGGCGCTTCAAACCTATCAACGACAGCAAGTATTGTTTCTCTATTTTCAGAAGAATTGAAGTTTTTGGGACGATGAAGGTCCCAAATCAGGTTTCGGTTTGAATCAGCTACATCAACACCAAATCTATTTTCCATTAAGGCATAAGGCCCCTCGATAACTTTGTCTATGCTAGCAATAGCTTGGTCAAAATTGCTGTTTGCCAAATACACCTTTGTCAGCAAATAATTCGCCGCTCCTTTAGAGATATCCCCTGGCCCAGCAACATCGGGCAACCATTGTGCGGCAAATTCCAAATCTTCCTCCAACTGTGTCAAAATAGTCCATCTGCTGGTTGTCTGAAAATCAAGTTTTTCGCCCGTAATTTCCTCATTTACATAAGGAACATCACCATAAGTATTTACCAATCGATAATACCAATACGCTTTGTGCCATAAGGCTTCCGCTAAAATTGCATTTCGGTCGTCCTGACTATCCCACTCAATATCATCTATTCTCGAGATAGCGACGTTTGCATTCTTGATATGTCCGAATGTATCGGTAAAAAAATCTAAAAAAGGATAATATTGCGATTGATTCGGCGTAAGCTTGTGGAAATCAAGCTGCGACCATGGAGACGCTAAATCAGAAGCTGAATACTCAGCGGCTATAGAGTTCAAATATCCGGTATTTTCACTTTTTAATGCCTTTCTCAAGGTATATAGCATTGACTCAAACCCTTCCTTATCCACATACACATTTTCAGGGCTGAAAAATGATAAAGGTTTTGGCTCTAACCAATCTTTCGAACATGAGGTAATCATGACAAACATAACCAAACCTAATATTGCAAGTTGTTTTTGTATTTTATTCATCTTTAAGGTTATTTAAGGTTATTATAATGTTATACTAAATCCTAATGAATATGTCTTTGTCAACGGATTGTTCAGCGATTCCGGATCCCATCCCGGCCATTTGGAAAAAGTGTATATATTATGTCCAGAGAAGAATATTCTGGCATTAGTCATGCCATTGCGCTTCAAAAATTCAGAAGGTACATTGTATGACAGGGTTACATCCTGTACCCTTACAAAAGCATTTGGCTTATATATCTGGATTCCTCCACCATATACTGTGGTATTGGTAATTAAACGCGGATAATCATTAATTGGATTATCTGCTGTCCAATAGGGAATATTCACTTCATTTCTTCTATCATAAGTATCGCTACCCCCATTTCGAAGCGCATAAGAGAATGCTCCTAGTTGACCAAATTCACCTCTTAGAAAAATTGAAGCAGAAAAGTGTTTTAAGAAATTAAACTGATTTCTCATTCCCAGTCTAAACCGAGGTTCCGTATACCCAATAAACTGTTTATCGGTTAATTCATCATACGTTCCGTCACCATCAATATCTTCAACTTTCCAGTCTCCCGGCTCTAATCCAACCGCGGCAGCGGCGTCAGCCTCATCAACTTGCCAGATTCCCAAGGTTTTATAATCCCAAACGGCATCAATGGCTTGACCAGGAAACCATTCATTTGTATAGTCTGGCAATTCAACACCATTTTCATCAAAATTGCTGAATAATTTATTAATCTTATTTCGGTTAAGAGCAAAAGTAATATTCGTTTTCCATGTTAAATTCTCATTACTGACATTAACTGTATTTAGCGTCATTTCTACACCACTGTTCTGTAGCTCACCAAGGTTGGATAATATCGAAGAATATCCGGTAATTTCAGGTAATTTTCGTTCCATTAGAAGATCTACTGTTTTCATGAAATAGACATCAGCGGCAAAATTTATACGGTTATTGAACATGCCCATGTCAAGACCAAAATTGAGCGATTCCGTTTTCTCCCAACGCAACGACTTATTAGCTAAAGTACTATTGTATACGCCAACCTGGGTATTGGTTCCGTCATAGTAAATATCTGATTCTGTTTGCGCCAATGATCCATAAATATCGATATCGCGGTTACCGTTTATACCCCAAGACGCTCGGAGTTTCATTTGATTTATTTTGTAAACATTGAAAAAACCTTCATCTGAAACTTTCCAGGCCAAGGCAACAGCAGGGAATACAGCCCTCGGATTTTCTTGTCCGAATGCAGAATACCCATCTCTTCTCACAGATGCCGTTAGAAGGTATTTATCATTAAATACATAATTTAATCGTGCCATTGATGCATCAGCAGTAGATTCTCTGTCGTTGGTACTCACTGCGGGGTTTACACCATACTGAAGGCCATTATAACCAAGGTTTTGATTTGGCGTAAATTGCTCATTCTGTAAATACGAATACGTAGACTTATTTTGTTCTGCACTTTGTAGCAAAGTTAAATCGAAGGAATGCGAACCATATGTTTTCTTCCATGTAATAATATTATCCAATATCCAGTTAAAGGAAGAATACTCTTCCCTTGTGGCGTACCCGCTTTGACCACCGGTTATTGTTTCAGACGACCAAAAATTGTAATCTCCCGAAAATTCAAATCTAGGCTGGAAAGATAATTTATACTTAATACCGAATGGCAATTGAATATTGGTATATAAGGTACTAAATAACGAATTAATTTTATTGGAACGATCTTGTCCGTAATAGTCTAGTAAAGGATTCGCAACGGTAAAGTCATTGGGGTATCTTTTTATGGTTCCATCTTCATTATATTCCGAACCATACGGACTCATACGATACATATCGCCTAAATCTGCCGCAACCGAACTTTCATCCCTATTTGTGAATTGTGTATTCATCCCAATATCCATCCATTTCGTAGGTTTGAAATTTAAATTCAAACGTGTCGTTAAGGCAGAATAGTCATCACCGAGAACAATACCTTCATTTTCCATATAGCCCATAGACCAGAAATAGGTAAACTCGTCAGTTCCTCCATTTATGCTCAAATCATATTTTAGCTGAACGGCTCCCTTACGTATAACTTTATCATACCAATCAACTGAATTTCCGTTGATATAGTTTTCCATTTCGACAGGGAAAAAAGTAAGTCTGGTTAACCATTCCCTGGTATTATCGGCATTCGGATTATTACTTGCACCTCTCCATTGATCAAGGCTTACACCCGTTGGCAACTGGTTTGGATTGTCATAATAAAAAGAAGGAGAACTCGTATCAAGTGCTCTCTTCACATCTTGTCGAAAAGTAAGATATTGATCGGCATCGTTAGGTGCAAATTTGTTTGTTGTACTTACCACTCCAAGCTGTGATGTGAAATTGATGCTAGTTTTCCCTTTGGTTCCACCTTTTGTTGTAATCAAAATTACGCCTGAAGATGCCCTAGATCCATAAACAGCAGCAGAACTAGCATCTTTTAAGATATCAATTGATTTAACATCGGAAGGATTTATATCACGCAAACTTCCATTGTAAATAGAACCATCAACAACAATCATCGGTTGGGTCGATGCATTTAATGAATTGGCCCCCCTAACTTCAATTGCTCCTCCTCCAGCAGCAGTAGTCCCCTGAGTCATGTTCAACCCTGCAACGGTACCTTGTAACATATCGGTAATTTGCGTCATATGTTGATCCTTGTATGTTTCGGAACTTACATTTGCTACCGACCCCGTAAGGTCACTTTTTTTCATAGTACCATAACCGACAACTACCACTTCATCTAGACTATTGGCATCTTCTTCTAGAGTAATGTCTAAGGAAGTTTGGTTCGTTACTTCAACTTCCTTAGTCATAAAACCCAAATAAGAGACCAGAAGCGTAGTGTTTTGATTTTCTAATTGAATTGAAAAATTACCATCAAAATCTGTTTGCGTACCATTCGTTGTTCCTTTTTCAACAATATTGGCACCAGGTAATGGTTGTCCTTCTTGGTCGACCACAATACCACTTATCTGCTGCTGCGGTAATTTCCCATAGACAACAACGTTTGGCGTAGCACTAAAAACGTTTGTAAAAAACAAAAGAATAAAAGCTCCCATCACGTTCATTAGCACCTTCCTTCCCAAATAAACAAAGGCATAATTTGATTTAATTTTCATAGTTTTTTTATTAGTTAGTTAATCGCTTATTTAATTTGTCAAGCAAAAAAGAAAAAAGGGTATAGCTCAACACTATTCAATTGCGGGACTCATAGGGCCGGCCTATTTTAATATGATTTTTAAAATGAGATACTCCAAGTTAGTTCCCACATCACCGTTTACCTCTTTAAGTATTAATCAACGAACTCCCGCAACGGCAAACTTCCTGATCGAAAATTCACCAACTATCTAGCACGAATCGGAATATCATCACCATTATCATATGAATATCTAGCGTTAACCAAAGTATCTAACCAGCTAAGTTCTTTGTCCATATAATGTGTGTTACATATACTGTGTTTTACAAATTCTGTTCAATCAAGAAAAGGCAAACTAAACCAATGGTCTCTTAAGATCCATTTAGAAGAGATGCCGATGCCCTATCCAAATACAACCAAGTTTTGTTGTGTAGTCTTAATGCGGTGCCCGGAACCTCGGGACCGATTTCAGATTCAACTGATTTTTTTACAGCAACAGCCTTACGACTATCAGGTACACTTGCAATTATTGCTTCCGATTTCAACACCTGCTTCACCGACATACTAATAGCCTGCTTAGGAACATCTTTTAAAGAATCAAACCAACCTTCGCCAAGCTGTTGCTCCCTACAAGCTTTGTCTAAATCAGCAACGAAATAGGCTTCTTCTCTTTCAAAATCCGCTGGTGGATCATTAAAGGCTAAATGACCATTTTCACCTATACCGACAAAGGCTACGTGAATTTGAATACTGGATAGTATCTTTCCAATCCTATTACATTCATCTAAGGGATTTTCAACATCGCCCTCTATGTAATAGAACTTTTTGATAGGCACCAAGTCAACAAATCTTTCCTTCAAGTATTTACGAAATGAGGCTTTGTGTGTATTTGGCATCCCCACATATTCATCAAGATGAAAGCCTGTTACTTTTGACCAGTCTACGTTCTCTTTTATAAGTTCTGACAACATCTCAAACTGTGATGCGCCAGTTGCTACAATTACATTTGCCTCACCATCTTTTTCAATTGCGTTTCGAATCAATTCCGCGCCCCGCTTCGCCGCGCTTTCACCCAGTTCTTGTTTGTCATTTGAAATTACAATCTCCATACTCTAAGCTTTTATTTTGTGAAATTTGTTTTATATGTTATGGAAGAATCCCAGTTCTCTTTCTTCTTTCCAATTGCCTCGAGTAAAATCAGGGAATTTGATAGGTATGCTGCCCAGTTCCACCGATAATTTGGTAAGCGGCAAAATTACGGACCAGTCAACCCCGTTATAGACATTCATATCCATGGGATATCCATTATTCAAATTTTGAATTAAACGGAAGAACATAATGTAATCCATACCTCCATGGCCTCCTTGCTCTTGTGCATCTTCCTTCATTTTGCGCCAAATCGGATGTTCATATTTTTCTTGCATTTCCTTAAACTTTTCTTCGCTTAGCCAATCATGACCAAGACCTTCGTCGTACAGCGACAAGCGGCTAGGATACCCTTCATGATATGCTTTACTTCCTGACAAAGCGTTAATGCGGCTATAGGGGCGAGGGGAAACGACATCGTGCTGTAGTAGTATAGATCTTCCTTTTACCGTTTTTATCATGGAACTGTTCATATCTCCATGAGAAAAGTTTTTTTTATTATAAAAATCGTTGTCAGGTGATGATTGTGCAGCATATTGATGCAAAGACTCTTCTGAAGAATCCATTGAAACAAGATAATCGAACCGGTCGCCATTGCCGATGTGCATATAATTAGCGATCGGACCCAATCCATGGGTTGGATATAGATTTCCATGCATTTCGGCATGTAACCTTAACCGCCATTGTTTGTAATAAGCACTAGTGGCAGGGTCATCGCTTTTTACGAACAATTTTTGTAACAAGGAATGAATGTAGCCTCCTTCCGCATGGGTTAACGAACCAAAGACATTGTTCTTAACCATATTCAATACCCAAAGTTCTTCTTCCCCATAACAGCAATTTTCAAGCATCATACAGTGGCGTTGGGTTTTTTCAGCAGTGTTGACAATGTCCCATGACTCTTGAATAGTAAGTGCAATCGGAACTTCCGATACGACATGTTTACCTTGTTCCATTGCATAAACTGCCATGTGCGCATGTTCGGTGGGAGGCGTGGCAACAACTACTAAATCAACATCTTCTCGTTTTACCATATCCCTCCATATTTCTTCGTCACCGAAATACAAATCAATAGACTGCTTTTTTTTGTTCAATTTATTCAGCAGTTCTAATGCTCTTTTAGCTCTACTTTCCCTAACATCGGCAATAGCAACTATTTTCGCATTAGGCTGTAATGAATTAATATTCTTCACATGGCCGTACCCTCTGTTGCCAACTCCTATAACACCTATTCTCACCTGTTTAATGGGGTCGTGCCTTAAACCGATTGCAGAGTTACCACTAGCTTGCGGTGTTTTACCAAGGTTAGCAATTCTTTTTTGAATTTCATCGTGGGCAAAAAGTCCTTGTGTCGAAAGTCCCAAAAATCCGGTACTCAATGCAGATAGCCTGATAAAATTTCTTCGAGTTTGATTTTTCATTTGACCATTTTGTTTATTAGTCCTGTTCTTTTTTTCAACCTACTTATGTTGCTTTATACTTACAACATATGTTCTTTATAGAAATTCGCCGTTTAAACAGAATTGCACACCTCAATTCGGTTTACAATTTGCTGCAACATTCCAATAAGTCGAATTATTTTGAGGGTTTTCAGTAAGTCTTTGTATTCGCTGAACAAGTATTTCAATCCAATTATTTTTCTATGAAAAACGTAAATGATATTTCAATACCAACCTTGTAAATCAATTCATTGTTCCTGTAAATCTATCGAAACAATAATAAATACGCAAACGTTTGTTTATTAATTACGCTTTAACAAAAATGAGGTTATAAATATAATACATTGATAATCTTTTAGTTCAAATATTCATGTTATGCAAAATCTAAGAAATGTTTCAGCATATTGAGTAATTAATTTATATAATTACACATACGTTTGCGTAAAAATGTAATCGTATTATTGATTACTTTTGCGGAATGGGAAACACACGTATAACGATGACAGGTCTTGCCAAAATCTTGGGCGTATCTACATCTACTGTTTCAAGAGCATTAAAGGACCATCACAGCATTGGAGAGGAAACACGTGAGAAAATAAAAAAAACAGCATTAAAACTAGGTTATATACCCAATTCCGTTGCATCAAATTTAAGAAGAAGAAAAACCAATCATATCGGTGTAATAGTGCCGAGAATTGACCGGTATTTTCATTCATCTTCAATAAGTGGAATTGAAGAAGTTGCAAATGAAGCCGGTTATTACGTTTCGATTTTCCAAACCAAGGACTCCTATATAAAGGAGGTAGAAAGTGTAGGTATTCTGATGTCCAATAAAGCAGATGGAATTATAGCCTGCTTAGCTTTAGAAACATCAGATGTACAACATTACAAACAGTTGACAAACACTCAAATTCCCCTCGTCTTGTTTGATCGTGTCAGCAACGACCTAGAATCAAACAAAGTATTGATCAATGATTACGATGCCGCTTTTAAAGCTTGTGATCATCTCGCTAAAACTGGTTGTAAAAAAGTAGCCCATATTGCAGGAAATTTAAATTCCTCAATATTTAAAGCCCGACTAGAAGGTTATAAGGCCGCTTTGACCAAAAACAATTTAACTATCGATGAAGACCTGATTTTCTACGGTAACATCCTTAGCGAAGAAGAAGGACGCCTTTTTGCCAATGAGCTATTAGACATGGACACAAGACCGGATGGCATTTTTTGTGCCAACGACATAACTGCTGTTAGTGTGATCCAAACAGCTAGAGAAAGAAAATTTTCTGTCCCCCAAGATATCGCCGTTGTAGGATTTAGTAATACCCCCGTGTCTAAAATCATTCAACCTTCATTAACAACGATAGAAGACCATGCCTTTGAAATGGGGCAGGCTTCAGCGCGCCTACTTATCAAACAAATTGAAGATAAAGATCAAAATATAGTTTCTGAAACTATAATTATCCGCAATGAACTAATAATAAGGGAATCAACAGTATCCTTAGAATAATTGCGAGCAATTTCTTGATTCGTGAAAATCTTGACCAAATTTCCAGTCAAAGTCTTTACCCTCAAGAATAGCATTACGACCACAATTCCCACGTTCACTTTTCTGCTGGCAGTATATTGTGCATCAGCTATTGCCTGTTGACTAGTATAAAGACCCAAGGTTTCTCCACCATCGGGAGTATGCCTTTTATAGTCTCCAAACCTCCTTTCTTCAAAATTCATTTGATAAACCAACATCAATGGCATAAAACGTATTGTCTTACCCCTTAAACTCTTTTAATTTATCTTCAATTTTTAATTTATAGCACTTTCGCCTTACCGGGATTGGGAATGCTATAGTTGCCTTCGGGGCCATGCACCGAGGGCATATTCGCATCCCAATCAAATTCTTTGGACAAAATGCTTTTTTTTAGATTTTAGGGCTTCTTCTACCATAATTATTTGTCCGGAGTGGATGGCCATTCTGCAATAATAGTGGTCAAGGTAGATCTTGCCCCATATTCTACTTGATTGAACGGTCTGCCATCAATGATCGAATTCATAAAATCAAACTGGCATTTTTGGGATGCACCGAGGGTCTCGTCTTTGTTACAGTGTGCCCAAATCAATTCCCTTCAGTATCATATATTTTAAATTTTTCATCGGCATAACCTTTAGTTCCCTGAATACGGAAACCGACCTTGTTCCATGTATTATCCATTGTTTTAGATTGAACATGCAACTTGATTTTATGAGAGTATTCATATTCGGCGTAATGGTGGTCGTAGGTATTCCCTTGATCGGGGCCATTAAACGATTGCCTTCCCCCTAACCCTTTGGCTACCATCGGATAATCGTTCATAAACCAATTTATTAAATCTATTTGATGAATGGTTTGACCTGCCAATTGGCCTCCCCAGAGCCAAGTAAAATACCGCCAGTTTCTCACTTGATAGTTCATTTCGGTCTAGCCCGGTTGCCGGGGTGGTATTTTAGAAGCGCCTACATTGTAATACTCATTCAGAGATGTTATATCTCCAATACCCCCCTTCAATCTTTTGCTTCAACAACTGATAACCAGTTTCATATATCAACTGCAAATCGACAACCATACCTAGATCCCTTTGTCGAGCCATTTCACTACAATTCTTAACCTTATGGCACCCCGGAATATCAACAAATAAGGGTTTTTCTATAAATTCACGTAAATTGACCTTAGCCGCAGCTTCAAGGTGCAGAGGTCGAAACGGCAGGGCGTGGCCAAGAGTACCACATCGCAACTATCGATTACTTTTAAGCACCAAAACCTAAAAACTTCCTAGAATCGGGAACTTCTACCTGATTACCGTAAGTATTTTTTAAATTCTGGCGGGCACTTTCAATCTATCTTCAAAGACTTCACCAATAGCTACCAGTTTTACGGCAGAAGAGGTTTTGAACGCCTCATGCGCCGCCCCGGTTCCCCTGCCACCATAGCCTGTAAGACCAATTTAATTTCTTTTTGAGGCTGCATACCAAATGCGTTTATGAGTAATCTTGCCAATAAGGCAACGCCCCCAAGGACCGCAGCGCTATTCTTTACATAATTCCTGCGACCCTTGTCCGCTTTTTTTCTTTTATGATTTGTTATTATTTTGATTTACGAGAGCACCGGCCCTTTCTTATTCTACCTGCTCTTTATAATGTTTGAACTGACTGTTATCTTTTAGGGTTGTATACGATAGGCAAAATAAAATTCTCTGAAGAGCTACAAGGTCCGAAAGCCATACCCTAAAACCCCCATTTTATTTTTTATCATCAAAAACCAATCCTTGTAACCAAACGAATACCCTGTACAACTAGAAACAATCTCTTTCTAACTACTCATCTTCCAAACAGTGTTCCTCATCACCATGTAGCACTAATGTCGTTCAAATTTATACGGGTTGTTCAATACTCCTTCGTATCATAATGAACATAATTTGTTGGCCCATGTCATATCTTTCTGACCTACGCCTTTACCAATACTGCAAACTTTCTTTTGACCGTGTAGCCCTACTGACATCTATACACCTAATAGCGAGAAACTTAATACCTACCATAGTTAACCTCCTACAAGTTCTTTAAGACATTAAAATATTATAAATCAATTATTAAAAAAAAGGTGTTAATTCTTACAAATTGATTATCTTCATTCGCAACAGTTTACCAAACAACCAAGCATATGACCAAAACTACTGTTTGGAAACAGTTTTATTTTTTGCTGATTATACTCCCGGTAGTAATAAGTTCCTTAGTAATAATTGGCTGGTTGTTCGATTCCCAAATTATTCTGGAGTATGTGGCGGGCGACGGGGGTATGAAATTTAATACAGCCCTATTTTTTTTCCTAATTTCCATCATCTTATTCGACAACAAGAAAAAATTTCTTCCCAAATTTATCAATTATAGTATTCTAATTTTTGTTGCTTCTGTCAGTTTCTTTACGCTTTTGGAATATCGCTATGAATTCTCCTTCACACTTGACAATCTAGTTGTCTATGATCGCTATACCGACTTATATCCTGGTAGAATGTCGATAGGTACCGCAATAGGTTTTCTAATACTGGTTTCCGGTTTAATCTTGAAAAAACCTTCAATAAGGCGATATACAGTCGTTGCACAGCTATTTTTTGCAATGGTAATTTCACTTGCTGTGATAACGATTATCTCATACACCTTAAATATTCCCATCGAAAATAAGTCTACTTTCATTGAGACCATGGCCGTAAATACCGCCATATTGTTTTTACTTCAAGCTTTTATCGCTTCTCTTAAGAATAAGCACATCGGACTGTTTTCCATATTTTTTGGTAATCTTCAGGGTTCTCAAATTCTAAAAAACCTTCTTCCGGTCATCGTATTGATACCGATTATTTTCAGCTACATATTGCTTATCTTATTGAACAATTCACTTGTAAAGACTGATTTTGGAATAGTACTTTATACGGTAGTTTTAATTATTGCTACCATTTCGAGCACTGCCTATATTTCTAAGAATTTGAACAAGACCGATTTTAAACGAAAAAAGTTAGAGTTGGTGTTAAACGAAACGAATGCCTCATTAACTCAATTCAAACAAGCTTTTGACAGGGTTTCATTGATCGTAATGACAGATATCGCCGGATATATTATCGAAGTGAATGACAAATTCTGCCAAACTTCTCAATATTCAAGGGAAGAATTAATTGGAAAAAAACTATCTATTATTAAGTCTAGTCATCATTCAACTGCATTTTTCGGCAATTTATGGAAAAATATATCTGCCGGGAATGTATGGCATGGTGAAATAAAGAACAAAGCTAAGGATGGTTCCTTTTTTTGGGTAAATACAGCCATTGTCCCTTTTCATGGTGCCGATAACAAACCATCGGGATACCTTGCCGTAAATAATGAAATTACGGAAAAAAAATATCAGAAAATCTAGCTAGTAAACTGACATCAAGTCTAATAGAAAAAAATAAGGATCTTGAACAATTCGTCTATATCGCTTCACACGATCTTCAAGAGCCATTATCTACCATTTCAAGTATCAGTAAAATGCTTAGTACGGAATATAGAGATACTTTAGATGAGAACGGTCAATCTTATATTGATTTTATATCGGGAAGTGTTTCTAGAATGCATTTACTTGTAAAAGATTTGATGGATCATTCTAGACTGGGAAAAGAGTTTAAATTTTATCATATCGATACCAATGAAATCGTTAATCAGATTCAGAAAGACTTGTCAAAAAAAATTAAAGAATCGAAAACCACTATTATTGTTGAAGATTTGCCCGATATTTTTGGAAATGAAGCCATCATAAGACAGTTGTTTCAAAACCTACTTACGAATGCTATTAAATTTAGGGAAAAAGACATACACCCTATTATTACTATTAAGGGTGGAGAAAATAAAACACATTGGCAGTTCTCAGTATCGGATAATGGTATCGGCATCAAGAAAAAAGACCGCATAAAGATTTTTAAAATATTTCATAGATTACATAGACATGAGGTATACAAAGGCACTGGTATAGGTCTTGCTAATTGCAAAAAAATCGTCGAAATACATCATGGTAAAATTTGGGTAACACCAAATGAATCTCGAGGATGTACCTTTATATTTACTATCAATAAAAAACTAAACAATGAAAATTCCAAAATCAGTAATGCTAATCGATGACAATCAATCGACCAACTTCATCCACTCAATAATTCTCAAGAGCATTCTTTCCCCAGAGCAGATTATTGTACACGACATGGCCGAGGATGCGTTAAATTATTTAAAAGAAAATAATAAACCTGAAATAATCTTTTTAGATATAAATATGCCGGGCATGGACGGTTGGGAGTTTTTAGAAGAGTATGAAAAGTCTCAATTGTCTCAAGATGGTTCTATTATCATTGTAATGCTCACCACTTCTTTGAACCCTGATGACGAAAAAAGAATACAAAATTATCGCTCGGTCAAAGGCTTTGAAAATAAACCTTTAACCACAGAAAAGCTAAAAGACATGTTTGATAAATATTTAACCGATTAATAGCAGTTTACCACCATTGACCCGATTCCCTTAAAAAATTCGGTAAAGGTTCTGAATTATTAGGATGCGTTGAGGCAATTTTCCCTTCCCCACTCTTGACACCTAACTACCAAAAATAATATTGAAAAAACATCGTGTTACAACGCGTATGCCGCTTCATGCCGTGTTTATTTGTTTCTTTTTGTTATTTGTTCGAATTTGCACCTGTGCCGCTATCGCGCATGCACTTTATACAAGTGACCCATTGCCTAGTAAAGCAGTGAAAGTCAGAAAAAAATAAACTTCAAAAGGTATTGACACCAACACTAAGTTCCAATCATAGTTATCTCTAGCCGCTCAATGGCAACTCATTTTAAACCCTTATTGAAAACACCACGTATTCCCTGCATAAAATTGCAGTACAGTACAGGATGCTAATATCTTAAAACCCTATTAATATTGTGATATGAGATAATAAAAGAATAGTTTTAAAGAAAATTCATGACAAACAAAGTTCGAATACGACTGGGCCAATATGTAGCGCTACTCTGTACACTTGCCATAATAACCTCTTGCAAACCAAAGAAAAAAGAAAAAGTCGAGGAACCACAAAAGACAACAAAGCCGAACGTATTGGTGCTTTTAACCGACCAATGGCGTGCCCAGGCTACAGGATACGCCGGTGACCCTAATATCAAGACACCAAACCTCGATGAACTTGCCGCTAAAAGTGTAAATTTTGAAAATGCCGTATCTGGTATGCCGGTCTGTTCCCCATTTAGAGCCTCACTTTTAACTGGTCAGCGACCTCTGACCCATGGCGTCTTTATGAATGATGTACAACTCGACACCAATGCGCTCACTATTGCAAAAGTTTTTAAAAAGGAAGGCTATGCCACCGGATATATCGGTAAATGGCATTTAGACGGACATGGGAGACTGCAGAACGTCGCCCCCGGAAAGCGAAGACAGGGTTTTGATTTCTGGAAAGGGAACGAATGTACCCACGATTATAATCATTCGGTGTATTATGAAAATGAGGACCCAACACGAAAGACTTGGGAAGGCTATGATACATTCGAGCAGACCGATGCTGCCATCGATTATTTCAAAAAAAGGAAGTCGGCAGAGAATCCGTTTATGATGATTGTTTCCTACGGCACCCCACACGCCCCATACCACACCGCTCCCGAAGAATATCGCAAGCGATTTGACTCTGCTAAGATCCAACTCCGCAGAAATGTGCCGGACAGTTTAAAAGAACGAGCCAAAAAAGATTTGGCCGGGTATTACGCCCATATAGCTGCATTGGACGATATGATCGGTAAGGTGATAAAAAATCTAAAAGATTCCGGACAATTCGATAATACGATTATTGTTTTTACTGCCGATCATGGAGATTTATTGGGCTCCCATGGGGCCTATAAGAAACAACAGCCTTATGAAGAATCGGCAAGGGTACCCATGTTGTACCGTATTCCCGAAAATCTAAAAATCGCCCCGGGAAAACGTGAAGCCTTGATGAATTCAGAAGATATTATGCCCACGCTTCTGGGGCTGTGCGACATTGCGATACCAAATACTGTAGAAGGCATAGATTATAGACCTTATATGGAGGGAAAAGCGCAAGTGGGGGAAGCCACTTTATTGACCTGCGTACAACCCTTTGGCCAATGGAACAAGGTGCAGCATGGCGGCAGGGAGTACAGGGCCATAAAGACGCGACAATATACGTATGCTCGAGATTTAGATGGTCCGTGGTTGCTTTTCGACAATAGCAATGACCCGTACCAATTGACCAATCTAGTGGGTAACGAGGGGCATGCTACCCTACAAGACGATATGGAGAAATTGCTTTTGGAACGATTGAAAGAAACTGGCGATGAATTTCTGCCCGGTATGGAATACATTAAAAAATGGGGATATCCTGTAGACGAAACCGGCACCGTACCCTATACTCATTAGTGCCGAAATAGCATCAACAAGTAAACACAGCCCACCATTTGTCCGTAATCAAAATGCAACAATGAAAATAAAATTTCTTATCCTTCTAACCGTGATGTTCTCTTTGAACATCTCTTATTCCAATGCCGAGATAAACGTGCCACTTGCCATTGACCGACTTCGAGTGGAGTATCATGAAAATCCCGAAGGAATAGATATCGAAAAACCAAGATTCAGCTGGGTCTTGACAGGGGAAGGTAGAAGTCGGTACCAATCTGCATACCGCATCATTGTTGCTTCGAGCTTAGCGGAATTAGAAAAGGATCATGCAAACATTTGGGACAGCGGCAAGACCACATCCAACCAAACGAATCAAATTACGTATAGCGGTAGTTCACTTTCTTCAAATACCAAGTATTATTGGAAAGTAAAAGTATGGGACGAAGCAGGGCAAGAATCGCGATGGAGCGAAGCGGCACATTGGTCGATGGGTCTGTTGCGTTTTTCTCAATGGAAAGGCCTCTTTATTGGGCATGATGTGGGATATGACAAAACGGATAAATACGACAGTTTATACCTCCCCCCTGCCCGCTATTTGCGTAAATCGTTTAAGACATCCAAAAAAATAAAAAGAGCGATAGCACATACAACTGCCCTTGGTCTTTACGAACTTCGTTTGAATGGCAAAAAGGTGGGTGACTCCTATTTGCTTCCGGGGTGGACAGATTACAATAAACGACTGCATTATCAAACCTTTGACATCACTGACCAGATACAGCAAGGCGAAAATGTTATAGGTGCTATTATCGCTGATGGTTGGTATGCGGGTTATGTCGGTTATGCCCTATTGGTCCGTTTAGATAAAGTACGTGAGTTTTATGGAGTAAACCCGTCTTTTATGGGACAAATACATCTGGAATACGAAGATGGAACTTCTGAAATCATAGCTTCCGATAGGTCATGGAAAACCAGTCAGGGGCCCACCCGTGAAGCCGATATTCTGATGGGGGAAACCTATGATGCCCGATTGGAGAATTCAGGTTGGGATTCTAATGGTTTTGATGATCGTACTTGGAAAGCCCCAAAAATCTACACCTACCCCAACGGACGTCTACAGGCGCATCCGGGAACTTTAATAAAAAACACGGAGCGCCTAAGACCCATTGCCCTAACAGAACCACAGCCGGGAACATTTGTTTTTGATCTCGGCAAGAACATTGCCGGCATTGCTTCCCTGAGAGTGGAAGGAGCCAAAGGCACCAAAGTGCAACTTCGCTTTGGGGAAATTTTAAAAAGTGACGGTAACATTCAAACCGAGAACCTCAGACAGGCGCGCGCAACCGACACCTATATCTTAAAAGGTGAGGGTGTGGAAACCTGGCAACCGAAGTTTACCTATCACGGCTTTCAATACGTAGAAGTTACCGGATATCCTGGCAAGCCAGATTTGAATGCGATTACAGGACTGGTTTTAAGTTCCATAGAGACAGATGCGAGTACCTTTAATTCCTCGAATGCCATGAACAACACCCTATTTGAAAATATAAAGACTACCCAAAGTGCAAACTTTATTGAAGTTCCAACGGATTGTCCGCAACGGGATGAACGCCTAGGGTGGACCGGAGATGCTCAGACCTATATGCGTTCAGCAACCTATAATGCCGACGTCGCCGCCTTTATGACAAAATTCTTGGTTGATCTTGATGACGCACAGCGTTGGTATGGCGCCTACCCCAACTTTGCGCCTTTCCCTTATTCAAGACCCGACCAATATTCACCTGCTTGGATGGATGCCGGGGTTATTATACCGTACAACATGTATAAGGTTTACAATGACACACGTATTTTAGAATATATGTACGATGGTATGCAAAAATTTATGCAATTTCAGGCCGATGCCAGTACCGGCTATTTAAGACCTGGGGGAGGGAACAATTGGGGCGATTGGCTTTCGGTAAATGAAAAAACAAGCAATGATTTTGTCGGCGCCTCTTTTTACGGTTACGATGCCAAATTGATGGCTGAAATGGCCGAGGCATTGGGTAAAACAGAAGATTTTAAAAAGTATGCGTCCTTATTCAAAAGTATAAAAAAAGCATTTACCGAAAAATACATTCTTGCAAACGGTCATACTACGGAAGACACGCAGACCTCGTATGCGCTTGCCCTGTATTTTGACCTATACCCCGAAGCGCTTGCACAAAAAGGCGCTGACCGTCTAGCTCAAAAGATAAAAGCAAACGGCAACAAATTTACCACCGGTTTTTTAGGAACAAAACATGTGATGTTGGCCTTATCAAAATATGGTCATAACGAATTGGCCTATACCCTCTTCAAACAGACAGAATATCCCAGCTGGGGGTATTCGGTAGTCAATGGAAGTACTTCTATTTGGGAACGTTGGAACAGCTATACCAAAGATGATGCCGTCAATTCAGACCTCAACGCAAAAATGAACTCCTTCAGCCATTATGCCTTCGGCTCGGTTGCCGAATGGATGTTTCAACATGCCATCGGAATCGATACCGAAGATTCCGGCTATAGAAACATCATCATAAAACCCGCCATTAGCCAACAAATGAACCATCTTAGAGGAAGTTATCAAAGTATCAATGGCACCATAGCTTCCGCTTGGCACTGGAAAGGGGACAAATTTACGATGAATATTGAAATTCCTATAAACACCACAGCCAAGGTACATCTTCCCACTAAAAACATGAGCGGCATCAAGGAAGGAAATAAGCGTATTTCTAATATATCGGACATCAAAGTTCTACAATCCAATGACCATGAAACCATACTTCAAGTTGGATCCGGAAGGTATTCCTTTAGTGCAAAATTAGTATTATGAACAGCTTTTAGATTACAGCGCACTATAGAAAATAGATTTTTCCCAAAGAAAAAAATCAAAGCGATAGCAGTCAAAAATATTCCAATTCTTTGATTCACTTTGTATTGACGTTCTGATTTGCAGCGTCATAGGAAATATGACCGGTAGACCCTTGTCCTAATATCTCGTATCGTTTCTTCGGAATCTGGTTGCGATGTTGTGCTACTACCTCAACATATTGGGGCTTATCGATTACATTAAACCATTCTTGAGAATCATTGCTATGGTCATAAAACTCCTCGGAACCATCGTTGTATTGAATAAAGCGATATCCTTCCGACACAATGGCATAATTGCCAGGGCCAAAACTTGTTCTGGCGTAATGGGGCCATTCAACCTCAGGGTTTTCAAATAATGGCACCAAGGAATTTCCCTCGTGCGTCGGATCTGGTTCGAGTCCACTTAGGGCCAGCAACGTAGGATAGATATCCAACAGTTGGGCTGGCTTGTTGCAAACTACTCCCTCTGGGATTCCAGGACCCATGATAATTAAGGGCACGCGGGCACCATCTTCCCACAAACTACGTTTGGCAAAGCGTTCTTTTTCACCCAAATGAAAACCATGATCGCTAAATAGTACTACATATGTATTCGTACCATAATCACCATTATCCAATGCCGTTAAGACGCGACCTACCTGTTCGTCAACAAAACTTACGCAAGCCAGGTAAGACTGTACCAGTGGTTTCCAGGCATCATTTTCGGTAACCCATTCATAGGGTGGTGATACATGTTTCAAACGGGTAATATCCACCCCATACGAAGAGATATCATTCAAATCGTCAGTAATGGTTCTTGGTAACCGTAGCGAATCTAAAGGATACATATCGAACCACTTTTGCGGAACAAATTGGGGTACATGGGGACGATAAAATCCGACCCCCATCCAAAAGGGTTCGCTTCGCTTTTCAGCCAACCGGGCCTCTGCCCAGCTAGCAATGTGATAGTCGGGCATTTGATCATCACGGTCGGGAAATGCACCCCAGTCCCACAATGGATGTCCCGGATAATTACTGATTTTCTCATCGGGCATAGGACCAAAACCTCCGAATTGACCAGCATAATTCGGTATATGGGCTTCATTGATTCCTTTACCATTATGGAATAATTTTCCTGCGGCAAATACCTCATATCCTTCTTTTTCAAATCGTTTGGGCATGACCACGCTTTTGCTGGCCACAGGAGATTCGGTGATGTCGGGGTTTAAGAAGTAAATACCCGAGGTGCTGGGATACAGGGAAGTCATCACACTTGCCCGCGAAGGATTACAGACCGGGGCCTGACAATGCGCATTGCTAAAAAGCATCCCGCGTTGGGCCAGCCGATCCATGTGAGGTGTCTTAGCCTGCGGATGACCTCCCAAAACACCGATCCAATCATTTAGGTCATCAACGGCAATGACCAAAACATTGGGCTTTTCCAGTCTTTTTACATTCTCTTTTTTTTTATTCGTATTGCAAGCTCCTAGAACAAACAAGAGGATCAAAACAGAAATAATCCTGTTTTTTCCAGACATTAATTTATCAAAAAGTATCAAAACGGAATTTTGGTTTAGTGAATATGCAGTAATTTATCACTTTTTTTAGATCCATTTTGAACCCTGTACCCTTTTTAGAGAAAAGAGCGTTTAATTCCTTTTGCCCAGTAGAGTCATTTGAAAGTCTCCAAATCTTATTGACAGCTATGTACGTGACGGTCGGCCACTTCATAAATCCATATCAATTGATCAAGTAATTACGCACATTATTTTAAATCTGATACCGTTTTTAGCCATATTCAGATTATACCTATAATGAATTTTACAAAACTTAGATTTCATCAAACAATCAAATTGCAAGTCTCAACGGAATCTAAATCACAGTTAAAACACTGTTTATGAGGTTTTACTCATTTTTAGCCCAGAAATTAAATAGGAAAACAAGTACAAGAGAATATTCATCAAAGCCCCAAAACCGAGAAAAAAGTGTCTTTATGGCTTTCCCCAATGGGAATACGTATGTCATTGATCACGATTCTATTTCGCTGTACCGTGTTTATGTAATTCACATTGACCGCAAACGATTTGTGTACCCTTAAAAATTGGTTGGGCGGAAGTCTATCCAATAGTTCCCTAAAACTCATAAGTGTCAGTATAGCTTTGTTTGTATTGGTGATGTGTATTTTTAAATAATCTTTTAAACCTTGAATATACTCAATATCATCTAAGTTAATTTTGATACTTTCATACTCTGCCTTGACAAAAATAAATTTTTGGGATTCATTGGTTTCCCCATGTGATGAAAATATGTTGCTTTCCAAAGGTTTTTCATGGCTTGTCAACAGTTCCTTACTTCTTGAAACAGCCTTTATAAATCGATGGTACGGTATCGGTTTTACCAGATAGTCGACAGCGTTCAGCTCAAACCCTTCAACGGCATATTGCGAATAGGCCGTAGTAAAAATAAATAGCGGCCTATTGTCAAGTGAATTTATAAAATCAATACCGCTGATCTGCGGCATTTCGATATCGCAAAATATCAAATCGGCCTTTTTCTCCTTTATTACAGCAATAGCTTCCAGCGGATTGGTAAAGGTTCCCAGTACCTCCACAAAATCGATTTTACTACAATAGTCTACCAAGATTTCAATAGCTAGGGGTTCATCGTCAATGATAATACATTTCATCTGTTCGTTTTTGTTAGTTTATTAGGGTCTGAGGAAACCCACCAATCCATTTGCGTCGTATATTACACCATCGCGACCTCTTTTGCTGCTTACTGTCTGAGGGTCAAACTGACCGAATAGGTACTTCCATCATTATTAACGATCAGTTCGTGTGCTAACGGATATAATAGTTTCAATCTATTTTTAATATTCTGTAAACCTACACCCGAACTTTTCGTAGGCTCTTTGAAGACTCCTATTTTATTTGTCACTCGTAACTGTATAGACTTGTCTTGTATTAAAAGGTTTATTCTCACATTGGTCTTTCCTTCATAATCCGTTCCATATTTGAAGGCATTTTCAATAAAGGATATAAACAATAACGGGGGAATGACCTTATTCTTTTCTTCACCGGAAATTTGCAGGGTGACATTCTCGCTATCCGACAAACGAAGTCGTTGTAATTGCACATAGCTTTTTATGTATTCCAACTCTTTACTTAGGGGAACAAGGTCTTTATCGGCTTCATAGAGCATATAGCGCATCAACTCGGCCAAATCGACAATTGCCAGTGAGGTGTTCGGTGATTGTTTCACCGAAAGGGCATAAATGGCATTCAACGAATTAAATAAAAAATGGGGGTTTAGCTGTGTTTTTAAAAATTGAAGTTCCGATTGTATTTTTTGCTTTTCTACAACTTTGCGGAGATCTTCATTTTTCTTCCATTCCGTATACATACAGAGCATTGCACTTATGATGTATGGGATTCCTATAAAACTGATAGACATAAAGATTCGCGGGTTCCACAAATCGTCATGCCTGCGGGCTATTCTAGAGCGCATTCTTTCGGGAAAGTCTGCCGGAATTTCAGGGACAAAGAAAAAATTGACCAGCAAGGCTGCTGAAATTATCAAACAAACTGATACCGCTAGGTAAATTTGAATATTCCGTTTCAGCAATAATTCAGGAACCACTAAAAAATAATTGACATAAAATAATAACATCCCCATACCTAAGCCAGCTATTAAATTAGAAGGCACAGGTCTAGATTGAGATATCATGGGATAAATTATCAAAATGCAAAAGCACCCCCATATGAAAATATGGGCCAAAATCTGGGATATGTATTTCTTTTCAAAGGCCATCAACAGTTTATTGTACCTCCAATATCACAATGTCTAAATCGTCAAGTTCGCTTAACGCTATCACAGGGCTACGGCCGTTCTTTAATTTATCGACGACCAGATCAGCGAGCAACTGTGCGTCTTTAACAGTTCCAAAGGCTTGTTTTGTATTAATTGCGGGAATATACTCTTGTCGTATGATTAGTTTATCATCTTTTAGCACTTGATAACCATAACCATCTTCGACTATAACAATATTGGTTTCATAAGATGGAGAATCGAGTGATGGCAAAGGAATAAACTCCATTACCCCAAAAAGAGATAGCCCTACAAGAAATAACATTCCAATATTTAGAAAAAATTTCATCTTATACCGTTATTTAAATATTATATAAAACTTATGCATTGAACCTTCCTATAACTCTACTATTTGAATGCTACTATTAGCATGTAATCGTAATTTATATTCAGATGCACCTGAAAAAATATCTTAATTTTAAAAATGGGGCCCAAACACCACTGTAAGACCCCATTCATCAACTAAAATCACTCAATGAAAAACTCTTAATTTCTTTTTTATACTTATCCTAAAAATTTCTTTCCATTTAAAATAAGATTTCCCTTTTCCTAAACCACAGAACATCTATGATCCATACGGCAGACTGAATTCTTTCTTTTTGTTTTAAAATGGGGCCAAACATCACGGCGTGACCCCATTTCATCAACTAAAATCACTCAACGAAAACTCTTAATCTTCTTCTTCGTATTCATCAAAGGGGAAAAATTCGTCAAGATCATCTAAATACAGACTTCCCGTTCTTCCCATACCGATGAATGCCCTACTCGTGTTTGAAAAAACAATAGCATCTTGACGCGACGTTCCTTCATAAGAAGTCTTTACTTCCCAGGTATCTAATGACGGGTCATATTCCCAAATTGAATTGGTGGCCCCTGATCTTTCACCACAAGCAATATATCCATATCCATTCATTGTAAAGCCTAAGGCATTGCTTCTAGTAACCTGATAATCATCTTCTTCGTCGAGGTCTAACTTTTTAGTCCAACTTTCAGTAGCAGTATCAAATACCCAAAAATCATCTAGATAAACACCATTGGAGATTCCTGTTCCTAAATACACTTTGTCTCCGATAGTAAAAGTGGTTGCCGCCCTTCTTTTATCGCCGCCAAAACCTTCGAGTTCTACCCAAGTATCTGATGACGGATCGTATTTCCAAAAGTCTTTCCGGTCATTATCCCCATCAAATCCGGTACCGAAATATCCAACTCCATTGACCCCAAAAGCTACGGCATTTCTTCGGGGTGTTTCCAGACCCGCGATTTCTGTCCAAGTATTAGAACTTGGGTCGTAAGCATAAAAATCACTCAGTTCGCTCAGTCCGTCATATCCAGAACCAATATAGCCGATACCATCTACTTCAAAACCCACTGCAGCATTTCTGGCTACTCCAGGAAAATCTGCCTTTTGTGACCAATAGTCACCATCCATATTATACGCCCATACTGATGTCAGATAATCATCGCCATCATACCCAACACCCATATAACCTATATTGCCAATAGTGAATCCCGAAACACTGCTTCTTGGGCTACCGTCAAATACCGATCTGTCCACCCAGTTACCCAAATCTTCATCATCATCATCATTCGAGCAACCGGTTAGGAACAGAATCAATACACTAAAAAGGGTAATCGTTTTAAAATTATCTTCAATTCTTTTCATTCCAATCAATTTATTTTTTGGTCTTAATTTTTCATCAAAGCTAAAACGTGGATCGGCCTTTAAAAAACAGAATATATCAAGGGGAGGTTTTAACATATCAAATGGGCGATTTGATCTACGAACGCCACTACCATATTCATCGTGATAATTTGAGGATTGATCTTAAAAGAACGGGCGTTGGTCTATTCGGGTTTTGAGGCTTGTGCATGCATTCTACCTTTGATTCAAATCAACGAAATATGAAAAGGGAAACCATACATAAAGTCCTCCGATTGCTACCTTCTATTATCATCCTGTTTCCAATGGTGTTTGCTGCCTGCGACGAAGATGCCATAGATAGTTCTGAATTCGTAGCTGGGGAAGTCTTTACAGAAAGTAACATTAGGGTCATACAAATTGACACCATTACCGTAGAAACATCGACCGTCAAATTTGACAGTCTTATAACCTCGCAATCGTCACGAGTTTTGGTAGGCAAATATGTCGATCCCGAATTCGGTACCGTGCGCTCTGCAAGCTACTTTGAACTCTTGCCTACGACATATACTATAGATTCAGAAGCAGAATTCGATAGTATTGCGATGTATTTAAAACTCGACAAATACTATTACAACGACACCCTGAAACAAAACACCATTCAAATCAAGGAACTTAATGAAGCCGTGAAAGCCTACAATGGAGATGACCTTTACAATACGGGTAGTTTTACCTATAAGGAAGAAGATCTCGGAACTTTGTCATATACCCCCAGACCTATAAGCTCCGACTCTTTGGAAATCAGGCTTTCCGACAGTCTCGGAATTGATATTTTCAAGGAGTTTCAGGAAAAATCGATTACAAACCTTGCCGAATTCAATGTTCATTTTAAGGGCATGGCATTATTGCCCGGGGAAACCGACGATGGATCTATCATTGGTTTTTCATTGGCAGCTGAAAATAGCTATATGCGTCTTTATTTTAGCACTGCAGGGGAAACTGAACGTTTATCGAATTATATCGATTTTACGATTAACACCACGAGTTCGCCCACCCCGTTTTTCAACCAAATAACGACTGAAGACCCCAACGAATATTTAAAAACACTTACCGATAAAGAAATTGAACTTAAAAGCGCTAATGCCGAAGACCGAAGTTTTATACAGTCAGGTGTAGGGATTGCCACTCGAATTCAATTTCCGCACATCAAAAGTATTTACGACATACCTGGTGAAGGCACTATTTTAAATGCCGTTTTAAAATTAAAACCTACAGCTCAAAGTTTTGATGATCATTTGATTTTGAGAGATAGCTTATCGGTCTATCTCGTCGATGTAAACAACGACCTGACAGAACAGCTATCTTACATCGCCGTTTTAAATCGGGACAATCAAGAATTCAACGACATTTATTATGAACTGTCATTAAGCAGTTATATCGAAAAGCTGTTAGTAACCGAAAGATACACAGGTGAAGCCCTAGTACTATTGCCAGACAATTACAATAGCACGGTCGACCGCTTTATACTTAACGGAAACAACAGTTCAGATTACAGTACCACTTTAGAACTTACCTATTCTATTTATGATGAAGTTGAAAACTAAAATCTTACTATTTATTTCAGGTCTAATTTCAATATCAACATTCGTTCGGGCACAATCTGAAGGATTGACCAGTTCGCCCTATTCCCTTTACGGCTTAGGTGTTATAAATCAGACTAGTATTGGAAGATCCAATGGTTTGGGATATACGGGAATCGGCCTAAAAACAGAAACGGAAATCAATAACCTCAACCCGGCCAATTTTGCCTTAGTCCCACAGAACTCCTTTTTTTATGATATAGGTGTAACCAGTGAATACAACAACTATAGTAATGCCGGCACATCGGAAGGACGCACTAGCCTAAACTTTTCAAATTTTGCTTTTGCCTTTAGAATAACAGAAGGTCTGGGAGCCGGTATTACAATGGTTCCATACAGCGATGTCGGGTATACATTGGTAGGTATACAAAGTAATATAGAAGGAACTACGGAATTCTTCGAAAGTAATGTTGCGGGCGTTGGAGGATTGAGTGATTTACGCTTGAACCTAGGGTATGAAATTGTCGATAATTTACGTCTTGGTTTATCAACCTCTTTTTTATTCGGAAGTATCGAAGAAAATGAAGACTTTCAAATTACCAGCAGCTATTTTCAATCAACTGAAACTACCAACTATAGAGGTATTCGTCTTGGTTTCGGACTTCAATACGACCTTTTAGAAAACATGACCATTGGTAGTACCCTTCAATTCCCTACAGTGCTAGAAGGAACTTTAGAGCGCTATGCGACCAAGAATCTTGACGGCGTCGACATTATTGTTGAAGATAACACCACGGCCGATGCTTCAAGCTTCACCATGCCCTTGGAAGTCGGTATTGGCCTAAGTGGCACACTGTACAAATCGCTAACCTTAAGTGCAGATTACAAAAAGAACTATTGGGGCACTACCGAGCAAAGCGAGAACTTGGGTAGCTATGTCGATCAAGACATCTATGCCTTCGGTCTAGAATACATAAGAAGTCGAGATAGCTACAAACTATCACATCGCATTCGATATCGAGCCGGATTTAACTACGACAATGGCTATTTGGCCATCGGAAACACTAGGGTAAATGGTTTTAACCTGACCACGGGTATAGGAATTCCTCTCAGTACTGGCACCAACTCACTACTGAACCTATCCTACAGCTACGGTTCTAAGGGTCAAATTCAAAACGTTTTGGTGAAAGAAGATTACCATTTGCTCACCCTGAATCTGAGCTTGGAAGATTTATGGTTCAGGAAAAGAAAAATCAATTGATATTCTTAAAAAGAACGAAAAAAACACCAAATTTCAAACACATCATTAATGGGAAAAAGCCTTCTAAAAAAAAGTATTTTTATTTTGAGCTTGTTAGCTATGACCAGCCTCTATTCACAAGAGAAAAAAAAGCATCAAAACAATGCCACATACAAAATATTTAAACGGTTAGATACCGATCATGATGGCGTGATCAGTAAAGACGAGGCAAAAAAAGCTAGGAAAAGTCTTATTTATGCCGATTTCGAACTTATCGACACAGATAAGAGTATGACCATTACATTAAAGGAATTACAAATAATCAGCGGCGATTCTGCTGAAGAAGAGGAAAGAAAGTGATGGAGTAAATACCCGCCAAATGCCGCCACATACCTATTCAAACAGTTCTTGCCTAACTAAATCAAAATAGCGAGCACTTACGGGTATACTAACATTACCAATAATTAAATCCCTTCCCTTTAAGGCCGACACCTTCTTCTTGTTAATAATATAAGAGCGATGTACCCTCATAAAATTATCTTTCGGCAGCACATTCTCCAACGATTTTAGTGATTGGTTGCTCATCAACTTTCCTTCGGCAGAATAATAAATTACGTACTCGCTATCACTTTCGATATATAGAATGTCGGCATACTTTAATTTATGAAGATCATAACCCGACTTCACGGTTATGGTACCCTCTTGAACAGGAAATTTGGCCTCCGGTTTGATTTTGGAGACCGACTTCAAAAAACGTTCGAAGGTAATGGGCTTTAAAAGATAATCGAGTGCATTCAACTCAAATCCTTCGACAGCATATTCAGAATAGGCTGTGGTGAAAATAACCTGTGTCGTCGGAGCTATCATTTTGGCAAAATCCGTTCCTTTAATTTCTGGCATCTGAATGTCGAGAAAAAGCAAATCTATGCTGATTTCACGCATTACCTGCATAGCTTCCAAGGGGCTTTCGACGGAACCGGCACAGCTTAAGAAGTCTATTCGCCCTATATAAGCTTCCAACAGATTTCTGGCCAACTCTTCATCATCGACGACTAAACACTTAATCTTCTCCATCTAAATTTAAATGTAGTTTAACTTCAAAAGTAGTCGATTTGTTATTAATAATTAGTTCATGACGCTTCGGATAAAGCAGGGTTAGCCTTTTTTTGACATTCTCCAATCCGATGCCCCCTACTTTATCTTTGTTTAAAACTGCTTCAGGTACGCTATTCACTATTTCGAATTTGATTTCCTCCGAATCGGAATAGACACTTATCGTTAAGAAAACATTATTGATTTTTTCGAGATTCCCATGCTTTAACGCATTTTCCACAAAGGGAATCAATAGCATTGGGGCTATGTTTACATTTCTATCAAGAACCGTGAAATCTGTCGTAATAGGAAACACTTTACTACTTTTTAGACAGAACAAATTCAAATAATTTTCGATATAATCAATTTCCTTATGTAGTGGTACAAAAGGGCGATCACATTCATAAAGCACATACCTCAGCATATCTGACAACGAACTGATACTCTGTTGCGTCTTATTCGAATCTATAACCGAAAGTGCATAAATATTGTTTAAAGAATTGAATAAAAAATGTGGATTTATCTGCGATTTCAATAGTTTAAGTTCGGTCTGCAAGTTTTCATTTTTATTTCGAATTGTCTCTTCTTCCTGCTTTTGTGCAAACAGAAAAGTCTCAACAATCGTTGCAAGTACATAAGCAATTGTCAACAGCAAAAATTCTATTAAAAACCGCGGTGGGGGTTGCACCCTCATATTGGGTAAGGCCCCTCTTCGCGGTGGGGGTCCCTGAAAGATTTGTGAACTTACTGCTGAACAGACCAAAAGAAGTACTAGGGATACTAAAATGAAGTACGTGTATTTTTTCTTCAAAAGTAGCACCGGCGCCGTATAATAGACCAGTACCGCTACAACCAGAACCTGTAGAAGATAAGAAACCAGATTCTGTCTTACAAATTGAAAATCGCCATCTAAAACCAACCAACCTACGCTCCAAATAGCGGCCCACAAAAATACTTGAAAAAAATATCGTTTCGATCTGTTCATATTGCAAATTAAAGGAAATAATATTCATTGAAACCTCCAAAACACCGCTGTTATCACTGCGAAAACAAGACTTTACAGACTGAGGCACCCCATTTACCGAAAACCTGCCATCATTCACTTAAAAAGGTCATTTGACATTTATCCAAAGTCCATCTTTGTAGTCCAAAAGAAAGCTCAGGATAAAAAAACAAGTTTGACAGGACTAAAACTTATCTTAATTGCCTCGTTCTTCAGTTTTAAGGGCTATGCATAATCGTCACAAAACTGTAGAGAGGATCAAAAACCGCCTTCGCTCGAAAAAATAGTAGGGCAAATGCACAAAGATGAAGACCAGTAATATAAAGAGTAAGTCGAGCCGTTTTAACTTAAATAATACACAATGAAAAAATTCAATATTGCTTTAGTGGTTATTGTTGTCGGTCTACTTTGTGGATGCACGGGTCAAAAGAAAAAAATAGCCCATAATCATGACGAGTTTTCAAAGTTGGAAATAACTCATGATCATAGTGACTATTTTGGTTCATATACCTTAAATGATGAGAATTTTGGCACAAAAACGACAGTAACGGTTCAAGGTGATAAACGCACCATGGTCACCAACGCTATTCCCAATCATAAAACCGGAGCGTTTCCCAATCAAGGAAACCCAAATACGATTAGCGCGCAAGACAGAACGTATGTATTTTCTACAAAGCCTGTTTATACGGGTAAATCAAAATGGGTCAGGGAACCGGGCGTTGCCTTAAACGGAGTAAAATTTGAACCAGGAACAGCTGAAGTCGTGGTTTGTGAAAGTGGCGAAAATTATCGGGTCGAAGCCTTTCAAGATTTAATCGATCTCGGTCTTGATTTTAACAATGCCCATGTGCAACCTAATGGAGCCTACCATTATCATGGTACACCGACAGGTGTTATCGAAACTTTTGACAATCAAGAAGATTTAGTGCATGTTGGTTTTGCCCACGATGGTTTCCCCATCTATTATTCAAAAAGTAACGCATATAAACCGAGTTATCGAATAGTAGATGATAATCGTTCAGGTACTGATTGCACATATTCCAATCCAAAGGTCAGTATTGATGTTGATATCGACCACACCGAACAAGACGGAACTTTTCTTTCCGATTGGGAATATGTAAAAGGATCCGGCGATTTAGATGAATGCAATGGCACCGAGCTAAACGGCGAATATATCTACTTGGTCACAAATGCCTATCCCTATGTTGGTCGCTGCCTAATGGGCGAGTTTACCGAATCTGAGAGAAGAGGTCCGCCACCAGGAGGTAGACGCCCGAATGCCCCGGGAGGTGGTCACCCTGGGAAAAGACCAACAAATAGACCACCTAATGGTTAACGGTGCCACTATTAAAGCTGTTATATCACAACTGTCAAATATAGTACAAACCTATTTTCGGTTCTGATCTAGCAAGTACCAATTATATCGCTCGATTAAACGGCAAGCAGCTGTAATTAAAGGCTAGAAGCAAAACCTTTATTGGTTTGAAAAGGTTCGTTCATCTCATTCCTGATTTGTACGAACCTTTTGTGTATTACCCCCTTCCCTTCTTCACCTCATTGTATTCCCAACCGCTGTTTTATCGACCCTTTTGCATGAAATTTGAAATATTGAAATTGGCAAAATATAATTAGGGTACGGTGTCGGTAAATTTTCATATTCACTTTTTTGCGCCACACATAATTTACATATTCACAGTATTTCACCCACAAAATTCACATATAACTAAATTTGAAGCACTGATGCAACATGATTCTCATAGTTTGCTTCATTTCTTTTATTAACCTCATTGCGCTGCGCATATATTTGTTCTGATGTACTTTCCCCGTATTTATAAGTGCATGTATAGAACACGTAAACTAACTAAAAACCACTGATTATGATTAAACTCAAAATTGTCTGTATTGCATTGCTCTCCTTATTAGGGCAAAATGCATTCTCACAAACCAGTACCATAACGGGAATGGTCTCCGATGCGAAGGGAGCCCCATTACCCGGTGCCACCATTATAGTTTCAGGTTCCACAAATGGAACGACAACCGATTTCGACGGCAATTATTCCCTTTCAAATATTAGTCCATCTGATCAGTTGGTATTCTCCTATATAGGAATGACCACCCAAATCGTTTCAGTGGGCAATCAAACTACCATCAATGTAAATCTTCAAGAAGATGCAGAAGCACTTGACGAAGTTGTTGTAGTTGGTTATGGTACGCAATCAAGGGCCGAGGTTACAGGGGCAATTTCTACCGTAGGCGCAGACGAGCTATCGGCGTTACCCGTAGCATCGGCCGACCAAGCCTTGCAAGGCAGGGCAGCCGGAGTAACCGTTCTCAACTCAGGCTCTCCAGGTACAGCACCTGTTGTTCGAATCAGGGGCTTGGGAACCATGAACAATAACGACCCTTTATACGTAATTGACGGTGTAATCGCAGGTGGTCTAGGAGATTTAAACCCAAACGATATCGAGTCGATAAATATTCTTAAAGACGCTTCTACAACCGCTATTTATGGGTCTCTTGGTTCGAATGGCGTCGTGATGGTCACTACAAAAAAAGGCAGAAGGTCGGGCAAAACTACGATTAATGTAGATGCATATACCGGAATTCAATTTGCGAATCAACGATTCGATGTGCTAAATACCGAACAGTATTTAGCATTCGCCAACGACGCTTTTGGTGTCGTACCTACCTCTCCCCTTTCCGCTTCTAGAAATGATACTGATTTTCAAGATGCCCTTTTTCGTACAGGTATCATGCAAAAAGTTGACTTGGGCATTTCTGGGGGTGGAGAAAATAGTGATTTTAGATTTTCGGCAGGGTATATGGACCAAGAAGGTGCCATTATAGAGACCGGTTTCGAGAGATTTTCATTTCGGGCCAATAGTAATTTTACAGTGGGTAAATTCAATTTTGGGGAAACCATGTCCGTATCGTTCAACAAACAAAATCCAGAAAGAAACTTAGGGGCAAGGTCTTTATTGGAACATGCGATTAAAATACCCCCGTATTTACCAATTAATAACCCAGATAACCTAGGAGGTTTCCAAGGTCCCAGTAGTGGTTTAGACGGACAGGATGCCGAAAACCCGATTCGTGTTCAAACATTGGGCGAACACATCAACAAATCGGCTGCCATCATAGGAAGTCTTTTTGGTGAGCTTGAAATACTAAAAGATTTGAAATTCAAAAGTCAAGTCGGTTTGGAGTACAGAAATTCAAACACCAATATATTCAGACCTTCATACAATGATGATAGCGAAGGAGCAACCCACAGTTCAACTTTTGCCGCTATTACCAAAAATTCAACATTGAGAAAATCAATAACGGTAACAAACAGCCTAAACTATGCTACCACCTTTAATGACCTTCATAACTTAGAGGTATTGATTCTTGCGGAAAAACAAGAAACGATAGACGAAATATTGAATTCAAATAGTCAAAATCCGATTACAAACGAATTAAATCAAGTTTCGAACGAACAGTCTTTTTTACAGTCGCAATCTTTTGAATACAACCGAATCGGTTATTTAGGAAGGGTAAACTATAATTTCGATCAAAAATATATTTTTGCCGCATCCCTTAGGCGTGATGCTTCCTCCCGCTTTGGATCGAACAATAGATGGGGTACTTTTCCTTCGATAGCCGTTGGCTGGAACATTGCACAAGAGAGTTTCTTAAAAGATTCTGCCTTTAACACCTTAAAATTAAGAGGTAGCTGGGGTATCACGGGGAATGATAGAATTGGGGATTATCAATATAGTGCAACATTACTGTCCGATTTCTTTTATCCTATAGGAGGTAGTTTAGCAACAGGAACCACCCCCGGCGGTCTGGCCAATCCCGATTTGAAATGGGAGGAAACCACCATGAAAAATATTGGTTTAGACTTTGAACTTTTTAACGGGAAACTAACAGGTGCGGTCGAATACTTCAACAATTCGAGTGACGACCTCTTAATGAGTCGTCCCTTACCGGGATCTTTAGGAATAAACTCAGGGTCTGTAACCGAAAATGTCGGATCGGTCGACACAAAAGGTTTTGAATTTAATTTGGGCTATAATGATTATGAGGGAGACTTTACATGGTCTGCCAACCTAAATGTCGGTACTTCAAGCAACGAAGTCAAGTCATTGGGGGCGAACGAATCACTGTCTGGTGGTACTTTTGAGGCGCAAGATATTTCACGTATTGAAGTGGGAGAGCCGCTATTCTTTTTCTTTGGCTATGAAACCGATGGTATTTACCAAACTACAGCAGAAGTTGATGCTGTTCTGAATCAAACACCCAATGACGAAGGTGAGTTTGCTGTAAACCCCGGCGATATTCGCTTTGTAGATCAAAACATTGACGGACAAATAAATGCCGATGATCGTGTTAAAATCGGAAATCCCTATCCCGACGTTACCTACGGCCTTAATTTAGATGCCAAGTATAAGCAATTGGATATCAATTTATTCATATCAGGTGTTGCCGGAGTCGATGTTTACAACACCAATATTTATGATCTTGAAGGCATGCCACGTTTATTCAATGCGGGTACCAATGTATTAAATAGATGGACAGGCCCCGGAACATCCAATTCGGTTCCAAGAGCAGGTGGTTCCGATCAGAATTTCAATTCCATATCCGATCGTTTTGTAGAAGATGGATCCTATACCCGATTAAAGAATATCACGCTGGGGTATACCCTTGACAATACGTCATTTGATCAATATTTCTCAAAATGTAGAATTTACCTAAGTGGTCAGAACTTAATAACCTTGTCAGATTATTCAGGTTTAGATCCCGAGATAGGCAACCCATTAACCAATGATGGTGGAAATAGGCAGTATGAATTGGGAATCGATAGAGGTAACTACCCTCAGCCTAAATCAATCATACTTGGAGTCCAACTATCATTCTAAAAAAATATCATGAAAAAAAATAAAATAATTTTAACGATTCTGGCCATTATAGGCCTCACCGTATCCTGTAATGAAGATTCTTTGGAACTCACGAACCCCAATGAACTTTCACCGGATACCTTTCTTCAGAATCAGACGCAAGTACAGTCGGCGGTAAATGCCGTTTACTCGAATTTACAAACTCGGGGCCTATACAGCCGTCATATGTTTTTTATGATGGACAACATGGCCCATGAAAATGGAGGAAATCCGCAGCTAGAAGCCGACAAACGACAATACCTTGATTTTTCCTTTGATGCAAGTCACGGTGCAATTGGAGCCTATTGGGAAAGTTGTTACAGAGGTATTAACAAAGCTAATTTTGTAGTTGAGAACTCAGATAAAATCAATGCCATATTGCCATCTGTTATGAGCGACGACTTAAAACAAAAGGCCATTGGCGAAGCAAAATTCCTTAGGGCGCTCTTTTATTTCTTAATTGTTACCAGATATGGCGATGCCCCTTTGATCACGACACTACCACCCGATGATGGAGTAGGACTTCCTAAAAATACGAGTTCCGAGATTTATGCCCAGATAATTAAAGATTTACAGGAAGCCATTCCCGTATTGTTGGCAAAAGGTGATGAAGAGAACGGGCGTGCCACCAAAGGTGCCGCACAAGCTTTATTAGGCAAGGTTTATTTGTTTTTGAAACAATACGATGAAGCCCTTGTACAATTCAATGCCTTGAGCGGGTATGAGCTCGAAGACAATTATTTTGACAATTTTATGGAGGAAACGGAGCATGGCGTTGAGTCGATTTTTGAAATTGAATATGACGATGACTTTGGCACAAGTGCACAATGGAATTCAGATCGTAGTGGACAAGGACCCAACGAGGCTACTTTTAGAGGTCAGGAATATGGCTTCAACGATTGGTTCAATGTATTTCCTTCCGATGATCTTTTAAATGAATATGAGCCTAATGATATTCGATTTGAACAAACTTTCTATATCAACGGCGATACTTTTGGTCCCGGTGGTTCACTGGTTGTCGATCACTTTCCAAGTAATGGCGGCGGAAACGCAGGGTGGTCGAAATATTGTAATTATTACAAAGACGCCAATGAAGATCAAACCTCCGGTATTAATTTCAAATACCTAAGGTATGCCGATGTACTTTTGATGATGGCCGAATGTGAAAGCATGAGAACGGGTGGAAGCCAAGATGTGGCAATCGGCTATATCAACCAAGTGCGTGAGAGAGCCGGCTTAGATGATTTAGCAACAGGAATGTCTAAAGATCAAGTTTTTGATGCCCTGGTTCACGAAAGAAAAGTTGAACTTGCCGGTGAACAATCAAGGTTCAACGACATAATTCGTTGGGGCATTGCCACAACTGAACTCGCAGGAACAAATTTCCAAGCCGGAAAGCACGAGCTTCTACCCATACCACAAGGAGAAATAGATTCAAACATCAATATTAGTTCCGCTGATCAGAACTCCGGATATTAATAACGTAAAAACCATTTAGATTGAGTTAGTCGCAGTTGTAAAAACAGTGTGTTACGCGACACACTGTTTTTTTCTTCTGTTTCGTTCAAAAGCTGTAAATTATGAATTGAAAGTCTACCACATATCATGAAAATAAGCCTAATCTATAAAATCTATTTATATTCCATCGGGTTGATGCTCCTGAGCAATTGTTCCCCAAAAAAAGTACAGCAAAAAGAGGATACTAAAATATTCTCCGCTTTGAGTTCATCTGAAACGGGAATCGATTTCGCCAACAACCTGATAGAGAACGATAGCCTGAACTATTTCACCTATTCTTATCTTTACATGGGCGGCGGAGTTGCCACCGGTGATATAAACAATGATGGGCTCCTAGATATTTATTTCACCGGAAATCAAGTTCCAAACAAACTATATTTAAATAAAGGCAGTCTACAATTCGAAGATATTACCCAAAGTGCTGGGGTAGCGGGAGATAATCGTTGGTATACCGGGGTCACTATGGCCGATATCAACGGTGATGGTTTTTTGGATATTTATTGTTCCGTAGGTGGAAAATTCGCCCCAAAGAACAACGAACTCTATTTAAATAACGGCGATGGTACTTTCTCCGAAAAAGCGGCCCTATACGGCATAGACGATATCGGCAATAGTGTTCAAGCCACTTTCTTTGATTATGACAAAGATGGCGACCTTGATCTTTTTGTAGCCAACTACCCTCCTACTAAATTTGACTCACCGACATTTGTTTATGCTTACAAGATGAAAAATGTCAAAAATGATGAAACAGGTCACTTGTACGAAAACGACGGAGACCATTTTATCGATGTGACCAATACCTCGGGTTTGCGGGCTTTTGGTTTATCATTAAGTGCAACGGTAGGAGACCTCAACAATGACTCTTGGCCCGACCTTTATGTTTCCAATGACTTCAATTCTCCCGATTTCATGTACCTCAACAATCAAGATGGCACGTTCAGCGAAGTCATCAAAGAGGCTACTTCACATACCGCTTTCTATGGAATGGGTACCGACATTTCCGATTTCAACGACGATGGAAACCTTGATATTTTTCAAGTCGATATGTCGGCACAAAACAACAGAAGACAGAAAGCCAACATGGCGAGTATGAACATCGATCTTTTTTGGGATGTCGTAGATGCGGGATTTGGATACCAATACATGCACAATTGTATGCAGTTGAATTCAGGTGTATTTGAAAATGATATTCCACATTTTTCCAACGTTTCTAGAATAACGGGAACCTCCTCTACCGATTGGAGCTGGGGCCCTCTATTTGCCGATTTCGATAATGATGGACTCAAAGATTTATTCGTTTCCAATGGCACACGAAGGGAAATCAACAACAATGACTACTTTAACAAACTCAAAAATTTAAAGCTTAGTGCCGATACCTTGTTACAACTGAGCCTTAAAATTCCCTCTGAAAAAATTGATAACTTCATTTTCAAGAATAAGGGGAATCTTGAATTCGAACAGGCCAACAAAACTTGGGGCATCGAATTCAAAGGCTTTTCCAACGGCGTCGTCTATGCTGACCTTGACAATGATGGTGATCTTGAAATCATTACAAGTAATATTGACGATCCCGCATCGGTTTTTGAAAACAAAAGCTCAGAAAACAATCGTTACTTGACCATCAAGTTCGAAGGAGAATCCATGAACAAATTCGGTCTCGGCAATCGGGTATATGTGAGTGCCAATGGCCACTCACAAATGCAAGAACTTACCCTAACCAGGGGGTTTCAATCTTCTGTCGCTCCAGAACTTCATTTTGGACTGGCAAAGTTGGAAAAAATTGATAGCTTAAAAGTAGTCTGGACAGATGGCAAGGTTCAAAAACTTAAAAATATCGAAGCGAATCAAACCTTAGTTTTAAAACATTCCGAGGCCGTTGGCAGTGAAATTCGAACAAGCCATAAATCCAAATCTTTCGCTTTAGATGCGACTGGTATTTTCCCTGAACATCAACATCAAGAAAACAACTATAATGATTTTGAGAAACAGGTGCTATTGCCCCATAAAATGTCGGCTTTTGGCCCTGCCCTCGCAATTGGTGACATGAACAATGATGGTCTTGATGATTATTTCATAGGAGGTTCCGCCAACTTTTCAGGAAGTATTTTTTTTCAATTCTCCAATGGGTTCGAAAAACAAATTACTCCCTTTTTAGAAGGTGACAAGTTAAGCGAAGACACCGGGGCTCTGCTCTTCGATGCCGACGGAGATGGAGACAATGACCTGTATGTGGTAAGTGGTGGTTACGAATTCAAGCCAGATTCCAAGACCCTTCAAGATAGGCTCTACCTCAATGACGGAAATGGTAATTTCACTAAGGCAGATTCGACATCCTTGCCTGAAATGAAAACAAGTGGCTCAAAGGTATACCATGCCGATTTTGACCAAAATGGCAAAGAAGATTTATTGGTACTCGGTAGACAGGTTCCTGGTAATTATCCATCACCCGCCTCCAGTTACATTCTAAAAAATGATAGTAGGGCAAATGAAGTACGATTTGACTTTTCTGCGGAAATGCAACCACCTGAATTTGAAAATTTGGGTATGGCCACAGATGCTGTTATTACCGATTTCAACAATGATGGTCGGCTAGATATCATTGTCGTAGGGGAATGGATGCCCATTCGAATATTTAAAAACACGAACAGGGGCTTTGTAGAAGTATCTGAGGCTATGGGATTGACAAAGGATACCACGGGTTGGTGGTGGAGCATCGAACAAGGTGATTTTGATCAAGATGGTGATATGGATTATGTGGTGGGAAATAACGGCTTGAATTACAAATACAAAGCCAATGAAAATGAAACCTTCGATATTTTCGCTAATGACTTTGATAACGACAGCAATGAAGATATCGTTCTAAGTTATTACAATGAAGGGAAACAATATCCGGTGAGGGGCCGATCGTGCTCTTCACAGCAGATACCTTCAATTAAACAAAAGTTTGAAGACTATGAAAGTTTTGCTGATGCAACCCTAATTGAGGTATACTCCGAAAAGTCTTTAAAATCGGCACTGCACTACCAAGTGAAGTCATTTGCCAGTGTTTATTTGGAAAATAAAAATGGTCGATTCATTGTACATGAACTCCCCATCGAGGCACAGACTTCAAGCATAAACGGAATTCTAGCGGATGACTATGACAAAGACGGTCTTTTAGACCTGCTTATTGCCGGCAACTTATACGCTTCAGAAGTAGAAACCCCTCGTAACGATGCAAGCTATGGTCTTTTTCTTAAAGGAAACGGGAAAGGTAGTTTTAAGGCAGTTCCCGCATCAGAAAGCGGATTTTTAGTACCTGGAGATGTAAAAGATTTGGCTACTATCGACTATAATAACAAGACCTATGTTGTTGCAGCGAAGAACAACGATGCAATGCAATTTGTTGAACTGAATTAAATGATAGGGCAAAATACCCAAGGCGCTTTATTCCAATTGACATAGAAAGTTAATCTTCAAACAGACTTAAAGTTCGATGGCTTCACCGGGTCGATATGCGATTTCTGCAACCTTGAACTATCTTAAATAAGAGGCGCCTTTTGACAAACTTGGATCATGATAGCATAAATACCATTTGTTTTCTAACTTACAGATGGGATGCTGTGAGAGGCCTTAATAAGAGCTAAAATACGTATAGCGCACGTGAAAAGGGCATATGGGGTATTCCTTAATGACATAACCACTGTAATGCCCGTTTCCTGTAGCATAAGAAAGGAGCATCTACCCTGATATTTATAAACCCACGATCCTTTAACGAAATTCCGCTCAATTCCCCCTATGAATAAAAAACCACTCTTCATGGCTACAATCTGAACTTCTTTTGAAGCTGATTTTAAAACAATAGCGGTATATTATATTCTATGCCCAACGATGATTTAAACATGGCATCTGTACCATATTTTTAGCATAATTTTTAAGTTTCAATTTGGTTAAATTCTAATCAAAAAAATTCACGTATTATTTCAACTCTGTTGGCAATACACCAAAGTGTGCCTTAAAACATTTCGTAAAATAGGAAGGTGATGAAAAACCCACTTTAAAGCATACCTCACTGATCGATTCATTGCCAGCCTCTATCATTTGTTTCGCTTTCTCCAATCGTATTCTACGTAAAAACTCATTCGCGGAATAACCCGTCAGCGCTTTTATTTTTCGATACAATTGACTCCGGCTCAAATGTAATTCTTCCGCTAAATGTTCTACATTGAGGTTTTCATCAGACATGTTCGCTGATATATAGTCCAACACCTTGTTGATGAACTTTTTATCTAGGTTTGTCGTATTCCCAAGTATTTTTACGTTGTTAGAATCTTTGAAATATTTATTAAATAGAATTTGACGACTGGAGATAATTTGCTTGAGTTGTGCCTTTAAAACCTTCATTTCAAAAGGTTTGCTTAAGTAAACGTCAGCCCCGGAATCTATGCCCTTTACCCAATCATCGGTCATTGCTTTTGCTGTCAACATCAACAACGGAATATGACTTGTCTTAAGATCCTCTCGAATACGTTTGCAAAACTCAAATCCATCCATTTCAGGCATTACGACGTCTGTCAAAATCATATCTGGAATTCTTTTCGTAGCCACTTCTAATCCTTGAGCTCCATTAACCGCTTCAATAATCATATAATCATGGTTTAATTCGTTCTTAAGGTAATCCCGTAATTCTGTATTATCTTCAACGATAAGCAAGGTTTTTTGACCATTTGACCCCAATATTTGGTGAATGATTTCTTCTTCAAATTCCGGTACGGAAACCTCTTTACTTTCCTCTTCTGGCCCCAAAAACAATTCATTGGCTTGAAAATGAGCATTTCCCAAGGGCAAAAAAACCCTGAACTTTGTACCAATTGCCTCATCACTTTCAACCACTACCTTTCCCTTTAAAAGGTCTACAAAGTTTTTAACTACTTCGAGACCAATACCTGTTCCGCCATAGTACTGACTATTCATTTTTTCGACCTGATAGAACCGCTCAAAAACCTTTTCTATTTCCTCTTTCTTTATACCGCTGCCGGTATCTTCTACATAAATTTCTAAAGCGTGAACAGGCTGATCTGTATATATCAAAGGAAAAATCACCTTTTGGTTGCACCTCATAATTCCCACGGTAATCGCTCCATGGTCAGGTGTTATTTTAAATGCGTTTGAAAGTATGTTGAAAATTATTTTTTCAAGCATAGATGGATCACTCCACAACGTGATAGGGAATTCGTCTGATTCTACTTCGAATACAATGTTTTTGAGTATCGCCTCTTCCTCAAAATGACCACTGATTTCCTTTACAAAAGATATCGCCTCGATTTCGGAAATTTTAACTGACAACTTATTAATTTCAAGTTTCCTGAAATCCATCAGTTCATCTATCAACCGTTTTAGTCTGCTTGTATTCTTATGTATAATTCGTAATTTTTCTTGAATGGTCTTTGTCAAAACAATTCCTGAATCGTGCATAATATCTTCTAAAGGATTCAGAATAAGTGTCAATGGGGTTCTAAACTCATGTGAGATATTGGTGAAAAACTGAATTTTTCTATCATTTAGTGTTTCTTCTTGAATTCTTCTATCTCTTTCAAACTGTACGATGCGTTTTTCCCTTATTCGTTGTTTGATCAGGTTCGTCAAAAAGTAAGACGTCAATACCACGGCGAGCACGTAAAAAAATATTGCCAAATTAGTGCCCCACCAAGGACGTAGTATCGTCAATTCTAAAGTTTGGGGGGTTTCGTTCCAAACGCCATCGTTATTTGCAGCTTTTACTTTAAAGGTATAATCACCCGGGGGCAAATTGGTATAGGTAGCACTTCTGGTTTCGCCAACATAATTCCATTTATTTTCAAAACCTTCCAAATAAAATGCATATTGATTTTTCTTGGGTCGGGTAAGGTTCATACCTGCATATTCAATTGTAAATACAGATTGATGATGTTTTAAAGTAAGGCTTTCAGTCTGGCCAATGACCTTTTTTAAAGGAGATAGCTCTTGGTTTGGAACTACAGATTTATTAAAAAGCTTAAAATCGGTAAAATAGACTTGGGGCTTATTTGTATTTAATTTAATGTTTCGTGGATTTACATAGTTAATCCCCCCATAGTTACCGAAATATATAACACCATCTTCATCTTTATAGGCGGCATTAAAATTGAAATCGTTCGAGAGTAAACCGTCGTTCATATCAAAGTTCTTGAAAGTCTGGCTTGTCCTATCAAACTGCGAAAGGCCATTGTTACCTGCCATCCAAAGGTTTCCGTTATCATCTTCCAAAATTGACGCAATGGTTTCTTGGCCTAGACCGTCTTTTTGACCGTACCAAACAAAACTTTCGTTGTTTGGATCATATCTGCAGAGACCGGCGCCATCCGTTCCTATCCACATCAATCCTTTACTATCTTCAAATAATGAAACAATCACATCGACCACGAGTTTATTCCCTAAATCTTGGTGCATGCTTTCCTTTAGTGAAATTACTTTTTGGGGCTTTGTTAATTCACTCGACAGTTTATAAAGACCTGCAGTAGTCCCCATCCAAATGGTATCGTTTTTATCGACCAATACTTTTCGCATAGCGCCTTGACCAGGACTGGGGTCTTCGAATATTGCATTGTTATGGTGACTGAAATTTTTATTGATCGGATTATAGGAATGTAACCCTTGAACATAAGAGCCAATCCAGATAGTTCCCCTCGAGTCTTCCGAAAAACTCATAATGCGGTTCGACCTTAACCCACAATTCGTATTCGACACCGTATAGTTAATGAAAGTGGCTGTATTGTTGGGTAGAAAAAAAATTCCGGAGTTCCAGGTACCCACCCACAGGTTATCCTTGCTATCCATAAAAAGGGCTACGACGTCTCCGGCGTCTAAGCCCGATAGAATATTGTTCTTCGAATTTTTTAGGTGTACGATATTCTTCTTAACGGGGTCATAGAGATCAATACCACCGCCATCCATACCGATGAATATGCGGCCACTTTTTCCTTTTACAATTCCGGTAACCGACGGCAATTGCAAAGAATTGCTCATATTGGCGAGGCTCTCAATGTCTTTAAATTTGTCTGAAAGACCGTCGTATACGCCTACACCATTATTATAATAGCCTATCCAAATTCGACTTTGTGTATCAACAAATATTGACCAAATAGAATTCGATTTTATACTGTTGGCGTCAAATTTACTGTATCGATAATTTTTACGGAGGGTTCCATTTTTTTTCAACACGAAAAGCCCGTCATTTTCAGTACCACATAAAATATTGCCGTCGGAAGCCTGTGCAAGGGATAATACTCGTTGGTCGGTTATTCTAAAGTTATGTACCTCATAGGAATTAAAGGCAGTTACCTCTACTTTTATCAAGCCATTGGAAAATGTGCCAATCCATATCGAACCGTCATCATCTTGCAACATAGATTCGATATTATAGGAGAAATCGGTATCGGAAGACTCGTAAATAGATAAAACCGGATGAGCCTTTGTACCGTCATACTCAAAAAGGCCCTGATTGGCCCCCATCAATAACTTGCCGGTACTACTTTTTATCAAGCTATTTATTTCAAGATCAGAAATTCGTGTATTGGTAATTATGGGTACGCTATAACCTCTTAAAGTTTCTGGATCCACCTCGAAAAGGCCATTGTAGTGAGAGCCGATTACCAATGTACCATTTGAGCTCTCTTGAATCGCCTTGATCGGCACATTTTCTAGCGCTACCGAATCTCTGTAAAGCACTACCTGTTTGAATTCGTCGTAATCGCGATCATATAAATTCAACCCGGCTTTGGTTCCGATCCACAATCTATCTGATCTATCGACATACGTAACATAAATCAAAGAGCTACTCAACGAGTTATCTTCATTGAAATCTTGCTTATATGACACGAAATCAATACCGTTATATTTTTTTAACCCGACCCCGTTTGTACCCATCCATATTAATCCGAGGCTATCTTGCACAATGCTTGAGACCGCCCTTTGGGTGTTGTTCTGCTCTATATTGACGAAAGTATATTCTTCAGGGCTATCTTGAGCATTTGTATAACTGCTGATTAGCAATACAATGGAAATACCAATTTTAATTATAAGGGCAACTTTCATAATGTCATTAAAAAAGAATAGCACTTTACGAAAACAATTGTTCTTTCAAGCTTTGAAACCAATCAAAATGTTTTTGAAAAACAACCCGAACATTAAGCCGTTCGTTTAGATTCATTTACGGCAAAATCGATCTAAAGTATCAATATAATTAGAAAAAATAGTATACTTGTTCAAATGCATCATAATTACTAGCATGGGCAACATGAATGCTACTTTCTTATGGCAGAATCATACATTTTAGAATACTACTTCCCGTTTTCAACGGCAAAAATGTTTAATTACCGCAAAACATATCTTAAAGAATATCTGCTGTAGTTTCATCACCCTACATAAGATTATCCACTAAAAAATGAACATACCCAATGAAACGGAATTTTAATATAATACCAAGAGAGATAAGAGGAAAGGAAGATTATGATTATTACTTGGGGAATTCAAAAGAATATGAAATACGGTAACCATATACGAAAATACAATGGCTTTTGACAAAAAAAATTGAAGAAAGTAAAATGGTAGCGCGATGCCACTTATTTACTTTATTTTCTAACCTTTTTTAATAAAAGCTTCTAAAACGAAGAAAAAGATGCAAAATCTATAAGGCCATAAATCGTTAAAATTCCCTTTGTACCTGATATCGGGCATCATAGGAACCAACAACTATTAATTTTCCCAGTGCTTCAAAGAGAAACAATTCAAGACGAAAACTTAGGTTATTTGTAACTGTAGGCTATCTGAGCTAGCTGACCAACAATTTTAACGGAATCTTTCATAGATAATTTAGAGCCATCAGCATGTATCCATCTTTTTAAGGGTTGCTCACAAATTAATTTTTTGGTCTGCTCTTTCCCATAAAATTTTCGCATCCTCATAAAAATTTCGACATCGAATAGCCATTTTGTGATGAACTTTTCATTGAACATATTCATAGCAATTTCCCTATCCATAATTTTAGCACCACACTGTGTGTCCTTAAATGGCATGCCTAATATGGTCTGAATAATTAAGTTAATGGTCATACTTATGATTTTTCGTGCCGATTCTTTGGTAATATTGGCTCCCATTCTACTAATTCTAGAACCGCTTACAATTTTAAAATCAGAGTTTTCAATGGTCTTAACCAAATCATCAAAATCTCTAAAATCCGTAGACAGATCAGCATCTAAAAATCCAATGTAGTCAAATTGTTCGTCTTTGACCAAATGCAATACGCCTTGGCGTACGGCTTCAGCCTTACCCCCATTTATCTCACAATTATAAACACTTATATTATTGGGGTTCGCATTTTGTAATTCTTCCAAAACTGCCAAGGTATTATCTGTACTTCCATCATTCACCAAACACAAATGGTAACCTAGGTTTTTATGGGCGAACTGCTTAAACTCGGCACTCAGCAATCTATCCTCTTCATTATAACAGGGAATAACCACGCCGACCACGTTCTTCTGCAGCATACGTGCTTCATTTCTTTCCTCGGTTGTATTGACTGTCGTTGCCGGCACACCAATAATACGCTTAATTCTTGCAGCCATCTCTTCAAGACTCACAGGCTTTTTCATGTAGTCATCTATTCCTAAAGTGAAACCATCCATGATAACCTGTTCATTGGTATTCCCTGACATTACCAATACTGGTGTTTTGGATTTCTTTGTTAGGCGAATAAATTCTACAACCTTTAAACCAGACATATCTGGCATGTTAATATCGACCAAGACCAAATCTGGTTCAAAGGTTTCATAAAGCGACATACCGGTTTCTCCTGAATTAGCGGTCATTACCTCATAACCTAGTTCCGACAGTTTTTTTTCGACCGATAGCAGTATTAATTTTTGATCATCAATGGCCAATATCTTCATAGTTTTTAATTTGGTTAAGAATTTAAAGGATAAGGTTTTGGGACGTATCTTTTATTCCTAAGATTTCTAATTAATACAAGTTATTTTAAAGTTTGTGCTTTTTTTGTCGAGACAACCCCGATATACCATTTTTTTAAGTTGGACCAACATAAAATAATTTCGTAGTCGTTTTCTTTCAAATAACGTTCATTTTGCCTCTCCTATTGTACTATTGTAAATTATTATTCGTTTCTAAGAGTAACGATTTTAATTCTAAATGACCAAAAAGAGTACCAACCCTATTTTAGTGGTGGCCCTATTCATAGCCATAGCATTCCATGGTTCCAGTATTTTCTTTACCTTGGAGACTACCTATGATGCCTTAATTCACCTTTTCTTTGCCGACCATTATGCCAATAGTTGGTTCGAACCTTGGGATTATCGATGGTATACCGGATTTACCGTTCAGGCATATCCGCCATTGGTACATCAATCGATTGCCATATTATCTTACATAGGAGGCTTAAAATTTGGAATGTTCTCAGTGGCAATGATCGGTATTGTTCTTTTCGTCACAGGTGCATACAGGTTCGGGCTTTTAATGACGGGAGACCGGAAAGTTGCAGGATACACCGCCCTACTTGCTGTATTTTCATCAACTTTTGTCGAAACACTTCACATTTTCGGCCAACTTCCCAGTATTGTCGGACTCTCTATTCTTTTACATTCCTTACCCGAAATATACCAATGGATAAAAACGGGAAAGCTCCGCTACTTTTTCACCTGCCTTTCGCTTATTGCCGTAACGGTAACCTCACACCATGTAACGCCCATTTTTGGTATGGTTTTTTTCATTTTTCCTTTGATAGGAATGGTGGTCATGGATGAGGCTTTTGATCAAGCCGGAAGTACGAAGAAGATCAGTTTTCGAATTTTTTGGAAAGCCTTTTTAAAACTTTTCTGGCGTATTGTGAAATTTGGAGGTGCTTCCCTAGTTTTAATTGTCTTTTGCATTTTGCCCTATTGGATCAATTCTAAAAAAAATCCGATTACCCAAGTCCCCATACCACACGGTTCTAGGGATAATTTCTTGGAAGTTACTTCGTCTGGTTTGGTATTTTTCGTAATCCCCTGGGGGGTGCTGCTTTTTATTCTACCCTATATTTTTTATCGATTTTACAGCAAACGCTATTTATTCTTCGGGCTCTCTTTTACCATGCTGACCATTCTTGGCACCGGAGGAACAACACCCATTCCACTAAAATTATTAGGGGAAACGGCTTTTAATATTCTCACTTTAGATCGTTTTACGTTATGGGCAACGATTATAGCCTTGCCTATGTTTGGGGAATTTGCATATCGTATGGTAGAGGGTGATTTAAAAGAACACATGCAAAGGCGATTTGGCCCTGTCTATCATAGACTTGCCGGGGGGTTATTGGCCGGCGGTATCATTGTCATGGTCATTTTCACCATGAGTTTGGGGTATTTTAGACCCTCACAACCCCAAAAAATAAAAATGTTGCCCATTGTCAATTTCCTCAACCAAGATCAACACGATCAATGGCGCTATCTTCCATTAGGCTTCGGGGATCAAATGGCCTGGCTATCGGCACAGACCAAGGCAATGACCGTTGATGGCAATTACCATTCCGCAAGGCGTTTGCCCGAATTGACAACAAGGGCCATTGAGCGCTTAGAAAACTCCAAATTTAGAGGTGTCGAGGGCATCGGTTCATTGCAACAGTTCTTAACGGTACCCGAGAAATATAACCTAAAATATATTTTCGCCAACGACAAATTCTATGACCCCCTACTCTATTTCTGCGGCTGGCAACGATTGCAGCAATTGGAAAACGGCATTATGGTCTGGGAAAAACTAAATGTGCCCCCCCTCCCTAAAGTACTGGCAAAAGAAGATGTATCGGTCTTCTTAAAAATAATTTGGGGCCTTATTCCTATCTCGACGGTAATCATCGCGTTTATACTCAATATTCAATCAATCTGGTTCCGAGCCTTAAAATCACATAAATCACAGCCTTCCGACTATTTAAAGTATATCAAGATACATCGAAAGTTTTCAAACAATCTCATTACTTTCAATCTGCTCTGGGCCGGTTTTCTACTTTTAGTTCTCGGCTATGGCACCTATCATTTCTATTTAGACGAATCGGCACAAATTAGTCCGGAAAACGTTGTAAGGTCTTACTATGATGCCTTGGATTTTAAGGAATTTGAAAGAGCATATTCTTATCTCGACCCTGAGGGGAATAAATCACTTTCCCAATTTATGCTAGAGGTTTCGGTAACCGATGGAATTCTTAGTTCTTATGCCAAGTTAGATGCCATTGGGGTCGCCGTATCTGAGGAAACACCAAATAGCGCATTGGCAAATGTTGGAATGCAATGGATTACTCCTTTAGAAAAAATAGCAAAACAAGAACGTCTTGAATTGGTAAAAAGAAAGGGGAAATGGTACGTACGACCCAAAAGTATCGATACCGACATTCCTCCAGACCAACTATTCGAGAGCAACGAAACAAAATTCTATAATCATGGAAGACGTAAAATCACGACCCAACAGACCCATCATGAAGATGTATTGAAACAACCTGTGTTAGAAGTGCTGTCTGCCAAATTGGTCGAAATAGAATCCGAATACGCTATTGTTGGTGAAATACAGAACGTAGATGATGTTCCCGCAGATGTGGTGATTTCCGCCACCCTATACAATAATGAAAATGTCGAACTTGCTAAATTCAATGCCAAATATCATCTCAAGCATAAATTAATGCCTAAGGAAACCACTGCCTTCAAAATCTTGTTCGAAGGTATTGCATGGACAAATCCTGATGAACACATTCCTGAAACCTTTAATCCCAATGAATTCACAAAACTCGATTTAAAAGAAATACCTACCAAATTTAATTTACAATGTGCCGGCAATGTCGCCACGACCGACCTTTATAAGTCCATTACCCTGCAAAAACTTCAAACCACAGAGAATATGCTTGAAGGGGAATTGTTCAATAGCGGTATACAAGAGGTTACTATTCCACAATTATTGATTTCATATTACGATTCAGATAAAACTTTGGTTTGGGTAGATAGTAAATTTATGAGAGAAGGTGTACGAGTACAGCGTAAACAAAATTTTGAATATGAATTATTAGACATCCCGAACCTCAGTATCATAAGTAGCAGTTTAGAGAACTGTTTTGTTAATGGTTCACCTAATGCCACAATCGCGGAAAAGATTTTTCCCAATAGAAATCTTGAACATAATCAAGAGTTATTACAACCACTGAAAGGCAACGGATATGATTTTATAAAAATTGAGTTGAATAGTTATATCGGAAATCCTAAGTAATGAAAATCTTCATCGCCATCATAACTTTAATACTCATTGTCTCGTGCCGAACCGAGGTATTGGAGAACAAGACCCCCAATATAAAAGTGTCTCTGAATGCTTCCAATGAACAACAGACCGTAAGTAGTGAATTATGTCTTAACTTTGAAATACAAGGTGAAAAAGTACCACAATTATATTTGACCAATGCCATTGGATCAACGATTATTACAGGTACAAGAAAGAATAGCCATATCAGGTATTGCTTTCCAAAAAGTTATACCCGTCATGCCGGATTACTTAAATGGAAGATGGTCTCGAATGGAGAAATCATCGAAAATGGCGAAGTCAACATGCGACCAGATTCGACCTTTGTTTTTATGGAATCTTATTTTGGTCCTAGGCAAATAACTGCTGGTGACATCGATTTTTCGATGTTAACGAACATACCTACCGATCAATTTGACAACCTATTACCAGACGGTACAACTGTTACCATAAAACGTCAATTTGAAAATCAAATGGATGAATACGCTATTGAAACATCTGGGGGTATTGCATGGAAAAATATAGGAGCAACAAAAAAGGCAGGTCGTATGCTGGTAAGTTCCGCCTGTCTAGGCACCTACTCAAAACAACTTACGACTATGGTCTATTCGGCAATACCCGCTGATTTTACAATTCACTATGAACGTGATCATTCGTTTGCTGACGGCAACCAGATTTTAACATTGAAAACTTCGAAAATAGTCGATGACTATAACAATATTGTGAGCGATGGTACATATGTGAATTTTATTGTCGAAGATGCTTCGGGTACTTTATTACGTACATCGGGCAACACACAAAATGGCATGGCCATAGCAAAGATACTTCACCCTGAAAGGCCCACAAAATGGAATATAAAGGCCTATGTCACTGGAGCCGCAACCAGTAATCGGCTGGCTGTAAGCTTTGACCAATCGGTCAAAGATTTTGAAGTCAGCTTTGATGAAAATGAACGAGAAGTTGTCATTGGCCCTTTATATGGATTTATCAATCAAAAAGTTCCCGATGGCATTAGCATAACTATTGAACTTAAATCAGAAGAGCATTTAATTTTAGAAAAGACCAAGCTTTTCACTAAAAATGGAATGACGTCATTAAAGCTTCCCGCAGAGTTTTATCCTCCAGGAACCTATGCGATTACGATAAATTCCATGGGTATTAAAAAAGAACTAACCATTAAACTCTATGGCGACAAAAAATAGAAATGCATATCGGGCGTTTTTGTTGCTTTCCTTTCTCGGGGTCAACATGCTAATTCTATTCGGAATCGGCTCTGCATGGTCTTATTTAAATACAGGAGCGGATCGTTCTACAATGCTGCACCTCGAAAGTCAATTAAACGAAACTTATCTACCTAAAGTGATATGGTCGGATACGCTAGGCGAAGGACGTCCATTAGAGAAGCAGACGCTTACAAAAATAGAAAAAGACTATAAACGTGCTTGGTATGTACGCAACCTGGCGTACAGAAATCAAAATGACTACGGTCTTGACGATTATTATACAGACAGTGCCTTGATAAAATTTAAAAGGATTTTAGACTTGAACAAAGCCTCTGGCGTCAAAATAAAATCGACAACTATTTCACACAACCCAGATTTGGAATTCTACAGTGCCGATGGCCAACTGGTGGTTTTCAAAGACAATAATGTAGCATCATACAGTCAAATCTATCGTAATGACAGCCTTTTCCTTGAGCATAAAAGCACTGCAAATTACAGAGTCATCATGCTGCTCGAGGATGGTTTTTGGCGAATACGCCATCTGCAGGAAATTCCATCGGTATTACAAGACGGTATTGCCGAAAATGACAGCAACAAACTACCGATCGATTTTACCAAAATACGTGGCGTAAACTATTATCCGCAGAAAAACCCATGGGATATGTTCGGTGAAAATTTTGATAGCCTGGTGGTTCGTAAAGATTTTGAAAGAATTCGTAAAATGGGTTTGAATATGGTGCGTATTTTCGTACCGTATGAGAATTTTGGGAAAAATATCATAGACCAGAACAAACTTAAACAATTAAAAAATGTGATGAATATTGCATTGGAAACAGATCTTAAGGTGATGGTCACCTTATTCGATTTTTATGGAAATTATGATATTGACGATTGGACGCTAACTCATAGACACGCCGAAATTGTTGTAAATTCTTTGAAGAACCATAAAGCTCTTTTGGCTTGGGATGTAAAGAACGAGCCGGATCTAGACTTTGATTCAAGAGGGTTTACCACGGTAACCGCTTGGTTAAAAGAAATGATTGCGCAAATCAAGAGTTGGGACCCCGAACATGATGTCACCATAGGTTGGTCATCAACCGAAGCGGCAACCAATCTTACAGAAGAAGTAGATTTGGTTTCTTTTCATTATTACAAAAAACCGGAAGATTTTGTCAAAGCATACCATCAACTACAAGATAAAGTAAACAACAAGCCGTTTATGTTGCAAGAATATGGATTATCTTCCTATAGCGGCGTTTGGAACGCCTTTAGTGGATCTGAAGAAAAGCAGGCTGCGTATTATAAGCAGATGCAAGAGTATATCTCTCAAGAAAATCTACCTTTCGTATTCTGGACCCTATATGATTTCAATGAAGTACCCACTTCGGTAGTAGGCCGATTACCTTGGCGTAAAACACCTCAAAGACATTATGGCTGTATTAATGAGGAAGGAAATCCAAAGCCTTCTTACCAGTTTCTGAAGCAATAACAATTACAAAAAAAAGGATGGCCTAAAAAGACCACCCTTTTTAATAATAGAGCAAAGGAAAGTAATAATTTTTACACGTCTACAACCGAATCTTCAGTCTTTGTATGCGTGATACTTTTTAAATCGAAATTTGAGTTCTTAAGTTGTATGGCTTTAAAACAATCGATGTACATTTTCGTTATAGCCGACATGGGTAATGAACAGGCCGCCTTGTAATTAGCCTTCGCCAACTCCGTGCGATACGATTCATTAGTCAATATACTTTGTATCGCATCTGCCAATGAATCAGCTTTATCGGCTTCAAAAAACTCTCCCCTATACCCTTCGTCTTCTATCAAAGAAGCCAAATCGCCTAAGTTGGGCAGCACCACCGCCTTACCATAACTACCGGCTTGGTGCAACACCCCAGAGCTACCTGTAGTCGAGGTATACGGAAAAACTACGACAGCACTTTCACCGAAAATTACAGGAACATCCTCTTCGGCAACATAACCTGTAAAACGTAACTGCTCTACTCCTGCATATTGCTTGGCTACGTTCTCCAAATAGCCTGGTGTATTTGGGCTATCGGTACCCGCAATGACAATTTCGATATTTTCATCTGTACGTTTCCGTATTTTTTCTACCGCTTCAATCAATACCTCTACCTTTTTATAAGTACCAAACTTACCAAAAGCCATTACCTGTTTCGCGCCTTTGGGCAATTGGTAATTCGGTTCTGGTGGTATCTCAAAAGACCCGTGGGGAATCTGAACCACGTTCTTGGCTTTGTATTTTTTCTCTAGAATTCCAACATACTTGGTTATGGTTACAGCCACAAGATCTGAAGCCAAAACAAAACGTGTCAAGGTAGATCCGATAAAACCGTAGATTTTCTGTAACAATTTATTCTTAGTGAACCCTGCACTTTCCAAGTCAACTGTCTCCAATATATTATGCAACAATGAGATACAAGGAATACCTTTAAGTTTACATATGAAGGGCATAAGAAGACCCAAGGCAGCCGGCACCTTTTTATCCCCAAATTTTAAGAATTGTAAGTTGAATAAAACAGCATCGGGCTTGGTGCGGTTCAAGGCTCTATTAATATCCAATATATTTTTGTAGCTATTGAAGCTCCAGCTTTCGGCTACGGTTATTTTACAACCCTCTTCTTCAAAAGAAATGTCTTTTTCTCCTTCCGTTCGGTCGGTAATCAAAATAATCTCGTCTACATCGGATTGAAGTCTAAAGTGTTTTACGAGATGGTATGCATACTCCGTAAGGGTAATTTTACTTGGCGGATATGCCGTTACAATTGCTAATTTCATTTTTCTTTTTTTTATAAGTTTGTTTGATTATCCGTTTGAAGTTCTATATGGTTGGGCCTATTGTTCTTATAAATAAAATACCCCAACTGCACAGCCAATAAAATGGCCATTGCCAGAATTTGTACGAGAACTACCTGTTCAAGACTGTCATGATAAATGGCTATCAAAGCCACTTGGGAAATACCCAAAATTCCTGATAGAATTACTGGACCATAATGGTCTAGGGAAAGATAGTAGTAGGCAAAAATGTTTGAAATGGCAAAAAGTGAGGTTGCCAAGGCGTATTTCCAAAGTAACCCTGCGATACTTAAATATTCCTCTCCGAACATCAACTGAACGATAAGCTCTGGAAACATCCAACACGCAAGTACGATACAGGTTGATAGCAAGCCAATAATAAAAACATACTTAAACAAGACCGGAGCCGTCGACAAACCATCTTTCTTACGTTGCACCACGGTGGGCAGTAGTATCATAACGAACATCCAGGCAACAAAATATACCACCCTGCCTATCAAGGCAAGTGAGGCATACAAACCAGCAGTGGTCGCATCGAAATAATGCTTCACCATTAAAATATCACTGTTGTTAATAATAATCTGGGTGCCTTCATAACATGCCGTAAGAATGATGAACATCGATACATTTTTGGCATTTTCAGGTGTTAAACGCACTGATTTTTCAAAACTGAAGTTTTTAATATCGGTCGGAATCATGCCAAACAAAAACGATATCAAAATACCAGAAGCGACCAAAGTGGTCGCATCAAACGGAAGCACCATCACAAAAAACAAAGTAAGCAAGAGCCTACTCCACATTTCGGTTTGGTAACTGGTTGAAAGTTTAATAAACTCCATATTGCCCTGGTAAATACCCCGGTTTACGCTCATTAAAAAATACAATGGAACCCCTACGGCAAATACAATAAACATTGAAGAAGTTTCCGTTTGAAATAATTGTTGCAAGTCTTTTGCAAAGAACAGCATCAAAACCATTGCTATTAAACCAATGATGAGCGACCCTTTATATAACTTAAACCGAAACCGAGACCACTGCCCTCCCTCCAACAACACAGCAAATTTTGCGGAGGCCAGTTGAAAAGTCATACCAACAAAAGACAGCACTAGTAATAAAGTAACGAGCAATGCGGCTTCAGCAAAAACAGCCGGCCCCAAAATTCTTCCCAGTAAAAGATTATAAATATAATTGCCCCCATTTACCAAGAGCACGCTAAACATGAATATTTGTTCGGGAGAAATTTTTCGCAATGCCAATCGATATACGGTCATTATTTTGGTTCTTCTTTGGTGGGTTATTGGATGTAGTCTCTCTTTTATTCTATTTTCATATAAAATGACGATTGCCCGATGGACCAGATAACAGCCAAATGTGTCATAGTGATTAAATCATAGCTCTTCTAATAAACCAAGGCTAACTTTCAATATAAAATCCATAAGTGTTTGGTTATAAAGGTTTCTTATCAATTTTATTGTAGGAATAATCTTCTTTTCGATAAACGGCGTTTCATTTTTAACTAAATCCGTATTTGTTCATCCTACCGATAGCCCTTTCAAAGCAGTTCATATACAATGCTGCTAATTTTATCACTTATTAATTCTTTAACCTTCAAAAAACCACCAATAAATAGTGAATAAGTTCGTTATCAACTTGTAGTAATAACCTTACCCTCATGTTTCGATATTTTATTTTAATTTTTTTATTGTTTTTTTCGCTTCTTTCAAGTGCTCAAGATGACCTCTCTGCTGGCTTTGAACTTTTGGAAACAGGGAAATTCGAACAGGCAGAAACCTTCTTCGAAAACTATTTGAAAACAAAGCCAGATAATAAGACCGCCCAATTGTGTTATGCGAGAGCAGTGGGCTTAAGCGGGGAACCGCAGAAAGCCACCGGGCTTTTTGCTAATTTGTTAAATGATTACCCTGATGATTTTGAAGTACAAATCAATTATAACGAGTCTTACCTATGGGCCAAAGAATACGAAAAGGCAAAACCATTATATCAAGAGATGGTACGCTCTTATCCTGATAAATTTGGAGCACTATTAGGCTATGCCAATACACTCAGTAATTTAAAGGAATATAAGCAAGCCTTGACTTGGATAGAAAAGGCCATTGCCCTTGAACCTAATAACAAAAGCGCCAAAGTTTCCAGAAAATACATGAAGTTAGGTTACGCCAATCAATTCGTGAGCAATCAAAATTATCGAAAGGGCGAAGTTTTGCTTCAGGAAATTTTCACTGACTTTCCTGAAGACAAAGATGCTTTATTAAATCTTGCAAACCTGTACTTAATCACCAAAAATGCTAGTAAAGCCAAAGCAACGTACGGTCGCTATGCACTGACCCCCAAAGATTCGGTTACTGCCTTAAATGGGATTGCTTTGGCAGCACATATTGATGAAAATGACAAGGAAGCCCTTAAAGTTGCTACTCTTTCTAAAAACCGGGTATCCCAATTCAAAGATAGTATACTGACCGAGCGCACGTATGACCGCTATATTCAAGCTTTGATATGGAATAGGAAATATGGAAAAGCAAAAGCGCAAATTGATAGTCTGTCAAAACTATACCCAAATAAAAATTGGCTTTTTGCCCTAAAGGCAACTTTCGGTCTTTATACGGGAAATCCCAAATACAGCATCAAAAATTACAACGCAATTCTTAAAAATGATAGTACCTCGTTCGACGGAAATCTGGGTAGTGCCAACGCATATTTTGCTTCTGACCGTATAATACCTGCTTACAAAGCGGCCTATAAAACCTTGAAGATTTATAAAAACCAAAAAGATGCTAACGGCTTTATTGAAAAACTAAACGTTCAATTCACCCCAGGCATAGAAGAACATGCCGCCTATACTTTTGACAATGGCAATAATATAGCTCTCTTTACCAACACTAGTGTCGATGTTCCTTTATCAACCAAATTTAGAACCACGCTTTCGTATTTATACCGTACTACAAAAAATACGGTTACGCTCAACAAGGCGAACTCTCATGTAATCGTTGCCGGAATGCAGTATAAATTATTTCCTAAGACCACTTTGAAAACGGTTCTGGGCCTAAACAATTCCCGCTTTATGGCAGATGCTTACACCCAACCCGTCTTAGAAGCCAAACTGGCTTTACAGCCATTTAAACTTCAAAACCTAGAAGTTGGCTATCAACGTGAGGTACAAAATTTCAATGCAGACCTTATCGAACGTGAAATCGTGATGAACCATTACGGACTGAACTACAATCTAGGCACAAACTTTAACCTGGGTTGGTATACGCAAATGATGTACACCCAACAAAGTGATGCTAATATTCGAAACCTTCTTTTTACTTCGTTATACTACAATTTACTACGCAAACCAGCCCTTAAAATGGGGCTTAATTATCAGTACATCTCCTTTGCGGACCAATTACCTACCATTTACTTTAGTCCTGAAAAATATCAAGCTGTGGAGATATTTGCAGATATTCGCGGAAAAATTTCAAAGAATACCAATTATATGGCAAGTGCCGCTACTGGTTTCCAACAAGTAGAGGAAGACCCAAATACTACAATTTTCAGAGCCGAAGCAAAATTACAGCATCAATTTTCAAAACGTCTCAGCGGCAATTTATATGGCAAGTATAGTAATATCGCTTCCGCTACTGCAGCAGGTTTTGAATTCACCGAAATTGGAATAAAGTTAAAATGGTTGTTCACTAAAAGACCATTGTTCTTCCATAAAATAAAGCAATAGAAAATTATAAGACGGGCTTACTCAATTCGACTGAAATTTTACGAATTTATTACTATCGAGGGTGTGGCACAATGGCAAAGTCACACACCTATCAACGACGAACAGCAATGGTTATTAGTCAAAAAGGAGTGACTTACAACGCTGGCAGTTGATATTATAAAGTAATTCGGCGGCCAATGTTAAAAGAGAAAATGGCTATAACAGGTTTAACCTTCGCATCAATTCGGGCCTACTATTACGGCTGATAGGAACAACATTTTTTTCTATTAAAACGCTGTTATCTTCAATATCTATTATCTTGGTGAAGTTTATTATATACGACCGATGAATCTGTAGAAATGATTTTTCGGGTAACTTTTGCTTTATGTTTTTTAGGGTCGTATGAACGTGATATTGCTGCTTTTCCGTTAGAATATCAATATAGTCGCCATTTACCTTTATCAAGAGTACTTCTTCAAACTTTAATTTTATCAAACGCCTATCGATGTTGATGTAAAAATAATCTTCAGCACCGAAACCTTCATGTTCCCCTCCCTCTTTTTTTGCAGGTGTCACCAATGCACTTTTTATTTTTCGAATCGATTTTTCAAAACGCTCAAAATTTATAGGTTTCACCAAATAGTCTACTATTGATTCATATTCATAGGATTCAATGGCAAAATTAGTGTCAGAGGTAATCAAGACTACCTTGGGAGAATCTTTTAAAGTTCGTACAAAATCAACTCCACTAAATCCTGGCATGTGAATATCTAAAAACACCACATCGACGGTAGATTGATTTAAAAACTTTATGGCATCGATGGCATTGTCAAATTGGGCTACTACCTCTATATCTGAAACTTTAGAAGAAAATCTTGCCACTATCGCTCTTGCGGCTTTCTCATCATCTACGATAATACAGGTCATTGTTAAATAGTTTTTAGAAAATTATCTATGTTATCTAAAACATGACAGAAATCTTTGTGTCTTCCAAAATCTTCTGTTTTCAATTCTTCTTCAAAGACTACAGCCAATTTATAGGCTTCCTCCATGCTCAATATATTCAGTTTATGCTTTAATTTATGAACAATTTGCCAAGCTGCATAAAAATCTTTTTTTTCGATAGCTTCTTTGTAAATATTATGTTCGATCGGAAACTCTTGTTTCACTATGGAAATAAATTCCAACTCAAAATCGTAGTCGTCTCCTGCAAGTTCTTTAATATAATTTAAATTAGGCTTGTCCATCACAGTTTTTCTTTAATGTAAAATAAAAAGTTGTTCCCTTATTCTCTTCTGATTCGAGCCAAATATGGCCTTTATAAAGGGCTATGATTTTTTTTGCCAAGGCGAGTCCAACTCCGGCAGATGTTGGATTATTCTCCAATTTTCGAAACATCTCGAATATACTTTTGTGGTGACGTTCAGGAATTCCTTTTCCATTATCGGATATAGAAAATTTCCAAAATTGGTCATCATCTTCACTTTTAATTTTAATCAACCCTTCAGATAAGTGTTCGGTAGCGGCAATGGCATTGGTCAACAAAATGGTAAAAAGTTGTTCGATCCAAATTCTTTCCAAGCAAATGGTTGGTAGATTATCGGACCATTGCAAATCTACATTATCGGGAATGTTACTATTTTTTTTGATTTCACCAAGGAGCATTTTAATGTCAATGTTCTTCTTTTCCTCCATTTGAGCCCCAATGCTAGCGTGCTTAAGGATGCCATTGATCAAATTATCCATTTTGGTCAAGTTCTCAGATATCAAAAGGCAATTATTCTTACTATCTTCCGACATTCTACTTTTTTCTTCCTCCAATATCCAACTCATCAACGCATTTACGTTTCTAACGGGTGATTTTAAATCATGGGATACCATTTGAACGTAATTGCTCAGCGACTCGTTCTTTACCTCCAAGCTTTTTAAGAGTACATTTTTTTCGGCCGTAATTTCACTAACCTCCTGGGCCAAATTGCTTAAATGACGTGCCAATTTTTCAGCATCGAAATTTTTGGTCTCACCATGTTTCAATTTGTCTCCGCCATCCAAATTCGAATTAAGGCTATTCATAGCCTGCTCAAGAGAAGCAAGAATCTGTTGTTGTCGCTCCGCTTCTTTTGTCAGTTTGGCGTTTGCCAGATAAAGTTCTTCAGAACTTATTGAGGTCGCACGCTGTATCATTGACAGCTTTTCATCAAAATCAATATACGAATTGTCGACGGCATTTAAGAACGCTTGAATATCAGGGCTTTCCTTCAAATGGTCGGGCAAGTATTTTCTTAACTGTCTATTGATCAGTGGGTGCATTATTCGCTAAGTAAAGTTAATGTCATAGTCTGGTTATGCAATTTACACGCATCTTGATCGGCAAAAGGTGCCATCTCCCCATAGGAATAGAATCCGGTAACCACAGTATTTTCCCCAATTACAGATAATACTTCGTCTACTTCTTCCTCCGTTCTTTGTCCCATGACCAGCTTACGGCCCACACAACTTATCAACAAGGCCAATTCAGGAGCGGCACTTCTTTTGTTCATCGCATATTTGGCCGCAGTTCGCGCACCATTGGCAATATCATCGACCGTAGACATCATTAATTGAACCTTCGAACCTTCAGGAATATCACCGGCAATAATCATGGTATTACTTTCTTCGTCTATATTTAAAATCGTTCTTACTATGGCAACCTCTTCATTCGGATGTCGTACACTCAAAGGAAACAACAAAGCCGATTGAGGCAATTCTTTTGCTTTTTCTCCAAGGTACTTCTTATAAAGGTCCAAAGCGGGTTTATCATCGAGTTCGTGCAGAATGTTATCCTGAGATTTCGTGATTACGCGTTCTGGCCCAAAAGGCATCCACCCACCGTAATTGGCACTTGTTATTTCTAGAGATTCGCCGTAAAATGCTATCGCCACTATCTCTCCCTCTTTAGGATTTTCGTTGTACGAAGAAAGTGTTTTTTCGAAACGGCCATCATCACCACATAAACCACCAGATAAACCGACACCCTTATTTTTATTTTGCTCAAACCCCGCAATCAAGGCACTGCCGTTAACCGTACTTCCTTCCGACACTAAAAATAAATGTTTTAAATTCTCTTGGGAAAAAGATTTCATCAAATGCTCGCCAAGATCTGTATCGTCATTGGCGAAATTGGCCACATTCTCCCTTTTAACCAAGAAACTGCCCTTCTCAAATTCAATTGCTGTTAACACCGCCGAATTTTCATAAACCGAATCTTCCATAATTTCACCCGAAGTCGAGCCAAAAACTATGTGTCCCGATGGAAACAAATCCCTTACCTCTTTATATATTCCTTCATCTTCCAAAATATATCTATTTCCAAAGACCAGAACTAGGGGATTGTTCAATACCTTATGTTCACCTTTAAACTTAAAGGGTACACCGGCGGCTACTTTTATTGCTTGTACTGTTTTCATAAAACGCTTATTTTAACTGGCAAAATTCTTTCTTTAAGGTAAAGTGAAACTCTGTTCCTACGCCCACTTCACTATCTACCCAAACCTCACCGCCATATCTATCTACAATCTTTTTTACAATGGAGAGCCCTATCCCGGTTGATCTTTCGTTATGGCCTACCGATTGAAAAATTTCGAATATTTTTTTGTGATACTCCTTTGGAATACCTACCCCGTTATCTTTAATGGTAAAGCACAAATGAGTTTTGTTTTCTTTGTAAAGAACTTCTACCAAGCCCTCTTTTTTATCTATATGCACCACAGCGTTACCCATAATATTTTGAAACAACTGGTGCATTTTAATATCATCTGCCAAAATGGTGGGCAACAATACCGGCACGGAAAGTTTTACATGTTCAGGAATAAAAATACTCTCTCCAACATCTGCCACTACGGTATTCAGGTCAACCTTTGAATTATCAAGTTCAGAACTATTTGCGGTAGAGTACTCTAAAATACCATGAATCAGTTTATCCATGGAGGCCACTTTCTCTTGCATTAATTGCAAGTTATGCTGTCCGGCCTCATCTAAAACATCTTTATAATCTTCTTGAATCCAAGTGGCCAAAGCACTTATACTTCTTAATGGTGATTTCAAGTCATGGGAAACGATATGCGCATATTCTTGAAGGCCCTTATTGCTATTTTCAAGCTCCTTTAATAGTCGCTCTTTTTGCTGTTCAAGAAGTTTCTGATTCGTGATATCAAGATGAATACCTATAGATCCAATAACATTCTTATCCACATCATATCTTGGGGCACCGCTTATCAACCAATATTTTTTGGCTCCCAATTTGTCCCTGACCTCAGCTTCATACGAATCTGATTTACCCTTGATCCTTGCTATGTTCTTATCTGCAATTAGTGCTTGATCTTTGATATTCAGATAATTGGATGCTTTTTTACCTAAAAGCTCTTCCTCTCGAAACCCGCTCATGGTACAAAAACTACGGTTTACCAATTGAATAACATCATCGGTATCAACCTCAAGAAGACCAAGGTTCATGTTGGCTATTATACTGCTATATTTTTGGCGTTCAGCATTTAATCTTACTTCGGCCTCTCGCTCTTTGGTAATATCTTCGACCAGCACCAATTGATACTCGAGATTTCCTTTGGTGTCTTTGACGGCACTCACTATAGTTCTTGTTAAGACACAAGATCCATTTTTTCTAAACAACCGTTTGATCACCGTAAATTTATCACGTTTCCCCTCATTCATTTCAGAAGTCAGCCGGTCGTTGGCCTCAACATCCTCCGGAGCCGAAAAACTACTTACTTTAAGTTTTTTTAGCTCAATTTCACTATATCCTAAAAGGTCAATAAAGGTATTGTTAGCCTTTACTATGGTATCGTCAACCCTCAAAACAATACCTAAGGGCGAATTCTGTACAATAGTATCCAATTGCTTGCGCTGCTCTGAAAGTAGTTGTTTAACCTCTATTTCTTGGGTAATATCGCGTATTATACCTTGTGCGGCAATGGGCCTTCTTTTTTTATCATAGATAAGGCTGCTGTTTACCTCTACCCATTTGGCATCGCCATTCTTGGTCACTATTTTTGCCTTATACTTATTAATTTTTCCAAATTCGATCAATGCTTTCATCGATTGACCCGTATATAGGCTAAAATCTTTATGAATTATCGATGTAAGGTTAAAACGTTCTTTGGTATGGTCATATCCTAAAAATTCCTTGGCGGAATTATTCATTTTTATAACCTCCCCTTTTAGGTCCATTACCACATAAGGATCAATTATATTGATAAAATTACCGTCAAGTTCTGATGTCGTTTCACATAAAAGATCTTCTAGTTTACTTTTAGATTCCTTTAAATGCTCGGTAACGTCATATAACTCTTTGGATTTTTCTTCCAATATTTTCTCTGCTTGATGACGTGCCTTTTTCTCGCGTTCCAACGCTCTCTTGAGTACTTGAACCTCTTTACTTTCCATTGGTGACGATATCAAATTTAACTTCCGTCCCGTCTTCTTTCAACAACTGGTAAGTGATTTGCGCCGTATCGTTAAAATGTTCGAAGGTTTTCTCCATTAAGCCATGGGCCAACCTATAGAGTCCTCTTGAGGAAGAATATATCATGGATAACGTAGTATCTGTTTTATCCAGAATTTTGAAGGTAGGAAGCTCAGCATCGGGGTAGAGCTTCTTAACATGTACATGTATATGGTCTTCAATTGAATAGAGCAGCGCAAGTGGAGACTTGTAACTTTTCACTACCTCAGGATGAGATTTGGCCAACCCGTCAAATAAGTATAGGCCAAAAGCGTGGATAAGGTCACCCGCAGGAATATTCGTGACCCCACTTAGTTGTGTAATGAGACTCACCATCTCATTAAAATCGTAGGTGCCTACAGAAGTATAGCTGCCCTCTGAAGGCAAATTTGAATTTTCAATTATAGCATCCAAGGTTTCCAAGCCAAACTTGGATTCTACCATTTCCAAAAATTCAGTAAAAACAATACCTTTCATAAAACTGATTTAGTTTTTAAAGGTAGGAAAAGTATGACTTTTACATAAAATTTTGTTGTGAAACGCCGTTTTTAGTTAGCCTTTAACCAACTGATTGATGTCCCAGTATTCCAAGACCTTATTTAACTTTGATTCGTAGTCTTCATATTTTAGGGGTTTTATAACATAACCAGCGATTCCAATTTGATAACATTTAAGTAAATCGGCCCTGTTTTCAGATGTGGTCAATATAATTGTAGGAAGGTATTTTAAAACATCGTCGGCCTTAAGAATTTCTAAAAACTCTATACCGCTCATTCTAGGCATGTTTAAATCTAATAGAATAATATCAGGTGACTTTTCACCCGACCTCAATATCTCGAGCGCCTCCTCACCGTTGTTCGCCTTTACAATATTATGTTTAAGTTGCAGCTTAGATAAGGTGCGTTGTAATTTCATGACTTCGATAGTATCGTCTTCAATTAAAAGAATGTCCATAGTTTTATTGTTTTTCGAATTATTAAAACAAATTTCCGTTTTTGTACTTTATTTGAGGGTTTCAACACGGGCGAATGGTAGATTGGTGTCGGTGAATGGTAATTTTATGTAGATTTAAAATTGAATATTTTTTCGTAAAGAAAGAAAAAACATACAAACCAACGAATGAAGTTTGTTCATAAAATAGCAATCTCCCATTGAAACTAAAGGGCCGTTATTGTTTTTATAAAGTTTCAACAGCTCGTATGGTATTCACTGTGATTATTTCTAAGTCAAGCATAATGTCCAATCTTAAAAACAGCCGTATTTGACCGTCAATACTTTATTATGTGAGATAAAGAACAACTAGCTATTCATTGTTTACTTCGAAAAAAATACAGCTTCCGGTACTTCTGCTTGTAAAAGAGAGGGGCCTTTCCATTGCAGATCAAATTTATGTTCTTTACCGGAATCGCTTTGGCTATAAATACGAATCGGATGGTACCCTTCCTTTAATTTAATAGCCCCTTTCCTAACCGTTTCAGGCAAATATCCATAATCGGCATCAATCACACTGGCATCGTGAATGCGTATAAAAGCTTTGTTCGTAACGCTTAAGAAAAAAGTGTATATACCACTTCTCGGGATTCTAATGTATCCCTCAAAAAGGTATACATTTCCTTTCTTTGATTTGATCTGATTCAGTGAAGGCCTTTTGGCAGTTCCGTGTTCTAGGGGAATCAAATCGTCAACACGGGCCAGCCAAGGAGCCTCACTTTCATATGCTTTCCAACGCAATCCCTTTTTTAATCCATTGACAGAGACGGCCGATACCCCTTCACCGTCATAAGGTCGTGCCGCGGCAGTATCGGGCACCCGTATTTGCAAGACACGTTCTTTCATTCGTTTTTGTAGTTCGGCCATGTTCGCATTACCAGCAAGATTCGTCGCCTGATGGGTATCGTCAATTACATTATAAAATTCAAAATCGTCATCTGCTTCTTGAATATTATAGCGTAATCCAACAATATCGCCTATGCGCATCATTTGCATCTGTTTTCTTAGCCTACCCCGGTTATTGGGTGCAAATTCATCATACTCGGGTGATTTTCGGCCTTGATTATATTCAACATAAACCAAACTTTCTTTTTGTTCTCCCTGTCCGCTTAAACTAGGCAATAACGATACCCCGTCACTATTCGCAGGTGCCGGGAGCCCTGCGGCATCTAAGAAGGTCGGAAGCCAATCGTAGGAAATGTTTGGCGAATCGACTACACTTCCGGCAGGAATTTGTGTCGGCCATCTTGCTATCAAAGGGGTTCGCTCCCCTCCTTCCAAAACATCTCTTTTGATACCATCAAAGGGGCCAAAACTGTTAAAGAAATTTGCTTTGTAGCGCTCTTTTGGTAAATAAGATTCAATAGACGGACCATTATCCGAATTAAAAATCACTAAGGTATTTTCATCAATACCTAAATCGCCTAACAATTGCAGAATATCTCCCACCTCATTATCGATACGTCTTGTGCTAGTAGCATACCGCTTGTATACGTCGGGCCACGCCACCTCGGGGGTTGAAGAATCATTATCATCATCGTATGTAGCCATTGCATAATCTGGGTGTACCCAAGAGTCTACTACCCCTGATGCCGTATTGATCATATGGCCCGGGGTACCGGTCCACTGCAATCCTCCCTTGAGGCCACCTCCCTTAGGATAGGCCTGTGTCGGCAGCTCTAATACAGCATGGGGAGTATCGAAGGCCAAATACATAAAGAAAGGTTGCTTATCTTTATTCTGGCTCTGTTCTACAATCCATTTTTTGGCAACGGCTGTCCATAAATCTCCGGTATAGCACTTATCAAGGTCTTTACTTACCTCTGTCTTGTTTTCATATACCTCTTTTTGACCACGATAAACTCCTTCTTTGGGGTAGTGTTCGTGACCGTCTGAATGGCGCATATATCCGTAGTAATAGTCGAAACCCCTATTTAAGGGATGTGCAGGCCATGAATCACCATTTTCAGACCATCGCTTCGAACCTTGAAGTCCCCATTTACCAATAGCGGCTGTCTTGTAGCCCGCCTTTTGTAAAACATTGCCAACGGTGTGGTTATCGGCCAATGCCTTATCGAATTGGTTGTCTCGAACATTGGCATGGCCCTGGCTCAATCCGGATAAAAAAGAAGATCTTGAAGGGGCGCAAACCGGTGCCGCAGTATAGTGATGGGTTAAAATTGCGCCCTCTGAAGCCATTTGATCAAGATTGGGAGTGAATACCCATGGTTCACTACGGTCATTTCTCTTTTTCCTCTGATTTTGAAAAAATACGCCTACATCTCCATACCCCAAATCATCGGTGAGTATATAGATAATATTTGGCTTGCTCTTATCAGTAGCCTTTTTAGTCTGACTTTTGACCATCTGCTGGCTAAACAGCAACACTACGATACTAATAATGCCATATACTTTTCTCATAATTCTATGGATGTTGTTTTATCGATTTATCGCAATTAAGGAGAATCTCGTTAATTTCATATCGATATTATCTTAAATACTAGCTTCAATTCTTTTCATATGCCTGTCCATACCTTAATAAGCTTTCCAAATAATAGTAATCGGCATAATTTAAAGGAACATCGATTTCATTACCGTGAGGAATACTGCCTACACTATGCTTTAAAATAAAATCATTGTTCCCCCCTATTTTTGCGGTATATTCCTCAGAAGCCAAAGAATTTAGAATTTCATCGATTTGCGCCCTGTACGACTCTTTTGTAAAACTATCTAGTTCGATAAGAGCCGATACAATAATGGTGGCCGCGGAAACATCCCGTGGTTCGTCGGGAATTTTGTCGGCATTATAATCCCAATAAGGTATGGCATCGGCCGGTCTATTATCATAAATATATTGGGCTATTTTCTTAGCCTGATCAAGATACTTCTCATCTTTAGTGTAGCGATAGCAGACCGTATAGCCATACAGGCCCCAGGCTTGGCCTCTAGCCCAAGCACTCTCATGGGCGAAACCTTGGGCCGTCTCTTTGTTTCTAACCTTTCCCGTTTCGGGGTCATAATCCACAACGTGATACGAAGAGTTGTCTTCCCTAAAGTGATGCTTCAAAGTCGTATTCGCATGCGTTATCGCTATTTCCTTGTATTTATCATCTCCGGTCAGTTCACTGACTTTAAATAAAAGCTCCAAATTCATCATGTTATCAATAATTACAGGAAACATCCAGTTTCTTTCAGATTGCCAACCCCTGTCCACATCCCAGCTCTTAATACATCCGACGTTGGGGTTAAATCTGGTAGACAAAGATTCGGCCGCCGTTATCATGACCGCCATAAAATCTGTGTTTTGAGTCAATTCATAGCCATTGCCGTATGAACAGTTGAAGACAAAACCCAAATCATGATTTGTAGTTAAGTTTTTATGTTGTTCGAACATCGCTTGAAAAGATGTTGCGGCACTCTTCCATTTTTCATCTTTAGTGTATTTATACAAATACCATAGACTACCAGGGTAAAAACCTTCTGTCCAGTCGAATTTCAGATTCGTCCAATGCATTTCTCCCTCAGGATTGACAGTTCTCGGGATTCTATTTTCTTCTGTGGCGAACGCCGTTTGAAGATCTAACTGTCGCAACGCACTAGACAATGCTTCGTCTACGTCTACACTTTTTTCAATGGCACTACTGGGCACCGCTTTGTCGGAAATCTTTTCGCTATTGTTTTTACAGGAGCTCAACAATACTATAAGAAGTAGAAAACACCTGATTTTTCCGAAATGACCCAATTGTAACTTATAGACAAAATTTTCATTCATAGCACGCTCAATTTTTTTATGAACCCACAAAATACAATTAAAGAAACAATTTGTGAATAATATACCCACTACTTCCTTAGCCTAACATATATTAAATCGGTGCTAAAATAGCATCATTTCGCTATTGATTACCTTTGGGGTTGTACAAGACGCCTAAAATACACTATGAGCTCTGAACAAGAAAAAAAAATAGCGGCTATCGAATCGGTCGCTTTGGTGGAAAACGGGATGTTGGTTGGCTTGGGATCAGGTTCTACAGCGGTATTTATGATTCAAAAGCTAGGGGAAGAAGTCGCAAAGGGGCTTTCAATAAAGGGGGTGCCCTCTTCCATCGCCACTGCGAAACTAGCCCGTGAAGTCGGTATACCTTTAGTTTCTCTAGAAGATGCAATGACATTGGACATAAACATTGACGGAGCTGATGAATTTGACCCATCAATGCAGTTGATCAAAGGCGGCGGCGGTGCGCTTTTAAGGGAGAAAATTGTTGCTCACAATTCTAAATACAATGTTATTATTGCCAATTCAACCAAGAAAGTTGAAAAATTAGGCAAATTTAAACTGCCCATCGAAACCATTCCTTTTGCCACGAAGAATATTATGGCTGAATTGGACCAGGTGGGGTTAAAACCGAAACTTCGATCGGTGAAAGGAATCCCGTATAAAACCGACGAAAATAACCTGATCGTTGACCTTGATATTTGGGAATGGGACGATATACCACGCCTAAACGAAATATTGCTAAAAATTCCGGGTCTTGTCGAAACCGGACTTTTTCTAGATTCTACAGACCTCATACTTGTCGGTAAAGGCGATTCGGTCATTAAAATCGAAAAATAGGAATCAGTCGACCACCCATCGTGTTATGATGACCGTCAATAAACGAATAATGAACAAATGAATTTGAACATAAAAGATACGTTTAATCAAGAATTGCCCGCAGACCCCGTTTTGGAAAATACACGAAGGCAAGTACTCGAAGCATGTTTTTCGTTCGTCGAACCGAAAAAAACCGCCCATCCGAAACTTGTGCATACCTCTTTTGAAATGACCGAAGCACTGGGGTTGACTAAAGAGGATTTAAATTCCAATTTATTTCTAAAGGTCTTTACGGGCAATAAAGTACTGTCAGGCACCAAACCTTATGCAATGTGTTATGGAGGGCATCAATTTGGAAATTGGGCAGGGCAACTTGGTGATGGAAGGGCCATTAATTTGGCCGAGGTCGAACATGACCATAAAAGTTGGGCATTGCAATTAAAAGGGGCAGGGAAAACCCCATATTCCCGTACGGCAGATGGGTTGGCCGTATTGCGATCTTCAATACGAGAATACCTCTGTAGCGAGGCTATGTACCATCTTAGAGTGCCCACCACTAGGGCATTATCATTGGCCCTTACAGGAGACCAGGTATTACGCGATGTGCTTTACAACGGCAATCCCGCATACGAAAAAGGTGCTATTGTCTGTAGAGTAGCTCCTTCTTTTCTGCGTTTTGGCAATTACCAGATTCTTGCAGCGCAGCAAGACGACAAAATCCTTAGAATATTGACCGACTACACGTTAAAGCATTTCTTTTCAGATTTAGGAAAGCCGTCTAAGAAAACGTACTTGAACTTTTTCGAGGAAGTCGCCGACCGAACGTTGCATATGATAATTCATTGGCAGCGTGTAGGTTTTGTACACGGGGTCATGAATACTGACAATATGTCTATTTTAGGATTGACAATAGATTATGGCCCCTATGGTTGGCTAGAAGGTTATGATAAAGGCTGGACCCCCAATACCACTGACAATCAATATAAAAGATATCGTTATGGCAATCAATCGAATATCGGTCTTTGGAATTTATTTCAGTTGGCCAACGCCTTGTTCCCACTGATAGGGGAAGCGCCGCCTTTGGAGGCCATTTTGGAAGCCTATAAAACCAAGTATCAAATCAAATATCTCGAAATGATGAAGTCTAAAATCGGACTTTTCACGGATGATTCCGAGGATGTTCAGCTCATTAATACTTTAGAGGAAAACTTAGAGCTGACAGAAACCGATATGACGATTTTCTTTCGAAAGTTGGGTGATTTCAAAAAGGAAACTAGTAGTGAAACACCATTCACAGATGTGGTCGGAGCTGCTTTTTATGTACCGAGTGAGTTAAAAGAAGAAATACTTTTAAAATGGCAAACGTGGTTTTCTGCCTATCGCAAACGCCTCAAGAAAGAAGAATTGACCGATAAGGAACGGAAGGACAAAATGAATACTATTAATCCCAAATATGTACTACGTAATTACATGGCGCAATTAGCCATCGATGCAGCCGATAATGATGATTTTTCACTTATTGATGAATTGTACGTGCTTTTGAAAAATCCGTATGATGAACAGATTGAATCTGAAAAATGGTTCGCAAAACGCCCTGAATGGGCTCGACATAAAGTCGGTTGCTCTATGTTGTCGTGCAGTTCATGAAGCAGCCATCTCAAAAAATGGCGACCTATTAATTCATATCTCACTATTTAGTAATAAGGGCAAGCCGTGATAATTTCCATTAACAGATCATAGTTAATAAAAAATACATTTTTTTTCTTTTTGTAACTTTTGTTACTTCATAGCATTGTTATTTCTGTTATTTTTGTTTCTATGGTCAAGCTATTTTCCATACTGATGTCTAGTCTGATGTTGATTCAAAGCTTCGGTATTACCTTTGGTGATATTGTACAATTGGACGAATTTATGGAGCATGCCAATTTTCATGCGGAAAAATACGGGGATAATTTACTCGTGTTTATTTCAAAACATTATGGTGAATTAAAGGAACAGCATAGTAACGACCACAAAGAAGAAAAAAGAGACCACGAAAACTTACCCTTTCAAAACAACGGCCATTGCACTTCATCGTCTTTTGCTATCGTATTCAGTACCTTTTCGTCCGAATTAAAGTCACTTCAAAACCTGGAAGATAAAGTGACCAATTTCTACTATCCGCTTCCTTCCTCCTCCTTGCATTCTACAGGTACATTTCAACCTCCCCGATTCGTATAATTCATTTACCGCTAAAAGTGGTATTTACATGTTCACAAGTTCAACACCATAGCGTTTTGAGCTAGTAATAACTTATGTTTTTCAATGAATTATGCTATCACGTATCATAGATTTTAGTATTAAGAACAAATTTGTTGTTCTCTTGTTTACAGTATTTATATTCGGGTTCGGAGTCTATTCGCTTTCTCAAATCCCCATTGGGGCGGTTCCTGATATCACCAACAATCAAGTTCAGGTAATCACTACCTCACGTAATTTGTCGACCCAAGACATGGAACAGTTCATAACCTATCCTGTTGAATTGGAAATGGCAAATTTGCCCGGTGTGAAGGAGATTCGCTCCGTTTCAAAATTTGGACTTTCGGTTGTGACTATAGTTTTTGATGAAAATTTAGGCACTTATTTACCGCGTCAACTTATTGCCGAAAAAATAAAATCAGCCTCCGAAAAAATACCGGAAGGATTTGGAACTCCTGAAATGGGACCGATTTCGACAGGATTAGGAGAAATCTATCAATACACCTTGGACGTAGAACCAGCGTTCAAAGATCGGTATTCCACAGAAGATTTACGTACAATTCAAGACTGGATCGTAAAACGCCAACTTTCCGGTATCCCGGGGGTTGTAGAAGTAAATACATGGGGAGGTCTTCTAAAGCAATATGAGGTCGCCATAAAGACCGAGAAATTAAATGCGATGAACATTACGGCACACGATATTTTCACAGCCTTGGAAATGAACAATAGCGTAAGTGGTGGGGGCTATATCGAAAAGGTGAATCAAGCTTATTTTATACGTGGCGAAGGGCTGGTGACATCTTTGGAAGACATTGAAAACATCGTGGTCAAAAATGTCAACGGTACTCCAATTTATGTAAAAAATGTGGCTGAAGTAGGTTTTGGAAGTGCCCTTCGTTTTGGCGCCATAACAGGAAATGCGGAAGGAGAAAAAGTTCTCGGCCAAGTTATGATGCTCAAAGATGCGAATTCAAAAAAAGTAATCGATGCCGTTAAAGAACGTGTAGCCTCAATATCGAAATCGTTACCTCAAGGCGTCTATATCAATGCTTTTTTAGACCGTAGCGACCTTATTGGCAAGACTACGTTTACCGTAACGGAAAATCTTGTGTTGGGCTGTTTGATCGTCATCTTTGTCGTAGTTCTATTATTGGGTAATTTTAGATCGGGGCTGGTCGTAGCATCGGTCATACCGCTTAGCTTGCTCTTTGCGCTCTCATTGATGTACATTTTTGGTGTTGATGCGAATCTAATGAGTCTGGGAGCCATAGATTTTGGGATTATTATCGATGGGGCCGTAATCATCGTGGAATTTATCGCCTTTCAAATTACCCAACGTAAATCGGAAATCGATGCATCGTCTCAACAATCAAATACTGAAAAGCAAGCGCTAAAAGACGAAATCACCTTTAATGGTGCATCTAAAATGATGAACTCAGCCATATTCGGACAACTTATTATTCTCATCGTTTTTATTCCGATTCTGTCGCTAAGTGGTGTTGAAGGCAAGATGTTCAAACCCATGGCATTGACCTTCAGTTTCGCGCTTATTGGGGCCATGGTTTTCTGCTTTACGTATGTGCCCGTCGCTGCATCATTGTTCTTAAAACCCTCTAAAAATTCCAATAAAAATATCTCAGTTCGCTTGATGGCCTGGATCAATAGACGTTACGACCCTATTATTGATTGGGCCTTACGCAGCAAATCTATCGTATTGGCTACAGCACTTCTTTTATTAAGTATTTCGATATACATATTTACAACCATGGGCAGCGAATTCGTACCCACATTAGACGAAGGGGACTTTGTTATTCAACCTGTTTTAAAAACAGGAACTTCCTTGAGCAGCACCATAGAAAAGACGACGCAAATTGAAAAAATATTGATTGACAATTTTCCTGAAGTAAATCAAGTGGTTACCCGTATTGGTGCGGCCGAAGTACCTACCGACCCGATGTCGATGGAAGAAAGCGATGTCATCATCACATTGAGACCCAAAAAAGAATGGGTTTCTGCCGATTCAAAAGACGAATTGGCCAATAAATTTAAGGAGGCCCTTTCTGTCGTTCCGGGTATGGAAGTAGAGTTTACACAACCCATTGAAATGCGTTTTAACGAACTTATTACAGGTGTTCGGGCCGATATTGCCATCAAAATTTTTGGGGAAGACTTAGGCATCCTTTCAGAAAAAGGAAACGAAATTAAATCGCTTATTTCAAATGTTGCGGGCGCAGCAGACATTTCAGTTGAAAAAGTCGTTGGTCTACCGCAAATGAATGTTACCTACAATCGTGCTAAAATCGCGCGTTATGGCCTTAATATTCATGATATAAACAATTTGGTTTCTATGGGTTTTGCAGGAAAAACAGCGGGAAGCGTTTTCGAGGGAGAAAAGCGGTTTGACCTCGTAATGCGGTTAGAGAAAAAGAATAGACAAGATATCGACAACCTTAAAAATCTTTATGTCGATTTGCCTGCGGGCGGCAAAATCCCCTTGAGCGAACTTGCCGAAATAACATACAAAAAAGGAGCAGCCAAAATCTCACGCGACGATACAAAACGTAGAATTGTGGTAGGTGTGAATGTCCGTGACCGCGACCTTCAATCAGTGGTCGATGATGTTCAAAGACTGATTGAAGAAAATATAAACCTACCCATTGGATATTCCATTACTTACGGCGGCCAATTTGAAAATCTACAAAGTGCAAGAGCCAGATTATTGATTGCTGTGCCCATTGCACTACTGCTTATTTTTGTCTTATTGTACTTTGCTTTTAAATCGGTCAAGGAGGCACTATTGATTTACTCCGCTATTCCCCTTGCCGCGGTTGGCGGTATATTGTTGCTATGGATAAGAGGCCTGCCATTTTCCATCTCCGCCGGCGTGGGCTTTATAGCTTTATTTGGCATCGCGGTACTTAATGGCATCGTGTTGATCGAGCATTTCAAGGAGCTTAAGAAACAGCCATTTACAACTATAGATGCACTTATTAAACAAGGTACCCAAGACCGCCTACGAGCGGTTTTATTAACAGCGTCGGCAGCCGCTTTGGGCTTCTTGCCCATGGCGATATCGACCAATGCAGGAGCAGAGGTACAGCGGCCACTTGCGACGGTTGTCATTGGTGGCCTTTTTACGGCTACCATACTTACGCTCGTTGTGCTTCCGGTTCTCTATGCTTTATATAATAAAATGGAAAAAAAGAACAAGAAATCATCATCCATAAATATTGCTACGATGATAACTGTGGCTACGTTCTTGTTCGGAATGGGCGCACAAGCCCAGGGATCACCAAAAGAATTACAAGAATTGATTCCTATGGCCATTGAAAATAATGCGGCGTTAAATGCGGATCAATTGGAAACATTCCGTACCAACGCGCTAATAAATAGTGCCTTCAGTTTTAACAAAACGCATCTTTATTATGAATATGACGAGAACAACCTTGCCATCAATGAGGTGCCATTAGATGTCATTGGCATACAGCAAGATTTCTTGTTTCCTACAGTTTACTTTGCTGAAAAACGAGTAAATAAGAATACTTACAAACTGGCAACGAATAGTTTCGAAATTCAGAAAAAAGCCCTAGAACGTGCTGTGACGGCTACTTATTATGAGTTTCAATACGCAAAGAAAAAAGAAAACATCTACAGGCAATTAGATAGTTTGTATGCCGAATTTTCAAGTAAAGCCGCGCGAAAATTTGAATTAGGAGCCACCACCTATCTGGAGAAAATTACAGCCCAATCGAAAAGACGACAAATTTCTGTGCAGTTTGAAAAGGCACAAATAGACGTAGAAATCGCCTATAAGGCGTTAATGAAATACGTTCAGGTAGAAGAACCTTTGGAAATTGCCGTTGAGCCGGCCACTAAAGCACCTCTTAGAGCGATAGCGCTGTCGGACAGTCCCGAGTTGGATTTTTACAATAACAGAATTTCGTTGGCCAGGGCCACAAGCGCTTTTGAAAAGCAAAAATTACTCCCCGATATTTCATTCAATTATTTTCAAGGAACCAATTCGCAGCTCAACAACAATCTCTACGGTTATCAATTAGGGCTTAAAATACCCCTGTTTTTTAGCGGACAATCATCACGTATTAAGGCTGCAAAAATTGCATCCGACATTGCAACTAAAGAATCGGAGGAATATAACATTCAATTGAATGCCCGATTACAAGAACTGCTTGATGAGTTGGGCAAATATGAAAAAGCACTTATTTTTTATAAAGAAGAAGGTACAATGCTTTCTACGGAAATTCTTAAGACTGCAAACGGAAGTTTTAAAAATGGAGAAATAGATTTTTATCAATATATCCTAAGCCTGGAAAATGCGTATCAAGTGCAGCTAGACTACCTAGAGAATCTCAACCGATACAACCAGGCAGTCATCAAAATCAATTATATCACTCTTTAATTAAGCACTTATGAAAAATTCTATATATCGAACATTCATTTTAATCACATCTCTTATTACCCTCAGTTGTGGTGACAATACCAAGGAAACCACAGATAAAGAAGCCATCGGCGATGACCGTATCAAGTTAACCAAGGCCCAATTCGAACAAAATAATATGGCATTAGGCACCTTATCTGAAAAAGAATTTCCCGTAATCGTAAAAGCGACCGGAATGATAGATGTTCCACCGGAAAACCGTTCGGTAGTTAGTGCTACTATGGGAGGTTATATTAAGACCCTGCCCCTACTTATCGGTGATGTCGTCAAAAAAGGCCAAGCAATACTCACTATTGAGAATCCTGAATTTGTAACCTTACAACAAGAGTACATGGAGATTAGGCAGCAATTGGACTATTTAAAATCGGAATACGACCGCCAGAAAATAATGTTCGATGAAAACATCACTTCGCAAAAGAGCTATTTAAAAGCCGAGAGCGAGTACAAAACTGCACAGGCAAAGGCTACTGGTTTTCATAAACAATTGAAAATGCTCAATTTTTCCCCTGCTGCCGTCGAAGCTGGAAATATCGCTTCCGTAACCACAATATACGCACCCATTTCGGGAAGTGTGACCAAAGTGAACGTGACCAAGGGTAGCTATGTAGCACCAGCAACGGCCATTCTTGAAATTATCGACAACAGCCACATTCATTTAGAACTATCCGTTTTCGAAAAAGATATTATGAAAGTTAAAAAAGATCAGAATATCACTTTTAAAATTCCCGAAGCATCACCAGATTCATTTGAGGCTGAAGTACATTTGGTGGGCACAGTTATCGGGGAAGGTCGCACTATAAAGGTGCACGGGCATCTAATGGAAGAAGAAAAAAACCACTTTTTAACAGGAATGTTCGTCGAAGCCGACATTATTACGGCCACCGCCCATGCCAAGGCCTTGCCTGACCAATCAGTAGTGAACATAGGAGACAAAAATTTTATACTCGTACTAGATAGTGAAGCCGATGGCAATTACTACTTCAATCAGATGGAAGTAGACGTGAAGGATAACTATAAAGGCTATACGTTGATTCAAAATGAACAGAATTATCGGCCCACGGTTAAATTTTTGACCAAGGGAGCCTTTAATCTATTAGGAGAATAATTGTCATACCTGAAATTTATATTAATCAAAATAGGGAGTTGTTCACGAAATAGACAGTTTCTAAATATTTTTATGAAGCCTTTAGCAGTTATGATTAATATTTCCCCAGAATATTGATTTTGCTATAATCGCTTTTATTCAACATATCTAAAAAAATTTGTCATGATTATTACAAGAGCTAAGGAATATTGTATAAAAATATTATCGAGTTCTAATTGTAAGAAATTACCCTTTCATAACCTCTCGCATACGCAAGAAGTAGTCGAACATGCGGCATTAATCGCTAAAGAAACCAGTATTGATTCTGAAGAAACGGAACCCATAATTATTGCAGCTTGGTTTCATGATACGGGGCATTCCAAGACTTATTTCGGACACGAAGAAGTAAGTAAAGAACTAGCGAACGAATATCTCACATCGGTGGGATACGACACCAAAAAAATTAAAATTGTACTTTCTTGCATCGATGCGACCAAAATGCCACAACACCCGTCGAACTTGCATGCCAAGGTATTATGTGATGCCGATCTATTCCATATTGGAACAGAACTTTTCTTCTGTAAAAAACTATTGTTGCGACGTGAATGGGAACTCGAAAAAATAAAGACTTACAGCGATAAAGAATGGCATAAAATAAATCTCGCATTCTTAGAAAAACATAAATTTAAGACAGATTATGGCCAAACTGTTCTAGAAGACATGAAACTAAAAAATTTAGAAAAGGTTAAAACCATACTTAGTTTTTACTGAGCCTATTTAACATTTTAAGACGGAAGTAAAAATCAGCAGTGCTGTACTACCAAAAGAAACAACATAGGCAATAAAAATTAAAGTCCTTAAAACTGACAAATATCATGGGTTTACTATCGCAGCAGGAGTAATTTTGACTTTAATCAATTGTCGTCGGCCTAAGATTCATGTAAAAACAGACGGTCAACTTCACGAAAATCACCAATAAACAAAATATCATGAGAATAGTGATCACCACCGATTTTTCGCTCAACGCCCAGAAAGCCATAGACTATGCACTTTGGCTTTTTCGAGGAAGGGCAACCAAGTTTTATATTCTTCACGCCTACCAAAATATACCTTCCTCACCTGAAAATAAAACAACCACCTACGAGAAATTAAAGGATTTGGTTAAAAGTTTAAAAGAAAAAAGTCAAAACCCCCAACACAGTTTTAAATCGGTATTGATAAGTGGATCTATTTTGTATGCCATTTCGGAAGCTGTCAAAGAAAAGCAGGCCGATTTTGTTTTTATTGGTACCCAAGGTTCCTCTGCTTTAAAGGAAATATACATGGGAAGCAATGCGGTCAACGTCATCAAGAATATAGATTCATGCCCTGTAGTAGCCGTTCCCACAACATATGAAGTGAATGCAAATAGCAACGAAATTCTCTTTCCGAACGACCTTAACCATGCCTTTAGCCCAGAAGAACTGAAGCCCCTAATAAATATGGTAAAATTAAGTGATAGCACGCTGGCTGTCGTGTATTTCAGTGTGGGAAAAAAGTTTTCTGTCGAAGACAAACTGCGGAACAAAGAGTTACTTGGGGACCATTTCAAAGAGATTAAATCAAATTTTATATATCTTAATATAGAAGATTCCATTTCGTCAGCTATAGTTAAAATGGAACAGGAGAATCAAAAAATACAGATGGTCGCCATGTTCCCCAATCCGCATGGCTTCCTTGAAAAATTAATGCGAGAACCTGTCATCCGAAATGTGGTCTTTAAAACGGAAGTCCCTTTTTTGGTTCTTCCAAAACTCAAATAAACTAAAACTCAAGTATCATGGACTATTATTTCAAAAAAGAGCTTCATAACATTGGTTTTGAGCAAGCTATTGCAAAAACAACGGAAGCTCTAAAAAAAGAAGGCTTCGGCGTATTGACCGAAATAGACATCAAAGCCACTTTAAAGAAAAAATTGGACGTTGATTTCCGCAATTACAAAATTCTGGGTGCCTGTAATCCAGCATTTGCCTACAAGGCGCTCTTGGCCGAAGATACTATCGGCACCATGCTTCCCTGCAATGTCATCTTACAAGAAAAGAACACAGGTTCCATTGAAATTTCGGCAGTCGACCCAGCAGCTTCGATGCAGGCGGTAGCGAATGACAGTCTCAATGTTATTGCCGGCGAAGTAAGAGATAAGTTAAAAAGAATGATCGAGGGCCTTTGAGCGAAGCCGAAAGGGAAGAAATAAATCCTATACATGAAAAAAATACTCGTTCCCGTCGATTTTTCGGAGTATGCCGAGATGGCGTTAGAAGTCGCCGCTACCTTGGCAAAAAAATACAATGCCGAAATTGCGGTGCTACATATGCTTGGCCTGTCTGAAACAGCGGTTGCAAAAAATGAAGCTCAAGATTTTTTGGAAATGGAGTATTACATGAAGCTAGCAAAAAAGCGTTTCAATATGTTTTTGAACCGTCCTTGGTTAAAAGACATCAAAATAACCCAAACGGTGCAGAACCATAAGGTTTTCAGAGAAATCAACAATGTAGCAAAAGAGCAGAATATTGATTTGATTGTGATGGGCTCACATGGTTCTGAAGGTCTTGGTGAAATTTTCGTAGGATCACATACCGAAAAAGTAGTGCAATCTTCGGAAGTACCCGTTCTCGTCATCAAGAAAAGAACCAAGCATTTTAAAATCGACAAAATTGTTTTTGGCTTTGATTTTCGAATAGAGTATATAACTGCTTACCAAAATGCATTAAAGCTATTCAGTGCATTGGAACTTGATGTACACATGGTTTATGTAAATCAACCGGGCATCAATTTTACCAGTACTTCCCAAACTAAGGCCCAAATCGATAGTTTTCTTAGAATTGCCCATCATGGCGACTTACCCGAAAACTTACAAATCGTTCAAATCTCCGATTATTCGGTAGAAAAGGGCATTTACGCCTACGCCGAAGAAGTCAAAGCCGACACCATAGCAATTGCTACCCATGGTCGTAGCGGCTTGGCCCAATTCTTAAAAGGCAGTGTCGGGATGGATGTTGCCAATCATTCAAGTTTACCGGTACTCACATTTAAAATATAAGCCAGCTATTCTTTTGATGATTTCCCACCAAAAGTATTGAAGAGCAATCCGCCCATTACCCCTCCATAAAGGGTACTATTCAATGGTTTAGAAGTTATGGCACAAGTACCACTCATACAACCTATTTCAACATAGTATAGATAACCTGCAATGGCACCGATTGCGGCACCAATAATTGTTATGATAATAATTTTTGATGTCATTCTTTTCTCTTTCCGCCCGATATCATCGCAACTACGATTCCCACAAGGGCTATACACACTACTACAAAAACTCCAATTATTATGGTTCCGCTTTCCCAAGAAACTAAGGGAACAATTAGTTTATTATACATTCTCAGAGGGTCTAAAGGTTATCATATTTTTTTTACATGCAAGGGTAAAATGATTTATTTTACTGAATTTCTTTTTTGTTCAAATTAAACCACGCTTTATTTGCGCTATTGGATTCCCAAAATACAGGTAATTTTCACTCATCAAATTTAATGGCCCAAATACCGCGCACCTCATTACTATCGTAACCGACGGCCATATCTTCGGGATAACGCTCTTTCAACATGGCCAAAGTTTCAATCCCAATTTCCTTCTCAGGTTTTCCGTGACATTGCAGGCACATGGCGTTAGTGGTAATCGGAAAATAAAAATCAACCTCCCCGTTGGCTACGTTAATTATGGGTTTGACCTCATCTTCAGATGCTACGATACGCTTAAACAATTCAATGTATCCCAATTCTTCCGTATTGGCCCTATTTTTGGCATTTCGGGGCTTATCGGAAACTCTTTTGATAATGGCATTTTTCATGACCGAGATGCTATCTGTCAATTTAAGCGCTTCAACATTGCAAAATGATACCGCCCCTACCGTTCCCCTGGTCTGAATGGCTTTCATTAGGTTTTTGCCCAATGTAGTTTTGGCGGTCAAGACATATTCCATTCCTATATCGGTGTAGTCGGTTTGATCGCCGTCAAACAACATACACTCGCAATCGGCCAATCCTTTTCCTTTTCTATGCGCTTTCTGAAAATGAGCATCCCACCAATCCGGTTTTTCAAGATCATTATCAAAAATATAATCGGCCACCTGTTTTAAAGCTTCATCCGGATAAGGTAAATAAGGCATGGCTCCAAACCTTTTATGAACTCCGGGCATTCTTGTTTTTGTTTCTGGATCGTTCACCCAGCGAATCAAGTCTTCAGTGAAAGCTTCCCTTGTAGTACTCGAGTCGATATAATGCTGCTTTATAGCCACCATAGGCGGCGCAATCATACTGGATCGGGAAGTTTTTGGGTTATGGCATATTTAACATTCGTTTTCTAAAAATTTCTTTCCAGGGTGTGACTTCGCAATTTCTGTCAGATGATTATCGGAAACCTTCCGAACCGGCTTTTTTTCAGTTTGCTTACCATCGTTACAGCCGACAAATATTATTGCGAAAACGAAGTAGATTAGAAACTTCATGATTTCGACAATTTTAAGGCAACGCCCCTTGTAAACGAAAAAGTTTTCTTAGAGGTGGAGCTTCTATAATGTATGGAAGGATATCCTATTGCCTTAAGCACTTCTTTCACCACCAAGGCATCATTAAAATTCTCATACACAAAGGAAACCCTGGCCAAATCAACATCAACGGTTATATTTGAAATTGTCGGAAGCTCTGATAATTTTGAGATAATGGCCTTTTTACAAGCGCTACCCTTTAAGTTTTGAACGATAATCGAAGTTTTCATTTTTGTAGTTTCTATGGTACCGATTTAAAATTATGAGCTTAATAAATATTATGCTGTAACAACAGTTACAGTACTTAAAAAACAAGGTGTTTTTTTATTGTTTTACATTTCAAGAAGTAGGCGGAGCTTTGTCAAAAGATTCAATTCCAATGTATTTGCACTCCGAAATGATAATGCAATATCGCATGCGGTCTTCCAAGTCAATTGTTTGATTTTTAAATTGAACTGTTGGGAGTGCTCCTTGTAAAAGGCCGCAAATTCTTCAAAGTAGTGTTGGCTTTCTTTTTCTTCTTGCTGCAACCAATCAAAAACAATGGCTATCTGATACGCTGCATCAGTACCATATTCGTCTTCCGCCCCATCGACTGAAAGCCAAAACGTATGCACATTTTTATTCAATTCGGCTACTTCTATCGGCCTTACCACTTTGTCTGCTATGGCGATGGCATAAAACAACTTTCCCAAGCTTTGGTAAAGTTCATTTGTTATTTTTTCTTTTGATATCATCTTGATTCTTTTGATAAAACATCAGTCTGAAATTTGTTTTGTATCTCTTACAGCAGAACAGCCCCGTACTTAAACTCCATAGTTTGATCAGCCATTTCCGTTTTTCAATCCTTCAAATGACCTTGTAATTTTTCGCTGTCGATTACGTACTCGGTAATTTTAAAAAGCTGCACCCTATGCTGCCTTACCCTTTTAATGAATTCGGCCAATTCATCTTCAAGCTCTCCATGCTCCGTTCTAAAGCGCTTCGAATCATTATCGGTACTGTTTGCCAAATGGGACAGGTGTGCGTCTACCCTGCCCAAGAGTTCCTCACATTCTCTCGTAGCTTTCAAGATAGTTTCCCCAACCCTCCTTACATCATCTAAATTGGCTTGGTCCTCAATCCATACAAAATATTTATCCACCAAATGACGTAGAAATCTAAGGTCATCTTTATAGAATAAAAGATCTGATTTCCAATGCCCGGTCAAAATGTACAATTCTTGCCATTTACTGTTTTGAATGGAATTACTTTTTGGTCTACTTCTAAAACTTTCCATGGCTTCTTTATTTTGATTCAAAGTACCCTTTGTTCCCAAAAGTACTTTTGATTTCAAGCTTTTAGTATGATATTTGTCATGTAAGGTCTATTTTTTTTATAGGGTGGCAAGATTGTTTTGCGATAAAAGCAAATTGATGCTATCTGTATTGAGAATACTGATGTCAAAAAACAAACCAGACGTTCATTTCAGTGTTTTCCCGACCAAGACAAACTTTAAAACACACCAATTATATGGCAGAGAACAATAATTTTGATATACAAACGATTGGTAACGCTACGATACCTTCTCCTATTCACCTAGACCAAATGACCGGTGATAGTATTTATAAATTTATTGAGGAAAAAAATAGAATATTAAGCGATGTTACATTGCAAGGTTTCAATACATGCGTACAAAGTAACAAAGCTCCGGTTTGTCTTGAAAAAGCAGGTCCCCGAGAGCGCATATTTTTTAGACCTGAAAATACTACGGCGGCAATCGTAACCTGTGGGGGCCTTTGTCCTGGAATCAATAATGTGATACGCAGTCTTGTCATGGCGTTACATTATTTTTATGGGGTCAAAAGAATTATTGGAATACCCTACGGATACGAGGGGCTGTCACCGAAAAGCACCCATGGTCTTACTGAACTTACCCCTGACGTAGTAAACGATATTCATGAGTTCGGTGGAACCGTGCTAGGTTCGTCGAGAGGTGCGCAACCCGTCTCTGAAATGGTTGATATGCTCGAAAACAATAAAGTCGATTTATTATTTGCCATAGGGGGCGATGGCACCTTAAAGGGGGCTAATGCAATTGGTGATGAAATTGAAAAACGAAAACTGCCGATTTCGGTCATTGGAATACCAAAAACCATTGATAACGATATTGACCTTATTGACAAATCGTTCGGATTTGAAACAGCCTTTGACACTGCGGCGCCCATTATAAGAGATGCACATAACGAGGCAACCGGTGCCTATAACGGAGTGTCGATCGTAAAATTAATGGGAAGGGATAGTGGCTTTATCGCTGCCTCGGCCGCCATTTCAATGCCCGTAGTGAACTTTGTCTTGGTACCTGAAATGACTTTCGACCTATATGGACCCAATGGCTTTTTCGAAGCTCTCAAGAAACGCCTCGACTTCAAACACCATGCCGTCATCGTCGTTGCAGAAGGAGCCGGACAGCACTTGTTTGAAAATGAAAAACAAATAACCGATGCATCGGGAAATGTGCAGCATAAAGATATTGGTTTGTTGCTAAAGGATAAAATAAAGGAATATTTCGACTCGCAGGCTATTAAAACTACGATCAAGTATATTGACCCGAGTTATATCATCAGGAGTTCCCCTGCCAATGCCAGCGACAGCGTTTTCTGTAATAGACTGGCATATCACGCCGTACATGGTGCAATGGCAGGGAAGACCAGATTTGTGGTAGGCATGGTCAACAATCAATTTGTGTATCTACCCATATCTAAAGTGGTATCCCAAAGAAAAAAGATAGATTTGGCGGGCGAATTTTGGTTTGCCGCGCTACAGAGCACAGGGCAACCCTTTTCAATGGTGCAAGCATAAAATTATCTAGGTTTGACCAAGCATAAAAAACCCGACACTATACGAGTATCGGGTTTTTATATACAGTCAATCCATTAATTTAAACATGATCGGCCAAGGCGTGGTGGGTATCTATTAAAGGCCCACCGTTGAGAATTTCTTCCGAAGCCTGATTGGCAAATTTATCAAAGTTTAGATGGAAGGAATGTGCCAATTGTATGGCCTTACTTACATACACTCCCTTTTGTAACCATGTGTTCATGGGATCTAATAATTCAGTGGGCACCCCTTGACAGTATTTGGGCATTTGCAAGCCAAATATAGGATGCTGATTGTAATCGACCTTTTCAAGTTCTCCTTTTAGAATTGCGGAAATCATCGCCCTTGTATATTTCAATTTTATTCGGGAGCCAACTCCGTAAGGTCCGCCCGTCCAGCCAGTATTGATCAACCAAACGTTGACACCTGCTTCAGTCATTTTTTTACTTAGCATTTCTGCATATACCGTTGGATGCAAAGGCATAAAAGGCTCTCCAAAACAAGCAGAGAACGATGGAACAGGTTCATTTATTCCGGCTTCGGTTCCAGCAACTTTGGCGGTATAGCCCGAAATAAAATGATAGGCCGCTTGACCAGGCGTTAATTTCGATACAGGGGGCAAGACTCCGAAAGCATCACAGGTCAGAAAGAAAATGTTCTTCGGATTTTTGGCAAACGAAGGTACCTGAATATTATCGATATGATCAATCGGATAGCTCACCCGGGTATTCTGGGTTATCGAACTATCGAAATAGTCCACCTCTTTTGTTCCCTCCCTAAAACCTACATTTTCTAAAAGTGCACCCGGTCGAATGGCACGGAAAATATCGGGTTCCTTGTCTTCTGTAAGGTCGATTACTTTGGCGTAACAACCTCCTTCAAAATTAAAAATGGTATTGTCAGATGCCCAACCATGCTCGTCATCTCCGATTAACTTTCGTTCGGGATCGGCAGACAACGTCGTTTTTCCCGTTCCCGATAGCCCAAAGAAAATAGCGGTATCTCCGTCTACACCAACATTGGCCGAGCAATGCATCGGCAGCACATTACGTTCTGTGGGTAAAATTAAGTTCAAGGCAGAAAAAATGCCCTTCTTCATTTCACCGGTATAGGCCGAACCTGCAATCAATGCAATTTTTTTTGTGAAATTGATAATGGAAAAGTTACCACTTCCAATACCGAACGATTTGGGCTCTTGGGCCACATAACCTGGTGCACATAGCACCAGCCATTCTTCGTCAAAATCTTCAAGTTCATCTTCGTTCAACCGAAGAAACATGTTTTTTATAAAATAATTAGACCACGGATATTCGGTAATCGTCCGCACGTTCATATGATATTTTGGATCGGCGCAGACATAGGCATCGCGTACATAGACCTCCTTTCCCGATAGATACGTTATCACTTCAGTATGTAGCTTGTCGAAATTTTCGGGAGCCAATGGCTTATTGACACGACCCCACCATACTTTATCGCTGGTGTAATCATCTTTTACCAAAAAACGATCTTTGGGCGACCGTCCTGTGAACTTACCTGTATTTACGCAGAGTGTACCGTTCGCTGTTTCGGTACCCATACCTTTTGCAACGGTCAATTTTTGAAGCGTCTCTCCATCAAGGTTCCAATGGGCAGTGACATTTTCCAATCCGTATTTTTGAAGGTCTTTATTCTTTGACGTTTTCGCTAATGTTTCTTCCATGGTTCTTTTTTGAGAGGTTTATAAAAATTAATCTATGGCCAGCACTGGCACTTGTGAATGTAAAGTCAATAACTGGGTAAGCTGACCTTCTGAAGGTTCACTACGTTTGCTATGATTTCTCGGCAAAATGGTAATAAGATCGAGTTCTTTTTTAGATGCATAGTTCAATATGCCCTCTACAACATCTTTATTCTTGATAAAGACGCGTTCTGCATAAAAACTTTCTAGATAATATTCTACGGCATTTTCATTCTTTTCTTCTTCTTCAGAATAGCCATAATTGCCAGGTTTGTTTTCTATTGTAACCACATGTACTTGGGCATTGAACCTTCGGGCCACCTGCAATAGCGTTTCCAAAACTCTGGTATCATCAATTTCTTCATTCCCCAAAACCAAAGCGATGCGCTTTAATTTAAAATCTCGGTAGGCATTTGGTACCACTAAAACGGGGCAATCTGCTTCGAGTACAAATTTTGAAGTATTCGTAATTTCTGCATCGCCTTCTTTCCCGGTGCCCGAAGTGCCCATGATTACCATATCTACCTGTCTCGTATTTTGTATGGCCAGCAACGTATTTGTCAAGGATCCACTTTGTGTGACCCATTCCAATTTGTTCTTGAGCTTTGAATTATACTTTTCTTCAATTTTTTTTAAGTTTTCGGGCATTATACTAAAATTGCTATTCCCTGAAATATGGGCAAGAACAATTCTTATATCATCATTGCGCCCGACAAATGTTACGGTGTACTCCAAAGCGCATTTGGCAATATTTGAAAAATCAAAGGGTACTAGTATGGTGGAAATTCTGTCCATTGCTCATGGTTTTTATATGATTCACTACAAAATTACCGATCGATATTGCGGCAAAAAATGACAATAGTCATAAGCATTCAAAAATTAAGTGGCTACTATTGAAATTCAGAAGTATACTTTATAAATTAGCATATATGGATTTAGTAGCAGGAATAGATATTGGGGGTACCAAGACAAAAATTGGTTTGGTAGATAAAAATGGTGAATGTCTTGAACAATCATCTTTTAGAACCCAGGAATTTGAAGATTTCGATAACTTTTTAGTTCAGATAAAGAAGGAAATTGCAGCACTTGAAGCAAGGCTTGAGTTCCCAGTAAATCTCATCGGATGTGGCATCGGCGCCCCTAATGCCTCCAGTAGAAATGGCACCATAGAAAACGCCGCTAACTTAAGATGGAAAGGATCCTTACCTGTTCTCGAAAAATTCAAGCAGCACCTCGACGTTCCCATGCGCATAATGAACGATGCCAGTGCTGCGGCATTAGGGGAAATGCTTTTTGGAAACGCAAAAGAGATGGATGATTTTATCGTCATCACCCTAGGTACAGGCTTAGGTGCGGGTATCGTTGCGAACGGAAAATTGATAGAGGGCTATGACGGATTTGCCGGTGAACTCGGTCACATCGACATGACTTTGGGCGATGGACGCTTAACGGGCCTAAACGTTCGCGGCGGATTGGAAGCCTACGTTTCGGCAACCGGGCTCAAGCGTACCATACTATTTATGTTGTGCAAATATATGGATGATAGTCGGTTTCGAAATATAGCCTATAACGACCTGCACGGCGAAGATATTACCAAGGCAGCCGAAGAAGGTGATCTTATTGCCTTAAAAGCATTTGATTATACTGCAAAAATAATGGGATTGGCACTCGCCAATTTCACGGCCTTCACACAACCACAAGCTTTCTTCTTAATGGGGGGACTCGTCAATAGTGGCAAATGGATTTTGGATCCCCTACAAACTTATTTCGCTGATTATTTGCTCGAGGTCTATAAAGGAAAAGTTCAAATACTCACCTCGGGAATGGAAGGCAAAACGGCTGCAATTTGTGGAGCTGCAGCATTAATTTGGGAGAAACAAAGTTAGGCTGACGACCTACCTTTAAAGTAAGCTAGTTTGAGAAAATCAGAAATATTATTGTCTGCTCGGGTTTTAGTTTTAAAATAAAAGTTATGGATCAATCTATGGTTTCTGCCTGAGAAAATCGCATCCACTACGCATCTAAAATAAAAACTAGCTTTTCCGATATGACAATAGTCATTTTCTACTGACTTTTACCCTTGTAACTTTGGAGGACAAATAAAATTTCTTGAACGATGCAGATTTTGATTCCAACCGACTTTTCCGAAAATTCATGGAACGCTATTAAATACGGCCTTGATTTTTTCAAAAAAACGAAATGTACATTTTATATAATGCACATTAACCCCATACCCCCCTACTCAGGTGCCGGAAGTTCGATTCGCCTTTCGCGCGATAATTTCAAAGATATCATTCTAAAAGAAAGTAAGGCCGATCTGAAAAAGTTGTTCAAAAGAATTGAAACGGAACTTCCCTTGAACACCAAACATACCTTTATACCATTGGCATTTTATGATTACTTAGTTGATGCGGTAAAACGAGAAACTGAAGCCAAGAAAATAGATCTTATAATAATGGGAACGAAGGGAGCCTCTGGCATAAAAAAAGCAACCGTTGGCAGCAATACCGGTGATGTTATCACAAAGGTAAAATGCCCGTTATTGGCCGTTCCCGAAAATGCGACATATGCAGACCTCAACGAAATTGCCTTTCCGACCGATTTTCATATTGGCTACGACATTAAAGTTTTAGATACCTTAATAGAAATGACTACTAAGCATAAGGCTGTATTACGTATACTGCACATTTCTAAAAAAGGAGAGAATTTAAGTGAAGAGCAGCAAAAAAATAAAGATTTTTTACATGAATATCTTATCGACATTGACCATACATTTCATTCTTTAACGGGTACTGAACTAGAGACTGCAGTGCAATGTTTTACCGAAAGCAGAGATATCGACATGATTGCCATGGTCGCAAAAAATCTAAACTTCTTTCAACGCATATTGTTCAGGCCAAAAGTAGAAAAAATAAGTTACCATACCGATGTACCATTTTTGGTCTTACACGAATAGTAACGTTGAATACCCATCAGAACAAGGTTCCGTCTCCAAATCACTTATGGGGTTTGTCTGGCTCTTACATCAGAAATTGTTTTTTTAAGCGAATGATTTAATTGTTGTTACAATATCATTTTTTTGAACTACCCCAGACTGCCTCCAAACTTGTTTTCCATTTTTGAACAACAACATTGTAGGCACTCCCCGTACTTGATATTGACTCGCCAAGGGCTGGTTTTTATCGACATCGATTTTTATAATTTTCACACTGTCGCCCAATTCGTCCTTAACCTGCTTTAATATAGGGGCCAACATTTTACATGGCCCGCACCAATCGGCAAAAAAATCTACTAAAACCGGAGTTTTCGAATCTATAATGTTTTGAAAACTACTTTTCATCTTATTAAAAAATTTATAACGTACAAGGTAGCAAAATAGATAAGAAAAGAAACTGACCAATATCATGTTTTTTAGCCGCCATCCACATTATTTTTAACTCAAACTTAAATACTATGGAAAAAATATTGGTGCCTACCGATTTTTCGAGTAATGCCTACAATGCTCTTTTTCATGCCGTACAATTGGTCAAAAATGAACCTTGCACCTTTTATTTACTCAATGTACATGATGAATTTACTCCGTTAATCAGTAAAAGTAGTGGTAAAGATTTGATACAACAGCTCAGTGATGAGTCACACGAGGGGCTAAAGGCCCTTGCCCATCGCATCAAAAGAGACGACCCCAATCAACAACATATATTCAAAACCATTTCGAAGTATGGAGAATTAACACAAACTATTTTCAATGTCGTTGGTAAAGAGGGAATCGATTTAGTGGTAATGGGAAATACAGGGTGTTCTGAAATCGAGGCTATTTTTTTGGGAAGCAATGTTTTAAACACTATAAGTGCCATCAAAAAATGTCCGGTTTTAACCGTTCCGAAAGAAATAGATTTTGTTCCACCAAAACAGATTGCCTTTGTCACAGACTATCATCGGCCATACGATGCAGGACTTTTGCAACCACTCCTTTTTTTGGCCAAACAATATGGCGCAAAAATTTGTGTAATGCATATCAACCAAGAAGAGGTATTGAACAAATACCAAACCATGAACAAAAGTATCTTAATCGACTATCTGTCACCTTTTGAAAATTCATTTCATTGGATGCCACTCTTTAAGAACAAGGCGAATTCTATAACCACATTTTTAGAAGAATTGAAAATCGACATTCTAACTATGGTGAATTACCAACATAGTATACTAGAGCGTGCCACGCGTGAACCCGTAATCAAAAGAGTGGCCTTTGATTTGGATATCCCTTTTTTAGTAATTCCTGATTCAGACTGACATTCGTCATAGAGTACGGTATCCCAAAGCCTTAATTTTATACTATATCCTTAAAATTTCAATATGGAAAAGCGAATATTGTTACCGACCGATTTCTCAAAAAATGCGTTGAATGCTATTCGATATGCCCTTTCCCTTTACGAAGAACAACAATGTGATTTCTATTTTTTAAATGTTTACCAGGTCGATGGCTATAATCTCGAAAATGCGATGATGGTGCCCGAACCCGGGGAGATTGCCTTTGAAGCGGCAAGATCTAAATCAAAGCTTCGTTTCAATGAACTAAAGCAAATTTTGAGTTTAAGTCATCATAATCAAAAACACACCTATCATACCATATCTACCTTTAGTTATCTATTCGAAGCCGTAGAAAATGCCATTGCGAAACATGATATTGATATTGTCGTCATGGGTACCAAGGGCAGTACCGGTTCACATACCATTATCTATGGCACGAATACTATCAACCTCATGGAAAAAGTCACCGAGTGCCCTGTTCTTGCCATACCGGAAAAGGCTCGTTATTCAACGCCCCGCGAAATTGTATTTCCTACCGATTACAAAACACCTTTTAAGCGTAGGGAACTTAATTACCTGGTTGAAATCGGAAAAATGCACGGCACTGCAATACGCATTCTACATATCAAAGAAAAAGAAAAACTCACAAAAGCCCAACAGAACAATAAAGAGCTTCTAGAAAACATTTTGAAAGATATCGATCATAGTTCCCACAGTTTGGAAGGCGTTAAGGTACACACGGGAATCAATGCATTTATTGAAAGTCGCAAAAGTGATATGGTCGCCTTTCTCAACAAAAAACACCGCTTTTTTGGCAGCATGTGGTCAAAGCCCCTCGTCAAAGAGTTGGGGTACCACTCACGCGTTCCCGTATTTACATTGAACGACCATTCTTAAATTCATTGGTTCAAAAAAGGGCAAAAACTTAATTTCATCGCGTAGTGCCTACTTATTCAGGTATTCAGGGTCGGTAGCTTTATTAACATAATTTTTAACACCAAAACCGACTCAAGTAATTGCTTTTCATTAGTTTATGAATTAACTTCATAGGGAATCATAATGCAACACGGACTATGAATAAAGACATTCGAACAAAATCAGACCAGGCACAAAAAACAGAAATATTTTACTATGACTGCCAAAACTGGAGGTCTAAGCTTTGGTTTATGGAAGATGAGACCATTTTCATAAATCGTTTGCTGACTTCCTATGTTTTTGAACCCAACACACCCGACCTGTTCGAACGTTTGCAAGAATATTTAAACCGACTAAAAAAATCGAAAACAACGAAGAGCCGAGTTCTTGAACGTATCATCGCCCATGAAAAAAATCTCGGGGGTATGTTTGAATGTAAAGATCAGAGCTGCGACCTCGGTTTCGAACGAAAACACAAAACCATTGAGGCACAAGTTGTCGATTGTATCGAAAATTTTCAAACCCTAAAGACTGAAATATTCAATTATGCCGGATCCATCCTAAAAAAGAGAAAACCGTACTAACTAAAGGTTTCCTAATAAAAACCATGTTCACATCATCACGCATGGTTAAGCATTTTTTCAAGTTCTTCGCTCTTACCACGACTAATAGGAATCTCCTTTCCACCAATTTCGAGCATGGTCGTACAAAATTGGTCTATCTTGGTTACGTTTACACAATACGACCTATGAATTCTTATGAATTTATCTTTAGGCAATTTTTTTAGAAACGATTTTAGGGTCGTGAGTACCAGTAGGTTTCCATCGTCGGTCACCAGCCGAATATAATCTCCAATAGTCTCAATAAAATTGATGTGATCGATTACCACTTTCTTTTTTTGCAGATTACTTTTGACATCGATACAAACCTTATCCACGATTTTATTGATCATTCTGTGCTTTGAAAGTGCTCGCCGTACGGCGTTATCAAAACGTCCTTTATCCAAAGGTTTCTTCAGATAGTCGGTAATCGCATAATCAAAGGCTTTCAAAGCATAATCACCTTTATTACAAACCAGAATGACCTGCGGGGGGTGCTTTAAGGCTTCCAAAAACTCGAATCCGTTCATCCGTGGCATTTCGACATCTAAAAATATAAGGTCGATATCTTTATGAGCCTCATTGTTCAAGGCCTCCACTGCATTTCGATATGTGGCCACCAAGGCCAGATCTGAATGACTATTTATCAGTCTAGAAATGGCATGGCGCGAAACCGTAGAGTCATCGATTACAATACATTTTAAAGTTATACTATTCATATCATATTAGATTACAAAGTTTGATTTTTCAACCTATGAACTCAGTATTTGGTTTATGAAAATCAATCAAAACTAACCTGAAAGTCCCTCATAAACAATGATAAAAGTCAGGTTAAGCCAGTTTTCGCGGGGCCTTTTGCCATCATGTTATTTCTTGTGCAAAAATCGATGAGCTGATAATTGTCATTTCATTGCTGCTTCTTTCCTGCTAACTTAGTTTCACTTATAAAGTAATTAGTAATCTTAAAACCCAACAGTTATGTCATTAGTTAAATTTAACAGCAACCGATGGCCTTGGAATTATGGCCTTACTGATTTCATTGAACGCAATACTGCCTTTAATGACAATTTCTTCAATCTTGAAAAATCGTTGCCTGCAATGAACGTCATGGAACACGATAACGATTTTGAAATCGAACTGGCTTCACCTGGTTTCGATAAAAAAGATTTTGAAATCACCCTTAAAGATGACATTTTGGAAGTGGCCGCCGAAAAAAAGGCGAACCACGAAGATAAAGAAGATGACTACACCCGAAAGGAGTTCAACTATCGCTCCTTCAGGCGTGCGTTACAGTTACCCAAAACAGTCGACGATTCAAAAGAAGTAAAAGCAACTTATGAAAACGGAATTCTAAAATTACACCTATTTAAAAAAGCGGAAGCTAAAAAAACGAACAAAAGAAAAATCGATGTTTTGTGATTTGATAGTATGGCATACGGTCGTATGACCGTATGCCATACTTGTTTACATCGCTAGTAGATATTCTTTTTCCTTAAAAGTCATAAAAGTAAAATGGAAGCAACTGGAAAAAATTACGGTTATATCGAGTGGCTAAGCGCCGAAGAAATGCATGATACAACCTTGCAATGGATATCGGAATTGAAATTCGTTCGCGATGAACAACAATTTTTGAACGATTTGGTAACTTCTTACACTCCACAATTGTTAGATCAAAAAGTTTTCGAGGAAAGCCAAGGAATCACAAGAGCAATTTCGAAATCGGAAAAAGAAGCCATAAAATATCTACAAAGGGTCAAATCACATGAAAATCTTTTGGAAATCATGATCAACGATATCGATGAACTAAAAATGGAAAAGGCCTATATCGAAACCCATTGGGAGCTGGTATCTGAAATTAAAAAGTATATGAACGATTACCGTGAATTGAAGTCGGCACTATTTCATCTGGTCGCCAAAGTCAAAAAAATGAACAAACGCCTTTTGAAGTGAAGTGACGGGCATCCGTAGATATAACTTCTAAAAAACCTATTTTTGTCAGGGTATTCTAAGAAGGAATGGAAAACTCAAATTATGAAAAAATTACTTGCTTTTGCAATTCTTATCTTTAGTGGATGTTCTAACACTTCATTGGTCGAAAGCTGGAAAAACCCTGACAACGTTATTTTCACCGCCTATAAAGTATTGGTTGTTGGCATGACCTATGACGAAGACGTACGTGCCGACTTTGAAACCAAATTAAAAAAAGAATTTGACAAAAGAAATGTTGAAGCTATGCGTAGCGTCGATTTATTCGATGTTTCGTTTACCGATTCAAGAAAATCGGAAGAAGAGCTCGACGATGTTGAACGTCAACTTCTTGATAAGGACTTCGACGCCATTCTTTTCACCAAAATCGTAGGCTCCGAAGACCGCAAAACGTTTTTGAAGAGTATTGCCGAATGGGGTAAATACAAAGGTGATTTTAGTGACGATTACATGTCCCATCAAGACATTTATTATAATTCGAACTACTACGAACCATTTACCGTTTATCATGCCGAAACCTCTTTATATTGTATTTGCGAAGGCAAAGAGCGCTCTTTGGTCTGGCGTGGCAGTATAGATATCACCGACCCTGAAAATATTGAGAAAACAATCGATAAATATGTAAAATTAGTGGTCATGGCCATGGAGGAACAAGACCTAATATTCCGTAAAGACAGTGGCCATTAGATTGGGCACTAAAAAATGAAGCCCTCTTTTTTCATCTTTGGTGAAAGTGGGGGTTACTTTCCAAAGCTTTTTTTGTTGCAGCATAGCCCAATTCAAAAATGGCATCGATTCCGTATCTGCTGAAGGTACCGAACTTTGTGAGTCCGTCGGGCTGTATCAACAAATCACATTCCGGAAACTTTTGTATCGATTCCGATGCCGCCTTGATCTTATAGGCGCGCTCCATAACATTGTAAGAATGTTTTAAATCTGCAATCTTCAATTTCTGTAGAGGATTTACATAAACCCCAATAAGTGAATCGCATAGCGGCTTTAAGGGTTCTATAGGGAAATTGTTTAAAACGCCTCCATCGACATAATATGATTTGCCGATTTGAACCGGAGTAAAAACACCAGGAAAAGAAGCCGATGCTAAAACAGGATGGATCAATGGTCCGGAATCAAAAATATGTAAAGTTCCCTTTTCAACATTCGTCGCGGTAACGAACAAGTGCTTTTTAAGAACCTTGAAATCATCCTCGGGAACAAATCTCTTAAAATCCGAATAGAATTTTTCGGTATCGATGAATCCCGGCTTTCCCAGGGCATATTTTTTAGCATGAAACAGGGGTATGCTCTTAAAAAAATTCAATATTTCAGACCATTCGGCACCTGCGGCATACAATGCACCGACAATGGCCCCCGCACTCGTTCCTGAAACATGGGTCGGGAATATTCCGTTTTCTTCCAAGGCCTTAATAGCCCCAATGTGAGCCACTCCCCTCACGCCCCCTCCAGATAATACCAATCCTATAGTCATACCATGTTATCTTATTCTGAATTATTTTAATCAAAAGGCTACACTGGTTATCATTATTTTTTGGCAATTATCTCAAAACTGGCCAACCCTCCATCGATAGTGGCCTTTTCCAAGGCCCCATCTTTATAGTAATAAATGTTCTCCTTTCCCTTTGAATTGATTTTTTTATAACCGTGATTTCCCAAGGGGATAATCGTATTGAATGTTCCATCTTGCTCTGAAAAACAACTGCTGACATTTACAGGCTCTTCAAAATACAATAAAACGGTAGTAAAGTCGATAGGTTTTTGTAATACCTCTTTCTCCTTCCCGTTTTTAATCATCTGATACTCACTATTGCGCCATTCGGTAGAAGTTTCGGCATGTGGCCGGTCATTAATCATTATATTGACATCAGACTTTCTCAATTGACCATTTTCAAAAGAAACATCATAGGTATAATTCACGGTAATATTCCGAATGACCTTAGTCTTCACCGTCGTGGAACTGTGGTAATAATCTTGGGAATTTTTGTTGGTTTTGGTAGCCTTTAAGCTTCCGATAGTTTTCTCGTTCATAACGATATCGAAGTACAATGCGATATTCTCCGTATGCTTGACACCAGTCGTAAAAACTGCAAAATTTAATAGTATTAGCCGTATGATAAGATTCTGCAAATTCAATAACAACTTTTAGGGTTTTAATCTGATTCAATAGCTTCATCGAAGCCCTTTAATTTACTCGCAAAGTACTATACTGATCAAGGAATAAACGATGATATGTGTCATACAAAGCTATACTATTAAAAGCTATTCCCATGGTTACATTGCACAAAATGAAGTTGAAAAACTGACCGATGTCATATATTTTAGATAGAACAAGTTATAGTTTTGATGACGAAATAAAGCGGGCACTATGAGAAGAAATTTAGAGGAAAAAGAGAGTATTGAACTCCTTAAAAACAGTTACATCGGAAGTTTGGCCTATATAATGGGCGCTACCCCGTACATTGTACCTATCACCTACTATTATGATAGTGCTAACCATACGATCACTGGTTATTCGGCTATCGGTCACAAGTTAGATGCCATGCGAAAAAACCCTTCAGTGGCCTTGGGCGTTAATCTAATTGATTCGGTAGCGAATTGGCAGTCTGTTCAAGTACATGGCACCTTCGAAGAGCTTGAAGGTATCGACGCAAAACAAACGTTGCACGAGTTTTCAGTGGGCGTAAAAGGCATCTTGAACCATAACAAAAAAAACAAAGCCCGATTCATCAGTGAATTCTCGGCAAAAATTGAATCGGAAGCTCCCCCTGTTGTATTTCGTATCAAAATCGGAGATATCGTGGGAAAATTGCGCAAAAATTAGAAAACAGTCAAAATCGAAGGTTCCATTTTACAATAATGTATACCCTGAACAGACCAGCATTAATCTTAAAAATCGATAAAAAGTTTGGTACACCGTATCTGTACTAAACTAACAGGGGGCCTATGCTTCCTGTTTCTGTTTTTTTAGACCTGCGCCAAAACGGCACAAAAAACCATAAATTTAGAGGAAGGAAACATATTCTTATGAGCAAAGCATTATATATCGCCACTACCGAACCCAATAGTGGCAAATCGATCATTTCACTGGGAATGATGCAACTACTATTGGGGAAAACCGCAAAAGTGGGCTATTTCAGGCCTATAATCGATGATTTTAAAGACGCTTCCATCGACAACCACATCAATACGGTGTTGACCCATTTTGAGGTCGACCTTGAGTTCGAAGAAGCCTATGCCTATACTCGAAGTCAGGTCGTTCAACTTAAGAATTTGGACAAGGATGATGAAATTTTGAGCCATATCATTCATACCTACAAGGCCATCGAAGAACGGTTCGATTTTGTTTTGGTGGAAGGAACCGACTTTTCGGGCGAAGGTGCCATCATCGAATGGGATATCAATGTGCTTATCGCAAAAAATCTAGGTATTCCTGCGGTTATAATTGCCAGTGGAACTGGCAAGACCTTGAACGAATTGGTCGGAAACCTATATATGGCCTATGATTCTTTTAAGGAAAAAGGGGTCGAAGTTTTGATGGCCGTAGCCAATAAAGTGCAGCCTGAAAATGTAGACCTTGTAATTTCAGGACTCCAAAAAAAATTGCCTGCCAAAATATTGATCGGAGTTATTCCATTAAATCAGGTGTTGGGAAGCCCAACCATAAAAGAAATTGCCAAAGAACTCGATGCTGAAGTACTGTTCGGTTCCGAATTTTTAAACAATCAGGTCGAGGCGTTCAGTGTAGGTGCCATGCAATTACGCAACTATATTACCCATTTAAAAAAAGACAGCTTGGTCATCACTCCTGGCGATCGGGCCGATATTATTTTGGGTGCTTTACAGGCGAATATCTCTTCCAACTACCCCAATCTATCCGGTATCGTGCTTACGGGAGGACTTATGCCAGAGGATTCGATTATTAAATTGATCGAGGGTCTTTCTGATATTATCCCCATACTTTCGGTCAAAGGCGGAACGTTTTCCGTTACCAACCGTATGGGAACCATACGCCCAAGAATGTATGCCGAAAACAAGGAAAAAATCAATATTTCGATACAAGAGTTTGAGAGACATGTGCCGACCAACGAACTGGCCCAACGACTCATTACCTTCAAGGCAGAAGGCATTACGCCAAGAATGTTCCAATATAACCTGTTAAAAAGAGCGAAAACAGCCAAAAAACATATCGTACTGCCCGAAGGTACCGATGAACGCATTCTTATCGCAACCAAAAAACTACTCGATAGCGAAGCGGTCACCTTAACGCTACTGGGCGACCCCGAACAAATACGCACAAAAATTGCGGAACTGGACCTGGAGCTTGACCTCGAATCCATCGTCATTGTCGACCCGACCCAATCTCCCCATTTCTTAGACTATGTCACTACCCTATTCGAACTGCGAAAACATAAAAACGTCAATCTGGCCATGGCCAAAGATTTGATGGAAGATGTCTCTTATTTCGGAACCATGATGGTCTACAAAGGCCACGCTGACGGTATGGTATCGGGGGCGGTGCATACCACCCAACATACGATACGCCCAGCCTTGCAATTTATCAAAACAAGACCTGAGGTTTCTATTGTTTCCTCGGTATTTTTTATGTGCCTCCCCAACCGCGTCACTATATTTGGTGATTGTGCCATCAATCCGAACCCGACGGCTGAACAACTTTCGGAAATCGCCATCTCCTCGGCAGCCACGAGTGCTGCTTTCGGTATCGAGCCTAAAATCGCGATGCTTTCCTATTCTTCAGGAGCATCTGGCGTAGGCGAAGATGTTGACCGTGTACGCCAAGCCACCGATATTATTAAAACAAAACGCCCTGACCTTAAGGTTGAAGGCCCCATACAATACGATGCTGCCGTCGACAGTAGCGTGGGCAAGAGTAAACTCCCCGATTCAGAAGTCGCGGGACAAGCCAGTGTATTTATTTTTCCCGACCTCAACACGGGTAACAACACCTATAAAGCGGTACAACGGGAAACCGGCGCCTTGGCTATCGGCCCCATGTTGCAGGGCTTGAACAAACCCGTAAACGATTTAAGTCGTGGCTGCACGGTAGAAGACATTTACAATACCGTAATCATAACCGCCATTCAAGCCCAGGGCCTTTAATTTTTTAGCATAAAAACATGAACATACTCATCATTAATGCCGGTAGTTCTTCCATTAAATACCAATTGATGGCGATGCCTTCAGAGCAGGTTATCTGTACGGGAGTCGTCGAACGTATCGGCGAAACGGATACCATATTGAAATACCAGACCGATACCGTAACCATTGACAAAGTAGCCGCTATACCCGACCATAAGGCCGGCTTTAAAACAATCGCCGAACTTTTGCTAGATCCTCGGCAAGGCGTTATCAAAAATACCGATGAAATTGCGCTTATTGGTCACCGGGTCGTACACGGGGGAAACTCCTTTTCTAAAACCACACCCGTTACCCAAGCCGTAAAAGATAAGATTCATGAACTTTCGGTTTTGGCACCGTTACATAACCCCCATAACTTGGAAGGCATTAACATTGCCGAAGAAATTTTTCAAAACGCCGGGCAGTTCGCCGTTTTTGATACCGCCTTTCACCAGACCATTCCCGTTAGCGCAAAAAAATATGCAATACCCAACGAACTGTTTAAAAAACACCGCATTCAGGTCTATGGCTTTCATGGTACCAGCCATAAATATGTCGCCGAACGAGCCATCGCACACCTGCAATTGCAAAAATCGAAACTGATTACCGTACACTTAGGCAACGGTTGTAGTATGACCGCGGTAAAAGATGGAAAAAGTATCGACCACAGTATGGGTTTTGCCCCATCAAACGGACTCATTATGGGCTCTCGAAGTGGGGACATCGACCATTCATTGATTTTTCATATGGTAAACACCCTAGGGTATTCGCTGGCAGAAGTCAATAAAATATTGACAAAACATAGCGGTATGCTTGCCTTGACCGGATTTACCGATCTGCGCGATATTCAAAACGATGCCGAAATTGGCAATACGGCCTGTCAATTGGCTTTGGAAATGAACGCCTACCGTATTAAAAAATACATTGGCGCCTATACCGCTGTGCTGAATGGCCTGGATGCCATCATTTTTACCGCTGGTATCGGAGAAAATTCAAGCCTTATTCGAAAATTGGTATGTACCGATATGGACTATTTGGGCATCACGCTGGATGATAAAAAAAATAGCGTCCGATCTAAATCGATACGGCAAATAAACACGGCCACCTCCAAAGTAAAAGTCTTGGTCGTACCCACCAACGAAGAGTTGGAAATCGCACGACAGGTATTTTCAATCAGTTCGGATGATTAAATCTACTAGCATATTGAACTTCAATAAATTGCTGTTATTTGTAACTCTGAAATTTGACCAAATACTAGCGCTATGTAAACATTTATCTCAATGAATATTACGCTAACGACTAAATACAATTGTTGGCAAACCATAAGTACATCATTACACAATGCTAGAAATAAGATCCCTTAATAAACTATCAATTTACTTAGATCACTTGGTAAAAGGTCGCCTATGGCTCAAAGTGACTATCGGACTGATTTTAGGAGCTGGCTTAGGAATTCTTCTCAACCCCACTACAGGATTGGTTTCTGAAGTATTGAGTTTAGAATTGGCCAATTGGCTTGACCTACCTGGCCAAATTTTTATGAGATTGGTTCAAATGATTATGATCCCATTGATATTTGCCTCAATAATATCGGGAATTGTAGGAAACACAACAGATAATCTAAAAACCTTTGGCTTGAGACTGCTATTGTATTTTGTTTTCACAACCGCTGTTTCCATTATTATCGGTTTGTTAATAACCCTTGTTTTGAAACCGGGGGAATATATTTATAAGTTGGGTGGGTTTCCTAATAGCAGTGCAGAACAATCAGTATCCACTGAGGCGCCAAATCTCATTGAAAATATCCCAGCTACTATTTCCAACCTCATTCCGAATAATCCGCTAGAATCGATTTTGACGGGAGAAATGTTGGGCGTCGTTATTTTTACCATCATAATTGGTGTCGCAATAACCCAGTTAGAGAATGAAAAGGCGAGACCTATTATCAATTTTACCGAAGCCATTCAGAAAATTTGCATGATTGTGGTATCATGGGCAATGATTCTCGTACCATATGCCGTATTTGGCCTAATGGCAGCTTTGCTATCCAGAACCGGTATTGACATATTCCTTGGTTTGGGGTACTATATGGTAGTGGTGATAATCGGTCTAATGCTCTTAATGATTTTCTACCTAGTGCTGGTCTTACTATTCGTAAAGAAAAATCCTTTCATATTTCTACGAGCGATACGCGAACCACAACTTTTGGCATTTTCTACCGCCAGCTCAGCTGCTGTAATGCCAATTTCAATGAAAACAGCCGATGAAAAGTTAGATGTATCCTCTAACATCAGCGATTTTGTTATTCCGGTTGGGGCTACGATCAATATGGATGGTACTGCATTATTTCAATGCGTCACTACAATATTTATGGCACAGGCCTATGGTATGGAATTGTCGTTAATGAACCTCATATTGATCACATTTACGGTGGTAGCTGCTTCAATAGGAACACCAGCCATTCCTGGCGGTGGAGTTATTATTCTTGCGTCCGTATTGCAGAGTTCAGGTATCCCGATTGACGGTCTAATCGTCATTATTGGCATAGACCGTATTTTGGGGATGTTTAGAACAGCAGTGAACGTAACTGGAGATTTAACGGCATGCATGATTTTCAACAAGTTTTATGGTACCCTATCAAATACTACGACCATTATAACTAAACCTGAAATTCAAAATGCAGTTTAGCCAAACCGTAATCTATCAAATAAATAATGAAAAAAGATTTTACACCTAAACTATTCTCTCTCTTAAGACAAGGGATATCTAAGGAAGCCTCACAAAAAACATTCTTTTACTTTTAATATTTTATGGAAATATATACGACTGTATTGTTACATAACAGTAGTCGGAAGGTCTTTGGCCCCCCACTGATCTAAACTTTTTAAAATTGGGCCTAGCGATTTTCCACGGGCACTTAATTGATATTCTACTTTAGGAGGTACGACGGGGAAAACCTTCCGAGAAATGAGTCCGTCTTTCTCCAGTTCCCGAACAGTTTGGGTAAACATTTTATTGGAAATTTCCGGTACTTTCTTTTGTAATACGCCAGACCGCAATGGTCCTTCCAACAAATGAAACAACACCAAAGGCTTCCACTTTGTTCCGATCAAGCCCATGGTATAATTTAGGGGACACTTATTTTTGTTCATTTCAAATATTTAACTATTTGATATTCATCATTTTACTCATTTAGGTAACTATAGTACTTTTGGGTAAGTTATTGCCATTTGGGCAAATATAGGTTAATTTTGTGGCTTGAAATATATCCTATGAAAACAAGTAAAGATTATCCGAAGTCATTTTCACATATCGGCATTACTGTGCCGAATATTGAAGCAGCCGTAAAATTCTATTCCGAGGTAATGGGGTGGTACGTCATCATGGAACCATCAACAGTAAAAAAGGAAAGTGACACGGCCATCGGTCAAATGTGTATCGATGTTTTTGGTGAAGATTGGGAGTCTTTTGAAATTGCGCATTTGGCAACATCAGACGGTATTGGTATCGAATTATTTTCGTTCCCACATGGCGTTAAAGAAGCCCCAGAATTCAACCCGTTTAACACAGGGCTTTTTCATTTCTGTATTCAAGACCCGAATATTGAAGATCTTATAGCCAAAATTGTGTCCCATGGGGGCAAACAACGTATACCGATTCGGGAATATTATCCCCATGACAAACCTTATAAAATGTGTTATGTAGAAGACCCTTTCGGAATTGTATTCGAAATCTACACCCATAGTTATGAATTGACATATTCTTCGGGCGCATACGCGAAATAAATCACTGTTTAACACATTGCAAATCGTAAATTAAGCGATTGGTCTCTGCTTGGAGGCCAGTCGCTTTTTTGGTATGATGTCATGCTTTCATTTTAGGTTTTAAAGTGTATGGGGAAGGTTTTTTTTATCACCAAGCCGCTGCGATTAAAAGGTAACGGCCTAGAAGTCAATTATTCTACCGCAGCGGGTGGTTATGTCACTATCGAGTTGCTTGATGGCAACAACAATCCGATACCCAATTTGACGCATGCTATTTCAGAAAAATTGATAGGTGACGAGATTTCAAGAACAGTCATTTGGGAAAACCTCGCGGATCTTTCTACCTTAAAAAATAAAATCATCAAATTGAAAATAACATTGAAAGAAGCCGACCTTTATGCGCTGAAATTCAATGAATGATGGAATAGGCGCTATTTACCTCGGCAGTTTCCCGCCTGCGGCATTTTTTTATACCCTTGCGATATCCTATCTTTAATCTAGGATTTCTTCAGGGGTCCGGCACCTTAAAATTAGAAGCGATGAACATTATTTCATGGAACGTCAATGGCATACGAGCCGCCGTCAAAAAGGATTTTTTTGAAAAAATAGAGGAAATGTCCCCCGATATTCTCTGCATACAGGAAACCAAGGCTCAAGATGGGGAGGTCGCGGCTACCCTATTGCCTTTGGAAGGATATCAAATTGCCTATAATTCTGCCGAAAGAAAAGGATATTCAGGTACTGCGGTGCTAAGTAAAATTAAATCTAAAGATTTAACGCATGATATTGGCATCGCCGAGCATGACCTAGAGGGGCGCGTACAATGTGCCGAATATGAAAATTTCTATCTGGTGAACGTGTATGTCCCCAATTCAGGACAAAAACTGGAACGTTTAGACTACCGAAAAAAGTGGGATGCCGATTTCTTGGCCTATCTCAAGAATCTGGAAAAGACCAAACCCGTGATTGCCTGCGGCGATTTTAATGTCGCACACACGGCAATCGATTTGAAGAACGACAAATCGAACTACAACAAGACCGCAGGATATACCCAAATCGAAATCGACGGTATGGATAATTTTCTCAATTCCGGATTTGTTGATTCCTTTCGGCATTTGCATCCCGATACGGTAGCCTATACGTATTGGAGCTATCGTTTTAAAGCCCGGGAGCGCAATACGGGTTGGCGTATCGATTATTTCTTGGTAAGTAAGGTTTTGGTAGAAAAGATAAAGTCCGTGACGATTTTATCCGAAGTTTACGGATCTGACCACTGTCCCATACGTTTAGAAATCGATCTTTAAACGCCTAAATACCCCATAGCCGTCAGGCATCGATATCCCTTTCAGGCCCAACAAGTATAAATCGAGGGGAACGACGAGTGGCAAAATGACATCGGTCAGTTCTTGCTGTTTTTTTTGGGCTTACTTTTATCGGAAACACGGCCAATATGTCTGTAGATAATTTTGGAATCAAGGGGCTATCTGATACAGAGGTGACCCAATCAAGAGAAATCCACGGAACAAATACGCTTACCGGCAAAAAGGAAAACGAAATTTTAGCGGCGATCAAGGATATTCTAAAAGAACCTATGGTGATTTTACTATTGGTGACTTCTGGTATTTATTTTATTAGCGGAAATTTCGGTGACGGCATTTTTATGGTTTCGGCCATACTATTGGTAGGTTCTATATCACTCTATCAAGATTCTAGGAGCCGCAGGGCACTCGAAAAACTAAAAAGCCTTACTCAACCCAACTGCACGGTTATCCGAAATGGGGAAGTAGTTAAGATACCCAATGAAGAACTTGTCATCGGCGATAGCCTTATGGTAGCTGAAGGGGAAACCATACCGGCCGATGGGCCTATTGTCTATTCCAGCGATTTCTCGGTCAATGAATCCATTCTTACCGGTGAATCACTTTCCGTATTTAAAGATGCCGACAAATCTGACAATCGTGTACATCGTGGCACTGCAGTAGCAAGTGGTATGGCCATAATTACCGTAAGTGCCATCGGCGACGGTACACAACTCGGTAAAATAGGAAAAAGCCTTGAATCGATTCAAACGGAAAAAACACCCCTTGAGAGACAAATATCAAACTTTGTAAAGAAAATGGCCATTGCCGGAGTGCTTACTTTTCTTTTGGTTTGGGGTATTAATTATTTTAGGTCGTACGATGTTTTAGATAGCCTACTCAAAGCCCTTACCCTTGCGATGAGTATCCTCCCCGAAGAAATCCCCGTTGCTTTCACCACTTTTATGGCTTTGGGATCGTGGCGGCTTATGAAAATGGGTATCGTGGTCAAACAAATGAAGACCGTAGAAACTTTAGGGAGCGCAACCGTCATTTGTACCGACAAGACGGGTACGTTGACAGAGAATAAAATGAGTTTGGTGAAACTTTACACCTTAAACTTAAAAAGAATTCGTTCGGTGAAAGAGGAATTAGCTCCCGAAGAAAAGGAGCTGATAACCGTGGCAATGTGGGCGAGCGAACCCATTGCCTTCGACCCGATGGAAATAGCGTTACATGAGGCCTATTCAAATTTAACCACAACCGATGAGCGACCGAACTATACAATGGTTCATGAATACCCATTGGGAGGAAAGCCACCAATGATGACACATCTTTTTGAGGATGACAAAGGCCATCGTATAATCGCTGCCAAAGGCGCACCGGAAGCCTTTCTAGAAATTTCGAACTTGACAGCCGAAGAAAAAGAACAGCTTTTAGAAAACATTGGAATTTTAGGAAAAGAAGGGTATCGCTTGCTAGGCGTGGGGACCGCCTATTTTAAGGGAACGGGGTTTCCTAAAAGACAACAGGACTATCACTTTGAATTTAAGGGGATTGTTGCATTTTATGATCCTCCGAAAGAAAACATACGAAACGTACTCCAAGACTTTGACAAAGCCGGTATCGTTGTCAAACTGGTGACCGGTGACAATGCCGCAACGGCATCTGCCATAGCCAAAGAAATTGATTTTAAATATTATGACAAGGGCATTTCGGGCGATGAGTTGATGCAACTGAATGACTCCGAACTGCGGCAAACGGTTAAAAATACTTATGTGTTCACCAGAATGTTTCCCGAAGCCAAATTGCGTATCATCAATGCAATAAAAGCAAACAACGAAATTGTGGCAATGACGGGTGATGGTGTAAACGACGGACCAGCACTTAAAGCCGCACATATCGGTATTGCCATGGGCAAAAAAGGGACGGAAATCGCAAAGCAGGCGGCTTCATTGAACTTGGTTGACGATGATCTCTCTAAAATCGTGGATGCCATCGCCATGGGCCGAAAAATCTATTCCAACCTTAAAAAGGCGATACAGTATATTATCTCTATCCACATACCAATCATTTTAACGGTTTTTATACCTCTGGCCTTGGGATGGGCCTATCCCACCATATTTTCGCCATCACATGTTATTCTTTTGGAATTGATCATGGGGCCCACCTGTTCTATTATCTATGAGAACGAACCCATGGAGAAAAACACAATGGCGCGAAAACCGCGACCTTTTACGACCACTTTTTTTAAATTTAAAGAACTGGTAACCAGTATTATTCAAGGGTTGGCAATTACTTTCGGAGCACTATCGGTATACCAATATGCCGTACTGGTGAATTTTGATGAATCCGTCACGCGAACCATGGTTTTTATGGTATTGGTTTGCGCCAATATCTTTTTGACCCTCGTCAATCGTTCCTTTTACTTTTCGATAGGAACCACGCTAAAGTATAAGAACAAATTGGTTCCTTTGATAATCGGCATCACGATTATCATGGCCGCCTTACTACTTTTTGTCCCACCCTTGACCAAGTTTTTTGAATTCACAACTTTAACTGCAAATCAATTGTTGGTTTCCTTATTTGCAGGCAGTGTTTCCGTACTTTGGTACGAACTGGTCAAAATGTTCAGAAAATCAAAAACGGGATAGCTACTGTTTCGTTTATAATTTTTGTCCGAATGCCAAGTCCCCCGCATCACCGATTCCAGGAAGAATGTACCCCCGGCTGTTTAATTCCGGGTCTATGGCTGCAATCCACAAGTGCGTATTTTCGGGAAAAACCTTTTCAAGGTACTCGATACCCGGAGCGGCACCAATTACGCCCATAATGTGAATTTGCTTTGGTATGCCATGCCCTGCAATTGCCCGCAGTACATTTTCTAAAGTCTTGCCCGTTGCCAGCATCGGGTCTGCCAATATTAAAGTTTTATCGGTTAAGGAAGGTGAAGCCAAATATTTGACGATAACCTCAAAAGCATCTTCATCATCATAATGGTTTCGATAAGCGGAAATGAATGCATTTTCGGCATCGTCAAAATAATTCAATATACCCTGATGTAAAGGCAGGCCTGCCCGTAAAATGGAACATAGTACCAGTTTATCTTTGGACAACAACATTTCTTTGCTTCCCAAGGGTGTTTCTACAATTTCACGATCATAACTCAGGGTCTTGCTCAATTCATAGCTCAATACTTCCCCAATGCGCTCGATATTCCTGCGAAACCTCATGGCATCCTTTTGAATTTCCCTATCCCGTATCTCCTTTACAAATTGTGTTAACCTCGAATTGAAAGCCCCTATTTCATGAATGATCATTTGACATCATATTTATTTAAAGATACTGATTTCAGCAAAGTTATGGGCAAGTATTGTAGATTACATCATTGTAACGGGTTCAAATTAAACACATGTAAATTTTGGTGCATACGACCACGTAATATGACGATAAACCATTTAAAAATTTTAAATTTGGAATATGCAGGTTTTCGATAATCACAACAACAATATATTCAATCTTCTTTCTGAGGGCGTATCTGAAGGCATCATCGTTGTCAACACCAAACAGATCATTACGGCGACCAATTCTTCGACCGAGCAGATGTTCGGCTATGATAAAAATGAACTTATCGGGAAGCATCTCGATACCCTTATCCCAAAAAGATACCTAAAGAACCACGGTCACCATGTCGAAAATTTTGTCAAAAAAAGCGAGAAGCGACAAATGGGCCATGGCCGTGATTTGCACGGTATTCGAAAAAATGGTGAGGAGTTTGCCGTAGAGGCCGGCTTAAACCCTTTTGAATTGTTCGGTTCGACCTACATAATGGCACTTGTCATCGATATTACCGAGCGCAAGACAAGGGAAAGGGAACTTAGCCATTGGGCCCGTATTTTCGATGAATCATTGAACGAAATCTATGTTTTTGACGCCGAATCATATCATTTCACCAATGTGAACAAAGAGGCACAGCGTAATATAGGCTATAGTATGGAGGAATTGGAGACCATGACCCCTGTTGACATTAAACCCGAATTGAATAAGTCGGAGTTCAAAAATCTTATCGCTCCCCTATTGAACGGCCAAAAGCAAAAATTGAAGTTCGAAACTATACATGGCAGAAAAGACGGCTCGACTTATCCTGTAGAGGTTCATCTTCAACCATCGGCAGTTGGTGACAAAAATGCCTTTGTCGCCATAATTCTAGATATTACAGAACGGAAGAACTACACTCAGAAACTCGAAAAAACCGTTGAGGAACGCACCAAACAATTAAGGGAGGCCTTAATCAAAGAAAAAGAACTGAACGAACTAAAGACCCGATTTTTATCTTTAGTATCCCATGAATTTAAAACACCGCTTAGCGCCATACTGACATCAGTCACGCTGTTGGGCAAATACAACTTGACCGAGCAACAAGAAAAGCGCGACAAGCACGTGACGACAATTCGAAACAAGGTCAAATATTTAGATACAATTTTAAATGACTTTTTATCGGTAGAACGCCTAGAATCGGGCAAAGTGAATTACAAAATCGAAGATTTCCCGCTCAGTAAAATTGTCAACGAAGTTATCTATAACGCCAATATGCTTCTCAAAAACGGACAACGCATACAATATCCTGAGATAATTGACGATCTACTTATAACTTTCGATGAGAAGACCTTAGAGCTCGTACTCTCGAATTTAATTCATAATGCCATAAAATACTCTCCCGAAGATTCCACAATAAATATTCTGATAGAAGAAGACAATGACAAATTGTGGTTAAAAATTGTTGATCAGGGCATTGGTATTCCTAAAAGTGATCAGAAACATATTTTCAACCGCTATTTTCGCGCTGAAAACGCAGTATTGACCCAAGGAACCGGTATAGGTCTGAACATTGCCAAGCAGCATCTTGAAAACTTGGGGGCTGCCCTTGATTTTTCCAGTGAGGTAAACAAAGGCTCGACTTTCATTGTTAAAATACCTAAAAAACTTAATACCCAATAGCGTATGAAAACAGTTTTATTGATTGAAGACGACAGGGCATTACGAGAAAATACCGAAGAACTCTTGGAGCTTTCCGGCTATTCCGTTTTAACAGCTCCGAATGGAAAAATTGGAATAGAAGTAGCGAAACAAGAACTTCCAGATATTATTGTTTGCGACATTATGATGCCCGAAATTGATGGCTATGGAGTACTGGAAAACCTTTCGAACGATCAAGAAACACAGCACATTCCGTTTATTTTTCTTTCCGCTAAAACAGAGCATAAAGAGATTCGAAAAGGAATGGATCTCGGTGCTGACGATTATTTGACAAAGCCCTTTGACGAAGAAGACCTCATCAGTGCCATAGAAAGCCGATTGGCAAAGACCCAACTCTTAAATCGCATTCCAAAAAAATCGCCGAATACGTTTGGGGTTTCCGAGGATGAAATGCGCACCTTGCACGAACTGAAAAACTTTTTTGACGACAACGGGGAAACCGTAAGTTTTGACCCTGGAGACACGGTGTATCAAGAAGGTATGCACTCGCATAAAATATATTTAATTTTAAAAGGAGTTGTCAAATGCCATAGTATGGATGCTGACGGCAAAGAATTGACCACATCACTTTACAGGGCCGATGATTTCTTAGGATTTACATCGGTCATGAACAACATACCCTACCAAGAATCGGCCACTGCCTTAGAGCAGGTAGAACTTGCAGCCATTGCCAAAGATGACCTTAAGACCATTCTTGAAAAAAACCATAACATCTCTTTGGAGCTTATGGAACTCTTTGCCAACAACCTCAGTGAGGCCAAAGCACAATTGCTACAAATGGCATATAGCTCAGTTCGAAAAAAAACCGCTCAGACACTTTTACAATTCGCTGAAATCATGAACAACAAAAAGGATGATGATATTAAAATCTCCCGAAATGACCTGGCCAGTGTCGCCGGTATTGCTACAGAAAGCCTTATCCGCACCCTTTCGGGGTTTAAAAAGGAAGGACTCATCAGTATTGAAGGAAGAAATATACGCATCAAGCAACTGAAGGCCTTAGAGCTTATGAGTTAATACCCTGGCCTTTCGGGTAACTTGAGCCTGCGAAACAATATATCATGCATTTTGATGCGTTGCTTAGGCTTCTTAAAAATTAAAAGATAAACCCTCTAGGGAATTATCTTCTCGAACTGACCGAAATCATAGTCTTTTAGTTTTTCGAACCTTAATTTTAAATCTATTTAAATTTAAAATCATGATACGAATTCTATGTCCTACCGATTTTTCGGATAATGCCTACCAAGCCATTACATATGCACTACGTGCCTACAAAAATGAAGAATGCACGATTTATTTATTAAATACGTATACCCCTGCAGTTTATCAATCGGAATATCTTATCGGAAGTCCCGGTCAGATTGGTTTGGGCGATGTACTACAAACCGCTTCAACTACCCAATTGGAAGAGCTTAAAAATAGGCTGATAGCCGAGTTTGACAATCCCAATCACAGTTTCATCATTCATTCGGCATTTAATACACTTTTGGGAGAGATTTCAGAAACCGTAGCTGCCGAGAATATCGATGTGATCGTTATGGGAACCAAAGGGGCTACCGGAGCCCAGGAAATTCTATTCGGAACCAATACGGTACATGTTATAAAAAGGTCTAAATGCCCAGTAATTGCTGTCCCTCCAAGGTTTGAATATGAGGCACCTAAAGAAATTTTATTCCCAACGGATTATGAAATCGAATATGACAAACCGCTGATTGAGCCATTGCTGTTAATTGCGGGGAACCATAAATCCCGAATAAATGTTATGCATGTACACACAGGTTTAGCGTTAAACACAATACAGCAAAATCATAAAGTATTGCTTGAAAAGTTATTGAGTTCTACGGCCCTTTTCCATGAAGTTCCGAATAATGAAATTATCAGTGCGGTGAATGCCTTCCAAGCCGGTAGTAAAATAAATCTCTTGGTGATGGTACAAAATAAGCACACGTTTTTAGAACGTCTTTTTATAGAGCCGATCATCAAAAAAATAGGGTTTCATGTAACCATACCATTTATGGTTCTTCCCCAAACCTAAAAAATCTGGCAAGATTGTAACCCAACGGGCTAAAAACTGCGTTGAAACAAATGATAGTAGGCCTCATTTGCCTTTATTCTATCTTTAAAATCACGAACTGAAGTTTGGGTATCGATTACCAATAACTCTATGCCCGCCATTTCGGCAAAATCTTCCAAATATTCGATAGTCAGTGCTTGGCTATACACCGTATGATGGGCTCCTCCGGCAAGAATCCAAGCGGTGGCCGCTATTTCCAAATTGGGTTTGGCATCCCATAATACCCTTGCGACGGGAAGTTTTGGAAGTGCTTCCCCGGGTTTTACAGCTTGCACCTCATTTACAATTAACCGGAACCTATTGCCCATATCTATCAAAGACGCATTGATGGCACTCCCTGGTGGCGAATTAAAAACCAAGCGAACAGGGTCTTCCTTACCACCGATGCCCAACGGATGAACCTCACACGCTACTTCCTCATCAGCCACTGACGGACATATTTCTAGCATATGGGAGCCCATCACATAGGCCTTTTCAGGGGTAAAATGATAGGTATAGTCTTCCATAAACGATGTACCCCCGTTCAAACCGAAGCTCATCACTTTCATGGCCCTGAGCAGGGCTGCCGTTTTCCAATCGCCTTCGGCACCAAATCCGTAGCCATCGGCCATCAAGCGCTGTGTGGCTATGCCCGGCAACTGTTTGAGTTCCCCCAAGTTTTCGAAAGTATCGGTAAAAGCCTTAAAGCCCCCTTCCTCTAAAAATGCCCTGAGCCCCAATTCTATTTTTGCGGCATCGACCAAAGATGCCCTTTTTTCACCTCCCGCTTTTAAAGATGGAGTCAAATCGTAGCTTTCATCGTATACCTGTAATAACCTATCTAAATCGCTATCGGAAATTTTTTCAATATGCGCTACAACATCGGATGCATCATACCCATTTACCGAAAAACCAAAACGCAGTTGCGCCTCGACTTTATCGCCATCGGTAACTGCGACCTCTCGCATGTTATCACCTAAACGAGCCACTTTCAGGTGTTGAAATTCATCCCACCCCAGTGCTACTCTGGACCAAATACCAATTTTTTTTTGAATGGATCCATTTTTCCAATGTCCCACAATCACTTTTCGATTTTTGCGCATTCTCGACATAAGAAAGCCGAATTCCCTGTCGCCGTGAGCCGATTGGTTTAGGTTCATAAAATCCATATCAATAGCATCCCAAGGTATCTCGGCATTGAATTGCGTGTGCAAATGGCAGAGTGGTTTGGTCAAAACGCTTATCCCTTTAATCCACATTTTCGCTGGAGAAAAAGTGTGCATCCATGTAATAATTCCGATACACTTTCTATCTGAGTTGGCATTAAGGCAGATATCCGTAATTTCTTGGGGGGTCTTGACGGTAGGTTGAAAAACGATTTTTACCGGAACATGATCTGATGCATCCAACCCAATGGCTATTTCCTTAGCATTCAATGCTACCTGTTTTAAGGTATCGGCTCCGTACAAATGTTGACTTCCCGTTACAAACCAAATTTCCTTTGCAGTTATGTCAATGCCCATAAATTTATGTATCTGTACTAATTATTGTCCGTAATACGCGTCTTTACCATGTTTCCGGTCGTGGTGCTTTTTTATTAGCGAATCTTTTAATCTTAAAGCTTCGGGATTTATTTGAAGTGTTAAACAAGCCATTTGCGCAACGGCTTCCAGCACCTTACTGTTATAAACGGCTTTTGCCGCAGTTTCTCCCCAAGTAAAGGGACCGTGGTTACCCAATAAAACCATCTCGACTTCGGTATGGGAAAGTCCCTTTTCCTTAAAACACTCCATAATCTGTATGGCCGTATTATGTTCGTAATTGCCCTCAATAAGATTATCTTTCATAGGTGGGGCGCACGGGATATCTACCGTCAAATGATCGGCATGGGTCGTTCCAAAAATAGGAATGTCTTTCTGTGCCTGTGCCCAAGCAACAGAATAAGTGGCATGTGAATGGGCAATGCCTCCGATGTCTTCCCAATTTTTATAGAGCAAAGCGTGGGTTTTGGTATCTGACGAGGGTCGTAAACTACCTTCAATGCAATTAGTGTCATAATCGACCACGACAATATCTTCAGCCTTTAGTTCTTCATAAGGAACCCCGCTAGGTTTTATGGCAAAAGCACCTGATGGCCGATCTACAGCACTGACATTACCAAAAGTACAAATAACAAGCCCCAAGGCGTTGAGTTGCATATTCGCCTCGTAACATTCTCTTTTCAACTCTTTATACCTAGAAACCATCTAGCTGTTTTTAGTACACCCTTCCTCTATAAAGTTACCCAGATTTTCGTAAGATTTTATAAGTTGTTCATAAACTGCTACCGCTTCGGGCTGTGGATGGTATTCCGCTTCAAAATCACTTCCCATGCTTTTGGCAGCTTCTATGACATTATCGTAAATTCCTGCTGCTACTGCAGCATAGATGGCTGCTCCTAAAGCTGGTGCCTGATCTGATTCGGCCACTTTGATAGGCATGTTCATCACATTGGCCAAAGTTTGCATGATGAATGGTGATTTTCGGGCTACGCCCCCAATACCGATAACACTACTTATTGCCACACCTTCTTCTTGAAATCGCTCGGCAATTTTTTTTGAACCAAAGCAAATGGCATTCACCAAAGCCTTAAAAATGTGAGGGGCGTTACTCCCTAATGACAAATTCGAAATAGCGCTCTTGAGATTCTGATTAGCATCGGGAGTTCGGCGGCCGTTAACCCAATCTAGGGCAGTAGGTATGCTTTCCGATAAGGGAATCGCCTCGGCTTGTTCCGAAAGTTTCTTTATAAAATTTGCATCTATCTCCGACTTCAGTTTTTGCTTTTGTTCATCGGTAAGTACTTCAGAGGTCAGTACCAAGTTTTCAACAGGCCATGAAAGCACCTCTTTAAACCAGGCCAAAACATCACCAAAAGCAGACTGACCAGCTTCTAAACCAATTAAACCCGGTATTACCGAACCGTCTACCTGGCCACATATGCCGCGAACGGTTTTTGAACCTATTGCCTCTTGGGGAGCGACTATGACATCGCAGGTCGAGGTACCCATGACACGTACCAGTGCACCTTCTTCTATTTTTGCACCTACCGCACCTGAATGTGCATCAAAAGTACCGACGGCAACCACAGTTTCCGTTGTTAATCCTAGTTTTTTCGCCCATGTCTCGCTTAAATGGCCCGCGACCTCATCAGAGGTATACGTTTCGTCATATAGCTTACTTCTAAGTTTCGCCAAATAAGGATCAAGACGTCCTAGAAAATCTTCTGACGGCAAACCGTTCCAATCGGCATGCCACATCGCCTTATGCCCAGCGGCACATCGGCTTCTTTTAAAAGACTTCAAATCGGTATGGTCGGTTATCATAAAAGTCATTAGGTCGCAATGTTCCATCCACGTGTGGGCTGCCTCTTTTACGGTTTTATCTTCTCTTGTAACATGTAGAATCTTTGCCCAGAACCATTCCGAGGAATAAATGCCGCCTTCATAACGCGTGTAATTCTCCCCTCCCCAGTTGGCAGCCAATTCATTAATTTCATCAGCCTCTTTGATAGCCGTATGGTCTTTCCAAAGCACCATCATTGCATTTGGATTCTCTTCAAATCCCTCGACCAAAGCCAATGCGGTACCCTCTTCAGTTACAGGAACGGGAGATGATCCCGTGGTATCAATACAGATTCCTTTTATAGACTTTGCGTCGACTTGACTTTTTGAAACTACCGTTTTTATAGTATGTTCCAATCCTTTAATGTGGTCTAACGGATGTTGTCGAAACTGATTAAGGGACGCATTGCAATACGCTCCCTTCTTCCATCGTTCATACCAATATACTTCAGAAGATAGCTCTTTTCCATTCTCAGTATCGATTAACACGGCACGTACGGAGTCTGTACCGTAATCTAAGCCAATAACATATTCTTTCATATTCGAAAAATAAGACACTTCGCAAGATAGTGCAAATATTTTGCAAGTGTTTATTATACACCAAAATGTTCCATGACCTAAATGGTCAGTCATTCCTAATACTCCGTGTCAACTTTCCTGGTCAATTGATTACAGCAATAGTTTCAAAACCAAAAAAAATATACATCCAAAGTATTTCATCAAATATCAAAACACAGACCATAGCCAAGCATTATCTGACCGAATAAAACTTGTTATAAAGTTTTATTTTGATTATTTTAATTGTCGTTGATTCCGATTGCATAAGCTGAGGCTTTTTCAGGTAACGCGGTTAACCGTATCCTGTAAAATAAACATATTCTGTTAATCAAATCTTATGGTGAACCAATGGCTTATTTGTAAGAGTTATAAACTGATTTTTCAAAGACTATTATGGAACTCAACGACTATTCAAGTGGAGATAAGGTTTTATTAGCGGTTGATTGCATTATCTTCGGTTTTGACGAGGAGGACTTAAAAATTCTTTTGGTCAAAAGAAATTTCGAACCTGAGTTGGGAAAATGGTCCTTGATTGGAGGATTTCTTAGAAAGGAGGAAAATTTGGACCAAGCCGCTATTCGAATACTCCATCACCTTACAGGGTTACACAACATTTACATGGAGCAATTTTATGCATATAGCAAAGTCGATAGAGATCCCCTGGAACGTACCGTTTCCGTTGCCTATTATGCCTTGATAGATATTGCTGCGCACCACGAAGACCTTGTAAATTTGGATACTGCACATTGGTTCTGTTTAAAAAATGCGCCTAATTTAATATTTGACCATGATGACATGGTCAAAAAGGCCATGGCAACACTGCAACGGAGAGCCCAGAACAAACCCATAGGTTTCGAGCTTCTACCCGAAAAGTTTACCATGCGGCAGTTGCAAAAGCTTTACGAATCTATTTTGAACAAAAATCTCGACAAACGCAATTTCATCAGTAAAGTAATTTCGCTGGGTATTTTAGAGAAACTAGATGAAAAAGACATGACAATGTCGAAAAAAGGGGCGTATTTATACCAATTTGATCAAGAAAAATACAATAGGAAGGTAGAAGAAGGGTTTAACTTTAAAATTTAAGGCACCCTTATAAAGACGATTTTCGAATCTTTAATTTTGGCTCGATTACTACGCTTTTTTCAAGGAGCACCTTGGTATTTTTCACCTGTTCGAGAAATACTTCTGCGGCCATCTTTCCCATTTTCATAGGTGATTGATCTACTGTGGTTATGGGCAGCTCCATAAACTTGGTAAAGGGTTCATTACTGAAACCAACAACCTTGACATCTTCAGGAATCCGTAAACCCATCTCTTTTAATTGCTGAATTGCACCAAGTGCCGCAAAATCACTAGCCGAAAAAATCGCATCGGGCCTAGGATTTAATTTCATTAATTTTTTTACGGCTTTCTTACCCGCATGAATATCGCTCTGCCCCTTCACGACATACCCCTTGGGGCATTTGATATTGTGATCTACCAAAGCCTGCTTGTATCCTGCCATTCTTCTTTGATAAATATCAAGCGCCCAATCTCCCGAAAGGTGGGCTATTCGTTTTGAACCGTTTACTATCAAATGTTTTGTGGCTTCATACCCCGCTTGAAAGTCATCTAAGGTGACGGTACTTACACCTTTCATATCGACTTTTCGGTCGAAAAAGATAATAGGCACTTTTTTTTGCAGCACATGGTCAAAATGATCAAAATTCTTAGTATTCTTTGAAACTGAAACCATCAATCCGTCTATCTGAGCATTTAAAAGGGCATTAAAGTTTTTGAGCTCCTTTTTTTCGTCCTCTTGAGATTGGCAAATAATTACGTGGTACCCCTTCGGATATAATTCCTCCTCGATACCCCTAATGATTGAAGAGAAAAAATTACGGTCGATAAAAGGCACTACTACACCTACTGTATTGCTCTTTCCGCTTTTAAGTGCCAGAGCAAGCTTGTTCTGTTCATAATGCATCTCGTTGGCCATTGCCAATACTTTCTTTCGTGTAGCTTCGCTAATCTTGGGATTATTGTTTAACGCACGTGACACCGTAGCTGCCGTAATGTTCAACTTTTTGGCAATGTCATAAATTGTAATCTTACCCCTCATAGCTTTTACTCAAAAGATACATCCTGCCATATACTTACAACTTTAATAACCGAATGGTCTATATTGTATACTTAACACCACAGAAAAAGTACCGCACTTTATACCAAGGTTCGGCTTTAGCATTTTACCATGCCAAACCGGCCACCAATTTAGCGCCTTTTCTCGACACGTGGGTATAATCATGCCCTCCTTTAATAAAATAGTCGGTTTTACGGGAATCAAATTCAGAAAAGGTTTTTTCGGCTTTCAGGATTATAGACAATGTGCCATAACCTATTGTAATTTGTCAAATCAATGACCTCAACGTTTTGCCTTTAAAACATTCTTTTCTAGCGCCACTTGAAAGCAAAGTAGGTACATAAATTCCCGGTCGGATTTCGAACCCCATGTGTGGAACCCGAATTTATAAAATAGAAATCCCCGGCAGTACCGCTGTACTCCTTATCATCAATCGTAATTTCCGTTTCGCCCGATAACATCAAAATAATCTCGGTTTCAACGTGCTTGTGCGGGGCATGGCTCGGTCCTTTTTTATTCAATTGGGTGGAGTGCAACTCGAAACGCTCACACATCGCCGTAGGTCGATCAAAATAAGGGTATCTACCTCCGCGTTCATTCGGAACAAGCTCCAAATCTTCACGATCCAGTCGCATCGACCCACCATTGGAAAGCCCTCTTGCTATTTGCATAGGTTTCTTAGACCGGTAGCGCATGACATAATAGGTCAGGTTTCCATCTCCCACATTTTCAATGGAATGTAATTGTTGGGGCAACAGTAAAACCACACCGCCAGCCCTTAGTATTTTACTTTCATCATCAAAAGAGACCTTTGCCTCACCTTCTTTAACGATGATCAGCTCTTCAATATCTTCATTGGCATGTAATGTGCTTGGTTGTGCACCTTTCAATTGGGTAGAAGCATGGATCCCAAGATATTCGAAATGAGGAGAAGATCCTGCCAATATAACGCGAGACTCTCGGTCTTCCGTATATTTTACAGGGTGGTCGACCCACCGATAAATACCCTCCTTTACCATCTCCGATTGTGCAAAAATGAGCGTTGAAAAAAGACTTAATACAACTGTCACTTTAGTTTTCATGATGGCAAGTTTAGAACGATTAATGGAACTGTAAGGTACAAAATTGTACTTCATGAATCTTAATCCCTTATTGTCAATTCGGTAGGGGCCTTTCATACGGTTATTTATAAATAGCATGTTTTTTGTGCAAGCATTAAAAATTATTCCCGCCAACCATTAGGCAGTATGTTCTTTTCGGTATTTCATGGGGGACTGACCGTGTAACTTTGTAAATTTTTTATAGAAAAATGGTAGGGATTCATACCCACAATCGAAAGCAATTTGCGATACTGAGGCATCGGTATCGAGCAACATTCTAACTGCGATGTTGATCCGATATTCATTTAAAAAAGTAAAAAACGGACGTCCCATCATTTTGGTAAAAAACCTCGAAAATGATTGTTCTGTCATACTGACCAAATCGGCTACCTCTTTTAAATATATTTTTCGGTTAAAATTTTCGGCCACAAAATCATGTATTCTAGCCATGCGACTACCATAGTCTGAAGGAAGGTCGTTTATAAAACTAACTTCAGATAATGTTCTATAAGAGCATTTTGAAAGTTCCACAAGGGCAATCAATAACTGTATATAGAGTTCAGGTCCTTCCAATTGCGAAAAGTACTTCAGTGAACCTATAATAGGTTCCGTTTCGGTTTTATCAAAAATAAGTCCCTTGGACGCTGTTCTCAACATGTTAAAAACAGGTGTTAATTCCGGTACTTTTGGAAATACCCCTCTATTCCATTGTACCACTACCGACTTCGATTGACCACTTTGACCGGTATTGTTTTTCCAACAATGCGGAAGATTCGATCGCAACAATACCAATTCCCCCGGTTCATAAGAACCAACATAGTCTCCTATCAATTTGGTGCCGACACTTTCCTCAATATAGGTCAATTCATGTTGTGGATGAAAATGCCATGGCGTCTCAAAGTTTTTTCTTTCATGATAAAAAGCTGTAATCGTCTTTTGTTCTCCTAAATGAATCGGTTCTAAAATCGGTTTCATAACATCGGTAAAAAAAGATAATACGAGACATTTTTATAAAATCAAAAACTATATGAGCTGATTTTAATAATTTATTTTATCCCAAAATTAGTTAAAATGAATCCAATCACGACAGAATAAGTTATTTATTGGTTAAAAAAGGCAACTTATACGCATAATTTTATCTGCAATTTTGTAAACCGTATCCAACCCATTCATCAAGACAACGAAATGAAAAAAAGTGAGCTTCCTGACCCATTTGAAAAAGCCAGATTGACCAAAGGCTATGGCGAGATGAACGATCAAAATGATCCGGTAGCCATGTTATTGCGACATAAAGATGTTCGCAAAAGTGCCCATAACTGGAAGACGTTTACCTCGGCGGCCGTTCCTGGCCGCATCGTGGTACCTTCGGAAGTCAATATACGGGATACCCGTCAAATTCCTTTCGAGGTTGACCCTCCACTACACCGTGACTATCGCGCCCTTGTAGAGCCTTGGTTCAAACGTCCGTTGCAACCGGAATATCAAGAAAAATTAACTTCACAAATCTCCTCCATTGTTGATGAAGCATTGAAAAAGGAAACCGTAGAAATTGTCAACGATTTTGCGCTTCCTCTACAATCAAGGGCCTTAACGCTTTTATTGAATACCCATTTTTCAGAATCTAAAACTTGGATCTCATGGGGTACGCATGTTTTTCGAAGTGAAGGCGAAGCATTGGATGGCGACAAAGCCAACATTCTGTACGACTATATCGACACCGAAATAGGTCGTGCCATTGGAAACCCGGGAGAAGATATGTATTCGATGCTATTAGCTTCTGAACTCGACGGAAGAAAATTGACCAAGGAAGAGGTCAAAGGGGTAATGGTACTGACATTTGCGGGAGGTCGTGACACCATAATCAATGCGGTTACCAATGCCATCGCCTATTTGGCCGAACATCCCGAGTCACTTGAACGTTTGCGAAATGAACCTGAAATTACGGGCAAGGCCGTAGAAGAAATGATCCGTTATTTTTCCCCTTTGACACATATGGGTCGTGTAGTTACCGAAGACACTCAAGTTTGTGAACATGCGTCGAAGGTCGATAGCCGCATTTCTTTATGTTGGGCATCCGCTAATAGGGATGCTTCGGTTTTCGAAAATCCGAATGAAATTGTGTTGGACCGAAAAATAAATCCGCATGTAGGTTTTGGTTTCAGTCATCATAATTGTCTTGGCGCAACGCACGCCCGGCAACTAATGAAAATTTTACTATATACTTTGGCAGAAAAAGTAGCCTCTTTCGAGATTCGAGATTATCAAGATAATATTGAAGATCTGGAGGAATTTCAGCGAAAAGTAGGCTATAACCGTATCAGCATAAAATTTAATCCAGTAAAAAAATAATTTATGGCTAAAATCACATTTATTACCAGTGAAAACGAAACTATAATTTTAGAAGGTACTGAAGGTTCGGTCATGGCACTTGCCGTTGAGAACGGCGTCAGAGGCATTGACGGAGACTGCGGGGGCGTTTGCTCTTGTGCTACCTGTCATGTTCATGTAGCACCCGAAGATATAGATAAGACCGGGGTTGCCAGCGAAATTGAGACCGATATGTTGGAGTTGGACGATAACGCAGATGAATATAGCCGATTATGTTGCCAATTGGAAATAAACGAGGCGCTTGATGGAATCGTATTGACAGTTGCGAAATAAACCAACAAAAAAGTCGATGTCGCAAATTCTAAAGCACCAAAAAACTTGTGTGGTTATCGGTGCAAGTCATGCGGGCGTAAATTTTGCCTTTGCCTTGCGAAGAGAAGGCTGGGAAGGTGCGATTATCTTATTTGACGCAGACCCCGAACTACCGTATCACCGCCCTCCCCTATCGAAAGCCTATTTAACCGGTGATGACGAAATAGATAAAAATCTTTTGAAGTCGGCCGAAAGCTATCAACGGGATAACATAGCACTTAAACTGGGCGTCTCGGTATCCCGTATTGACCGAAAAGAAAAAAAAATTGTTCTCCACGATGGCAGCATACAGGCCTATGACAAGCTGGTCATCGCCACCGGTGCCCGACCGATTATGCCTGTTATTCCCGGTACAACCACTGCTAGAAATCTATTTCCGTTGCGCACAGCAGCACATGTTTCAGAAATACGCGCTCGCATTAAAAGCGGTTCTGTTACAAAAGTGGTCGTCATTGGCGGGGGGTATATTGGACTCGAAACCGCTGCTTCTTTACGAAAGTTAGGAGCCGATGTAACCGTATTAGAGCGTGAAGAACGTATTCTCTCAAGAGTTACGGCCCCAGAAATGTCCGTTTTCTTTCAACGGCTCCATGCACAACACCAGGTTGACGTACTTACGTCTAAAAATGTAGTTTCAATTGAAACCAACAGCGAATTCAACGAAGTAGTCTGTGCGGACGGTGATCGCTTTAAAGCCGATATGATTATTGTCGGTGTAGGCATTCATGTCAACATGGAAATAGCCAAAAAAGCTGGATTGTCAATAAAAGATGGTATACAAGTAGATGCATCTGCCCGAACAAACGATGAGCACATTTATGCCATCGGTGATTGTACATTTCATTACAACCCACATTATAATCGTTTTATCCGCTTAGAATCGGTACAAAATGCCGTCGATCAGGCAAAGGTCGCCGCCGCAGCCATTTGCGATAAACAGCCCATTTATAATTCAATCCCCTGGTTTTGGTCAGATCAGTACGATATAAAATTGCAAATGGTAGGACTCTCCCAAGGTTATAATCAAGTTTTGGTGCGCAAAGATCCAGAAAACGAAAAAAGTTTTTCGGTTTGGTATTTTAAAGACGATTCCCTTTTGGCTGTAGATGCCATCAATAATGCAAAAGCCTATGTTTATGGCACGAAATTCATAAAAAGTGGAGAAAAATTAGATAAATCGAAACTGTCAGACCTTTCAGTGGAGTTCAAGCCAACAAATTTAGTGTCAGAATAAAGGGTTTTACAAAAATAAGGGCGACCTTAATAAATAAACAAAAAATATGTCAATTCAATCTAAAAGCGCTATCGCCAAAGGGGATGGCACCTTTACCATAGAAAACGTAACCCTCTCCGATCCGAAGGCCGACGAAGTTTTAGTACAAATAAAAGCGGCCGGACTCTGCCATACCGATTACGATTCCCTTTCATGGGGAAAACCCATCGTAATGGGTCATGAAGGTGCGGGAATTGTTAAAAAAGTGGGGTCGGCGATAAATGAGTTAAAAGAGGGGGATCAAGTTATCTTAAATTGGGCGACGCCCTGTTTGAGCTGTTTTCAGTGTCAAGAAGGCAATCAACATATTTGCGAAAACAATTCTCCCGTAGTCGCAGGTGCTAACGGACACACCCCCGGTCATGCTCATTTACAAAGTACCCAATGGCAGGGCCAGCCAATCGAACGGTCCTTTAACCTTGGCACCTTAAGCGAATATGCATTGGTCAAAGAATCGGCATTAGTCAAAGTAAATGAACAAAATCTGAATTTTTCAGCGGCCAGTATTGTAAGTTGCGGGGTAATGACGGGGTTTGGCTCCGTGGTAAATGCCGCTAAATTAACCGCTGGAAGTTCGGTAGTCGTGCTCGGTTGTGGTGGTGTTGGTCTAAATGTTATCAATGCCTGTGAAATTTCTGGCGCAGGAAGAATTATTGCGGTCGACATCAATCCCAAAAAGCTCGAACTGGCGCAACAATTTGGTGCGACAGCCGTTATTTTGGCCGATAAGGCGGATCAAGGTCTGAGCGAAGTAGCCGAAAAAGTAAAGCATATGCTCTCGGGCCGAGGAGCCGATTATGCCTTCGAATGCACTGCCATTCCTGCTCTGGGGGCGGCACCTTTGGCGATGATACGAAACGCAGGTATAGCAGTTCAAGTAAGTGGTATCGAGGAAGAAATCACCATTGATATGCGTTTGTTCGAATGGGACAAAATTTATATAAACCCCCTATATGGAAAATGTCGGCCACAAATCGATTTTCCGAAATTGATGCAACTTTATAAAAAAGGAGATCTTAAATTAGATGAAATGATTACCCGAGAGTATCAACTTGAAGATTTACAGCAGGCATTCAATGATATGTTATCGGGGGAAAACGCCAAAGGCGTAATAATTTTTAAATAATACCTACAAATAGATTAATTCGCCATTATTTTTAGTGCATTTTCAAACCATTACTAAATACCGAAACCAAATGAGTAGTTTTAGAACCATCGAACTTTCAGATAACAATTATGAAAATGATGGATTACGGTTTTTGACCGTCAAAACAAAAAACTTAAAAGGAAGAGGCGACATTTGCCTTTTTGTGCCCAAAGTGAGCGAAGGCGTTACCAATCTGCCCATTTACATCTTATTACATGGCGTATACGGCAGTGCTTGGGTATGGGCCATGAAAGGTGGAGCACACCGAACGGCACAAAGATTGATGGACAATGGAACGATACGCCCTGCAATCATTGCCATGCCTTCAGATGGTCTTTGGGGTGATGGTTCGGGATACCTGCCTCATCTGGAAAAAAACTTTTCAGAATGGATTGTATCAGACGTGCCCAATGCTATTATTGAAAATATTCCACAAGCCAGTGTTGAATCGGAACTTTGTATCGGCGGCCTCTCCATGGGTGGTTACGGAGCGCTGCGCTTAGGTATACAGAATCCTCATAAATTCAAAGCCATTTCGGCCCACAGCGCCATTACAAAATTTGAGGAGATGGGTGATTTTGTGGAAGAATCCCTTAGTTCTTACGGTGTTAAAGATTCGGAAACAGCTGTTATCGATGCCGTTAAGAATCATAAAAACAAAATACCCAGCCTTCGTTTTGACTGCGGAACTTCAGACGACTTGTTAGAAGCTAATCGCCTTTTGCACCAACAATTGCTGAATTTGAAGGTAACTCATGTCTATCAAGAATTTGAGGGTGGTCATGAGTGGCCTTATTGGATTGAACATGTGAAAGACAGTTTTCTTTTTTTCAATGGGCAAGTAACACCAAATCCGTCCTAGTCCAATACCTTTAAATATTCATTTTATTTGCTCAAAATAACAGAGCGATCGATTGTTGTACCGATCAATTCAAAGTACAGATATCGTAGGGGTATTGCGAAAATGTTTTATGTCGTAGTCTATTTCTTCTTCAAATACGTAGTACCTATATCATTCATCAGTAAATTATTAGTATCTTAAGAAAATATTCTTATAAAGTTTAAGGAATTGAGTGCAGCCAACAAAAAGCCGGAGCTACAAGAGGAGTATCGCAAAATTTTTATAGAGCAAGCACCTACTGCCATTGCGATGCTCGACAACAACATGTGTTATATTGCCGTATCTCAATCTTGGATTCGGGACTATGGCTTGGAAGGAAAAGAAATCATAGGTCTCTCGCATTACGATGTTTTCCCTGAAATAAGCGATGATTGGAAAGCCATTCATCAAAAGTGCCTAAAAGGTGCCACCGATAGCTGCGAAGAAGCCCCTTTTCGACGTGCAGATGGTTCGATACAATGGATTCATTGGGATGTAAGCCCGTGGCACAATACCGAAGGGGTTATAGGCGGATTGATAATGCACACCGGCGACATTACCCATCACAAGAAAAAAGAGCGAGAAAAAGAACGTATCGAGGAAATACTGGAAGAAACAAATAAAATTGCACGCATAGGCACTTGGGAATTAGACCTTGCGACCAATGAAGTGTACTGGAATACCATCACTTCTGAAATTTATGAAGTACCAGAAGGATATAAACCTAATTTTGAGGAGGCCTTAAATTTTTTTAAAAACGATCAAAGTCGAAAAAAAGCGAAAAATGCAGTAAAGGATGCCATAAGCCATAGGTCGTATTTTGATATTGAATTGGAACTCACAACGGCAAAAGGAAATACCCGTTGGATACGTGTGGTGGGGAAATCAGAGTTTGTAAATAACAAACCTAGTCACCTCTTTGGAATAATTCAAGACCTCAGCAAATTAAAACTTTCGGAACAAGCCTTAAATAGGGCCCATGCCGAACTAAAGGCAATATTCAATTCTGAGTTCATAAGCATTATCTCTACCAATGCAGATGGAATTATCAACAACTTTAATCGAGGAGCAGAATCTTTGTTGGGGTATTCGGCTTCCGAAATAGTCGGTTTAAAAAAACCGAGCATTTATCTTATTGAAGAAGATACCCTTAGATTTAGAAACGATTTGGCAAAACGATATGGAAAAGACCCCTCCACCTTTAATCATTATGTAGATCTGCCCGAAAAAGATTTTAGTGATACAAGGGAATGGATCTACCGAAGAAAGGATGGTTCAACATTCCCAGCACTTTCTACCCTCTCCGCCATTAGAAATAACAACGGTAGAATTGCAGGTTTTGTAGCGGTCGCGACAGACATATCCGAAATTAAAAAGGCACAGACCGAACTGCTGAAAAAAAATCAGCTCTTGAATTTTGCGGAGCAGATTACCGCAATGGGGCATTGGCAATGGGACACGGTTGCCGATAAAGTAAAATGGTCTCAAAACCTATACAAACTTGTCGAGCTAGAAGAAGAGACCGTTGACCTAAAATTTGACACCTATTTTGGCTTCGTTCATCCAGAAGATAAAGAAATTGTCTCCCAGCATTTTGAAAAATCGGCGAACGATAAAAGGTTTGACAGCTTTATGCATCGTATCATAACTACGGGCGGAACAACAAAAACGATTCAACTTTTAGGCAAAGTCATTACCGACAGAGCAGGTAACGTTATAGAAATGATCGGTACGGCTCAAGATGTAACCGAAATTAAAAAGGCCGAAAAAAAATTCCGAGGGCTTCTAGAGTCTGCCCCTGACGCCATGGTAATTGCCAACGAAAAAGGAAAGATCGAACATATTAACAGGCAAACAGAAGAGTTATTTGGCTATACCACAGAAGAATTATATAAAAAATCTGTGGAGGTACTTATCCCGAATCGGGTTTTTTCATTTCCTAAGACTAGAATAACAACTGAAGGAGAAGAACTTTATGGTGTTCATAAAGATGGGCGGCAAATTCCTGTTCAAATTAGCTTTAACCCATTATACCCCGAAGATGGACCAATAGTCGTAGCCGCGATAAAAGATGTTACCACCCAAAAATTGGCCGAGCAGAAACTTATCGAGGCCAAAGAGAGTTTAGAAGTCATAGCCCAGAAACTATCTAACCAAAATAGGCAACTGGCTGATTTCACCCATATAACTTCACATAATTTAAGAGCACCCGTCAGCAATCTTATTTCGTTATTGGAAATATATAATTATACGGAAAATGAAGAAGAACGTAAAGATTTGTTCGGCAAGTTTGAGACGGTCATTCAACACCTCACTTTAACCCTTGACACTTTGGTCGACGCGTTAAAAACAAAGATTAACGATTCCGATGAAGATTTAGAATATATCGCCCTTGACAATATTCTGAACAATACAAAAGAAATTTTAAGCGGAAAAATTCTGAAGTCAGGCGCCGTAATTAGAAGTGACTTTTCTAAAGTTCCGAATATTCGCTATAATAAGATTTACATGGAAAGTATTTTCCTTAATTTGGTCGGAAATTCAATAAAGTATAAATCAGAAGCCCGTTCACCTGAAATATCGATTACCTCTGAAATTAAAGACGGAGAAATAATACTAAAATTCGAAGACAATGGTTTAGGTATTGATATGGAAAAACATGGGCATAAATTGTTCGGATTGAACAAAGTTTTTCACAGACACCCGGAAGCAAAGGGTGTCGGTTTATTTTTGACGAAAACACAGATTGAAGCAATGGGAGGTGTTATTTCGGCATCCAGTGAGGTAAATGTGGGCACCACCTTTACCATAAATTTTAATTAATTCTTTATGAACAACCTTTTGAAGACCTGTATAATCGATGACGATTCTATCTATCGATTCACCATGGCTAAAACACTTGAGTCTACCAAATTGCCTGTAGACATCATGGTTTTTTCCGATGGAGAAGAAGCCCTTAATTTTATACTGGCCAACCTTGGTAAAGATTCCGAACTACCGGATGTTATTTTTTTAGATATTGATATGCCTGTGATGGACGGTTTTCAGTTTATGGAAGCATATATGAAAGTAAAAAACAATGTCGGCAAACATATCGCTATATTTATGGTCTCTTCTTCACTCGATCCAAGAGATATCGCCAAGGCAAATAAGATCAGTGCTATTTCCGATTATATCGTAAAACCGGTGGGATCTGTTCGACTTAAATCGATTATCGAGATGTTAATGGAAGAAAAGAAAAAGGCTTCGTAAAGCTAGACCGATTGTTGTTGAAGCAATAAGAAAGTGGCTATTTGCTGAATAGTTATTCAAGCACCTATTCTTTCTCCTCTATTTTGTTTCCATTTCTCAAACTCATCCCGTATTTTTTCATCAACAAGCGGATAAAGACCTATTATCGATGTTCCGCCTTGCACTTTTTGCATTACGAATTCCTCGAACAAGTTCATCTGCAGGCACTCATCGGCAACTTGTTCAACAATGGCAGCAGGTATGACCATAACACCGTCATCATCACCAACCACCATATCTCCCGGAAATATGGCCACATCACCACAACCAATAGGTTCATTAATAGCAATCGCCTGATGTAACGTTAAATTCGTAGGTGCTGACGGTCTTACATGATAAGACGAAAAAGGTAAGTCTGCAATTTCGGCCGAATCACGAAAACCACCATCGGTTACGATTCCTGCAACTCCCCTAACCATCAATCGGCTTACCAAAATAGAACCTGCTGACGCGGCCCTGGCATCTTTTCTACTATCAATGACCAAAACGGCCCCTTGCGGGCACTCTTCCACCGCCACCCTTTGTAAGTGTTTGGAATCGCGGAAGACCTCGATCGGGTTCAAATCTTCACGTGCCGGAATATATCTTAAGGTATAGGCCTCGCCCACCATCGTTGGTTTGTTCAATTTAAGCGGCCTAACACCTTGAATAAATTGATTTCTCAACCCTTTTTTATAAAGACAAGTAGCAATTGTCGCTGTACTCACTTTTTTCAATTTCTCTTTGATCGAATTCTGAATAGCCCCCATATTGATTTTCTCTGTATTTAATGTATTAAGCATTATGCCAAGTCTCCCTTAAAAAAGCCAAATCTTTTTTCATGTATCTAAAAACCTCTTCCTTTTTTATAGTCAATTCAGCGGCGCCGTGCTCCGCGCCGCCGAGGTCGTATTCTAAATGTAACGATATGGGCACATTGATTCCATACTTTTTAAGTAACGAAAAGTACCGTGGAAAATCAACCATACCCTCGCCTAAAGGTGTATTTATGGGTTGCCACTTACCGTCAACAGTTCCCCATTTGAAATCTTTGATGACTATCGATTTTATAAAAGGTTGTATCAGTCGCAACCCAAGTTCCCAACTGCTACCACCTTCAACAACGGCGTGCCGAATATCGTATTGACACCCCATATGTGCTTCATCCGCTTCTTTCAAAATAGGTGGCAAGTCCCATATCGGGGCACCCACGTGGTTACCGGCATGATTTTGGTAGCCCCCGATCAACCCCAACTGCTTATTAAGCCTTGCTACATTCTTGAATTGTTGGCCAAAAATGGTTTGGCTTTCGGCAATGGTCCTATCTATAGGGTAATCAAGCCAGCCCGTTCGATAATGGGTAAAACCCAAATTGCTTGCAGTTTCCAACACCAATATCTGCTCTTTATTCGTTACATCTAAAACATTTGTGGTCATCGTTCTTGTCTTGAGACCAAACTTTCTCATTGCCAAGGCAGCTTGTGGCAAATCGTCTTTAACCCGTTCGGGCAGTACATGCCCTTTCGGCCTTACAGTCAAATCTATGCCGTCGAAACCTAGTTGAGCCGCAACCTCTGACATACCGTTATAATCAAGAAATTGTAGATGCTTTGAAAAGATATGAACTTCAACATCATCGTTCAATGAAGTAGCATTTTCATAAAACGGATTAGAAATGCGAATTAATGGAGTTGCAACCAATGCACTAGCCGATAGTTTTACAAATTCTCGTCTTGAAAACTCAGAACTTCCTTTTTTCATTTTTAAGAGGTCTTTTTTGGGGTTAATCGATTGTTTTTGTGTTAAAAATTTGTCAGTCTTACAAATATACTTATTTTTGGTAAACCAATTTGGTTAACCAGTTTTTTTATTCCTATTGTTTTACACAATTATGGTATTTAAAAGCGATACTAACCGCAGAATTTATTTTTTTTAAAATGAAAAAGGCATTACTTATTCTATCTCTATTTTTTTCACTGCTATCGTGTAGTAAAAAAACTACTTCGGCTTCTATTAAAGTAAGCGATGTTAAAGAGTTGGCCGAGGCTATTTCCAAAGCTAAAGCCGGAGATAATATAGTTTTGGCAAATGGTATTTGGAAAGATGTTCAGATTAAATTTATAGGAGAAGGAACAAAAGATAAGCCAATTACCATTGAGGCCGAAACGTCTGGAAAAGTATTTATTGAAGGCCTTTCTAATTTAGAGATCGCTGGAAATTATTTAATTGTTAAAGGGTTGTATTTCAGAAATGGTCATACACCTACTGACAATGTAATTGCATTTAGAACAAGCGAAGAAAAAGTAGCCAATTACTCTAGAGTCACGAATTGTGTTATTCTAGATTACAATCAGCCTCAACGTGATAGCGATGATCTATGGGTTCAGTTTTATGGCACACACAACAAATTAGACCATTGTTATATTGCAGGTAAAACAAATGGAGGCCCAACGGTTAGAGTTGATTTAAAGGGAAATCAAAGTATTAGAAATTATCACCAAATCGTAGATAATCATTTTGGTCCAAGACCTAGAAAAGGTGGTGCTAGAGGAGAGACCATTCAACTAGGCAGCAGCTTTACATCTATGTCACCAAGTAATACAACTATTGCCAATAATCTATTTGAAGAATGTAATGGAGAAGTTGAGATTATATCAAGCAAAACAAACTTTAATGAGATTAGAAACAATGTATTTTACAAAAGTGAGGGATCTGTTGTAACACGCCACGGTAATTACGCTGTTATAGATGGCAATTATTTTATTGGTGATGGTGTGAATAAAAACTATGGTGGAATAAGACTTGTAAACACAGGGCATTGGGTTATTAATAATTACTTCTATAATATTATTGGTGAAAACTTCAGAAGTCCATTAGCAGTGATGAACGGTATTCCAAAGTCACCATTAAACAGATACAACCAAGTTACAGATGTGGTAGTTGCCTATAACACCTACATAGATTGTAAATCGCCATGGCAATTTGGAGTAGGAACAAATATTGAGCAAACAGATGTGCTACCTCCATCAGAAATACGTTCTGCGAGAGCTCTTAGAACTGAAGTTGCCAATAATATTATTTATAATAAAATAGGTGATAAAAATGTAATTGTTGAACACGACAAGGCCGACGGAGTTCGATTCAATAATAACATTATTTATAATCAAGGTGAAGATTTCATTGATGCGGCAAGAATTCAGGCAACTGAATTCGACGTAATAAAAGTTAGCGATTACATTTATTTACCTAAATTGACAAGTGAATTCGATATATATAAAGGATTTGGGTTTGAAAAAATCACAAAAGACCTTTTTGGAAATTCTAGAGAAGGAAAAAACTCAATTGGGGCAACGGTTCAAGGCGAATTTAAAGACCCAAATATTTTAGACAAAACAAAATACGGAGCTGATTGGTATTCTAACATTATAGAAGCTAAGGAGCCCAAGGTTATAGAGGTTACAGCCGGTGAAGGGGATTTCGAAACTAAAATAGCTACTGCTAAATCGGGCGATATTATTGCTTTGAATCCAGGAAAGCACTTAGTATCAAAAGCTATAGTAATTAACAAAACAATTACAATTCAGTCTAAAGAAAGTGACAAAGCTGAAATCGTATTTACCGGAACAGACAATACACCAGTATTTGAATTAAACCCTTACGGCATCTTACATATTAAGAATGTGGTGCTCACAGGAAACGGTAAACAAAAAGCTTTTTCAAACTTAAAAGAAAATATGTCAAATCACTTTGGACTAACAGTTTCAGGGTGTGATATCAATAATTTCAATTATGTTTTAAAAGCATACAAGCAAACGTTTGCCCAAGAAATTACTTTTGAAAACACGGCTATTTCCAATTGTAAAAATGGTATAGAATTATCTGAAGAAACAAATGATAAAGGAGATTATAATGTGGAGTTTTTGACTATTGATAACTGTAGTTTCGAAAACGTCGATCAAAACGTGATAGATTATTATAGAGGCGGATATGACGAGTCTACCATTGGAGGAAATCTGTTGGTAACAAATTCCGATTTTATCAATTGCGGATCCAAGGAGGAAAATGGAATTTTATTGAACACAAGAGGTATTGTAAACGTTGAGATTTCAAATAATACTTTTAAAAATAATCCTGTAAAATTAGTAGCATTGCTTTGGGGGGCGAAAAATAATTCACATGCCAATAATCAAATTACCAACTCCGGTAAGATTAAGGTTGAAGAAAACCTGAAGATGAAATTAATGTATTAGAGCTAGACAGACTAAACCATCTTAAAATGAAAAATTACATATTTGCTACAATTGCTCTATTTGCACTATTTGCCTGTAAAGAAAAGCCGAAAAGTAGTTCAACTTCAGATACCACATCTGAAAATACCGTAAAATACCCAAGCGATGTTATTCCATTTATGGATGAGTGGAAGATTCTTTTAGGTGACGGAACGCACTCTGAAGACTTAATCAATTATGAGAAAAAAGGTTTTTTTTATGTGGAGAAGGAAAATGAAACTAACTGGGTAGTTTACAAGACTCCTAATTCGGGTGTTACCTCTAGAACTTCAAGCAATACAAGAACCGAGTTAGGACAAAAAAAACATTGGATACCAGAAGACGGCGGTAAATTAACAGGAACGTTAAAAGTGCAGCATGTTTCAACTTCTGGCGATGCAAGAGTCGCTGCTTCATATTCAGTTGTAGTTGGACAAATTCATAGTGATGAAGGACATGAAAACGAACCTATAAAAATCTTTTATAAGAAATTCCCCGGACACACAAAAGGCTCTCTTTTTTGGAACTATGAAATCAATACAAAAGGAGATAATTCAAAAAGGTGGGATTTTTCTACAGCAATTTGGGGGTATGACATGTCGGTGGTGGGATCAACTGCGGATACATATCCGGCAGAACCTGAAAATGGAATTCCATTAGGTGAAGAATTCAGTTACGAAATCAACGTGTACAAAGGTATTATGTATCTCACATTTACAAGGGAAGGACACGAGACCATTAAATTCACAAAAAATTTAGTGAAATCAGATTTTGCAAAAAAAGAAGATATTCCACAGCAAATATGGACATTGTATGCATCGATTGGTCGTGATGGAGTGGAACGTGAAAGTGCCTATGCCGGTGAAATAAATTATTTCAAACAAGGCGCATATAATCAAACAAACGGAAAGAAACCTGAAGATAATATGGTTTGGAGTACTGGATCTGAAACCTATAATGGTGATATAGCAAAACAATATGCAAACGGAAGTTATACCGAAGTTTGGTTCAAAGAAGCGACTGTCGGAGAAGGAACACCCCCAAGCAATTAATACAACAAATATTTCCAAAAGTAATCTTCGTTAAAGACACTTCAAGGTTTAGAAAAAGCCTGTATAAAGTTTGGGAGAAAAAAGAATTTAATTTTTAAATGTAATCTTAACAAAATATGCTTCGGAAAATATCATTCAAGTACAACGTGATTTTTTTCGAAAGAGAAACCGCAGCTGCTGCAATTAAAAACCAGTAAACAATCAACTGCTAACGACCCATATTATGGAAGTAGTGACACCTAAGAAACCATTCCTAAAAAAAATACTGGCTTTAATATTAAGCTTTGGCCCTGGTATTTTTGCTATTGGATATACCATAGGTACCGGTAGTGTAACGGCTATGATTGTTGCTGGTAGTAAATTTAATATGGAATTGTTATGGGTGCTTTTAATAAGTTGTATTTTCTCTGGAATTTTAATGTTTGCATATGGTAATTATGCATTGATTACAGGTGAAACAGCGCTTTACGGCTTTAAAAAACACCTAAAGTTCGGTAAAACTTTGGCCATATTAGTCATTATAGGAATTACGTTTGGGCAATGGAATTCATTAATGGGAATCTTAGGAATTTCTTCTAATATTATTTATGAAATATTAGCGATGAATTTTGAAGGATTAAGCGCCTTTAAATATGTAACCGTTTTAATTACGGCGATTGTTATAATCGTTGGGTTCTACCTCTTAATGCTGGTGGGCAAGTATACTTTTTTTGAAAAGATATTAGTCATTTTTGTAACCTTAATGGGGTTGTCTTTCGTATTGTCATTATATTTTGTACAACCGCTTTCTATTGATGTAGCAAAAGGGCTCATACCAACTATACCAGATGTCCCTGGTGGTAGAATGTTAGTTGCGGCTTTTGTAGGTACGACAATGGCTTCGGCTACTTTTTTATCGCGACCGCTATTTGTAAAAGGGAAAGGTTGGACCATTAAAAACTTAGACCAACAGAAAAAAGATTCCATTACTGCGGCTATATTGATATTTGTCATTAGTGGTGTAATAATGGCAGTAGCGGCTGGTGCACTGTTTTACGAAGGCAAAACAGTTACGCAAGTGTTGGATATGGCGAATACCTTAGAACCCGTTGCTGGCAAGTGGGCCGTTTCTATTTTCTTCTTTGGGGCTTTAAGTGCGGGGTTATCCTCTATCTTTCCTTGCTTATTAATAGCACCGTTATTAATTGCTGATTATCAATCGGGAGAATTAGACACAAATTCACGTCAGTTTAGAATTATAACTGCTATTGCTTGTTTGGTGGCTTTAATTGGTCCTGCGTTTGGAGCAAATCCTATCGAAGTTCAAATTTTATCCCAGGTATTTAATGTGTTTGTGTTGCCAATTGTAATACTCGGAATTATTCTCATGTTAAGTAGCAAAAAGGTAATGAAAGATTATACAACCAACATAGGTGTTTATATTGGAATGTATGGAGCGTTGTTCTTTTCATTAGTGATTTCATACAATGGTATATTAGCACTTTTAGATTATTTCTAATAATTAATTAAGATTAAAAAAATGAATAAAAAAATTATCGTATCAGCAGCAATGTTCTTAGTTGTAAGTCTTGTTATAGTACTCAGCGGCTGTAAAGATGCGGCCAAAGAAACAAATACGACAACTACGTCAGCCAAAAGTAAAAATGAAGTAGCAAAACCCGTTTACGCCAGTGAGGTTATTCCATTTTTTGATCATTGGAGCTTGATTTTAGGTGATGGTTCAAATGCAGGTATTGCAAATAATTTTGAAAGCAAAGATTTCTTTTATACGGTAAATGATGGTAATAACGATTGGATTGTTTTTAAGACTCCTAACGGAGGTAACACCCATGGAACTTCGAATAATACACGAACCGAATTGGCTCAGACAAAAAAGTGGTATCCGAAAACAGCTGATGATAAATTGACGGCTACACTTAAAGTGATGAACGTATCTGCTACTGGTGATGCCCGTGTGGCGGCTTCTCATGCTGTAGTGGTCGGTCAGATACATAGTGCAGATAATCATGAAAACGAACCGCTAAAAATATTTTATAAAAAATTTCCCGGGCACACCAAAGGTTCGGTTTTTTGGCATTATGAAATCAATACGGCAGGCGATGATAATTCTGTAAGATGGGATTTTTCATCGGCTGTTTGGGGCAATAACTTTTCTTTTGTTGGTACCGAGGCAAACACACCTCCCGAAGAACCTGAAGAAGGAATTGCCTTAGGTGAAGAATTTAGTTATGTAATCGAAGTTAAAGACGGTATTATGAGCTTAAAATTTATAAGTGAAGGCCATGAAACCAAAACGTTTACCAAAAACCTAATCAAATCGGAATACACCACAACAGCAGATATACCAGAGCAAACACAAAAACTATTTGTACCAATTGGTCAAGATGGAGTAGAACGAAAAAATGCTTATGCTGGTGAAGGTTGTTTTTTCAAGCTCGGAGCCTACAACCAAACAAATGGAAAGTCTCCTGAAATAAATAAAAACTGGTGTTCTGGTGCTGAAACTCATGGGGGAGATATTCAAAAACAATATAAAGACGGAAACTATGCCGAAGTGTGGTTTAAAACGGCAACTATAACGGTAAGTGATAGTGCCGTGTCGAATCAAGGCTATTTTACTAAAAATGATAAAATAAAATAATTTAGGAATATGATGAAAACCAATAATAAATTAAGCGGTAAGAATGTTCTAATAACCGCTGGTGCACAAGGCATTGGAGAATCAATTACCAGGCATTTTATTGATAGCGGTGCCAATGTTGCCATTCACTATTATTCTAGTGCCGATACTGCGACCCAATTGGTTGAATACGCGACCAGCAAAGGACAAAAAGGGGTTGCTATAGGTGGTGACTTAACAAAAGAAGCCGATGCGAATGCAATGGTGGCAGAAACAATCGAAGCGTTTGGTGGCCTGGATATTCTGATCAATAATGCGGGCTCCCTTGTCGCACGTAAGATGCTAAACGAAATGGAGGCTGGGTTCTGGCAAAAGGTAATGGACATCAATCTCACATCAATGATGTTTGTGACCCGAGCTGCATCGCCTTATCTAGCTAAGAATGACCATAGCAGTATAGTTAATCTGGCGTCGCTCGCTGGGCGCAAAGGTGGTCATCCGGGGTCATTAGTTTACGCTACCAGCAAAGGTGCTATTCTAACGTTCACGCGAGCACTTTCTACAGAACTGGGGCCTCAAGGCACTAGAGTTAACGCTGTAGCTCCGGGTCTTATACTTGGCACGTCATTTCACAATACTCATACCACGAAAAAATCAGCAGCCGCGACAACCGCAAGTATTCCGATCCAAAGAGCAGGTAACGCAGCTGATGTAGCACGGGCAGTTATATATCTGGCGTCTGAATACGACGGTTTTATTACCGGTGCTACACTCGATATCAATGGTGGTGTTTACAATATGTAGGTCGTCATTCCAAAATATGTGATGGAACACTATTCACAATGAGAAATAAAGTAGATATTCTTCATAGAATTTGTAATGGTTATTATTGTTATTTTGTGTCCAGTTCAAGAGCGTCTGTACCGATTAATATGAATAACACAAATGGTTTTAAAATGAACTTAGTAGTTGTAGAGCCTATCACAAATGTTTTTATACTAATAGATTCGGTAAAATTGAAGTAATTGGTGATAAAAAATGCAATATTGTAAACCTTTATAATTCAGAGCCTACTTTTAAAGTAGAAACGCTTGATATTTCCAAAACCTCTTCCTCGAAAGGAAAGGGCACAAAAAATAATGAAGTTGGAGCATTTGCTAAAAACTAACTATGAAACTATCGGCAAACAACATATTAAGATTCATAATAGCCGTACTTGTTTTTACAATCTTTTCTTGTAAAAAAGAGAATGCTCCGGTGTCAGGTCAAAAGACAGAAGCAAAAAAAGTTATGTCGGCAGAACATCCGAATTTAATACTTACGGCACAGGGTGTAAAAGACATAAGAGCGCAATTAGGTAATATTCCAATTTTTGACAATACTTTAAAAGCGGTTCAAGAAGAAATAGATGCCGAAATTGCATCAGGAATAGAAGTACCTATTCCGAAAGATTATTCAGGAGGCTATACACATGACCGTCACAAACGTAATTTTATAGTATTACAGAAAGCTGGGGTTTTATATCAAATTCTTGACGATGAAAAATATGCCAAGTACATAAAAGACATGTTGATGCAATATGAGAAAATGTACAAAACACTACCGCTGCATCCAAAAACGAGATCTTATGCCAGAGGCAAATTGTTCTGGCAATGTTTAAACGATTCTAATTGGTTGGTCTATGTTAGTCAAGCATACGATTGTATTTATAACTATTTATCTAAAGAAGAGCGAACCAAGCTCGAAACAAATTTATTCAGACCATTTGCAGACCATATCTCGGTAGACAGTCCACAGTTTTACCAAAGAGTCCACAATCATAGTACTTGGGGCAATGCCGCCGTTGGAATGATAGGTTTGGTGATGAATGATCAAGAATTGATAGATCGTGCTTTATATGGTATTAAAGGGGTGAACTTAGACAAGACTGCAAAAGATGATGATGGTGGATTTTTAAATAAAGATGGAAAAGCAGGTTTTTTAGCTAATATAGAAGAGCCCTTTTCACCAGATGGCTATTACAACGAAGGGCCATATTATCAAAGATATGCCATGTATCCTTTTTTAATTTTTGCGGAAGGCTTGCATAATGTAAAACCGGATGTTAAGATTTTCGAGTATAAAAAAGGTGTACTTCTTAAGTCTATAAATGCGCTTTTGAACTTATCGGATGCAGATGGTGATTTTTTTCCACTTAACGACGGGCAGAAGGGAATGTCGTTTTACAACAGCGCACTGGTAACGGCCGTAGATATTTCGTATCATTATGGAAACCAAGACCCTGGCTTATTAAGTATTGCGGAAAAGCAGAACCGCGTTTTATTAGACGATTCAGGTTTGGCCGTAGCACTTGGTATTAAAAACGGAAAAGCTAAACCATTTGACAAGAAGTCAATCAATCTAACGGATGGACCCGAAGGAAAACAAGGGGGAGTTGCAATTTTAAGAAAAGATGATATAGAGCTTGTATTCAAATATGCAGCACAAGGCTCGAGTCATGGTCATTATGATAAATTATCCTATTCATTGCATGAAAAAGGAAATGAGGTTTTACAAGATTATGGATTGGCACGTTTCGTAAACATTGAGCAAAAAGGCGGTGGTAATTATCTGAAAGAAAACAAAACGTGGGCCAAACAATCAATTGCTCATAATACACTTACCCAAAATGAAACTTCCCATTTTCAAGGCAAGTATGACATTGGAAGTCAGTATCATTCCGAACTGCACTATTTTGATAAGAAAGATAGCGAAGTTCAGGTGGTAAGCGCGAAAGAAGCCAATGCCTATCCCGGAACGGAAATGCATCGTACCATGGCAATCATCAAGGATAAAAATTTCGAAAAACCTTTTCTTTTGGATATTATGAAAGTAACATCCGATAAAGAAAACCAATACGATTTCCCTTTCTATTTTATGGGGCAGGTAATAAAAGTCAATTTTGAATATAAATCTCCTGTGCCAAGCATTCTTGGCAAAGAAAATGGCTATCAGCATTTATATGTGGAAGGAATTGGAAAGCCTACCTCGGAAAGCAGCACCTTATCTTGGTTGGGCAACGGAAATTTTTATACCTTGACTACGGTTACAGATACATCCGACGAATTGCTTTTTACCCGTTTAGGCGCAAATGACCCAGAATTTAACCTAAGAAGGGATGCAGGGTTTATGATTCGAAGAAAAAACACGAAGAATACTACATTTGCATCCATCATTGAATCACATGGAAATTATAGTCCGGTAACAGAATCTGCTTTGAATTCCAATAGTAGCATTAAAGCACTAAAAGTTGTTTATGATACAGATGAATACACAGCGATAGCAATTACCAATGTAAATGACCATACAAAATTATTTATAACAGCAAATAAAAACGCTTCAACGGAAGCAAAACACACATTAATAATAAATGGTAGGAATTTTGAATGGTCAGGTTCTTATCTATTAACAGAAAACAAATAAATTAAAATTTATGAAACGATTTAGTGAAAAGTATGTCATCGCAAAAGAAATGAAATGGGAAGAGCTTGGTGGAGGAGTATCAAGAAAGTTCTTAGGTTACGATAACCAAATAATGATGGTAAGAGTTAAATTTGATAAAGGGGCATTAGGTTCCCCACACCAACATTTTCACACGCAGGCGACCTATTGTGTTTCTGGTAAATTTGAGTTTGAAATTGATGGAGAAAAGCAGATTGTAGAAGCAGGGGATGGTGTGTATATCGAACCTAATTTATTGCATAGTGCAATTTGCTTGGAAGAAGGTGAGTTAATTGACACATTTAGCCCTGTAAGAGAAGATTTCTTAAGTGGTGATGGGGTATCTTATTTTGGCGATAAATCATAAGGAAAAAGCTACCAACCACTACCAGAGGTTAATAATAGTAATTTTATTATGCAAACCCTGTATACATTTCATCTCGTCTGATGCATAGGCGAGATTTATATATAAAGTGATGCAACCGAACTTTAATTCCACTTTTCCAGTATCACACGATGTACCGCCCCATATGAAGTCTGTGGCATCGCTTGGCAATATTGCCCTTCAAGCCAGCAGACATGACCGTGGGGGTGGTTCATTGGCCTAGACCACTTCCAGGGGTTCAATTTTGACTTTTAACGGAGGTGTGACGAAAGCGGTCAGAACTAAAAGTTTATGTTTAAACCCATTGTGCCCCTTTCGCTACCTCCTTTCATGATATCTTTATAAATGGCGAGATTCTAAAAAAGATGACTAGTGCTTCACCATTTGGCAGCTAAGGTACCGCCGAATAAAGCACCAATACGATTGCCATCCTTACTTCTTGTGAAACTTTGTTTATTACTGGGGCAGACATCGTCATGAACGACAAACTTATCTTTTCCTAAAAAATTACACTCAAATTCTCCCTGATCATCAATTTTAAAAGGCCATTTCTGCTAAATTGACAAGTATCTGAATCATAAAGTTTTAAATACGCTTTGTTTTAACAAAGTAATAACATATATTTGGTCAACCAATTTGGAAAACCAATTTGGAAAACCAAAAATAAAGACAAATTAGATTTTAACACATTAGAATTTTACCTATGAAATAAGAAAATAGCAAAAAAGAAAAGGACGGGCGCACACCCATCCTTTTTCTAAAAGATTACCTCATTTTGAAAGGAAGTAATACTAAAGACAATCGCATAGCAACTAACTATACGACCACTACAAAGGTATAAAAATTCGTTGACCTTATAAGAGGTTCTATTTAGTTAGTACACTGCAAAAACAAGGTGATCATAAACATCACATCAAGAGTACTGCCCAACTTAAAGTACTTACTCACTTTAATACTAACTTAATAAGAATCACAGATGAATTTTAAAACAAAACTAACTTTAATCCTACTGTTGTTCATCAACGGTTTACAGATGATGGCCCAAGACGGCACTGCCTTGACAGGTACGGTCGTTGATGCCGAGAATGTGCCTGTTCCCGGAGTAAACGTCATCATAGTCGGTACCACTACGGGCGCAGCGACAGACTTCGACGGAAATTATACAATTCAAGTAAGCAATGGAGACGTACTACAATTCTCTTATATCGGGTTCGTTACCAAAAATATTATTTACGACGGGCAATCCACTTTAAATGTCACATTAGAGGAAGATGCTGCCCAGCTTGAAGAGGTTGTTGTTGTGGGTTATGGCACACAGAAAAAATCTACCTTGACAGGTTCGATCTCAAAAGTTGTCAACGAAGATTTAGACCAAATTGCGGTATCAAGGGTTGATGATGCTTTAGTGGGTCAGGTATCTGGGGTCAATATCCAAGCAACCAATGCCGAGGCTGGCGGTGCACCTACCATTACTATTAGAGGTATTGGGTCTGTAACGGCTGACTCAGGACCTGCATTGGTTGTTGACGGTATAGTGGTCAGTTCAGACTTTCTTGGCAATCTTGATATGAACGATGTTGAGTCGTTTGAGGTTTTAAAAGATGCCGCTTCTGCCGCTATCTATGGTAGTGAAGGGTCTAATGGTGTCATAATGATTACTACAAAGAGTGGTAAAGCTGGGAAAACAAAATTTAGCTATCAAACCTATACAGGCTATAAAAAAGCACATGGCAGTGATGATTATAGAAAGAGTGTTGCTGATTGGGCGGCAATTGAGCAAGCGGCAACAGGCTCACTTTCAAATGAAACGCAATATGCACAATTATTAGTTGCAACCACTGGAGTTGACAGAGATTGGCAAGATGTTTTCTTTGACGGGGGTACCGTATCAAGTCACTCCTTTTCTGCAAGAGGTGGTACAGAAGATACGAAGTTCAGCTCATCTTTAAGATACCTAAGTGATGATGGTGTTGTAATAACCGATGACTATAAATTATATACAGGGAGTTTGAAAGTGGATTCTAAATTAGGTAAAAAACTAAGATTTGGACTCAACGCCACTCCGTCGTACACCAAGCAAAGACGCTTACCAACATCAATACATAATCCGATACGTCAATCACCGTGGCTGCCCATTTATCATACGCAAGAATCACTTCAGTTTATCGATAGAGATGCGTATCCAAATGTTGGTGTAGGCGATTACTTCTTTGAAAACCATCTGTTAAACTTAGACCTTACTGGTGACGGAAGCACAAGTAGACCACGTACCTCTGGTGATTCGAATCCGTATGCGCAGTATGTCGAGCGTGAGCATTATGAGTTTAACACCAAGCTATTTGGCTCCACCTATTTAAGCTATGACATTTTAGATGGGCTTACGGCAAAAACATCGTTGGGGGTTACTCTGGAACATAGAAAGAGAACACGGTACGATGGAACCAAGTACCATGCTAGTGGCAACAGTAATGCAGCCTATTATTTGGCAAATAGATTCAGGTCTAGATTGATTAATGATAATACCATAAATTATAGCAAAACCTTCGGTGAAAATCATGATCTCAATTTACTGGGGGGTATGACCATACAGCGTAGAATATCCGAAGAAAGCATCACTACCGGCAGTGGATTCTCTAATGATTTGTTGAAAAACTTTCAAGGAGCCACGCTGGTTGATATCCCCACCGAAACAAACACTGAACTGAAAAAATTAGGATATTTTGCAAGGGTCAACTACGCCTACGCTGGTAAATATTTATTCAATGCCTCTTTTAGACGTGATGGTAGTTCAGTTTTTGGTATAGATTCTAAATGGGGTAACTTCCCTGCAGCATCCATAGGTTGGAACGTACATAGGGAAAACTTCCTGAGCAATAGCAATTTGATAAACACTTTAAAGTTCCGGGCCAGTTACGGTCTAACGGGTGCCGAGAATTTTAATGTTGGTGACGACGTTGTAAATGCGTGGCCCTATTTAGCCTTGCTACAGAACTCAAACGCAGTTACCGATGGAAGTGTATCTGCGGGTGTTTCACCACGTAATATTGCAAATGCATTGTTACAATGGGAAGCTTCGCAAGAACTCTCCGTGGGAATGGATTACGGGTTTTTCACCAATAGAATCTCAGGATCGTTGGATTATTACCAAAGAACCAGTGATGAATTACTGCTAAACAACCCTGTCTCTTATCTCACTGGGTTTAATAATGGTATAGTGAATTTAGGTAAAGTGCAAAACACAGGATTTGAACTTGAGTTGCGCACCAAAAATATAATCGGCGAGAAATTTTCCTGGAATTCAACTTTGATTGCATCCACCAACAAAAATGAATTACTCAGTTTTGGTGATTCCAACAACGCATTGGTCGAAGATGATTACGGCAGAAATTCACAATGGATCAATCGCATAGGTGAACCGATATCTTCTTTTTGGGGCTATGTAGTAGATACCGAAGCTTATGACGATACTGAATTTAGAACAACCTATGTTGACAATCCTTGGAATCGAATTAACGGTGAAGCCGATGATACTATTGTTAAAGATTTGAATGGTGATGGTTTAATTACCGATGAGGACAAAACTATTTTAGGAGACCCCTATCCAGATTTGGTCTATAGTTTTACCAACGAATTTAAAATAGGGGATTTTGATTTTTCTTTTATGCTTCAAGGAAGCCTTGGAGCTCAGGTAAATAATATTGGAGATCAATACTTCTTCAATTGGTTCGGAAACAGAACCAGAAGTGGAGGTGAAGCAGAAGCCGTTGCCAATGGTCTTGTTTCAGATGTATCTTTCATTCAAGAAAAGGTATTGACCAGTGAGGTGATTGCCAGTGCAGATTACTTTTCATTACGAAATATAAACATCGGATATAATTTTTCAGATGATGTAACATCTAAAATAGGTATTGCTGGTTTAAGGCTTTACGCTACTGCCCAGAATTTAATCTATGTTACTGCTGATGATTATCACGGTTTCAACCCGGAACATATTGATGGTAGTAACCCTAGAGCTTATGGTTCACAAAGAGCCGGTACGCCCATATTTAAAACGGTAACCTTCGGTCTGAACATTGACTTTTAATCTAAAAAAATAAACGATGAAAAATATAAAGTATTTAATTTTTGCCGTAACAGTGTCCATTCTTGTTTCCTGTGATACTGAGGAGTATTTAAATCCATTGCCCGATACGGCAGTTGCAGTAGATGCCTTCTTCCAAACTGATTCAGATGTTTTGGCAGGAGTTATAGGAATCTACGATGCCCTTCAAGGGGTAAATGAAAATTTAATTAGCAATATTGGCGACGCCAATAGAGGAGTTCAATTTGAACACCTTTTGACCGAGCATAGAACCGATAATACGAGAAATGCCACGCTCGAAGGTTCAAAGGCCGATTTTCACAGATATACTGTTAATGCCAACAATGTGGAATCAGAAGATTATTACGCTTCCATGTATGAAGTTATTTTTAGGGCAAATAATATCTTAAATTTTATTGATTTTGCAGACGCAGGTAATCAAGCACGATATACAGCCGAAGCTAAATTTTTAAGGGCCTATGCCTATTTTAAGTTGGTTCGAATGTTTGGTGATGTACCCTTGTTAACTACAGTAGTAGGCCCAACAGATAATGAAGCCCTTTTTACGAGAATCCCGGCAGTGCAGGTTTATGCTCAAATTGTAGCCGATTTACAAGAGGCAGTAAATGTATTGGACAACTCCTCTAAATCAAGAGCGTCGAAAGCCGCTGCACAAGGAATTTTGGCAAAAGTATACTTAACACAGCCAAGCCCTAACTTTTCAGGTGCTCAGCAAATGTGCGAAGCTATTATTAACGGCGGGGAGTTTGATTTACAAAGCAACTATAGCGATGTATTTTATTCTGAATTGAATGACGAAATTATTTTTGCCATACAATACGAAACGGGTAATAGTGTTGAAAGTCAAAGTTTTTCTTCTGAATTCACGTCTGGAGGTCGTCGTCAAGGACAAGAAGATGGTCAAAACATTGTCAATGATAACCTCATAGCAGATTTCGAATTAATCGGAGGAAATAGAACAGCGGTTTCATATATGACATTCCCTGATGCCACCGAAGTGACAAAGTTCTTGCCCGACGGCTCTGATGTTACTACCTCACCCCCTACTTATGGTGGTAGTTCCCGTGATGCCGGCAACGATTATATCGCTTTGCGTTATGCAGATGTGCTATTAATGCATGTTGAAGCAATTATGGCCGGTGGGGCATCGACCAACAGTGCTGCCGCATTGAATTCTTTCCAAGAAATAAGAGACAGGGCAGGTTTAACAGCTACCGTTACCAACATTACAAAAGAAGATCTCTTACTAGAAAGAAGAGTGGAATTGGCTTTTGAAAACCAGAGGTGGTTCGATTTGCTACGGTTTGGCGTTGCAGATGCGGTTTTAAGTGCACATGCTACCGAAATGGGCTACGTCTTTGATGCCAGAAAATTACTACTACCCATTCCAGCAAGGGAAATAAACATAAGCGGTGGCCTTTTAACACAGAATCCAGGATATTAAAAAATAAACTTTTAAGAAATGAAAAATAAGAGAAATATTTTCCGCAAGACAACCTTGTTGCTCGTAAGTGTAATGGTAACAAGTTCATTTGTTGGTTGTGTCGGTTCTGATTTATTTAGAGATGATTTGCCAGATGCCAACTCTAAAGTCGATACTGTATTTCCAGAAGCGAATTTTGATTATACGGCAGACCAACTTGAATTTACATTGATAAATTTCACTGACCTTTCTACTGAAGCATCAAACTATGAGTGGGATTTTGGTGGAGGAGCCACTTCAACAGAACGCGACCCATCCCATACATTTGCCGGAGAAGGCACGTACCCTGTTACATTGATTGCCAGTGATGGTAATGGCGAAACTTCAACGATTACCTTGGATGTAGAAGTTGTAAACGAATTAATCTCAGCATTTGAATGCCCTGATTTTTTATGTGACCCCAGAACCCCATGGGGAGGTGGAAGAGGTACAAGTACGTATTCGGCCAGTGCTTCTCCAACCCCTCCAGAAGGAAACGGTGCAGCTAAATTAAGTAGTTCTTCACAATTTCTTGATCAAACCATATTGGTAGTTGCCGATGCTGATTATGAAATAACTTTTTGGTATGTAAGTAAAAGTTCTGGCACGTCAGCTGGTGCACTATTGATTGAAGATGCGGATAACGGTGACGACTTCTTGAATGAAGGTATTCCTTTATCGCCTGATGCTTCAAATTACGTAGCCATATCGTACAGAGTTAAAACGGGTCCAGCTACGGAGAACATGAGATTTAATATTGAATATGCAGGCACTGAAGTTAGATTTTCTAAAATCAGTATAGACAGAATTAAATAATTACTGCTATTGAAATGGTATTTAGAAACGAGAGTTACGTTTTACTATCCAAGTTTCTATGGTAATTAATCAAGTATTAGATGTATTTGTCTTTGTTGAAAATGGTAAAGCTTATTCGACAATAATAATTTCAACAGGGCGAAATAAAAAACAAACAAATAAAAAATTATGAATTTAATTAACAAAGGAATAAGTGCCTTGCTAATAACTGGCCTTATAATGTCTTGTGACGAAGATGCTTATACCCCAATTGCCCCAATGGATTCATCGGGTGGTGAGACAATGAGTGTTTTTTCAAGTTTTGATGCATCTCCAAGTGGCGATGGCACTATAATGACGGTAACACCCGTATCTGTCGGCGTTGATTCTTATATAGTTGATTTCGGAGATGGAAGTAGTCCTGTGACAATTCCAGAACAGGGTGGTTCCGTTTCTTATGATTATCCCAACACAGAGGCAGAGGTTGACTATACAATAACCGTAACTACAAAAGCAGCGGGTCAAAATGATATTACTAAAACAAAAGATGTTACTGTGACCCATACTCCGATAGCTATAGCATCAAGAGCTGCTTCACCAACAGGAGATCATCATGATGTATTTGCCATTTTTAGCGATGGCATTGATTACGATGGTGGCCTTCTTGGCTACAGGGAAAAATTAAGTGCCTTTGAAACCGCTAAGGTCGTTACTTCAGAGGCAGGTAACTCGGTACTCGAATATTCTCGTTTGGGAACCGACACTGCAGTTATTTCTTTTGGTACTGAAGACAAACCTGAGAATGTTGTTATTGCCGATGCTTTTGCCGAGGGAGTTGGTGCAACAAGTATTCACTTTGATGTTCATTCTGTATTTTCGGAAGGAATTGATAAATTGAAAATCACTTTGATAAATGGTGATACAGATGATGAATATGTTCTTGATGGTATAGATTTGACAGATGGTGAATGGGCTGGTTTAGATTATGATTTAGCTACTGCTTTCTCTGCACCTGTGATTCGAATTGATGAAATAAAATTTGAATTGGGAACAGGTGGTACCGCAAATGACCAGGCAACTATCAACGTAGACAATATTACCTTATCAAAGGCGCCCAGTGCAACAATTGTAAATGGTAATTTTGATTCAAGTTCTTCACAATGGAAGCCAGCCATTTTTACTGATGGAAGCACTAGTGGCTTTAATGGAAGTTCTGATGGTTCTTGGACAAATTATGACGGTTCTCCCAACGGAAGTAAAACAAGTGGAGCCAAATGGAGTAATAGTACTTCGGCCGGACCCTATGCTAGTGCCAGTACTAGATATGCCTACCAACCACTAACCTTAGCCCCTGATACTGATTATATCTTAGAATTTGAATACGCTATAAAAGATGATGAAGCAACCGATCCTGTCGGAGGCAGAAGAATGGTAGCGGTAGTTCTTGATGGTCACTTTATTGATGGCGCCGATGCAGTCGCTGCTGAAAATTCGGCTTTAGGCAGCCATGTTGGAACTGTAGCCGAGGGAAAATTCTCCGATACCGTAGGTACATTGGTTCAAGTACCATTTACTTCCAATGAAAGTGGTGAAGTTGCTATATGGCTTTATGCTATTACCTCTGTAGATGGTTGGATGGATAATGTTAAAGTTTACCCAGCACCATAATCAAATGAGAAACTTCCAAAAAGAACTATTTGTATGTATAATACTATTCTTTATATCTGTCAACGCTACTTCTCAAAGCAAGAAAAGTGGCGTTACAGAGTCGGATGTCAAAATTGAAAAAAAGAAAAAGAATAAAAAAAAGAAGGTAAAACTACCAGAAATCGATTTGAGTAACTGGAAGGTAACGATACCAGAAGGCAAAGGAAAAGGAGGCGCTATCAGTGTTGAGCCACCAGAAATATTGGATTATGCTACAAATGAGACCTTAAAACCTTATATGTACAACGATTCCACAAAGGGGGCACTGGTATTTTATGCTTATCCAACCGCTGCTACCACGGCGAATACCAAGTATTCAAGATCAGAGCTGAGAGAACAAATGGTTCCGGGCGATGATAATGTAAACTGGACATTTAAGCAAGGTGGAACATTGAAAGCGAAGATTGCGATGAATAGTGTTTCCCGTGATAAAAATGGTAAATACCACAAAGTAATAATACTGCAGATACATGGGCGATTGACAAATGAACAACGAGATTTAATCGGCCAGAAAGATAACAATGCGCCTCCAGTATTAAAGATTTATTGGCAGAATGGTAAAATTAGGGTCAAGACCAAGAAACTTAAATTTCCTGGGGTAAATGCAACAGGAATATTGCACGAAGAAGCTTGGACCGATGATGACGGATTTAATTTTGAGGAGGAAGTAGGTTTTAGAAAATTTCAGATTGAAGTAAAAGTTTCCGACGGAAAAATGGTAGTTATATTGAACAAGAGTGAATTTGCAGTTTATGAAAATGCCAGCATTAAAAGATGGGGAATCTTTGAAAACTATTTTAAAGCAGGAAACTATTTTCAAAGTAGGGACGAGGGTTCGTTTGCCAAAGTGAATTTTTATGAATTGGCGGTC